>Ga0326728_10004746_pt1 | contig 39597 bp, 32 predicted proteins | sample MB3enrmetagenome_FD_207602 | JGI IMG/M metagenome (GOLD analysis project Ga0326728, IMG submission 207602) | Lab enriched peat soil microbial communities from McLean, Ithaca, NY, United States - MB31MN | ecosystem: Environmental > Terrestrial > Soil > Wetlands > Peat | place: USA: New York... | reverse complement strand
GACAAGTGGCTCTGGGCCGCCCGTTTCTTCAAGACCCGCGCTCTGGCCTCCCGCGGCTGCGATCTCGGCCGCATCGAGGCCAACGGCCTGCGCGCCAAGCCCGCCCGCGAGGTTCGCCCCGGCGACCGTCTCAAAATTGAAAATGAAGCAGGAGTCTTCCTCGTCGAGATTCTGGAACTGAGCCAGATGCGCGGCCCCGCCGCCGAAGCGCACAAGCTCTACGCAGAAACCGAAGAGAGCCGCGCCGCCCGTCAAAAACTCGCCGAAGAGCGCAAAGCCATGCAGCAGTTTGCCCCGCTGCCCGACCGCCGACCCTCAAAACGAGACCGCCGGCACATTATCCGCTTCCGTGGGGAGGGATAATCTACCGGCGGCCATAACTGCTTCCCGCCAAAGTCGCGCGACCTGAGCCGCGAACCGGCCTTCTGCAGGCAAAGTTCTAATCAAAAAATCTCAGGCAATCGCGCGCTGAATCGCTGCTTCCAGCTCTTCCTGCGACTTGAAGCCAACAATCTGCTCCACCACCTTGCCGCCCTTGAAGAACAGCAGCGTGGGAATGCCCCGGATGCCGTAGCGCGAGGGCGCGGCGCCATTCTGGTCCACGTTCACCTTGGCCACCTTCAGCTTCCCGGCATACGTTGCCGCCAGGCTCTCCACTATGGGGCCAATCGCCTTGCACGGACCGCACCAGACGGCCCAGAAATCCACCAGGACGGGCTGCTCGCTCTCGAGCACTTCCTTATCGAATGTCGCATCGGTTACTTCCAACACACCTGCGCCTGCCATGTTCCTCCTCCGGCTTCCAATCAAGTTTACAGGAGCCGCTGTTCATAGGATGCACAGGCAGAACAGAAAGTCGCAGCACCAGGTATCTCCCTGTGCAATCCGCAACCCGCGCCGCGGAATCTGCTCCAGCCGGCCTCCTGCCGTGCGTCAAATCCCGCATATAAGTCCGAAAATTAGAAGCGCCCGGATCCCATAAGGATCGCGGGCGCTAGAGCAGCCCTCCCCCAGAACTGCTCACGGTGCGAATGTATGGGTTTCTACTCGGAAGATCAAGAAAACTTGGGTAATTCCAAAGTACCTCAATAAAATAGGTAACCCATGTAATCGTTTATCCTATATGTAAAGTCACCATTGTAACTACACCAGCCCTAAATTGAGCGATTCAAAGGCCCTCACCCAATCTCAGGGAATTGAGCCGACGCTCCATTCGCGACCATTCTGCACACCCGCAGCTCTATCTGCTGGTGACCACTCACAGCCTCCTGCATTGCCGCGCAGGCCTCGGCCACCTTCTCTTCGCCTTCCACAATTGCCAGCACAGCCGGCCCGGCACCGCTCAGCGCGGCCCCGGCAATCCCGTGCCTCCCAACCAGCGCAAGCACCAGCGGCAGCAGCGGACACACCGGCGCCCGGTAAGGCTGATGAACCCGGTCCCGCATCGCAACCGAAAGCAGATCCGCCCGCCCCTGCGCAAAGGCCAGCCCCAGCAGCGACGACGACTGAATGTTCTTGACCGTATCCGCCATCGAGTAGCTCGCCGGAAGCATCGCCCGCGCCTTGCTCGTCGCCAGAGGCTCGGCTGGCAGCACCACAATCGCCCGCCACTCCGCCGGAGGCTCAACCCGCGCATACCGAACCGCGCTTCCCTCGCAGGCGGCCGCAACAAATCCCCCTGCCCAGCAAGCCGCCACATTGTCCGGATGCCCTTCCAGCCGTGTAGCTTCCTCGATAATCCTCTCGTTGTCCCACTCAAGCTGGCCAAAGTGCACGGCCATCGTAATCGCGGCCAATCGTCCCGCCGCGGACGACCCACACCCCATCCCCAGCGGAATCGCGTTCGCCATCCGAATCGCCAGCGGAACCAGCGGCCGGCCGTTTTCCGCCAGCACGCTTTTATAAACCTCAATCACCAGGTTGTCGTCGAGGCTGGCGCAGCGCTCGGCGTCGCACCCGGTAGCCCGGATCGAGAACTCCGGCGCTGCCTCTGCCTCCACGTCCAGATAGAAGTCGAACGCAACCGCTACCGCATCGAATCCCGGCCCCACATTGGCTGAAGTTGCCGGCAGCCGCAGACGGAATGGTCTTCGTCCAGCCATTCCCTCCCCGCTCACTTCCGCTCCTTCATCGCCGCCAGAATCGCTCCCGGCGTGGCATCCACCACAATCGCGTTGCGCCGCAGCGCGCCGATGCTGGCCGAGATCGCCGACTTCTCCCCGCCCGTCTCTTCCTCGCTCAGCAGCGTTCCCCGATGGAAGTCGATCGTGTAATCGGCATCCTTCAGCGTGTGCCCGGTCAGCACCAGAACCACAACGTCGTGCGACTTGACCTTGCCCTCTTCCCGCAGCTTCTTCAGGCCCGCGAGCGTAACCGCCGAAGCCGGCTCGCAGCCCAGCCCCTCCGCGCCAATCTCTGCCTTCGCCACGGAGATCTCCGCCTCCGTCACATCCAGGCACCAGCCGCCCGTCTCGTGAATCACCTGCGCCGCCTTGCGCCACGATGCCGGATTGCCGATGCGAATCGCCGTAGCCCGCGTATGCGCCTCCACCGGCTCCAGCGTCGCCCCGTTGTCCCGCGCAAAGCTCTGCACCAGCGGATTAGCCCCCACCGCCTGAATCACCGAGATCCGCGGCATCCGCGCCACCAGCCCCAGCTCCTTCAACTCGCGGAAGCCCTTGCCCAGCGCCGAGCTGTTGCCCAGGTTGCCGCCCGGGACAATCAAATGGTCGGGAACATTCCAGTCGAACGCCTCGGCAATCTCAAACGCCGGCGTCTTCTGCCCCTCCAGCCGGTACGGATTCACTGAGTTCAGCAGATAGATCGGCGCCTGCCGCACAATCTCCGTCAGCACATTCAGGCAGCCGTCAAAATCCACCGGAAGCTGGCACGTCAACGCGCCGTAGTCCATCGCCTGCGACAGTTTGCCCCAGGCAATCTTGCCCTCGGGAATCAGCACCAGGCTGCGCAGCCCGGCGCGCGCGGCATAAGCCGCCATCGCCGCCGACGTATTCCCAGTCGACGCGCACGCCACCCACTCAAAGCCCTTTTCTTTGGCAACGCTCAGCGCCGCCGTCATGCCCGTGTCCTTGAAGGAGCCGGTCGGGTTCATGCCCTGGTGCTTGGCATAGAGCTGGTCGATCCCCAGTTGCTTCGCCATGCGATGCAGGTGGTAGAGCGGGGTGTTGCCTTCGCGAAGCGAAACGGCGTCGCCAAAGCTGTCCAGAATCGGTAGCAGCTCGCGGAACCGCCACACACCGGACTGATCCAGCGTCTCCGCCGAGCAGCGCCGCTCCCGCCAAAGCCACTTCAATGCCCCGGCGTTGGGCCGGTCCGGACCTTTGCGTTCCATCCAGCCGGGGTACTCGACCTCGAACAGGTCGCCGCACTCCACGCACCGGAAGTCGGGCTGCGCCTTGTCGGCGGGGATGCGCGCGCCGCAGCCAAAGCAGCGCAACTGATGCAGAATGTCGTTCATACCTGGTGTTAGCCTATCAGTTAAGGACCCGATTTTGCTCTCCAGGAAGTGTGAAACGTACGCATGATGAGACGCTTTTTTGCTGTCGCGCTCCTTTTCGGGGGGCTCCTCGCCGCCCCAGCCCAGACCACCCTCCGCATCGCCGCCGCCGCCGATCTCGGGCCAGTACTGCCCCCCATCCTCGCCAGTTTTGAGACCCAGACCGGCATCCACGCCGAAGCCACCTACCAGGCCTCCGCCATGCTCACCACGGAGATCCTCAACGGCGCGCCCTTCGATGTCTTCCTCTCCGCCGACCTCAGCTACCCCCAAAAACTCATCGACGCAGCCGCCGCCGACGCCAAAGACCTTGGCCCCGCCGCGTCCCCGGTCATCTACGCCAAAGGAACCCTGGTCCTCTGGGCCCGCCACAACACCGCCGTCCCCGCCCCGTCTCTCGATCTGCTCCGCTCCCCCGCCCTCCAGCGGCTCGCCATCGCCAACCCCGACCGCGCCCCCTACGGACGTGCCGCCGTAGCTGCACTCCAGAGCCTCAAGCTCTACGACGCCCTCAAGCCCAAGATCGTCACCGCCGAAAACATCTCCCAGACCGCCCAATTCGCCGACACCGGCAACGCCGACGCCGGTTTGATCTCGCTCACCTCGGCAATGACCGCCAAGCTCTCAGCCGATGGCGCTTATTGGACCGTCCCCGCCAACCTCTACCCCCCCATCGAACAGGGCGCAGTAATCGTCAGCAAGACCACGCAGCGCCAGTCCGCCCTGCGCTTCCTCCAGTACCTCCTCTCCCCCGCCGTCCAAGCCGAGCTAAAGAAGAGCGGCCTAACACCCGCGCGTTAGGTAGCCCAACCATCAGAATCACACTGAGCCCTGAAAGCTGTGATCAAACTGAGCCCTGAAAGCTGTGCCCCGTTCATCGCGTTCTTTGCGATGAGCGGGCGTCGGCGGCCGAGCTAAAGAAGAGTGGCCTCACTCCCGTGCGGCAGTTAGCCCAACCATCAGAATCACACTGAGCCCTGAAAGCTGTGCCCCGTTCATCGCGTTCTTTGCGATGAGCGGGCGTCGGCGGGGGCCATCGGTCCTGATGCCGGCTGCCCCAGGTGCCTAGCATTTGGGCACCTGGGAAACCACCACCCCCAACCAGCCACCTCTCCATCACCCACAAAGCCGGCTGCCCCAGGTCCGGGGTCCCCAGCGACAGGTCTTCGTCGCTGGGGTGGAGGAGCCTAGCATTTGGGCACCTGGGAAACCACAACCCCCAACCAGCCACCCCCAACCACCCCAAAAAATCCTCTCCCCACCTTGCCGATTAATTCCCCAAATCTGCCACTCTCAAACTATGAACCGCCACCGGACCAGCCTCGCAACCCAACCCGCCCCAAAACTGCGCCCGACTCCCTCAAGCCCGCTAACCCTTTTAGAACCGGCACTTACAAGTCAAGGCAAACATAACCCCTTTGTTTCCCGCACTTACGCACTCACCCCGCAAAAACATCTCAAAATCGCGCAAAAACACAACCATAACTCACTTATTTTCTATAAATTACAAATAAACCCTTTAGATTCCGCACTTGCAAACAATCAACCACATAAAATCTTTGTTTCCATGCTCTTTACATTTTGTTACACGAATTTCCCCTACCCCCAGCCCTCCAGCCTGAACGCCCGCAAGACGAAACCTCGATCCCAACCCCAACTCCCCGAATCGCATAAAATCGGTGCGAACCGATACACTCAAAATCAGACCCATGGACTGGCAGGCACTCGCGCTTTCGCTTCGCCTCGCGGCGATCACCACCGTGATCCTGCTCGCCCTCGCCGTACCTCTGGCCTCCTGGCTGGTGCTCGGCCGCGGCCGTGGCCGAGCCTTCGTCGAAGCCCTCGCCGCCCTGCCTCTCGTCCTCCCGCCCACGGTTCTGGGCTTCTTTCTCCTCGTCCTGCTCGGGCCCCGCACCGCCGTCGGCCGCGGAATCTCGGCGCTCCTCGGCCATCCCCTCGCCTTCTCCTTCACCGGACTGGTCGTCGGCTCGGTAATCTACTCCATGCCCTTCGCCGTGCAGCCTCTCGTCGCCGGCTTCTCATCGGTTCGCCCTGCACTGGTCGACTCCGCCCAGCTCCTCGGCGCGGGTCCTGTCCGTCTCGTCCTGCGGCTCTTCGTGCCACTCGCCCGCCGCTCCATCCTCACCGCCGCCGTGCTCAGCTTCCTGCACACCGTCGGCGAGTTCGGCGTGGTCCTCATGCTCGGCGGAGACATCCCCGGCTCCACCCGCACCCTCTCCATCGTCCTCTACAACCAGGTCGAAAACTTCGACTACTCCGCCGCCATGCGCACCGCCTTCACACTGGTGGCAATGAGCGTAATCGCGCTCGTCCTTCTCTACGCCCAGGCCCAGCGCCACGACCCCGGGAGGCAGCGATGATCGCCCTCGCCCTCCAGGCCCGCCGCGGCCACTTTCATCTCAGCGTCGAATGCACGCTCAACTCGGCCTGGACCGTAGTCTTCGGCCCCTCGGGCAGCGGCAAGAGCACCCTCCTCCGCCTCATCGCCGGCCTCGACCGCGGCCGAGAAGATGCCGAAGTCCGCGGCCAGGTCGTCCTCGACGCCCGCCCGCTCACCGACACCGCGCGCGGCCAGTGGGTCAGGCCCGGCCAGCGGGACCTGGCCTTCGTCACCCAGCACTCCGGCCTCTTCCCTCACCTCAACGTCGAAGCCAACGTCGCCTTCGGCCTCTACAAGCTCGACAAAGCCACCCGCAACCGCCGCGTCGACGAGATGCTCGAGCTGGTGGACGCCGCCGAGTTGCGTACCCGGCCCATCCATAACCTCTCCGGTGGACAGATGCAGCGAATCTCGCTGGCGCGCGCGCTGGCCCCGGCCCCCCGCCTCCTGCTGCTTGACGAGCCCTTCTCCGCCCTCGACGCTGCGGCAAGCGACGCCATGCTTCTACGCCTCGAAGACTGGCTCAAGGTGAATCGGGTGCAGACCGTGATGGCCACCCACAACGTGGCCGATGCGGTAGCCATCGGCGCGGAAGTCCTGCTGCTCAACGAAGGCCGCCAGGCAGCCCTTGGTCCCGCCGCCGAAGTCCTCGCCGCAGAGCGCGAACGCATCCTTGGCCGGCTTGGCCAGCCTTAGCAACCCACCAGCACCGGCTCCTGCTCCAGCCGGATGCCGAACTGCGCTTCGACCGACGCCCGAATCTCCGCCGCCAGCCCAAGCACATCCGCTGCCGTCGCGCCGCCGCGATTGATCAGCGCCAGCGTGTGCCGCGAAGAGATCCCCGCCCGCCCGCGCGCGAATCCCTTCGGAAAGCCGGCCTGCTCGATCAGCCACGCCGCGGGAATCTTCACCCCTCCGTCGCCTGCCGGATAAGCACGCAGCGCCAATCCCCGATCCGCGGCAAACTCTCGGACTCGGTCGGCAATCTCCTGCGGAACCGTAGGATTCTTGAAGAAGCTCCCCGCGCTGCGACAGTCCGCATCGCCCTCGACAACCAGCATCCCCTTTGCCCGCCGGATGCCGCGCACCGCTTCGGCAACTTCAGCCAGTGCAGGCCCCTGCTTCCACTCCCGGAAGTGCTGCTTCAGATCGGCGTAAGCCAGCAACGGCGCGCCGCCGGGCCGCAGCCGATAGTCCACGCGCGTTACGATGAATCGCCCCTTGTCGCGGGTGTTAAACCGGCTCTGCCTGTATGCAAATCCGCACTCGCCTGCCGTAAACTCCACAAACGCGCGCGCGTCTAAGTCGTAGGCCCGAACGCGATCGATGACCGAAGCCACCTCCTGCCCATAAGCGCCCACGTTCTGCACCGGCGTTCCGCCCACGGTTCCGGGAATGCCGGCCAGGCATTCTATCCCTGCCAATCGAGCTACAGTAGACCGTTCAACGCAATCGTCCCAGGGTTCGCCAGCAGCGGCGCTCAACACGCCATTGGGCCGCGCCTCAATCCCGCGCAACCCGACGCGCAGCACCAGCCCGTCGAACCCCGCATCGGAGACAAGCAGATTGCTGCCCCCGCCCAGAACGAAAAGCGAGAGACCCCGCCGATGCGCCCAATCGACAGCCTCGACGATCTCCTCTTCCCCGCGCGCCTCGGCAAACCACCGCGCCGGCCCGCCGATCGAGAAGGTCGTAAAAGCTGCAAGCGAAATGTTCTCAAGAATGTCCAAAGACCAAGAGTAAAGGAAGCGGGCTTTTCACGAACAGCCCGCCCCAACCGGCGTATACTTCATGCCAACGACAAGGAGCGGATTATGAGAAGCCTCCGGCTTGTTGCCCTTTTTGTGTTTTGCCTTCTTCCTGCCCTGTACCTGACGGCCCAGGCGCCGATTGCCGACCAGCCGGGCTCCGCCAGCGCCACCCAGGCGCCCGACCCCGATAACGGTTTGTCAGGACCGATCCAGGGTCTCTTCATCCCCGACATCTCCGGCCAGCCCTTCCGCACCCGCGCCACACTTGAACTCACGCGCCAGCTTGCCGATGGAAGTACCGTCGAACAAAAGTCCTACATGTACATCGCCCGCGACAGCAACGGGCGCGTCTATCGCGAAGGCCGCGAACTCGTCCCGGCAGGCTCGGACCTCGAGCCGTCGCTGCTGCGCAAGATCGTCTACGACCCCAAAACGCTGCTCAAGTTCACCTGCACGCCGGAACGCAAGGTCTGTACCCAGATCACCTACAACCCCGCGCTGAACCCCACCGTCGAGCCCACCGGCCCGGCGCAGGACGGCAAATCGGTCCTCGAACGCAAAGACCTCGGCACAAAGACCATCGAAGGCCTTCAGGCCATCGGCACCCGCGAGATCCGCACCTATAGCCCCGGCGCATTCGGCAACGACAAGCCCGTCGTCGTCACCCGCGAAATCTGGTTCTCCCCGCAGTTACAGATCAATCTGTCTGTCACCCGCATGGATCCCCGCTCCGGAACCCAGAAGATCGAGACTGTCGACCTCAAGCTCGGAGAGCCCGCGGCGGACTGGTTCGCCATCCCCGACGGCTATCGCACAGTCGCCGAGCGCACCCTGTCCACGAAAGCGCTGAACCCGGAGCTCGAACCGCTGATCGAAAAGGACGTGCCCGGCATCGCGCCCGACGAACTGCGCAACGATCTCGCGCCCGTCGAAGCCGCCATCGGCGTGTACGCCAAGGCCCATGCCAGCGCCTCGCCCAACGATAAAAACGACGCCTTTGCCGGCCAGCTTCGCCAAAGGCTCGCTTCCGACTTCCACATGATGCAGCAGAATACCCTGCCGCAAGTTCCGCAGTCGGCACAGACCGACCAGCGGCTGAACGTGGACTTTCAGCAGGTGGTCACGTCGCCATGCCTCAACAAACCCGCGCCCGGAGATCCGGCCACAATGCCAAAGGACGAGGCCTCGCTGCGTGAGGAGCAGCGCGCCTGGCTGGCAGTCCGCGATGCCTGGACGGCCTTCCTCGTCAAGCTCTTCCCGCACGCCGACCCGGCAAACTTTGCCTGGAGAATCACAAGCGAACGCGACAGCGACATCCGCCGTATCCAGACCGTTCTACGCAATCGCGGCTGCAACCTTCAGGAGTCCCTTGTGCCCTTGCTGGCAGGCATGGTTCCCTCCATGAGCGAGGAACAGCTTGCAACAGCCGCCAAGCCCGTCGAGACCGCAATCGGCGACTTCGTAAAGGCCCATGCCGCCGCGTCGCCCAACGACAAGAGCGATCAATTCGCCAACCTGCTCCGCCAGCGCCTCTCGTCCAATGTGCGTATGATGCAGCAGAACAACTTTGCCCTGAATACACAGACTGCCCAGTTCGATCAGCTCCTCAACGCGGACTATCAGCAGGTTGTATCTTCGGCCTGCCTGGGTACTCCAGCTCCGGGCGACCCAGCCACCATGCCCAAGGATGAGGCCTCGTTGCGCGAGGAACAGCGCGCCTGGATCGCATTGCGCGATGCCTGGACGGTCTTCCTCGGCAACCTCTTCCCCAACGCCGACCGGGCCGGCTTTGCCTGGCAGATCACTCTCGAACGCGACGCCGAGTTCAAACGCATGGAAACCGTGCTGCGCAACCGCGGCTGCGCGGCCCATGAATCCATCGCGCTCCAGCTCGCCGGCGTCATCTCCAGCATGAACGCGGCCCAGCTCGCCGCCGCGGTCAAGCCCGTCGATGTGGCTATCGATGCCTACGCAAAGGCCCACGCGGAATCGGCTCCGCGCGACCGCAACAACTTCATCGTCAACACAACGCAGCAGAACCTGATTGCGGACCTCCGCCTTCGCCAGCAGGGCCAGATACCGACCCGGGACCAGTTTGAGGTGGCCGACCTGCACCTGAATCAGGCCTACCGGGCCATCGTCGGCTCGCCGTGCCTCGGCAAACCCGCAACCACCGATCCCCCCAACGCGCCGGTAAGCGAAGAGAAGCTGCGTGCAGAGGAGCGTGCCTGGATCGGCGTGCGCGATGCCTGGACGGCCTTCATGACGCAGCTCTACCCCGGCGACACTCACACCGGCCTTGGGACAACCTTAACCGACTTGCGTACCAACGAACTGCGCCAGATGCAGGGCGTCATGAAGAACCGCGGCTGCAAATCGGACGACAGCGAATGAACCCATAACCGGACCCGGCCATTACACTGGATGCAGGCGCCCCTTCGCCTGCATCTTCCCCCAACGAGGTCGCAATGTATCCGGAACTGATGGTCATCCCCATGCGCGAGGAACTGGTGCGCGCAGGCATCGAAGAGACTCGCACCGCCGAAGCAGTGGACGCGGCGCTGGCACGGCCGGGAACAACCCTGGTCGTAGTGAACTCAATCTGCGGCTGCGCCGCCGGCAAGGCCCGCCCCGGAATTCGCCAGGCCCTGGCCAACTCCGCTAACCCGCCCGACCACAAGATCACCGTCTTCGCGGCCCAGGATCGCGAGGCCACGGAGCGCGCGCGAACCTACTTTGCGGGCAATCCTCCCAGCTCTCCATCCGCGGCCATTCTGCGCGACGGCAAGCTGGTCTATCTCATGCAGCGTTCGGTCGTCGAACAATCCACGGCAGAGCAGATTGCCGCAGAGCTGATGCGCGCATTCGACGAGTTCTGCGCCAAAACGCCCTCCGCCTGAAAGTTGCATCGAGAGAGAAACCGCTAGCCGGGCTGATTGCGCCAAAGCAGAGGAACGAAATACTCCTCGAAGTACCACGACAGCGCGAACAGCAGCACTACCGCGCCCATCGTCCAGAAGTACATGCGCACCGGGAAGGTCTCAAGCAGCCGATCGATGAGGTCTTCCCCTTCGCGCCCGGGCTTTAAAAAGAAGCAACCGCTCACAAAGCAGGCGCAGCCCGCAAACGCGATCTTCACCAGCCCCAGCACCAGCCGCTGCTTCCAGCCCGAACCGGGAACAAAGAACGCGCTGGCAATAACCGGAAACAAGAGCAGCACACTCAGGAAGAACGAGACGATTCTGCCGAGCTCTAACACGCGCCATCCTCCCTGCGTTATTTCATATCGCGCCAGTTCGCTCCAAAGGCCAGGTCGGCCACCAGCGGCACACTGAGTTCCACCACGCCCTCCATCTCCGCTCGCACCAGCGCCTCCACCTCGGCGCACTCCTGCTCTGGCACTTCAAACAGCAGTTCGTCGTGGACCTGCAGAACCATGCGTGTGCCCAGCTTCCGCTCCGCAAGTTTGCGGTCGAGCGCAATCATCGCCAGCTTGATCAGATCGGCGGCCGTGCCCTGCAACGGCGTATTGATGGCCGTGCGCTCGGCAAAGCCCCGCTGGTTCGGGTTGCGGCTCTCGATGTCCGGAATCGGCCGAATGCGGCCAAAGAGCGTTCGCACAAAACCATCTTTGCGAGTCTCGGCCAGCGTCTTTTCAATGAACGCCTGCACGCCGGAGTAGCGCGCAAAGTACCGGTCGATGTAAGCCTTCGCCTCGCCCTGCGCAATGCCCAGTTGCGCCGCCAGCCCAAAGGCCGAAATGCCATAAACAATGCCGAAGTTGACGGCCTTCGCGCGCCCGCGCGTCTCCTTGTCCATCTGCTCGATGGGCACGCCGAAGACCTCGCTGGCCGTAAGAGTGTGGATGTCGATGTTCTCTGCATAGGCGCGCTTGAGCAGCGCATCGCCGGAGAAGTGCGCCAGCAGCCGCAGCTCGATCTGCGAGTAATCTGCCGAAAGCAGCTTGCATCCCGGCGCTGCAACAAACGCCGCGCGAATCTCCCGGCCCAGTTCCGTACGCACGGGAATGTTCTGCAGATTCGGATTAACGGAAGAGAGCCGTCCCGTCGCCGTGCCCGCTGCCTGAAATGTCGTGTGCACACGCGAGTTCGCATCAACCAGCAGCGGCAGCGCGTCAATGTAATTCGACTTCAACTTCGCCAGATGACGAAACTCCAGCACCAGCTTCGGGACCTCGTGCTGATCCGCGAGCTGTTCCAGCACATCCACCGCCGTCGAAAGCGACTTCGCCTTCCCGCGCCCGCCCGGCGGCTCAAGACCCAGCTTCGTGAACAACACGCCTGCAAGCTGTTTCGGCGAGTTGATGTTGAACCGCTCCCCGGCCAACTCAAAGATGCGATCGGTAAGGTGAGCCAATTCGCCGCCAAACCTCTCCGACAATCCTCCCAACACCGCGGTATCGATGCGAATGCCGGCCTGCTCCATGCCGAAAAGCACCGGCGTCAGGGGCAGATCGATCTCCCTGTATACGCGCTCTACGCCGGCCTTTACTACCTCATCCGTCAACGCGGGAACCAGCGCATAAATCGCAACCGCCTTCGCCTCAAGCGTGTCAGGCGGCATCTGCCCGTGGCGCGCCGCAATGTCCGCAATCGATTGCGTTGAGTGCGTCGGATTCAGTGCATACGAGAGCAGAAGTACGTCGTCTACCGCCCCCTTAAGTTCTGCCTGGTATCCGTCAAGCACATGCAGGGCAAGCTTCCAGTCGTGGACTCGCTTGGGAATGGCAGGATCGGCTAGAAGCGCGCGAAGCTCCGCCGTCATCTCCAAATGCAGCGCGCGCCCCGGCTCCGCGCACACGCCAATGCTCGCCCGCGCCTTGCGCTCCGCTGCCTCAGCCACATCCAGCAGCGAAAGCATCTGTGGCGCGTCTTCCTCATCGGGCTCTGCCGGAGCCGCAATGGCATCGAGCGCAAAAGCGAACCCGTTCGCGCGCGCAAGCCGAAAGAACTCCGCAATCTGCTCAGGCGTTGGCTCCTCGATCAACTCAATCGATGCTTTGCCCTCCGCAGGAGACAACTCGCGCAGCATCGACGTAAATTCGAGTTCCGTGTAAAGCTCCCTGCACCCCTCCACATCCGGCGCTTGCGTCTCAAGCGCATCCAGATCGAGTTCCACCGGCACATGGCAGTCGATCGTGACCAGTTCCTTTGACAGCAGCACCGCCTCGCGATTCTGCTCCAGCGACTCGCGATAGCTCTTGCGCTTCACCTCGGCGGTACGCTCCAGCACCGCCTCCACGCTGCCGAACTCGACGATCAAATCCACGCTTCCCTTGTCGCCGATCCCCGGCGCGCCGGGAATGTTATCGACGGTATCTCCCCTGAGCGCCATCACGTCAATCACCTTCTCCGGCGGAACGCCCAGCGTCTCCTTCACCTTCTCGGCATCGAGAACAAGATTGTCCTTCTGCGGGTTCAGCACCTTCACCTGCGGCGTTACCAACTGCATCATGTCCTTGTCGCCGGAGACGATAAACACGTCGTGCCCGCGCTCGGCGGCTTCGCGCGCCAGCGTGCCGATCACATCGTCAGCCTCAAACCCCTCGGCCTCAACAATCGGAATGTGCAGCACTTCGAGCGATCGCCGAATGTAAGGAATCTGCCGCCGCAGGTCCTCGGGCATCGCCTCACGCTGCGCCTTGTACCCCTCGTAGCTCACCTCATCAAAGGCCTGCGACTTCGCGTTCCACTTGCGCAGCGTTCCGATGGCCTTGGCCCGCTCGTCGCGGAAGACCGCCCCGCTCACGTCGAAGACCGCCGCAAAGTACTTCGGCTCGAAGTCCTGGCGCAGCTTGCGAATCATGTTCACAAAAACATAGATAGCCGCGGTGGGCAGCCCCGCCCGCGTAGACATGGGCCGCGAGCGCTGCATGGCGTGGTAGGCGCGAAAGATGAACGACATCGTGTCGAGCAGGTAGACGGGCGGCTTTTGGGCTTCTGGCACGGTAGTGAGTTTAACAGGCAGCAGCTATCAGCCGACGAACATGCAGTCGCCGTAGCTGAAGAACCGGTACCGCTCCTCGACCGCATGGCGGTAGGCTGCCAGCACGCTTTCACGGCCGGCAAAGGCGCTCACCAGCATCAGCAGACTCGACTGCGGCAGGTGAAAATTCGTAACCAGACCGCCCACCAGGCGAAACTCGAACCCCGGCGAAATGAAGATGCTTGTCTCTCCCGCATGAGCCTCAAGCTCCCCCGGCACCGAGCGCAGCGCAGCAGACTCAAGCGTTCGCACCGTCGTCGTGCCCACCGCCACAATTCGCCTTCCCTCGCGCACAGCGCGGTTGAGCGCATCGGCAGCCTCCGCATCCAGCGAGTAGCGCTCGCGGTGCAGCTTGACCTCATCGAGCCGTTCCACCCGCAACGGCGCGAACGTCCCAAGCCCCACATGCAGCGTGACTGCGGCAGTCTCAACTCCGCGCGCGCGAACCGCTGCCAGCATCTCCGGAGTAAAGTGCAACCCAGCCGTAGGCGCCGCAACCGAGCCGCGCTCTTGCGCAAACACCGTCTGATAGCGATCGCGATCCTCAGCCTCGTCGTCGCGATGAATGTAGTGCGGCAGCGGAATGTGGCCGATGCGGTCAAGCACCGCAAAAAAATCCTCCACCGGCGCAAATTCGATCAGCCTATCGCCGTAGAGGCCCCGCTCCAGCACCTCGGCTTCGAGCGCAATCTCGCCCGTTGGCGCGGCAAACACCAGCCGCTCCCCGATTGCGATCTTCCGCCCCGGCCTCACCAGCGCGCGCCACCTGTTTTCGCCCGCGGGCTCGGTAAGCATCACCTCGATGCGGCCTGTAGGCGTTTCGCGCTCGCGGCGAAGCGTGCGGCGTGCAAACAGCCGTGCCGGAATCACGCGGCTGTTATTCACAACGAGCAGATCGCCTTCGCAAAGCATAGCGGGCAACTCACTGAACTTCGAGTCGCGAAACTCACCCGTTGCCCGATCGAGAATCAACATGCGGCTTGCGCCACGCTCCGCGGGCGGCTGCTGCGCTATAAGTTCCTCGGGAAGGTCAAAATCGAAATCGGCAACGCGCAGGCCGGACGCGCATTCGCCCTGCTCTTCAGTCCCACTCATTCCGCACCCTTTCCAAAGTAGGCCCGGGCATTGTGGTGCGCGCGCTCGATGGCCGCGTTCAATTCCTCGCGCTTCAGTTCAAACTGGCTGTCAATCAACTCTGCTGGAACGCTCACACCCTGCGCCCAGCTTACGCAGATGCGCGTAAACGGCTTGGGAATCATAAACCGGTCCCAGGAACCCAGCACCCATGCGCGCTCCGGCTCAAGATGAAAGGCGCCGATGTGCGCGCCCGTCACCTGAGCCAGCTTGATGGGCCCAGCCTTGGTTTTATAGATCGGCCCGCGCGGCCCATCTGCGGTAAAGATCGCTGTCCGACCTGTCTCGATCACGTTCTTAAGACCAAACAGTCCCTCACGCGCCCGGTTGGAACTCGATCCACGCACGGCATCGTAGTTGAAATATCTAAGAAACCGCGTCACCAGCTCGCCGTCGAAGCTGCGGCTGATGATAATCACCGCATAGGAATAAGTGAAGTAGACTGCACAGGCCAGCACGCACTGATGCCAGAAGGCATAAATCTCCGGCCCCGGCTTCTGCCCGTGGCGGATGGGATCGACGCCATCTTCCGCGATCACTTCAAACCGCCACGTCTTTCCCGCCAGCCACACCAGCGCCCAAAGAATCAGAGGAACCGTAGCGAGAATAACCCGCTGCCAAAACGTGAATCGCTGGTCGCCATCGCTCGCCGTGCTAGATCCCGGTGAAGCCGCGCCTGTCTTTGAATCCTTCACATGGTCGATTTTATCCGGCCCCGGTGCTCCCCGGCCTAGCTGTAGCGCAGCCAGCGCAGAATCTCAGGCAGCGTGGCGCGCTTGCCATACATCAGAATGCCGATGCGGTAGAGCCGCGAAGATACCCAGAGCATTCCCCAGATGCTGGCCAGCAGCAGTCCGATAGAAACAACAAACTGCCAGGCGGGAGGCATCTCCGAAGCCATGCGCAGAAACATGATGATCGGCGCGGTCGGTGGAAAAAAGGATGCGAGCAGGCTCAGCATGGAGTTCGAATCGTTCATCACCGGCACAATGAGCGCAAAGCTCAGCCAGGTGGGCAGCGCGGCCAGCGGCATAAACATCTGCAACTCCTGCTCGGTCTCGCACGTCGAGGCCAGCCCTGCAAACATCGAGCTGTAGAGCAAGTAGCCAAGCAGAAAATACACCGGGAACAGCACGCCCTCGGCCCACGAAAAGTGAATCGAGAACTCGCCGCTCACCATGGCGCCGGCAAACGGCGCCGCGAGAATGGCCGCGCCGGCCGCCAGCCAGATAACAATCTGCGTCAGCCCCACAGCCCCCACGCCGATGAGCTTGCCGGCCAGCAGATCGTTCGGCGTCGCCGCTGCCAGCATCACTTCAAAGATGCGCGAGGTCTTCTCCTGAATAATCGAGCGCGCCACGTTCATGCCGTAGATCAGCGTGGTGAGCGTCAGCAGGAAGGCCATTACGTAGCCCTTCCAGAACGAGCCCATCGCGTTGCTCTTCACTACACTTCCATCCTGCTTTACCTGAAAGGTCTCAATGGCAGCGCCCTTTACAACCGCATCGGCCTGCGCCGCGCCCATGCCCCCGGCCTTCAGATGCCCGGCAACAATGCCGTCGTTCAACGCATTGTTGAGCCTCGAATTCGTCACGAATCCGCCGGAGGACTTAGAAATATATGTCGCCGTCGGCGCCTGCCCGTCGCCGGCTTCGATGGTCAAAATGCCGTCAAGCGTACGTGCCTGAATCCGCGCGATCAGCCCAGCGCGCGCCTCCTCCGTCAACGGTGGCACAACCTCCACTTCTGCCCCGCCCTTGCGCTTCACCAGGCGATCGCGAACCTCGTTGGCAAGCGTAGTATTCGACGACGCAATCACCAGGTGCTCGCCCGTTGCAATTCCCTGGTTCGATTTGAAGCTGATGCCGATGAAAAGCGCAAACAGCAGAGGCAGGCCAATGGTCGAAAGGCGGAAGGCGCGTCCGCGAACTTGTTCGAGGTACTCACGCCTGGCGATCAGCAGCATATTACGCATCGGCTTTGCCTCCTACAGTGCGGATGAATATCTCTTCGAGCGACGGCTCAACCAGCTCGTAGCGGTAGATGGTTGCAGCCGAAGCGGCCTCGCGCAACAGCTTCTGCGCATCGCCTCCGTGCTTGAGCCGGATCTCCGCGTGGCCTGAGAAGTTGCGCGCCTCGGCAATCTCCGGGCTGTTCAAAAACGAGGCATCGCCCTCGAACTCCACAATCACCTGGTTGCGCTCGTAGCGGCTCTTGATCTCCCGCACCCGGCCCGTGAGCACGGCCGCGCCATTATTGATCAGACAGATCGAGTCGCAGAGCTTCTCCACCTGGTCCATGCGGTGCGTCGAAAACAGAATCGCCCGACCCTGCTCCTTCAACTCGATCAGCGTGCGCTCCAGCAGCACCGCGTTCACAGGATCGAGGCCGCTGAAGGGCTCATCCATCACAATCAGTCCCGGGTCGTGCAGAATGGTGCCGATGAACTGAATTTTTTGCTGCATGCCCTTCGACAGCTCTTCGGTCTTCATGTTGAGCGCGTTCGCTATCTCCAGCCGCTTCGCCCAATCGCTGGCGCGCTTACGGGCCTCGGCGGCGGCTAATCCGTGCAGTTCGCCAAAGAAGACCAACTGGTCGATCACCTTCATTTTCTTGTAAAGGCCGCGCTCCTCGGGCATATAGCCCACCCGCTCCAGGCTCTGGCGTTCGAATGGACTGCCGAACAAGTCCACCCGTCCTGAGTCCGGCATAGTAATGCCCATCATCATGCGGATGGAACTGGTCTTCCCGGCCCCGTTCGGGCCCAGCAGGCCGAACATCTGCCCGGCATCGATCGAGAGGCTCAGGTCGTTGACCGCAACCTTGCTCTCGTACCTCTTGGTCACTCCTGTGAGTTCTACAACTGGCATGGATTCTCCGCAACGTAACAATCTGTTGAAATGAGACCGGGGAAGGCGCGGGATTCGCCTGCGACGAGTGTAGCAAACACCCGGCCGGAGAGGTGTCAATCGCCGGCACGGTTCACTCGGTTTGTCCGCTGCAAACGTACCCGTGTAGCATTCTCGTTGTGCCTGCCCTCGACACCTCGGTGCAATTTGTACGCGGCGTCGGTCCGCGTTTCTCCGAGATGCTCGCCTTCAAAGGCATCCAGACCGCCGAGGACCTGCTCTACCACCTCCCCTTCCGCTACGAGGACCGCCAGAATCCGCGTTCCATAGACGAACTCAAGGATGGCGAGACGGCCAGCGTCATCGCCGAAGTGCGCGGGGCGGCTCTGCTGCGCACCCGCACCGGACCCATGTTCGAACTCACCGTGGGTCAGGGCCGCAGCGCCATGAAGTGCCTCTGGTTCCACGCCGCCTATCTCGACGGCAAGTTTCACGCGGGGCAAACCGTGGCCCTCTACGGCCGCATCGAGCGCTCGCGCTCCGCATCCCACTTCAAAATGATTCAGCCGCAGTTCGAAGTGCTGCCCGATGCCAGCGACGACGCGGAAACGCGTATGCTCGAAGTCGGTCGCATCACGCCCGTCTACGAGTCGCTGGGCGGCAACCGCCTCACCTCGCGCTGGCAGCGGCGCGTCATCTTTCAGTTGCTCGAACAAATGCGCGGAGCCGTCGCCGAATGTCTTCCCCAGGCTCTGCTCTCCCGTCTCGACCTGCCCGACCGCGAGACGGCTCTGCGCGAAGTCCACTTTCCGCCCGAGGGAACGCCGGCAGCCCAGTTACAGGACGCCTCGACGCCCGCCCACCGCCGCCTCATCTTCGAGGAGCTTTTCTTCCTCGAACTCGGCCTCGAACTCAAGCGCCGCCGTATGAAGGAGCGCGCCGGCATCGCCTTCATCACCGGCGACAGTGCACGCGAGGCCATCCGCGAGGTGCTTCCCTTCCATCCCACCACCGCGCAAAAGCGAGCACTCGGCGAAATCGCCTCCGACATGCGCGAGCCCTCCCCCATGCGCCGCCTGCTCCAGGGCGACGTAGGCTCCGGCAAGACCATCGTCGCCTTTCAGGCCATGCTCATCGCCATCGAGAACGGCTACCAGGCCGCGCTCATGGCCCCCACCGAGATTCTCGCCACGCAGCACTATCTTGCCGCCCGCAAGCTCTTTGAACCCTCCAGCCGCAAGCCGCGCATCGTTCTGCTCACCGGCTCGCTCGACGAAGACCGCAAGCGCGCCAACCGCGGCCTCATCAACCGCGGTGAGGCCCAGCTCATCATCGGAACCCACGCGTTGATCGAAGAGAAAGTCGAGTTCGACAAACTCGGCCTCGTTGTCGTAGACGAGCAGCACCGCTTCGGCGTCCTGCAGCGCTTCAAGCTGATGAAGAAGCCCGGCCAGGGCGAGCCCGACGTGCTGGTCATGACCGCCACGCCTATCCCGCGTACACTGGCCCTCTCGCTCTACGGCGATCTCGACCTCAGCGTCCTCGACGAACTGCCTCCGGGTCGCACGCCGATCGTAACCCGCCGCATGCCCGACGAGCGCTCGGAAGAGGTGTGGGAGTTCGTCCGCAAACAAGCAGCCCAGGGCCGCCAGGCCTACATCGTCTACCCCGTCATCGAAGGCGCAAAGGACGACCAGCCCGAACTGGACTTTTCGCACGACCCCGAGGAACCTCCCACAGCCGATGCTCCTCCGAAGCCCCGTGCGCGCAAGGGAAAGACCGCGAATCTCTTTCCCTCTGCGGCCACCAATGCCCGCGCGCCAGAGAAGTCCGGCCTCAAGTCCGCCGTCGAAATGTACGAGAAGCTGCGCACCGGCCCCTTGGCAGGCCTCAAAATCGGCCTGCTCCACGGCCGCCTCGACGCCGACGAGAAGGACGTCATCATGCGCCGCTTCCATCGCGGCGAGATTCAGGTGCTGGTCGCCACCACGGTCATCGAAGTCGGCGTGGATGTGCCCAATGCCACCGTCATGGTCATCGAGCACGCCGAACGCTTCGGCCTCGCCCAGTTGCACCAGTTGCGTGGGCGCGTGGGCCGCGGCGCGGCAAAGAGTTATTGCATTCTAATGACCGGCCAGCGCATCTCGCCCCTCGGCGAGGAGCGGCTTGAAGCCATGGTCCGCACCCAGGACGGCTTCGAACTCGCGGAGCTCGATCTCGCCATTCGCGGACCCGGCGAGTTCTTCGGCACACGTCAGGCAGGCCTACCCGAGTTTCGCGTCGCCAACATCCTGCGCGACCGCCAGGTTCTCGAGCTGGCAAAGCAGGAGGCGGCTCGCTTTGCCGCAACTGCAGGCGCGGATGCAACCGAGGCCGAGCGCGCCCGCGTTCGCACACAACTCAAAGAGACCTGGCAGCGCCGCTACGGGCTGGTTGAGGCTGGTTAGGAAAGTCCCAGAATCGTAGAAATCCCGGCATGCTCCCGCGAATACGTCTGAATCTCAAGATCGACGCTGGCAATCTCTGTATCGCAGTCGTGCGGATGGCTGCGCGTGCACTGGCAGAGTTCGGTAAGGCGAACATGTCCGCCCGGGCTCAGCTCCACACCGGAGCCGATCAGAATGCTGTAAATGTCTACGCAGGACCGCCGCTCGAACTCAAAGAGCATGTTGATGGTGCCCACATCGTTGGCGCCGCGGCTCAGCACCCATCCCCCGCATCCCAGAATCGCGCCGGTCAGCGTCTGCACCAGCCTGGAGGGCTCGTCGGCTGAAACGCCTCTCATCTGCAGAGCCCAGGGCACGTTCATCGATTGGCCAGCATCCGCTTCCGGCATCGTTTGCCTCACGCTGACCATATCGGTCCCATGCGAACCATGTTGATGCTTGTGCGAGAGTCGAACGGCGTCTGACCGGCTTTGGAACATTCGATTCGCACACGGACCTGTGCAGACGTGTCGGAGGTAACTGACCGCAGGGCCGGCAGATGCAAATTCCAGCGCACCACTCTCGATCTGCCCTCTCATCTCCCCAAGCCTGTTGAAATCCCTGCTGTTGTACTCTTACAAACAGAATGATTGTCGGCACCGGTATCGACTTAATTGAAATTGCGCGCATTCAGCAGTCGTACGACCGCTATGGACAGAAGTTTCTCGACCGGATATTCACAGCGGCGGAACAGGCCTACTGCCTCAAAAAGCGGCGTTCGGCGGAGAGCCTGGCCGCCCGCTTTGCGGCCAAGGAAGCTGGCGCCAAGGCGCTGGGCACCGGCATCAGCCACGGAGTCAGTTGGCTTGAGATTGAGGTCGTTCGCGCTCCCTCCGGCCGCCCCGGACTGCGCTTTCACGGTCGCGCGGCGCAGTTCGCAGCCCGGCTTGGCGCACGGCGGGCCGCGCTTTCCCTCACCCACTCCTTGCAACTCTCGATGGCCAGCGTGGTCCTGGAAGACTGCCCCGAGCAGGCCGATTCTGCTATCCTCTAGGCGTTCACCAGTGCGTTCAACGCCTTTACGTTTGCCAGGGGAGTAACGTGCCAACTCGCAAAGAGATTCAGTGGTCGCAGTTGAGAGTGGGCCTGCTGGTGCTCGGCGCCACTGCGGTCGTGATCGTCCTCATCTTCCTCATGTCGGCCTCTTCCGGCGGCATGTTCTCAAGAAGGCTCGTGCTGCGCTGCTATGTGCAGGACGCCGCCGGCCTCAAGGAAGGCGCGCCCGTCACCCTGCAGGACGTCACCATCGGAAACGTGACCCACGTCCGCATCGTCCCCGAGCGCAACCCGAACATCGTTGAAATCACCATGGTCGTCGGCTACCAGTACGCCCGCGCCCTGCACACAGACTCCGCTGCTTCCATCGCGCAGGCAGGCGTGCTCGGCGACAGCTATGTGCACATCGACTCGGCTCATGCCGTCGGCCCCGAACCCAAAGAGAACGCCGAGTTGCCCTCGGCCGGTTCGCCCAGCATTCAGGACGTCATCCGCACCAGCGAGGACTCCATCGCCGAGATCCACAATCTCACCCGGCACATCGACACACTCGTCACCACCATCAACTCCGGCAAGGGAACCATCGGCGAGCTGGTCAACAGCCCCGAGTTCGCCCACAAGATCACAGCCATCGCCACCAACCTTGAGACCGTCACCGACGCCATCACCCAGGGCAAGGGCACCCTCGGCAAGCTCATGGTCGACGACACCCTCTATAACCGGGCCAATTCGACAATCGACAAGCTCAACAAGATCGCCACATCCCTCGACCAGGGCCAGGGCAGCGCCGGCAAGCTCCTCCGCGATGACTCGTTTTACAACAACCTGAACTCTGCCGCCGCCAACGCCAGCCAGTTGGCCGCTGAGATGAACTCCGGCAAAGGCACTCTTGGCAAGCTCGCCAAAGATCCCGCCTTCGCCGAGAAGCTTCAGGACACGGTGAACCAGCTAGATACCATGCTGAAGGGCGTAAACGCCGGCCAGGGCACGCTCGGCCAGCTTGCCCAGAACCGCTCCCTCTACGACCACGCCGACCAGTCCCTAGACCAGGCCCAGCAGCTAATTCAAGCCTTCCGCGCCAACCCGAAGAAGTACCTGACCGTTGAGATGAAGGTCTTCTAAGGCGGAGAAGAGGGCCCATGCGCCCGGTGCCCAGTCATTACAGAATTGGGACTGTGCCCCGTTCATCGCAGTTTTATCGCGATGAGCGGGCGGGTATGACTTCGGCGGGTGGGCCGGTGGCCCGGTCATTACAGAATCGGGACTGTGCCCCGTTCATCGCAGTTTTATCGCGATGAGCGGGCGGGTATCACTCGGCGGCGCGTGAAACCGGTCCCTCGGCAGTTGCCCTACTTCGTGCGCTGCCGGCCCGCTGACTTGCTGACTCGCTAACTCGCCGCCCGATACACCTTCCAGAACTCCACAAACGGCAGGTGGCCCGGTCATTACAGAATCGGGACTGTGCCCCGTTCATCGCAGTTTTATCGCGATGAGCGGGCGGGTATCACTCGGCGACGCGTGAAACCGGTCCGTCGGCAGTTGCCCTACTTCGTGCGCTGCCGGCCCGCTGACTTGCTGACTAGCTGACTCGCTAACTCGCCGCCCGATACACCTTCCAGAACTCCACAAACGCCTTCAGCCGCACCACCTGAAAGTAATCGTTTGCAACCAGGTAGAAGACCACCGCTCCGGCTGCAACCACATGCAGTGCCGTCGTACCAAGCTCGTCGCTGAACGGCAGCGGCGCGGCGGAAAACACCATCGCCAGCACAATCAGCGCCAGCTTCACAATGCCCATCACCAGGTTGATCTCGATCAGCTTGCCGGTGAATCCCTTCCCCAGCCGAAACGCCAGTCCAAGAGAGGAGAGCGCGGAGCGCCTTTCGAGAAGCATGAGCACCGGAGCCACCGAGTAGATCCAGCTGATCAACGCAAACAAGACAAAGAAGCCCAGCGATATCCAGATCGACCAGATCGCAAAACCAACCAGATCCGGCTCGCCTGTCTGAGAGATGTGCGTCGCCGCGGCCCACTGCATCGCTCGGAACCAGCCTAGAAACGTAAGCGCGAGCAGCAGCGCCCAGGCCCCCTGCAATGCAACCATCTTGAACGGAACCCACGCCAGCCCCGGCTCCATGCGCCGCAGAAGAATATTCCGGCCCAGCCCCGAAGCCACGACCCAAAGCACCGCCCCCAATGGGATAAGCCAGCCGACAATGGCAAAGACGTGCGGCGCATAGTACGTCCACACCCCGGCCAACTGCACAATCGCAACCCACGGATTGGTCGCGTCGAGCGAGTTGAAGCCTGAATCCTCCAGAGGATGCGCCGAAAGAATCCCCTGCCATGCGTTCCAGCCAAGCACAAGAACCGGAATCCCGGCGATCCAGCGCCACAGAACCTCAATGCCCGTCAGCGACGGCCGCCGAAACACCTCCGCCATGTGCTCGACAGCGAACTGCGTTCCGCGCACCTGCCCCGAGTGAGTGTGAGTCTTGTCCATGCCCTTGCCTTACTTCACTACCAGGTTCACGGCGCGTCCGGGCACCACGATCACCTTGGCCACCGTCTTGCCTGCCACGCGCGCCTGCACCTTTTCATCGGCAAGAGCCGCGGTCTCGATGTTCCTGGCATCGGAACCCGCAGGCACGCGCACCACGCTCACCAGCTTGCCGTTGATCTGCACGGGAATCTCGACTTCGTCTTCCTTCGCAAGCTCGGGATCGCTCTTGGGCCACGGAGCGCGGAGCACCGCGCCACTCTCGCCAAGTTCCGCCCACAGCTCGGCCGAAAGGAACGGCGCAAACGGCGCAAGCATCAGCACCAGGTTGCGCAGCAGTTCGCGAACCACCGTCGCGGGAACCTCGCCCGAGGTCAGTTGCGCATCGGCCCCCTGAAGCTCGTTTACCAGCTCCATGATGGCCGCCACACAGGTATTGAAGTGCCAGCGGCCCTCAAAGTCCAGCGTGATCTTGGCAATCGTCTGGTGCAGCTTGCGCAGCAACTTCTGGCCAGTTGAGCTCAAAGCGCCACTGCCGTCCTGCAAAGCTCCAGACCGCGAAGCGGCGGCGTGCTTTGTCACCAGCCGCCACACCCGACCCAGAAACCTGCTCACTCCGGCCACGCCGTCTTCCTGCCAGTCCAGATCGCGATCCGGCGGCGCGGCAAACAGCGCGTACATCCTCGTCGCATCTGCCCCGTAGCGGCCCACCATGTCGTCGGGCGAAACCACGTTGCCCTTCGACTTCGACATCTTGGCGCCGTCCTTGATCACCATGCCTTGCGTAAACAACCGCCGCGCCGGCTCGTCGTTCCTGATCAGGCCCAGGTCGCGCATCACCTTCGTCCAGTAGCGCGAGTAAATCAGGTGCAGAATCGCGTGCTCCACGCCGCCGATATATTGGTCGATCGGGAACCAGTATTGCGCCTTCGCCGGCTCGAACGGCGCAGTGGAATTCTTCGCGTCCGTGTAGCGGTAGAAGTACCAGCTCGAATCGATGAACGTGTCCATCGTATCGGTCTCGCGCCGCGCCGCCTTGCCGCACTTGGGGCAGTTGACGTTCACAAACTCCGGCACCCTGCTCAACGGCGAGCCGCCCTGCTGCGTAATCTCGATCTTTTCCGGCAGCACCACCGGCAGTTGGTCGTCCGGCACCTGAACCAGCCCGCAGCTCAGGCAGTGAATCATCGGAATCGGCGTGCCCCAGTACCGCTGCCGGCTGATGCCCCAGTCCTTCAACCGGAAAGTGACCTTCGCTTCGCCGAAACCCCTGGCAGCCGCAATCTCCTGCAAGTTCTTCTCCGCGTCCGCACAGCTCATTCCGTCGTACTCGCCGGAGTTCACCAGCACGCCCTCTTCCGAACAGAAAGGCAGTGTCTCGTCCACCGCCGGATCGGCCGGCTTAATCACCTGCACAATCGGCAGCCCGTACTTCGTCGCAAACTCAAAGTCCCGCTCGTCGTGCCCCGGAACGCTCATGATGGCGCCCGTGCCGTAGTCAGCAAGAATGTAGTTCGCCACCCAGATCGGCACCCTCGCGCCATTGTACGGATTCACGGCAAATCTGCCTGTCGGCACGCCGTGCTTCTCAATCGCCCCCAGGTCGCCGGCCTCGCGCGCCTTCTTCTGCTGTTCCAACAGCTCATCCACCTGAGCCTTCAACGCGGAATCGACGGCAGTAAACTTCGCCACCAGCTCATGCTGCGGCGCAAGCTGCACACTGGTAGCCCCAAAGATCGTATCCACGCGCGTAGTAAACACACGTATGCGCTGTCTTCCTAGTCCCTCGTCCCTAGTCCCTAGTCCCTGCTTTTCCGGTCCCTCGGTCCCTTGGTCCCTTGGTCCCTGTTTCTCTAGTCCCTCGTCCCTAGTCCCTAGTCCCTGGTCGGCTTCTTCCGCCAGGAAGAAATCAACCTCCGTCCCCTCGCTCCGCCCGATCCAGTTGCGCTGCATCGTGCGCACCTTCTCGGGCCACCCCTCGAGCTTGTCCAGCCCGTCGAGCAACTCGTCGGCATATTCCGTGATGCGGAAGAACCACTGTTCCAGATCGCGCTGGGCAACTTGCGTAGTTTCGTGCCGCCAGCAGCAGCCGTCCACCACCTGCTCGTTCGCCAGCACCGTGGCGCACTCCGGGCACCAGTTCACCTTGCTCTGTTTGCGGTAGACCAGCCCCTTCTCGTACATGCGCAGAAAGAACCACTGGTTCCACCGGTAGTAATCCGGCAGACAGGTCGTAACCTCCGTAGCCCAGTCGTACCCCAGGCCCAGCCGCTGCATCTGCGTCTTCATCTGGGCAATGTTTCCGAGCGTCCACTCGCGCGGCGGGGTGTTGTTCTTGAGCGCGGCATTTTCGGCCGGCAGCCCAAAGGCGTCCCACCCCATCGGATGCAGCACGTTATAGCCCAGCATCCACATGTGCCGGGCCAGCGCATCGCCAATCGAGTAGTTGCGCACGTGCCCCATGTGCAGTTGCCCGCTCGGATACGGCAGCATCTCAATCACGTAGTACTTGGGTTTTCCGCAATCGGTAGGTTCGGCCGCATAGAGAGCAGGGTCCGCGGCCCAGCGATCCTGCCATTTGGGCTCAATCGCCGCCGGGTCGTAACGCAGTTCTTTTTCTTCCGCCATGTCTCTTCAAGTGTAAATCGGGACGCTGCGTTACTTCTTTGCTGCGGCGACCAAACTCCGCATCACCCGCACATTCCGCTCCTCGTCCCCCGGCTCATCCACCGGAGTCTCGGCGATAAACGCGCAGTGCTCGAAGCGCCCGTCGTTCAACAGCCTTCGGAATGGCTCCAGCCCCATCGTTCCCTGCCCGATATGCTCATGGCGGTCGAGCTTCGATCCCATGGCAGCCTTGGCATCGTTGCAGTGCCACACATGCACCGCCTTGAAGCCCACCGTCGCATCGATCTGCTTCATCGTCTGCTCGTAGCCCTCGGCCGTCACCAGGTCGTAGCCGGCCACGTGCGAGTGGCAGGTGTCCAGACAAACAGCCACCGGCGCATGAACTTTCAGCCGCCCCACCAGCTCCGCCACCTGCTCAAAGCTGCCGCCCAACGAGAACTCCGACCCCGCAGTGTTCTCAATCAAAATGTGGAAGCCAGTTCCCTGCCACAGCAAGCCGTCGATGGACTTCTCGATGCCCTCTGCCGCCAGCCGCAGCCCTTCGTCCCGCGTCAGCCCCTTCCATGAGCCGGGATGCAGCACCAGCCCCTCCGCGCCCAGAATCAGCGCGCGCTCAATCTCGCCCCGGAACGCGACGATGCTCTTCTGGCGCACTTCTTCGGTCTGGCTGCAAAGGTTCACCAGGTAGCTGGTGTGGATGATCAGCGGCCCCACGTCGAGTTTCGCGCGCAGCTCACGGGTCCGCTCGGCCTGTTTCGGGTCGATCGAAGGAGCCCGCCACATGCGCGGGCTCGAAGTAAATATCTGCAGAGTGTTAGCGCCTACCTCAGGAGCGCGGGCGATTGCATTCGATGCCCCGCCCGCCGTGCCCAGATGCACGCCGATCCGTTTTGTCATACCTTGCAGTCTACAAGGCGCCCCGCGCTTAGACCGGAGTCACCGGCGCAGCCAGCGTAAACACAACAAAGTCCGCCGTCGAGCGCCGATGCAGCGTGCCGCGCCGAATGATAAGCGTATCGCCCTTCTTCAGCGAAACCTTCTTTGCGCCCGTGGTAGCCGGCGCAAGCCACTCACCCGGCCCATTGGCATGTGTGCCCTCGGGCGTTCCGCCCAGTTCGTACTCCGTAGCGCCGTCCAGAACCACCAGAATGTGATCCCGGTGCTCGTGCCACTCGTACTCCTTGGCGCTCTTGGCCTTCTCCACCCACAGGTCGTACAAAAAGTACTTGTCCTGGAACAGCCGCTTCGAACCCGGCGCAGCCATCAACGCCTTGATGTCCTCGGCCAGACTCTCCGCGCTCACCACCAGAAAGTCGCCCGCCGTCTGCGGAATCGCGTTCTGCTGCGCCACCGGCATCGCCATCTGCGCTGCAGCCATCTGCGCCAGCGCCAACCCGCTCACCGCCGCCGCCGGAATCGCTCCCAGCAATGTTCTGCGATCCATCATCGTCATACACATCCTCCTGAGAACTCGGTCGGCAGCCCTAACCAGGGCCGTCCGTTTTCCATCCAACTCTATCAGCCGCCGCAGCGGCATCGGAACCGCTCAGGCAAGAGACCCAAGCCAGCCACGAACAATCGCTGCCACGGCATCCGGCTGCTCATAGGCCGCCGTATGCCCTGCGTTGGCCAGCACCTCATGCCTGCAACCCCCCGGCGCAGCCTTCAAAGCCCCCATCTCTTCAGCCGTAGCAGTCCCATCCTCGCCGCCCGTCACCGCCAGCACCGGAACCGTAATCGTAGCCACGGTCGGCGTCGAATCCGGCCGCACCGCCAGCCCCGCCTGCACCGCCACCAGCGCCTCCGCGGAGATCCTCATCTGCGCGCGCAACTGCTCAGCAATCTCCGGATGATTCGCCCGAGTAGTTGCGCCCACCAGCCCCGCGATATTCGCGTCGAGAATCGCTTCCAGCCCACCGGCTCGCGCCTGCGCAATCGTCGCCTCGCGCCTGGCAAGATTCGCCTCGGCATCCGGCTGCGGCTTCGAGCAGATAATCGCAATCGCCCGCATCCGCGCTGGCGCGCGCCGCCACAACTCCAGCAGCACATAGCCGCCGATCGAGCAGCCCACATACACCGGCCTGTCGAGTTTCAGAAAGTCGGCCAGCGCCAGCACATCGCTCGCCAGTTGGCCCATCGTAATCGCCGGCGCATCGGGAACGCGCTCAAACTCGCCCACCGGCAGCCCCGCGCCCAGCTCCGAGCCCGCGTGTCCGCGCAGGTCCGGCACAATCGCGCGAACCCCATCCAGCCGCTCGATCAGCGGCAGCCAGAACTCGCTGTTGAAAGGTGTGGGATGAAGAAAGACAACCGGCCGGCCCGATCCAATATCGCGATAGCTCAGCCGCGCGCCGTTTGATTCATACCATGAGGTCATACACCCGGAGGATACACCCCGGGAAACACCGGAGGCTCCTCGGGTATGCCGATCCACGCCGCCAGGTACGCGACTCCCATCAATCCGCTCGAAAGCACCGTAATCACCACGGCGATGATGCGCACCGCGGCAACATCCCAGCCGTAGGAGTTCGCCAGCGCCGCGCAGACTCCGGCGATCTGCCGGCCCGCGCGCGGCCGAACCAGCGGACGCGGCGCGCCATAGGGGACCCTGTGAACCGTCGTGCCGCAGTTGGAACAGAAACGCGCGCCCTCGGGCAGAGCCGTGCCGCATTGCATGCAATAAACGCTCATGGTGAAATCCCCTCAGAGCAGAATACGCGCAGCGCACCCGCGCGGTTCCCTCCGGCAGCTACGATGCCCGCTGCAAAAGCCGAACCTCACGCGAGGCCGTATTCCTGCTGCCGCGCGCCGCAGCCTTGCATTCGTACATCGCCTTATCGGCGCGGGCCATCAGCGCCTTCATCGTCTCCCCGGGCTCAAATCCCGCCAATCCTATCGAGGCATTCACGTGCAGCTTCACCACTCCGCTCCCCGTCTTCAACGTATAGTCGCCGCAGATCCACGGCCTCAGCCTTTCAATCCGTGCCGTGGCATCGGCCAGGCTGCTCTCGATCACCAGAACAAACTCATCGCCGCCCCACCGGCCCACGGCATCGGCCGAGCGGCATGCCGAACGAAGCTCTGAGGCAAACTGTACCAGCAGCTCGTCCCCAGCCTGATGCCCGTAGGTGTCGTTGACCCCTTTGAACCCGTCCAGATCCACCATGGCCACCGCAAACTGCTGGCCCGCCTTGATCCGGCCCTCAATCATGCTCTCCAGGCTCAAACGATTCCGTACACCCGTCAGCGCGTCGCGCGACGCCAGTTCTTCGGCCTCGTCCAGCTTGGCCTGGTAGGTCTTCACCTGCCGCCGCAGGTCTTCAACCGCCGCCCTGCCCTCCGCCTCCATGCGTTCAATCGAACCCTTCAGCTCGTTGGCGCTCTTTGCGATCGCGGTGCGAATATGGCTCAGGTCATCCAGAGTTGCAATCCGCGCCAGCCGCTCCGTCACTTCGTGCATCTGCCCGGCGCACCGCTTATCGCGCGTTCCCACGGCCTCGGCCGTTCCCGCCATCGTCAGCAGCAGTTCCTTCACCTCGCCGGCCTGCTCATGCAGGTGCCGGGCCGTGCTCCGCCCCCACTCCCGCAACTCCTGCTCAACCGCTTCCCTTGCCGCCTCTGTCTCTTCGCCGCTCATCGCCGCCGAGAGACCCGCCGCCAGCCCCGCCAACCGCCGTTTCAGCCCGTCTCCAACTCCCGGGCAGGCCTCGTAGCTCGACTCCCCCATCGCTTCCAGTGAGCCCCGATAGGCTCGAACTACCGCCGGCAGAACTCCGCCATCCCGAACTTCCTGCGGCCCACTCTCCACCACGGGAGCGCCATCCAGAAATCTCTTGATCGAAATCATGTTTCCCTCTTGAACGCGCGACCCTGAACTCGAAATCTTGAGCGCGCAGCCCAACCGGCCCGGCGAGCCAGGCTGCTGTGTCTATCGGCAGATGCACGCAGCCGATGAGTCCGAAAAGAGTGGAATTCGGCTTCCAAAAGCCGAAGGGGCGGAACGCCCTCGCGTTCCGCCCCCCTAAGCCAACCTGCACTGTCTTAGAAAAGTCTGAAATCGATCTCGATCGAAAGCGGCACGGCCACCGGCGTCTTACCGCCCTTCATCGCCGGCTTGAAGCGATACTGGCGCACCGCTTCCATCGCCTTCTCGTCCAGCCCCATGCCCAGCGGCCGGATGATGTGGATGTTCTGCGGGTTGCCCTGCGCGTCCACAATCAGCCCCACCAGCACCACTCCCTGATACTTGGCCCGCCGCGCCTCGTCGGAGAACTCTGCCTCAACCTTGTTCACCAGCACAGGGGCCGAAACATCGCCGCCTACCCGCGCCAGCCCCCCGCCCGTATTCCATCCCGAGCCAGGCCCGTATCCGGTACCGTTTCCTGAGCCCAGGCCGCCGCCCGAACCCGAACCCATGCCGCCGTTCGCACCGCTGCCATTCGACAGAACCACGTTCAGCCCCGATTTCACGCCGATATTCGGCAGCATCGGATCGTTGGGCAGTTGAATGTCGGGCTGCACATTGATCGCCGGCTCCATGGCCAGCTTCGGCTTGTCGAACGTCTGCACCTGCGGCGGAGTCACGGGCATCTTTTCGAGCTTGGGCAGTTTGCCTTTGGTCGCGTCCACCAGGCTGCGATCGCCGCCGCCACCGCCGCCGCCCGCGCTTTCCTTCATCTTCGGACCCTGGTAGGCGCTCACCTCGATCTGGGTGAGGTTGTCCGGCTCCTTGATCTTCTGAATCACCGCCCGGCCAAGAACAAACAGCAGAAACGCCAGGATGCTCAGGTTGATGAACGAGGAGATCCCCACCGCCCACGGGTTGGTCTTCACCGCCATGCGGTCGGGCACGGGAATCGGGGTCGAAGTCAGTTCCAGAGGCGGCAGCTTCTGGGGGAAAAAGATGTCCTGGATGCTCTCCCAGAGCCCGCCCCAGGTCGACTGCTCGTCGAACGCCTTGCCCAGGAAGTTATCGAGCTCGTGGCCCCCAAGGGCAGCCACACCCTCGGCGTCCGAATCGGTCTGTGTCAGGAACTCTGTGGACATAGTTGTTGCCGGCTCGATTCCCTTCCCCCTGCCCAAGGCTGGTGCCTGACAGGAGGCCCCCTCGGCGGGCTGTTTGGCAGCCGCGCCTCGCCAGCCCGGACTCAGGCCTATCGCTCCATTATGCTTGACGGCGCTGGACTTTGTCTCTGCCTCGTCCGGCCCCGCACTCCCGGGCTCCACTTCCAGAGACTCATATTCCGGCCTCTCCATGGCTCCCATAATCAATAGACGTCCCGGCAGCAGACTGGTCAACGAAAAACCCCTGCCAACCATTTAAACTTGAGAACGAACGATCTTTTGCACTCAAGGAAGTAAAAATGCCCCCTGCGCCGGAGCTCAAGGCGACCCTCACGCTGCCTCAGACCACCTTCCCGATGAAGGCCAACCTGCCCCAGAACGAGCCCCACCGGCTCGCCCGCTGGGCCGAGATGCGCCTCTACGACGAGATCCGCAAGGCCGGCCACGGTCGCCCTGCCTTCCTGCTCCACGACGGCCCCCCCTACGCCAATGGCCCCATTCACCTGGGCCACGCCCTCAACAAGGGCCTCAAGGACTTCGTCGTCAAGTCCAAGACCATGGCCGGATTCGACTCCCCCTACGTCCCCGGATACGACTGCCACGGCCTGCCCATCGAGATCAAGGTCGACGAAAAACTCGGCCACAAAAAGCTCGAGATGCCCGTCCCCTCCGTCCTCCGCGCCTGCCGCGAGTACGCCCAGAAGTACGTCGATCTCCAGACCTCCCAGTTCGAGCGCATCGGCATCTTCGGCCGCTGGCAGGACCCCTACCGCACCATGACCCGCCCCTACGAGGCCCGCACCCTTGAGGCGTTTTACGGCTTCCTCGAAGGCGGCTTCGTCTACCGCGGCCTCAAACCCGTTTACTGGTGCATCCACGACCGCACCGCCCTCGCCGAAGCCGAGGTCGAGTACGAGCAGCACACCAGCCCCTCGGTCTACGTCCGCTATAAGCTCACCTCAGACCCCGCCGCCATCGACCCAAATCTAGCCGGCCGCGACCTCTCCACCATCATCTGGACCACCACCCCCTGGACCCTCCCCGCGTCCTTAGCCGTAGCCTTCCACCCCGACTTCGAGTACGTGGCGCTCGAAGTGGATTCCCAACCAACCACAGAAGCGGTGATCGGGGAAAGCAAACCAACCACAGAAGCGGCTGCCCCAGGTGCCTCGCATTTGGGCACCTGGGAAAGCACGACCCCAACCGTTTACATAGTCGCCGCATCCTTAGCCGAATCGGTCGCCGCCGCCTGCAACCTCGGCCCCGCCAAAGAAATCGCCCGCTTCAAAGGCTCAGTCCTCGACCGCGTCACCTTCCAGCACCCCTTCCTCGAGCGCACCGTCCTAGGCGCCAACGCCACCTACGTCACCGCCGACACCGGCACCGGCGCGGTCCACACCGCCCCCAGCCACGGCGCGGACGACTTCTACACCGGCCAGAAGTACGGCCTCGACCCCGTCTGCCGCGTCGATGCCGGAGGCCACCTCCACGTCGATGCCGACGCCTGGACCTCGTCCACCCCGCCCGCCTGGGACGGCATGAACGTATGGAAGGCCAACCCCGTCATCATCGCCATGCTCGAAGAGCGCGGCGCTCTGCTCGGCGGCTCGCCCCTCGAACACTCCTACCCACACTGCTGGCGCTGCCATCATCCCGTCATCTTCCGCGCCACCGAGCAGTGGTTCATCTCGCTGGAAACCCCGATGAAGCGCGCCGACGGCTCGGAGACCACTTTTCGTCAGTTGTCGATCGAAGAGATCGACAAAGTAGTCTGGGACCCGGCCTGGGGCAAGGAGCGCATCACCAACATGATCGCCACCCGTCCCGACTGGTGCATCAGCCGCCAGCGCATCTGGGGCGTGCCCATCGCAGTCTTCCTCTGCGAAGAGTGCAACAACCCCATCGTCGACGCCGCCCTCAACAAAAAGATCGTCAGCCTCTTCGAGCAGGAAGGCGCGGAGTCCTGGCACACCACAGATGTCTCCGCCCTGCTCCCCGCCGGAACCGCCTGCGCCCACTGCGGCAAGACCGACTTCCGCAAAGAGACCAACATCCTCGACGTCTGGTTCGACTCCGGCGTAAGCTGGCTAGCCGTCTGCGAGTCCGATCCCGCTCTGAGCACGATCTACAAGAGTTTCCAGTTCCCGCAGGGAGCATCCGAATACAAGAGCATTCAGCTCCCGGAGGGAGCGTCCGAGATTAGCCCAGGACAAGCGCAGCGCAGTCCTGGGAATACGGCAAAAAATGAGACTCAAAGCCCCGTAGGGGCGTCCGAATCCACCGCGTCCGGCAACCGTACAAAAGTCCTGTATCTCGAAGGCGGCGACCAGCACCGCGGCTGGTTCCACTCCTCGCTCCTCACCTCGGTCGCTCTGCGCGGCCACGCCCCCTACTCGAACGTCGCCACCGCCGGCTGGACCCTCGACGAACAGGGCCGCGCCATGTCCAAATCCCTCGGCAACGGCGTCGATCCGGTAGACATCGCCAACCGCATGGGCGGCGAGATCGTCCGCCTCTGGGTCGCATCGGTGGACTTCCGCGAAGACATGGCCGCCAGCGAAAACCTCATGGCCCGCTGCGCCGAACTCTACAAGAAGCTCCGCAACACCTTCCGCTTCCTGCTCGGCAACATCTCCGGCTTCAACCCGGAAACCGACCGCATCCAGTACCTGTCGCAGCTTGCGCCTCTTGACCGCTACATGCTGGCCCGCACCCGCGAACTCACCGAAAATATCCTCGCCTGGTACGAGCGCTTTGAGTTCCACCGCGTCTACCAGGCCGTCAACGAGTTCGCCGTAGTCGATCTGAGCAATTTCTATCTCGACGTGCTCAAAGACCGCATGTACACCTTCGCCCCCACCTCCGCCGCCCGGCGCTCGGCGCAGACCGTCCTCTGGTTCATCACCGAAACCCTGGTCCGCCTGCTCGCTCCCATCCTCTCCTTCACCATGGAAGAGGTCTGGGAGCATCTGCCCCAGGTCGAAGGCCGCCCCGCCAGCGTCCACCTCGGCCAGTTCCCTCGCCCCGAATACATCTACCCCGGCGACCCGGCCCCGATCCTCGAAGAGTGGAAGCAACTGTTCTCGATCCGCGACAACGTGCTCAGGCTTCTCGAGCAAGCTCGCCAGGAAAAGCTGATCGGCAAAGCACTTGAGGCGGAGGTCGAACTGCTGGCCAAAGGAGAGACACTGCAACTGCTCCGGCGCAACGAAGCCTCCTTGAAAGAGCTTCTGAATGTTTCCAAAGTAGATGTAGTTGATTCTTCAAGCAGACTCGTCTATCGAGGCCCTGCGTTAGAAGGCCAGCTCTCCAAGACGAATACGACCGGAGATGACCTTAGCTTCGCGGTCTATGCAGCAACCGGTCAAAAATGCGCCCGCTGCTGGAACTACATGCCCGACAACGCCAACTACGGTGCATGGCAAAACGTCTGCGGCCGCTGCCGCTCCGCCCTCGAAGAGATGCACATCGCGCCACCGGAGACAACCGCGTAAGGACTTGTTTTGAAAGGGCACGGCTTTAGCCTGCCAAAACACGATTGATCAACCCAGGGCTTTAGCCCCATGAAGGGTACGGGCTTTAGCCCGTACATGGAACCACCAAAACAACCCGGGGCTTTAGCCCCTGAGGGATGGTTTTCACTTGCTTCGTTTCCTTTTACCGCCGTCAAAACCTCGACGCCTGCCCTGGCTCCTCGCCATCTCCGCCGCCACCGTCGCCCTCGACCGCATCACCAAAATCTGGGTCTCCGCCCACGTCCCCTACGGCGGCTCCATCCCCGTCATCGATCACGTCCTCCGCATCAGCCACTGGACCAACGACGGCGCGGCCTTCTCCCTCTTCGCCAGTTCTGCCTCGCCTCAAACGGTCCGCTGGTTATTGGTCGCCTTCGCCTCGCTCGCCGCGCTCGTTGTCCTCCTGCTCCTCATCCGCTTGGGCAACCGCATCGGCATCGTCACCGTCGCTCTCGCGCTCATCCTCGGCGGAGCCATCGGCAACGTCCACGACCGCATCGCCTACGGCTCGGTGGTCGACTTCATCGAGGTCCACATCGTCCACTACCACTACCCAGACTTCAACGTAGCCGACTCCTGCGTCGTCATCGGCGCGTGCTTGTTGCTCATCGAATCGCTGCTGCCCCAAAAGAAATCCGCCGAGTAGCCCTGAGCCTTCCCAGCCCACGCGGTACTCGCATCAATCCGAACCAAGAGGAACTTCGATGAAGAAGCACTACAAATTCACCGCCGGCCTCTGAGCGTCCCTCCGCCGGTTCAGCCCGCAAACTGGCTGCGGTAAACCTGCTTGATATGCCCGAGGCGCTCGCTCAGCGCCAGGGCCTCTTCCACCAGCCCCAGCCGCCCGGCCAGTTCGATTGCGTCGTCGAACGCGTCCTTGGCGTCGCGATAGCAGCTATCCACATCGTGCTGATCGCGCGCCTCGTACATATCGTCGTAGCGCTGTTCGCCAAGCAGTTTCAGGCTGGCGAACTGCTCAAAGAGCAGATCCCGCTCCGCGCCATCTGTCATATCGGTTCCCTCTGCGATCTCCGAAATTCCTTACCGCCGGCCTCCTGGGGGGAACCGAGCGACAGCGCTTCGCCGCTGGTCTCGTTTGACCGGCTGTGGCGGGGGCTCCCATCCCCGCAAGGCTTCTGGGAGCAATATAACCTGTATCTGTTACAGAAGAGAAACACCTCTTGCCTGAAGCGCAACCTACTTCGGCGACCCGCGCGAGCCTTTCAGTTTGCCCATCTTCCGCATCTCTTTGTCCTGCTTGCGCTCGCTCAGTTCGACCCAGCAACCCAGGCACACGGCCCGCCCGTCCCGGCGTCGTGAGCTCATCCGCCCACAGCGCGCGCATGGCATCGGCGGCATCCGGCGCTTCATCCCAACTGCTCCTACTTTGAGGCCTGACGCGACCCGGCTCCAGGATAGTAGCCCGTCCGCGTGCGCACGTCCAGCTTGCCGCCGCCTTTGGCGTGAGCGATCACCTGAACCTGCCGGAATCCCGGCACCGCCGTCGGCTTCGTCGAGTGGTAGCCGATCGTGTACTGCGAGCGAATGTCGCGCGCCACTTCCGCCGCAATCTGATCCACCTGCTCAATCGACTTCGGGAAAAACGCCATCCCGCCCGTCTCGCTCGACAGAAGTTCCAGCGCCCGCCGCGCCCGTTTTACCTCGCTGCGATCCATCTCGTCGCCAAACAACAGTCCGATCGAGTAGATCACCGGCCCTGAAAGCTGTTGCACACGCCGGATGGTCTGCACGCTGTTCAGCGTCGAGGCGTTATCCTCTCCGTCCGTAATGAGAATCAGCACCTGCTTGGGCCGCTTGGCATCGGCCGCCAGCTTGTCCGCCGAAGCCACCACCGCGTCGTAGAGCGCCGTGCCTCCGCGCGAATCGATGTGCGACAACCCGTCGCGCAGCTTGTTCAAATCCGATGTAAAGTCCTGGTCGATGAATGCCTCGTCCGAGAAGTTCACCACAAACGCCTGGTCCTGAGGATTTGAGGCTGCCACCAAATCGAGTGCGGCCCTGTTCACCGAGGGCCGCTTCTTGTACATCGAGCCGGAGTTGTCGATCACCAGCCCCATCGAAACCGGAAGGTCTACATGCTGAAAGCTGATGATAGTCTGCCGTACACCGTCCTCCAGGACCTCGAAGTCTTCCTTCTTCAGGTCCTGAACAATCTGGTTGCCGTTCACTACAGTCGCGTTCAGCACCACCTCTTCCACGTCGGTGCGCAGAACGTACCCCTCGCGTCCCTCTTTTTCAATTGAGTTCGAAGTCGTCGTGGCGCTCGTATCCGGCGAACGCACCGGATCGCTATCGACGGTCAGATTGGGCTGTTGAGCCGCCGTGCCGGCCGGCGCGGCGTTCTGGGGAGTTTGTGCCTGCGCAAAAAAAACCGCTCCGGCCATGAGGATTGCAATCAGCGAATTATTGCAAAGGCGCATAGTAGCCCGTACGTGCATAAACCGTCAGGGGAGGAAGGCCCGGCGGCGGATTTACCTTCACCTTAACTTTACGCCACTTGCCGTCGTGCGTGCCGTCGGCGGGCTTGTAGCCGATCACATACTGGTTGCGCAGTTCCGTCGAGATCTTTTCGGCGATATCGCTCAGCTCGTCCACATCGTCCACCTGAAACAGCCGTCCGCCGCTCTCCTCCGTCAGGCTGTCCAGCAACTGCGGCCCCATGCGCTCCTCCGGCGTCGCCGCATAGGGATCGAAGATGCCCATCGCGTACATCTGCACGTCGCTCTCCCGCACCTTCGACCGCACCTCGCCCTCCGTGTAGCGCGAGCGGTTGTCGCCGCCGTCTGAGACCACCAGCAGAGCCTTGCGCTCGTGCCTGGCCTCTTTCATCTTCGCCACGCCGTAATAAATCGCGTCCAGCAGCGCCGTCCGATGCCCGGCATGAACCGTAGCCAGCCGCGCCTGCAAGTCCTCCACCGAACTGGTGAACTCCTCGATCAGCTCTGGCCGGTCGTTGAAGCCGATCACAAAAAACTCGTCGTCCGGGTTCGCCGTCCGCGCAAACTGCAAGATCGACTCCCGTGCCCTCACCAGCTTGCTCGACATCGATCCCGAAAGATCGAAGATGATTCCTATCGAAACCGGCGAATCCTCACTCGCAAAGCTGCGGATCTTCTGTGTCGTGCCGTTCTCCGAGACCTGAAAATCGTCCTGCTCCAGGCCCGTAACCAGCCGGTTCATCGGGTCCGTCACCGTCACCGGAACCAGCACCAGGTCCACATTCATCCGCAGGAACGACCCGGGACGCAGCCTCAGCGCATCCTTACCCGTCTGTGCCGGAGCTTCAGCCCCAGTGGGCTCAGCGGTCGGCGTACTGGCAGCCGGCTTCTCTCCAACGTGAACCTGATTCAGTGGTGTATCCTGGCCGCGCGCCACCACGGCGCACAAACTCAGCAAGAGCAAGCACCCGCCGAGCCACACAGCAGGCCGCGGCATCCCCCTGCCGGCAAATGGCTTCACGCACTCTCGGTTCTGTTTCGTCTCAGTCCTCATCGGAAAACCCAACGAACGAAGCCGATAGTACCATGATTGGAGTATCTCCGGCGCTGTCGATCTCTCCTCTGCGTCTTCCCGCATCCCGGTTTCGCAATCCCACCCCCAGCCTTCCGTACTGCGATACAATCGTCCTCGGGCACTCCTTCCGATCTCCCGCTCCCGGCACCCGTCCCAAGGCAGATTCCGCAGTTCGGAACTTCTTCCCTCTCAGGGTTTTGGCGCTGGAACCGAAAGTTCTGCCCCAACTGCCCGGAGCTGCCCTTCTTGAGCCCCGCGGACAAGAAAATCCAACCCTCGAACAGGGAGCATAATAGGCTTCATGGCTAGCATCTATCCGTTTCGCGCATGGCGCTACAATCCCGCCAAAGTCCGCCTCCAGGACGTCGTTACCCAGCCCTACGACAAGATCTCCCCGGCCATGCAGCAGGCCTACTACCAGCGCAGCCCGTACAACCTGGTCCGCATCATCCTCGGGCTGCCTGAGCTCTTTGACGCCGAAAAGGGCGAAAGCGTATATACCCGCGCCGCTCGCGACCTCAAGGCCTGGCAGAAGGAGGGCGTCCTCACCCAGGAGAAAGAGCCCTGCGTCTTTGCCTACTCCCAGCGCTTCACCGTCCCCGGCTCCACTGAGACAAAGGAGCGCCCCGGCTTCATCGCCATCGGCAAGGTGCAGGACTACAAGGACCAGGTCGTCTTCCGCCACGAGCAGACCCTCTCCAAGCCCAAGGGCGACCGCCTCAACCTGCTCAAGGCCACCCACGCCCACTTCGGCCAGATCTTCATGCTCTACTCTGACCCCGCCGGCTCCGTCGACAAGCTCCTCTTCGACAACAACGGCCCCGCCGACGGCGAAGTCACCGACGAATACGGCGTCCTGCACCGCGTTTGGCGCGTCAACGATCCCGCCACCATTCGCCTGCTCGCCTCCGCCATGTCCGACAAAAAGCTCATCATCGCCGACGGCCACCACCGTTACGAGACGGCCCTCAACTACTCCCGCGAGCACGCGCCCGCCAGGGACGCCTCCACCCCCGCCCGCCCCGAGTACCTCTCCAGCCAGTTGCCTCACCCGCCCTACCCTGAAGCCGCCGTCATGATGACCTTTGTCAACATGGACTCCGACGGCCTGGTCATCCTGCCCACCCACCGCGTGGTCCACGACCTCCCCGGCTTTAACGCCGCCGCCTTCTTGAAAGCCGCCGCCGAGTACTTCACCATTCAGCCGCTGCCCGAG
>Ga0326728_10004745_pt1 | contig 39599 bp, 25 predicted proteins | sample MB3enrmetagenome_FD_207602 | JGI IMG/M metagenome (GOLD analysis project Ga0326728, IMG submission 207602) | Lab enriched peat soil microbial communities from McLean, Ithaca, NY, United States - MB31MN | ecosystem: Environmental > Terrestrial > Soil > Wetlands > Peat | place: USA: New York... | reverse complement strand
GTTCGTTGGCTTCGCGAGCAGCCTGGCTGCGTTCGTGCTCGGTGATCACCGCATCAAGCGCCCGCTCGATCGTCTCGGTTTCAGTCCCTGTCTTCATGAGCCTCTGAGCGCGCTTAATCTTGGCGGCATTGAGGCGGAAATGCTTATGTGCGATTCGATTGCTTGCCATGCCCATTCGAGATCCCTCCCCGTTTGAGTATATCACCGCATGAACACAAATTAGCAAAGTATGAACATACACCAGATGGTAATCAATTTCCTCACGCCGCAGTAAAGCGTGGCGCAACCTGCAATTGCCGACCGTGTTTCTGGGCGTCGACGACGGCGATGGCGGCCATGTTGACGATTTCTTCCACCGTGGCGCCGCGCTGGAGCACGTGAACGGATTTTGAAAGTCCCATGAGGATGGGCCCCAAGGCTTCCGCGCCGCCAATGCGCATCATCATCTTATAAGCAATGTTGGCGGCGGCGAGATCGGGGAAGACCAGCACCGTGGCGCCACCTTTGAGTTGGGAAAAGGGATACTCTTCCTCCAGGATTTCCGGCACCAGCGCGGTGTCCGCCATCATTTCGCCGTCCACCATCAGCTCGGGATTTATTTCCAAAGCCAATTCCACAGCCCGCCGCATCTTTTCGGCCAGCGGGTGACTGGTGCTGCCGAAGTTGGAAAAGGAGAGCATGGCAACACGCGGCTCGACATCGAATTCGCGCGCCACCTCTGCGGCCAGTACCGCAATTTCCGCCAGGTCCTCCGCCGTCGGGCTGATGTTCACGTGGGTGTCAGCGAAGAAATAGACGTCTTTCTTGGTGACGATGACGAAAACGGCGGCCACGCGGTGCACACCGGTCCGGGTCTTGATAATTTGCAGGGCGGGCCGGATGGTGTCCGGATAGTTCTGGCTGACGCCCGCCACAAAGCCGTCCGCATCCCCCATGTGCACCATCATGGCGCCGAAGTAATTGGGATTCAGCATCTGCTCACGGGCGCCGCTTAGGGTCACGCCACCCCGGCGCCGCAGTCGATAGAATTCCTGTACGTACGCCTCAAAACGCGGGGAGTGCGCCGGATCGAGCACCTCCGGGCGCATGTCCTCAAATCCCAGTTCCTGGAGCCGGTTCTCAACGATTGTTGGACGGCCGAGCAGGATGGGATGGGCGATGCTCTCGTCGAGAATCACGTGGCTGGCGCGCAGCACTTTGTCGTGTTCGCCCTCGGAGAAGACGATGCGCATGGGCGCCGCCTGAGCGCGCCGGCGCACGTTTTGCATGACTTCGTAAGTGCGGCCCAGGCGGCGGGCCAACTCCTCGCGATAGGTGGCAAGATCGATTTGAACCTGCGCCACACCGCTCCGCATGGCGGCTTCCGCCACTGCGGCCGACACCCAAATCAACGCCCGCGGATCGAAGGGCTTGGGATTGATGTAATCCGGCCCGAATTGCAACCGGCCCAGGCCGTAAGCCCGCAACACCGAATCCGGCACATCCTCTTTGGCCAGGTCGGCCAGGGCGTGGGTGGCGGCCACCTTCATTTCCTCGTTGATCGCCCGCGCCCGCACGTCCAGCGCCCCACGAAAGATTCCCGGAAAACCCAGAACATTGTTGACCTGATTGGGAAAGTCAGAACGGCCTGTGGCCACAATGGCGTCGGGCCGTGCGGCCTTGGCCTTTTCGTAGCTGATTTCGGGAACAGGATTCGCCAGGGCAAAAATAATCGGCCGCTCGGCCATGGGTTGGAGCATTTCGGGAGTCACGCAATCGCCCACGGAAAGCCCCACGAACACGTCCGCGCCTTCCAGGACTTCGGCCAGGCAGCGCTTGGAGGTTTTGACGGCGAAGCGCGAGTTGTAAGGATTCATGCCCTTCTTGCGGCCCTTGTAGATTACGCCGTCGATGTCGCACATCGTGATGTTTTCCTTGGGCACGCCCAAGCGCACGTAGTGCAGGGCGCAGGCCAGGCCCGCCGCACCCGCGCCGTTAAAGACCACGCGCACCTGGTCGATTTTCTTGCCCACCAACTCCAAGGCGTTCAACATTGCCGCGCCGGAGATAATGGCCGTACCATGCTGGTCGTCGTGAAACGCCGGGATCGAGAGGGTCTTCCGCAAGACCTCCTCGATGTAGAAGCATTCCGGCGCCTTGATGTCCTCCAGGTTGATTCCGCCGCAGGTGGGTTCCAGAAGCTGGCAGAATTTGATGACGTCGTCGGGATTCTCCGAGCCCACTTCCAAATCGAAGACGTCGATATCGGCAAAGCGCTTGAAGAGCACGGCTTTGCCTTCCATCACGGGTTTGGAAGCGGGCGCGCCAATGTTGCCCAGCCCCAGGACGGCCGTGCCGTTGGAAACCACCGCCACCAGGTTGCCGCGTGCTGTGTATTCAAAGGACAGGTCAGGGTCCTTGTGAATCTCCTTGCAGGGCTCGGCCACACCGGGCGTGTAGGCGAGACTTAAATCCCATTGCGTGTGGCAGGGCTTGGTAGGATTTACCTCGATTTTGCCCTTGCGGCCCAGCCGGTGATAATCCAAAGCATCTTTGCGGCGAATTTCCATGAATTATTCCTTTTTGTCCGGTTTTCTTACCACCCCGAACTGCTCTGAGCTAGCAGTTGGAGGGCCAGCCTGTGAACGCGGAATTGCCGATGGTCGATTGCCGATGGTCGATTGTTGGCATGGAATCATTGGGCCACAACCTTCGAATCTCGGCCTGAGATTTCCGATGGGAGATTTGCGGTTTTCGAAGTCAACAATCTGGCTCATCCTCTAACCTCAGACTACCGACAACCGAAGTGGGGAGGTGTGGGCACCCGGATTGCTTGTCGGGCCCTTAGGTCTTTGCCACCTCCGGGTTCGGACATTGAGCCCGGAATCTTGTCGCTCGCTTCTATCACCGATAGCCTCTTTAGATTGCCAGATACCACAAGCTCCTTTCAATAAGTCCATTTCTTTTCATCAACTTCTGCTCAGAATGACTGTAACATGATTTGTTTTCATCAACTTCTGCTCAGAGCCAAAAGTTGACATTTTTTCTATACTTTTTTTCAATAACTTATGGACGCTGAACCCCAAATATGATTCCCGTTTTTTTTTGAGCCACCATGTCACTCAATCAGATTAACTTTCCTTAATTCAATGGCTTGCACATTATATGAAATAACTTGAAAGTCCGCTAAGTACGTGTTTTATCATCAATATAATCTGAGGAAAACCTTCACAATCGAAGCCTTAGCTGTTAACTCATTTGATCTCAAATGCTTAAAGATTGTCCGCCAGTCTCCGGCTACGTGCCAACTACCTTTATTATCATCAACTTCTGCTGATGAAATCTTTATTTGGGGGTTCAACTACCTTGTTTCCAACCGTGGGAATTGCTGTGCCGCCCCCCCGCAGCAATTCCAGTCCACTCGGCAGATCAGCATTATTTCCGGCCCGCTTACCGTTCGGGTAGCTCAAGAGACCCCCACAAAGTCGGAACCCCTAGCAATCTCAAATCGCCCATCGACAATCGGCAATCCTGACACCCGGCACCTGACACCTGGCCCCACTGCGCGATTCCCCCCGAAATAGTCCTCCATTTAACACGCCAGCAATAACCCTTCCATAACTAAGGCAGAGACGGACCAAATGCCCGAAAAGGGGTGGAATATTTGAGCTTTGCGACCGAATTTTCCTACCCGTGGTATAGCCCTCTGCGTAACTTGCCGCGCGCCCGCAGTCTGTTATATCCGCCAGCGTGTAGCCTCCCGGCTACAGGAGCCATGAAAGAAGAATCTATCTGACGTAAAGTCTGATGTCGGCCCGGATCGTGGGCTCTGACGCAAGCTCGCGGATTACGTAAACCGGCGACGCCGATTGGCCAGTGAGAATTCCCCCCTGCCTGCTGTATCATTGGAAAAGGGCCGATTGCCAGGGGTAAATTGAGGAGACTGAGCCGTGCGCAGGACCTTGTATCACTGTAGCGGGGTAATTGCCGGATTGATCCTCGCTTCCGTTTGCCTGGCGGCTGAGCCGAATGGGCAGCAGGATATGCAAGGCATGGCGGGAATGGGTCAGCACGGGATGGCGATGGAGATGACCGCCGGGTCGCTGGTGGAGGAAATCGTAAACCACGACACTTCGGGGACATCGGCCGAGCCCGACTCGACGCCCACTCCCATGTTGATGATGACCAAGGGGGCGTGGACGTTGATGTTTCACGGCGTGGGGTTTCTCACGGACATCCAGCAAACCGGCCCGCGCGGCCGCGACAAGCTCTTTTCGGTGAACTGGGTCATGCCCATGGCGCAGCGGCGGCTGGGCCGGGGCACTCTCACGCTGCGCACCATGCTCAGCCTGGAGCCGGCCACCGTCACCGGCCGTTTCTACCCTCTGCTGTTCCAGCAAGGCGAAACGGCTTACGGAAGGCCGCTCGTCGACGGCCAGCATCCGCACAATTTCTTCATGGAAGTGGCCGCGCTTTACGACCTCCGGCTGGGCGGGAACACGCTGCTCTCCTTCTACGCCGCGCCGGTGGGCGACCCGGCCCTGGGTCCGGCGGCGTTTCCGCATCGCGCCTCAGCCAGCGAGGATCCCTTGGCCACGCTCGGCCATCACCTCCAGGACTCGACCCACATTTCTTACGACGTGCTGACCGCGGGGCTGACCTATAAGGTGGCGCGCCTCGAGTTCTCCGGGTTTCATGGCCGCGAGCCGGGCGAGGATCGCTGGGACATCGATGCGGGCAGGATCGATTCCTGGTCGACGCGCCTCACGGTGAACCCCGCGCGTAATTGGTCAGGCCAGTATTCCATCGGGCGGCTGAAGAGCCCCGAGCAACTCAATCCCAACGAAGACGTGCTGCGCATGACCTCATCCCTGATGTTTGACCGGCCAATCGCCGGCGGCAACTGGGCTTCGACCCTGATCTGGGGCAGGAACTTCACCCTGCCTCAGCACGAGATCTACAACAGCTACCTGGCGGAGTCGACCCTGCGCTTTCGCCAGCGCAATTCCGTGTGGGGGCGGGTGGAGAACGTGGACAGAACCAACGAACTGCTGCTGGACGGAAACCCTGAGCCGCCCGGCTTCGTGGAACGCTTCCTGGCCCGCGTCCAGGCTTACACGTTGGGCTACGACCGCGAATTCCACGTTCTTCCATGCCTCGCAGTCGCCCCCGGCGGGCAGGTTACCTTCTACGGCGTCCCCGGATCGTTGCAGCCGCTTTACGGCGCGCGCCCGGTGGGGGTCGCCGTATCTCTTCGTCTCCGGCCCTCATCCAGGAATTAGCTCGAAGGGAAACGAACAGCTATATACTCCCAGCCGCTGGCAGTCCATAATGGAAGTTCTCGCCAAGTATCCTCGGGTTGAAATCTCCAAGATTCGCGAGGAGGAAACATGAAGTTTATCAGGACCATTCTTCCGATTTCCTTTTTGGCGCTCGTCATGGCGCCGGGATTTTCCATCGCCCAGTCTTCCAGCGCGGTGGCAACGGGAGCCCCCGTGTTACTCAGTTCGGAATTTCATCCCGGCGAGACCGTGCGCTACACGTTTTCGCAAAAGATAAATGTGACGAGTCGTGTGGATTCCCGCTTTGCAACCATGCAGCCGAACCTCACCCCGCGCCAGTACCAAATCGAAGGCGAAATCGTCGCAACCTTCGCTCCCACTCAGCCGGGTGAGCCCTTACGTGGGACAGTGCAGTTCCAAGGCCTCACGGTCAAGGACTGGGTTTCCTCGGCCAAGGTCGCCGACTTCGAGGCGCGCCTGCGCCAGCTAGAAGCTGCTGTCCAGCCGGTGAAAACCGCGGCTGACGGCAACCTCGAGCTTCCCAAAATGCCGGCTGACCCCGTCAATGACACTTACTTCATGGATGTTGAGGACTTGATTTCCCTTGCCCGAGCCGTGGTCACATCACGGATCTCGAGCGAGCCCCTTGCACCCGGGCAGCGGCGGGAATCCACGGATTTTCCCATACACGGCATGGTCGATCCCGGGACCAAGGCGACAACCCTGACTGAATATGTTACCGGCGTCCCCATCGCTCGTCACCCAAGCGCCGAGGTGCGGCTGTCCACGAATGCCCCCAACCAACCTTTGCCTGACTCCTCGGGGTTTAAATCACTCAAGTCGGAACAATTGCAATTGCAGACGCGTCGGATCTTTCACGGCGCCGACGTTTTGACGTATCTCCTCGACTTGAATGCCCACCAGATTAGTTTCCTACACGAAACGGGCCAGGGTGGGGTCGACTTAATTATCGAGAGCACGGATACCAGTGCCGAGGTGCGGATTCCGCTGAAAGTGGTCACCTTGAACATTGAAGAAGAGGACACGGTCCGCAGGGTCGTGGTGGGTGGGCCGCCGGAGCGCGAGACTGACCTGGCCGCCTTCGAAAAATCTCTCCAAGTCCCTTCCCACGCTGCTGCGGAGGGATCGGCGACGGTCGCTGCTGCCAGCTCCGACGGGGAAGTTTCCCTCGGCGACCTCGCGCGACGGCTGCGCGCCCAACGTGCCGCACAAGGTCCTCCTCAAGCCGAAACCACGCTTATGGGCAGTGCCGCAGCCGGGGGGAGCGTGCCGGCCGGTTTTAAACAACAAGCTTTTCCGAGCGGTAGCATGGCCGTGTTCGTCCCTGACCAAGCAGCGGAGTTCCAGCGGACGACCGACTTCGTTAACCTCCGTGCCTCCCTCGGTACACCGGCGACTGCGGTACTTATTTCCATGGCTGAGGCCACGGTTGGCCAGTCAGGCTCGCCTGACGCCATGTTGGATGAGTTTGCCAGAGGGTTTCAGGCAAAAACTAATTCGCGGGTTCTCCAAAGCGAGAAGAAAACCCTCAACGGATTGCTTGCCATAGTGATGGAGCTTCAGTTTGAGGTGAAAGGGGCGCCCTTTCAGGCCATGAACGCGGTCGTTATATCGGAGGGCAAGGCGTTCTCAACGACGTGCGCTGGCGCGCAAGCCGATTTCCCCAAGGTCGAATCCCTCTGCCGGACGGTGGTGGAATCCATGAAAGTCCGCTAAAGCCGGTTTTTGCCTGATCTCTTCCGGCAATTTGGGCATTTGCAACCCCGTCGCCACCCCACTGTGGCCAGGGCGATTGGCGCTTGACACGTGGGGGCGGCAGGTATACGGTCTTGCACATACATTAAGTCGAAGTCGGAGAATCCGGATTAAGGGCGGCGAGGTGGCTCTTCAAACCGGTGAGATTCCTTCCGATTCAAGCCGGCAACGCTCGCATCGCACAAATCCGGGCAACGGGGAAGCGCCAGCGTGTGCTTCCAAGGAGGAATCCGCCATGAGACTTTACGCGATTTGGCTCATGGGTCTCATCTTCGTCGTTCAGCCCGCAGGGGCACAATCCCTTGGTGATTTGGCGCGCCAGCAGCGGGAACAAAGGGCGAAAGGGCAAGATGTTGTAACAACCGTGGATAGTGACGATCTATTGAGCGGCAGGCATGTCGGCGGGCAACTTGACCCGGCGCGCAAAGGCGATCTCGATTATTTGCTCGGCCTGCTCTCCCGGCCTAACCCCAGTCCAGAATTGCTGGGGGCGTTCGTTCCGCTCAAAGAGCGGGCCATTCCTCGACTGCTTCCCCTCCTGACAAGCGGCGAAGGCTTAAAGTGCCTGGCCCCGGCCACGGTGCTGATCGTGCTGGGCAAGAGTGAAGGCCTGGGGGCGGCGGCTCGTGCGCTCCAGGAGGTCACGGGCACGGCCAACGCCGTCGGCGCCAGCGGAGAAACGACCTCGGGTCAGGGCCTGGGGCGGACGTTGGAAGCAGCGCGAAAGTCCAACTTGGCAACGGCGGCAGTAGGCCTGGGGATCTGGCGCTTTACCGAAGGCAGGACAAAGGGTCCAGAGGAGGTCGTGCAGCGGCTGGCGAAAGGGCCCGAAATTAAAATCGTGTCCCGCGCCGGGAACACCGCGGAGATATTCAATCGTGCTTTGCGCGACGATGACCCGAACCTTCGCCTGGCAGCAGCGGTCTACACTCGAGCCACTACCGGAGGCAACGATTTTGGGTATCAGGTGGACAAGCCCGCAGAACAGAACGCGGCGGCCATCCCGCGAATGGTGAGCGCTCTCCTCCCCCCTCTGCCCCCTGATCTGCTCCCGCCGGGGCCGGCGACTACCTTGGACGACGAGGGTCTAATCCGCTTGCGGGAACAGTGCCGCGGGCGTGTTCTCCTGATCGAAGAGTTTCAGGTGACCTGCCCCTGGTGCCAAGCGCAAGTCGAAATTATGAGTAAGCTCTACAAGAATTATCGGGACCAGGGGCTGTCCGTGATCGCCCTCTCGTTCGATGACGCCGAAAATCGAACGCGGGTTCCGGACTTTCTCAACGCGAAGGCTGCTGCATTTGGCGGTTACCTCGATAACATTCAATACGTCGACGCGTACGGCGATCCCACGTATACCTCTGACGGAACATTCAAAAACGAGCACATCGTCCGCCTCTACGATACGCACGGCAAGCTCGTCCGTTCGTGGCCGCGCACCGAAGTCCACTATGAAGTATTCGAGAACGCGGTGCGCCAGTATCTTCCCTAAACTCCGTTTCACAAGTTTGGGGTAGGATCACACCCAGATAGCGCCGCTTGAAAACCTCCGTCACGACGCGATGGGGACAAACCTTCATCCGCCTACTTCAAGTGACCGAAGTTGATGATGGCGTTGAAAACCAGCGCGTAGGAGCCGATGGTCTCACCGCGGTACACGGGATTGTTGGCGAAGAGCAGCACATCGCCCTTGCCGAAGTGGGCCACCACCACCGCCGGGCGCTCGGCCACGGCATCGCCACTTTCGAGCAGACCTGACAATAGCAATTCTTTCATCGCCGCGTAGTGCAGAATGACCTGGGGGCGGTAGGCGGCCGGAATCAGGTACGGGTTATTGCGCTCCTCTTCTTCATTGAGGGGGGTGGCTTGCCAGGGTTTGGGAGAGGGCAGCGGTGGAGCTTTCTCCGCGGGCCGTCCTTCGGGAATGTCTTCATCCTCCGGACCGCCGCGGCCGGTGGGGCGCTTGTAATCCTTGGCGGTGAGGATGTGGCGGTTCACGGTGAGATTGCTCACGGTGAAGGCCAGGCCATCGGCGCTATACAAAGCCACCGTGGCGTCATAGCCGTACGCCACCGGCTGTTTGCTATCCACCACTGCGGAATTCAAAACGCTGCCCACCACTTTCAGGTTCCTGCGCGGCGCCACAAAGACTCCGGGCGCCATCCCTTCTTCAATGGCAAACAGGGCCGTGTCTTCCGAGGTAATCAGCAAGCCGCCTTGTTGCACGAAATCTTTCAGGTGGGCCACGCCCGCTTCGCCCAAGCCGGGGCGCAGGTCGTCCGTCGAGTCCAGTTTCCCCAGATTGGGAGTAAGCGAGGTGGTTTGCCAGGGCAGGGCATTTCCCCACATGGGCAGGCCGTTCACAATCTGCTGAAGGGAGCTGCGGCCCACCGGCGCGAAAACAATTACATCGTATTGCGAGCGCAGGTCCGCCTCTCTGGATACGGTTTGCGTGCTGATGTAAGCGAACGGCACATGCAATTTATCGAACGCCTGGCGCCACCAGCCTTCGGTTTGGGTGCCGAGCCAGGTGTGCATGAAAGCAATGCGTGGCGCCGCGACGGGGTGAGCCTTTACGGAAGGTCGGCTGGCCACGCTGACGGCCGCCAGATCGAATTGCCGCAACCAAAGCTTCAGTATGGACGCTTCCATGTGACCGATGATCAGCGAGCCGGCGGCGAATTTGTGCCCGGCGCTTTCGAAAGTATCTTCGCAGATGGAGACATCCGCGGCGCCCTGCAACGCATAGACCAGCGAAGCCAGACTCACCTGCGCCGAGTTATTCACGACATAAAAAGGCCCGGGTCCGGTTTCGGGCGCCGCAATTTGGCTGAGGTCGGGGATGGGGGACATGGGCGCCGAAAGGATGCTGCGGTCGGTGACGCGCGACACCTTGGCGTTGAAAAGATCTCCGAAAGACCAGCCCGTGTCATCATAGGGTGACTTCTGCGGGTCCTCGGGCGACCAGAACTGCCGATCGAGCAGGGCATCCGCTGCCCGCGAGAAGGGCTGGTCCATGCGAATTACGAAGCTGCCGGCAGGGAAGGTTTGAGAGGTAGGCGGTGGCGGCGTGCCCGGCTTGGGTTTTTCTTCATCCTTTTCCTCCTTGTGAGGAGGCGGAGGCAGCGCCACCTTGGCCGCTTGCGTCAGGCGGTGAATCTCCACGTGCTGTAACGCCAGCACTTTCAGCAACTGCAACTGCCGGTTCAAATACCGATCGTCCTGCGCCAGCACGTAAGCGGCAGGGCCTGCCTGGACGGGCTTCTCCACGGAACGCCGGCTCTTCAAGTAGAAGTTGTTCAGGAAAAACCTGGCGTTTTGCGCGAAGTAGGAAAGGGTGGAAAGCAGGGCGGTCTCTTCATAGTTATTGTTGTCGCGCTGGGACCACAAGACCGTGGGGTAAGGCGGATTGGGCCGGTACCACGTGCGCGAATACTCATCGGGCGATAACGTGCGCTTCTCGGTGTCCGCGCCGCCGTTGCCAAAGGTTTCGTAAAGGCGGCTGATGCCGTTGTGCATGCCGGCCAGGAACATCAGGTAGCCGGGGCTCCAGGTATCGAAGTCTCCGTGGGTGAAGGCGCCGGGCATGCCAAAGCGTTGCATGCTCGCCATGTTGTCGTATGCGAGCATCGACCACTCGTCGGTCAGGATGGGATCAATCCAGGAATTGTAAGGTCCATCACCCACGGTGTTGTCGTAAAGAAACGGCACGGACTCGTGCAGGTCGTGCAGGACCTGCGCGTGCCACTCCAGATAGGTATTAAGAATGTTTTGGGTAAGGTCGAGCGTCATGGCCATGGCGTCGCGATTGTTGTCGTGCGCGACGTAGTGGCCCCAGTAGACCAGGCGCGGCCAGTTCTGGCCTGGATGCGCTTTATGCCATCGGTAGATGTCCACCATGCGGTCACGCCCGTCCACTTCCACCACCGGGGTGATGAGCGTAATCATGTGCGAGCGAATGAATTTTACGTAGGGGGCGTCATCGACGGCCAGCCGGTATGCCATTTCCATCAGGGCGGTGGGCGCGCCGGTTTCCGGCGAGTGGATGGCGCCGGTGATGTAGTAAACCGGAAACGACTGGCTGATCAGGTCCTGCGCCTTGGCGTCGTCCAAATGCAGGGTCCTGGGATCGGCAAGCTGCGCCAGACGCGCGCCGTTTTCCTGGACATGACTTAGCAACTCCTCATCGGCTACCGCGACGGCGATCATTTCGCGCCCCTCCTCGGTATGCCCAATCGTGAAAACCTTCACGCGCGGAGTGGCTGCCGCCAGCAATCGAAAATATTGATAAACCTCTTCGGCATAGGGCAAAACATCCGGCGCCCCGGCCACATCTCCCAAGACCTTGGCGGGAGTGGGGACAGAACTGGACGCCGGAAGGTAATCGGTAAGCGGCGAATTCAAGGCGGGCGCGGTGGTGTATTTCTTGATTTGCTGCGTGTAGGATTCGTCGATGGGCTGCTGAGGATCGCGCTGAAACGTTCCGGTCGAGACCGTTTGCGCGCGGAGGGAAATGGGAACGAGGGTTAAAGCGACTGCTCCCATCAAGGCGCAGAACGCCAAAATGCCGACCGCAAACGCGCGTTGTAGATACCTAGGTGTCATAGCAAGGCTCCTCCGGGCCCAGGGCAAGTTGTCTCCGCCTGTCGGTGGTTTGCGGACCGTGATTTCGCCGTTCCAGCCGATGGTCTCATGGGTGCATAAGAGCGCGGACCGATAAGGCAGGTCCGCGCTCATGAGTTTCAACATTTTGAAGCGAGGGGTTCGTTCCCCAGCGCTCGAACAGGGACAATAAAGCCGACGGTTTCAGCAAAATCCGTCCGGTTCTGCCTAAAATGTCGTTCCGCTGTGCAGATAGTAGGCTACTACGGCTACATGCCACTTGAACTTAACCTCGCGCCCAACGCCTTTGTCCTTTATTTTCATCAACATCGTGGAGAGAAGCATGTAACTCATTTGTTTTCATCAACATCGTGGAGGGCCGGAAAACCGCCATTTTTTCTGTATTTATTTTCAATAACTTACCGAATGTCAGCCTCACTTTTTAAATCCCCCTTTTTCCCCCATGACCGCGCCCGCAAGAAATTTAATAACCGCTCTGTTTTGAATAAGATAGATTTTTGAAGGATTTCCATCATTCATCGCTAACCTATTCTGTTCCTGTTACATCGTGGAGAGCCGCGCGACTTTTTCCGTTCCTGATTTTATATTTGAACTTAACACTTGTTGTTTAAAGCATATAGAGCGTTGCGACATTTTGCCGCAAAACGACCAACCCATTTGTTTTCTAACATATCGTGGAGAGCTGCTCCACACTTTTTGCCCCGGCTCCCTCACTTCAATCTAACTCTCCTTGTTTCAGGGATATAGAGCTTTGAGCCATTTTGACGCTAAATGGATAACCCCTTTTGTTTCTAACACATCGTGGAGAGGCGCGGCATCAGTTATCAGTATTCGGGGCTAGGGAGCCTCCGGAACCGAACCCTCGGGACTCGAACGTATCGCGCCTTCCGAGACCCGCCGCCCGCCCCTCGTGCGCACCCCCTGGCCCTCAGCCCCGAGGCTTGACTCCTAGCCGGGGGGCGCGATTTTACGCAGATTTCACCGTCCGTATAGTAGGCTAGCAATTTGGCGGCCATTCTCCATACGATTATTTGAAGGCCGTTGCCGGGTTGCCGCTGCACCCCCAGCGCCGGGGTGGTTTTACCAGCACCTAGGGCGCACGGTTGGCCGCCCCGTAAAAGTGTCGAAACCCCAGGGCGCGGACCTATAAAGCAGGACCGCGCTCCCTCTGCTCACGCCGCCGGCGGCTGCGAGGCGCGAGTCAGGGGATGCTGAATTCCCAGCACGCCGAGCTGTGCGTGGACGACAGCAATCGCGGCCATGTTGACGATCTCTTCAACTTCCGAGCCGCGCGCCAGGACGTGCACGGGCATGGCCATGCCCATGAGAATCGGTCCCAGGGCCTCCGCCCCGCCCATGCGCATCATCAGCTTGTAGGCGATGTTCCCCGCCTCCAGGCTCGGAAAGACCAATACGTTGGCGTCCCCCTTGACCTTGGAGAAGGGATAATCCTCGACCACCAGTTCGCGAACGATGGCCGTATCCGCCTGCATTTCACCGTCAACGATCAAACCCTCCACCTTTTCCTTCACCAGGGCGGTGGCCCTGCGGACCTTGTCAGCCAGCGGGTGCCGCGTGCTGCCGAAATTCGAAAACGAGAGCATCGCCACGCGCGGCTCCACGTTGAACCAACGCGCCACTTCCGCAGAGAGAATGGCAATCTCCGCGAGTTGCTCCGCCGTGGGTTCAATGTTCACCGTGGTGTCGGCGAAAAAGTAGGCATCTTTCTTGGTCACGATTACATAGAGTCCGGAAACGCGTTCGACCCCTGGACGGGTGCGGATAATTTGCAGCGCCGGACGCAGGGTTTCGGGGTAATGCTGGCTGACGCCCGCCAGGAAGCCATCGGCGTCGCCCATATGAACCATCATGGCGCCGAAGTAATTGCTGTTGAGCATCCACTCGTGGGCTTCCGCGCGGGTAATCCCCGAGCGCTGGCGCAGCCGGAAGAATTCGTTGATGTAGGTGGGAAGCCGGTTCGAACGGGTCGGCTCAATAATTTCCACCCCCCCCTTGTCAAGGCCCAACTCGTGAAATTTATTTTCGATTACAGCCGGCCGTCCCAACAGAATGGGGTGAGCAATCTTTTCCTCCACCAGGCGGACGCTGGCGCGGATGATCTTCTCGTGCTCGCCCTCGGAAAAGACGATGCGTTTGGGCGCCGCCTTGGCTCGCGACTGAATGTTCTGCATCACGGCATAGGTACGGCCCAGGCGCCTTTGCAATTGCTCCCGATACTCGTCGAGGTCCACCGTGACTTGCGCCACGCCACTTTGCATGGCGGCCTTCGCCACCGCAGAGGATTCCCAGATCAGCACGCGGGGGTCGAAGGGTTTGGGGATAATGTAATCCGGCCCAAAATGCAGCCGGCTGATGCCGTAAGCGCGCAGCACTGAATCGGGCACGTCTTCCTTGGTGAGCGCCGCCAGGGCCCGCGTGGCCGCCAGCTTCATGGCCTCGTTGATGGCGCGCGCCCGGACGTCCAGCGCGCCCCGGAAAATGAAGGGGAATCCCAACACATTGTTGACCTGGTTTGGGCAGTCGGAGCGGCCGGTGGCGATAATGACATCGGACCGCGCCGCCTTGGCTTCGTCATAACTGATTTCGGGAACGGGATTGGCCAACGCGAAAACAATGGGATGATCGGCCATGGATCGCAGCATTTCCGGCGTGACACACTTGGCGGCCGAAAGACCGGCGAAAACGTCTGCATCCTTCAGAGCTTCGGCCAGCGTGCGCCGCTCGGTTTTGGCGGCAAAGCGCGCCTTGTAGGGGTTCATGTTTTCCTCGCGGCCCTCGTAGACCACGCCCTTGGTGTCGCACAGGATGATGTTATCGCGTTGCACACCCAGTTGAACGTAGTGCTCCGCGCAGGCAATCCCCGAGGCGCCGGCGCCGTTGAAGACCACGCGGATTTTGCTGATGTCTTTGCCCACTACCTCCACGGCGTTCAGCAGAGCCGCCCCGGAAATAATGGCGGTCCCGTGCTGATCGTCATGGAACACCGGAATTGACATCGTGTTACGCAGGGTTTGTTCAATGTAAAAGCACTCCGGAGCCTTGATGTCCTCCAGATTGATGCCGCCGAAGGTTGGCTCCAGAAGCTGGCAGAGGCGGATGACCTCTTCGGGGTTTTCAGAATTTACTTCCAGGTCGAAAACGTCAATGTCCGCGAAGCGCTTGAAGAGTACGCCCTTGCCTTCCATGACGGGCTTGCCGGCCAACGGTCCAATGTTGCCGAGGCCCAGAACCGCGGTGCCGTTGGAGATCACCGCCACCAGGTTCCCGCGGGCGGTGTATTCGAATCCCAACTCGGGTTTTTCGTGAATCTCCAGGCAGGGCTCTGCCACGCCCGGGGTATAGGCCAAACTCAAATCCCACTGAGTGCGGCAAGGCTTGGAAGGAACCACTTCGATCTTGCCCTTCCGCCCGGAGCGGTGGTAGTCAAGCGCGTCCTGTTTGCGAATTTCCATGGTAGTGCCCCCATTCGACAATCCGTGCGATTTACCGATGCTCTTTGTACATCATCGGGCGGCAAGCTTCAAGCTTTCATAATGCGTCACGACCAAATGTCCCAGCGGCTTGCCGGTGACCAGCCGGCGGTGTTAACTTGGGGAAGCAAATTAATTCGTGGTGGGGCGCGGCGCGCCAAGGGGTGAGGACATGCGGTGGTCGTGGAGAATCGGCAAATTGGCGGGGATCGGCATTTATGTTCATGCCACCTTTTTGCTGCTGATTTTTTTCATCCTTTTCATGAACTGGCGCGAGGGGAAGTCGCTGGCAACCGCCACGGCGGGAATTCTCTTCGTTCTCGCCATTTTCGGATGTATTGTGCTGCACGAACTTGGGCACGCGCTGGCGGCGCGGCACTATGGCATCCGCACGCGTGACATCACCCTGCTGCCCATCGGTGGTTTGGCGCGCCTGGAGCGCATGCCTGACATCCCCATTCAGGAACTATGGGTGGCACTTGCGGGGCCGGCGGTGAATGCGGTCATCGCGGCGGCGATTTTTGGCGTTAGTTCTCTGGTTGGTGTTCGCCCCGAGCTCGCCGCCTTTCGCTGGGCGGGCGGCGACTTCCTGAATAAGCTCATGGGGGTGAACTTCTGGTTGCTGGCGTTTAACCTGATTCCGGCTTTTCCCATGGATGGGGGCCGCGTGCTGCGCGCGCTGCTGGCCACGCGTCTGGAATACTCTCGCGCCACGCTGGCTGCGGCGCGCATGGGCCAATCCATAGCCTTTCTGTTTGGCCTGGCCGGATTGTTTACCAACCCGTTCCTGGTTTTCATCGCGCTCTTCGTTTGGATGGGCGCCGAGCAGGAATCGGCCATGGCCCAAATGCGCAACTCGCTGGGTGGGATTCCGGTGCAGCAGGCCATGCTCACCAGTTTCCGTACCGTGCAGCCCGACGACCCGCTGGCCAAGGCGGTCGAGCACGTTCTGGACGGCGGGCAGCAGGATTTTCCGGTGGTCTTTGGCGATACCGTGCTGGGTATGCTCACGCGCGAGGACTTGATGCGGACGCTCGCGCAAGGGGGAGTCGACACGCTTGTCCGCGCCGCGATGAATCGCGAATTTGTAACCGTGGACTCGCACGAGATGCTGGAGAAAGCGCTCACTTCGATGCGCACGGCAAAATGCCGTTCCGTGCCTGTCCTTCATGATGGCCGGCTGGTGGGTTTGCTCACCATGGACCACGTTGGCGAGTTGTTGATGATCCACACGGCGCTCCGCCAGGCGCAACGCACGCCCAAACTTGCGCCGCATACCGGAACCTGAATCCCACCCGAAACGGGTTCGCATCATGCGGGAGGCCCGGTTCCTGTCCGACTGGTGCTCGTCCCTCGCCCCGGCCTGGTTCGTATGATTTGCGCTTTCATACCGTCACAACCACCGAATAGGAAGGAAGGCTGCAAGTATGGATAATCCGTCCTTAAACTTTGGCAATGAAAACCACCTGCCGATCGTAAGCCGCAGAACTTTTCTGGAAGTGACCGCCGGCATGTTCGCCGCGTATTCCGGAAGTGGCCTAGCGGGGCGCGCAAGGGAGGGAAGTGTTGTAACACCTAACGCAGTGCTTAAGGAATTTGAAACCACGCTTTGCACCCTGCGCCTCGATCCTGAGACCGGCAACCTCTGCGGCCTGACCTGGAAGGATCCGAAGCTGGAGATTATTCAGGAGCCGCGCCTGGGGGAGAACTTTCGTCTGCGTTTTCCGCGCCCCGGCCGGGAAGCAAACTATTTTCTCAGCGGCCAGCAAAAAGTGAGCCACATCGAGGAGCGGCCGGACGGCGTGACCTGCCACTATGATTCCCTGCGCAACGCGGAGGAGGAGATCAACGTGAAGGTCCGCTACGAGATCCGCTCGGTGGACAAGAATTTGGAGTTCGGTATAGAGGTGGACAATCCCACGGACTTGCCCCTGGCAGAGGTTTTCTTCGGCATCGTGGGTGGCCAACAGGGTCTCGGCAATCGCCAGGATACCGAGTCCCTGGTTCCGGGTTGGAATACTAATCTCGCCGCAGCTTTGTTCACGCATTTTCGCGCCGGCGGTTACGGCGGCGGGAATTTGGGGATTCGCTACGATGCTGCGGGCATCACATACCCAGGCGCCATGCAGATGGGGTGGATGGAGTTCTTTAATCACAAGGCCAATCTGGGACTCTATTATGCGAACCACGATATCGAACCGAGGCAGTCGGCAGTTTACTTTGAACTTCGCCCCTTCACGAAGAGTGCGGTGGTGGCGGGGGAGAACTGGCCGACGCCAGCCGATGTTCCGGCCGGAGAACCGATCGGGCTGACGATGGGCTGGCTGAAGTTTCCTTACCTTAAGCGGGGGACGTTCAACTCTGGCCCCGTAGCACTGCAAGTGCATCAGGGCGACTGGCATCAGGGCAGTGAGGTGTACCGCGCGTGGTTCGATCAGCACTTCCCAATCAAGCGCCCGCCCACGTGGCTGCGCAAGGAGATGGCTTGGCAGTCGATCATTATTTCCAATTGCGAAGATGTGATTGTGTGGAAGTTCAAAGACCTGCCCAAACTGGCGGCCGATGCGAAGAAGTATGGTGTGACCACCTTCGAGATTCTGGGATGGGACATGGGGGGAATCGACCGCGGCTATCCACAGTACCGCCCCAATCCGCGTTTGGGAACTCACGAAGAATTCCGGCAGGCGCTGGCCGAAATCAAGAAACTGGGCGTGCACCCATTGATCTTCGCCAACCAGGATATGGCCGACACGGCAACCCCGCTCTTCAAGGAGAAGCTGCACCGCTACGTGGTCATGGGGCGATGGGCTCCGGACAATCCGGTGTTTGGGTGGGGTGAGGGGACGATCAGCGCACGAATGGGATTGACGCGCTCGAATATGACGCTGATCAGCCCGGCGCATCCCGAAGTCCGGAATTTGCACCTCGACCAATTCGTCGACCTGGTTCGGGATGGAGCTGAGGCGTTTCAACTCGACAAGACGGCGGGTGGGGGTATGTTGGACTTTAATCCTTTTCTTCCAACTTCGCCCGATCGGTCCATGGTAGAAGGAATTTTGGTAATGCTCAGGGAGACATTGGAGAAGGCACACGAAGTGAATCCAGCCTTTGCACTTGCTTCTGAAACATGCTGGGATCGGACCTTCCAGTATGTTGATGTATCTTACGTGCGCATGAACGACATCGACATGCCCTCGCCCGCGTTGCGCTATACGTTTCCCGAGTGGACCTCCACGATCTGCGCCGAGTCTCCGGGAGATTTCAATGTCATGAACAACGGCATGCGTTATGGGTTGGTGTGGGCCGTGCAACCTCGCCACTATAATGACTCCATGGACGAGGCGTTGACACGACCGCTTTCCCGTTACGTGCAGGAATTAATTCGCATTCGCTCCAAACACAAGGATGTGCTCTTTTTCGGGCGCTTTCGCGATACCCTCGGCGCGGAAGTCAAGGGAGGTAAGTCGGTGCGTTACTCGGTGTTTGAGGGGATGGATAAGCCCGGAAAGGCGTGCGTGGTTGTGAACTTCGGTGACGATGAGGAAACTGCCGAGGTGACGTGGCCGGGAAGGGAGGGAAGCCAGGTTGAGGTTTTGATGCCCTTCAAACCTGATGCGGTGCAGAACCTTCCCGTCACGATTCGTCTGGCACCTCGCACTTGCGCGGTGATTGCGCGAAAGGGTTGACCTATTCGGCAAGCTTGGTGAAGGGCAGCGTAAAACCTGGGAAGAGGGGAGAGGTGAGCGATTGGCTCGAGTCCAGTAGTGCAGCGATTTCGTAGCCGCCTGGAGCCAACCGATAGATTTCCGCTGAATAAGTCGCGGTATCAATCACCCAGTATTCCGCCACTCCGTAGCGGGCATAGAGCTTCAATTTTGTAGTGCGATCAATTTTGGCCGTGCTCTCAGAAAGAACTTCCACCACCAAATCAGGCGCGCCTTGGACATTCTTTTCGGTCACCACCGAGGTGCGGGCTTTGGAGACGTACAGGATGTCAGGGTCCACCACGTCGTATTCCGAAAAGACCACATCGAAGGGAGCGGGGTACACTTCGCCCAAGCCATGTTTCTTCACAAAATCGGTCAGATAATAGAGGAGATTCGCCAAAAAAAGCTGGTGCCGCCGCAAAGGTGAAGGGGTCACAAACAGTTCTCCATCAATAATCTCGTAGCGCTTCCCGTTGTTGGGCAGGAGGCAATAATCTTCGTAAGTGAGGCGGACGTCGATCGGCATATGAGAATTATACCGCCTTCGCGGTGGTGAAGGCCAGCGCGAGCAAAGTCTTTTGCTGGACCTCGTGTGCTTTGCCGGAGCCGGTGGCGGGGCTGGGACTTGCCGAGAGCTTTACCGAGCGTACTGAGCGCGGTTTGGCAATTCGCCGCAGGCGCGCCATCATGAAAAACAGCGCGCCCATATTGGCAGGCTCTTCCTGCACCCACACCACTTCGCGTGCTGCAGAATGCATGTTGAGTGCGGCAATCAATTCTTTCTCTGGAAAAGGAAATAGCTGTTCAAGCGCAAGAATCGCAGTATGCGTGTCGCCGAGCTTCTTGCGCTCCGCGCGCAGCTCATGCACGATCTTGCCCGAAGCGATCAGCACGCGGGTGGCATCCGTCACCTCGGGGTCCGGAATCAGCGGCTGGAATCGCCCTCTGGTGAACTCCTGCAAAGGTGATGCGGCGGCCGGATGCCGCAGCATGCCCTTGGGCGTGAAAACCACCAGGGGCTTTCGCCAGCGCCGCAGCGCCTGCCGCCGCAGCAGGTGAAAATACTGGGCCGCGGTGGTGGGCTGGCAAATCTGCAAGTTGTCGCGTGCGGCAAGTTGCAAGAATCGCTCCAAGCGCGCGCTGGAGTGCTCCGGCCCCTGTCCCTCGTAGCCGTGCGGCAGCAGCAGGACCAGCCCGGAAAGCAATCCCCACTTGTCTTCGCCCGCGGCGATGAACTGGTCGATATAAACCTGTGCGCCGTTGGCGAAATCGCCGAATTGCGCCTCCCAGAGCACCAGCGTCTCAGGATAGTCGCGGCTGTAACCATACTCGAAGCCGACCACCGCGGCTTCCGAGAGCGGTGAATCGTAAACTTCAAACGCCGGTTGCACGATGCCCATATTCGCGAGCGGCGTGTACGCAACCTCTGTCTCGGTGTCAAACAGCGTGGCGTGCCGTTGGTTGAAGGTGCCGCGGCGGCTGTCCTGGCCGCTCAAGCGCACCGGCGTCCCCTGGCGCACCAGTGATCCGTAGGCCAACAACTCCGCCGTGCCGAAGTCAATCGCGTGATGGCCTTGCGTCATCTGCAACCTTTGGTCAAGCAGCTTTTTCACTTTGGGATGAATGGAGAAGCCTGCCGGAACGCGCACTATCAATTTGCCGATAGCGCCTAATTCTTCGGCAGGCACCGCCGTGTCGACTTCCATTGCCGGGTCATAGGCGCCGCCCTGAAACGCATTCCAGTACGGGGGAAGCTGGCGGAGCAGGGGATTGGAGCGGATGCTGCGGGCGCGCTTGAGGGCGGCCTCAAACTCATTACGAATTTCCGTAACCTGCGGCGTAGCGTCTGTCTGATGGCGGCGCGCGTAAGATTCCCACAACGGCGGCAGTTCGGCAATACGACGGTAGCGCACGGGCTGCGTAGTGGTGGGATCATCGATCTCGCTGTGGCCGTGCCGGCGGTATCCGATGAGGTCAACCACCACGTCGCTATGAAATTCGTAACGGTACTCCACCGCCCAGCGCGCGACGCGCACGGCGGCGTCAGGATCTTCGGCATTCACATGGAAGATCGGTATGGGAAGGCGCTTGGCCACGTCCGCAGCAAATCGTGAGGAGGACGTGTCTTGGGGATTGGCGGTAAATCCAATCAGGTTGTTGACGACGATGTGCACGGTGCCCCCTACCGTGTAACCGTCCAGGTTGGCCAAATTGAGAGTTTCCGCCGCCGTCCCCTGGCCGGCAAAAGCTGCGTCGCCATGCAGCAGCACGGGCAATACGCACGTAGTGCCCCGCCCGCACAGACGCGCCTGCTTGGCGCGCGCGCGCCCCACCGCTACGGGATCCACTGCTTCCAGGTGGGAGGGATTCGAAACCAGGTGAATTTCCAAGGTGGCTCCCTGGGCCGTCACGTAGTCGCCGGTGGCTCCCAGGTGATACTTTACGTCACCGCCTCCTAGGAAACTCCGCGGGTCAACATCCTCAAAGCGTGCAAAGACATCCTCCGCGGACTTGCCCACGATGTGGACCATCACATTCAGCCGCCCGCGATGGCTCATGCCCAACACCATCTGCTCTGCGCCCATCTCCCCAGCGCAATCCAGCATTTCATCCATCACGGGGATCAAAGCAACAATACCTTCCAGCGAAAAGCGTTTGGTCCCGATGTAGCGCGACTGCAAGACCTGCTCGAAGAGTCCGGCGCGAATCAGGCGCTCGAGCACGCGCGAGGGATCCACCGGCGGAGGGTCTGCTTCCATGCGCTCGGCGATCCACTGGCGATGCTCGGCATCGGGGATGTGCATGAATTCCACACCAATCGACCCGCAATAGCAGCGGCGTGCCCGCACCGCGGCCTCCCCATCGAGACTGAGCTCAGGAGGCTCAAGCGGCTGCATGCAACCCACGGGGTCGAGGTCCGCGGCTAGATAACCCCAACGGCGAAAGGCATCGAGTACGGCTTCATCGGTAAGAGGGATCATAGTCCATCAGTATAACCGCACTCGGCGATTTGGGAAGATGGGTGTGCCGTGCCAGCCCTCGATTCATCTGGCCCCCGGTTCAAACCGAACCTCAAACCATTCGTTTGCCCCTTACGAAATAAACGCCAGCTAAGTTATAATTCCGACGGCTTTAGGCAGCGCGATCCCATTAGTAAGCGACGACGGATTTTTAAGGAGCATGATGACTCGTGCCTCAACAGATGTTCTGATTGACCGGGTTCCCGGCGCCCGGAATCTCGCCACGGACGCAGCTTGGGTTATCGCTTTCAGTTTGGTGACGGCGGCCTGCGCGCAGATCAGCGTCCACATGCCCTTCTCACCCGTACCCATCACCGGCCAAACCTTTGCCGTGCTTTTGAGTGGGGCGGTGCTGGGATGGCGGCGCGGATTTCTGAGCCAGGTTGTATACCTTGCCGAGGGCGCAGCCGGGATGCCGGTGTTCGCCGATGGCGCCGGTTCGGCGTTGCACCTGGTGGGACCATCGGGCGGCTATCTTCTATGCTTCCCATTGGCGGCCGCGCTGTTGGGGTACCTGGTGGAACAAGGCGTGGCGCGCTCCACTTGGAAGCTGGCGGGAGCGCTGTTTTCTGCCGACGTGCTGATTCTCCTGGCGGGATCCACCTGGTTGCGTCTGCTGTTCCACGTTCCTTACGCGCAGGCATGGTTGTTGGGTTTCTACCCCTTTCTGATTGCCGATGTCGCCAAGCTGGTTCTGGTGGGATGCTCATTGCCGCGTGTGCTGCGGGGATTTGAGGCGCGCCGCGATGCGCCTTCCGAGCCCCGCTTCCATTGACGACGCTGCTTGGCGCGCGAAGCGTATGTAAGGAAATTCCGGCGTGCCATAGAATTTAGATTTCCAAAACTGCCCCTCAGAAAAGTGAGCCCTTTGATGGCTGCCTCCCCGAAACTTCAGACTGACGAAGAAGAGGTTCTAACTGCCAATCGGACCTTCTATGCCGCGTTACATGCTCTCGACATGTCAATGATGGCGCAAGTGTGGTTGCATGCCGACTGGGTGAAGTGCCTGCACCCGGGATGGGATCTGTTGGTGGGATGGGAGGAAGTGCGGGGAAGTTGGGAAGAAATCTTCCGCTCCACCGAACAGATGATGGTGTCGATCACGCGGCCGCTGGTACAGGTGGTGGGGGATGTCGCCTGGATTTCCTGTCTGGAAAATGTAACCACCACTTCCCAAAATGACTTTTCCTCAGCGATGGTCGAAGCCACCAACATCTTCCTCCGCCGCCAGGGCCGCTGGTTCCTGGTGCACCATCAGTCCACGCCTTTGGCGGAACCCCCGCCCGACGCCACCGCACCCGTACAATAAAGGCAAGATTTCCAGATCTCCCCTCCTGCTCACATGGAGCAGAAGGGGAGTCTCGTTACTGTTTACGCTGCCGCCACCATGTGGTGCGGATCGATGACAAACTTCTTGGCCGCGCCGCGATCAAAGTCCTTATAGCCTTGGGGAGCTGCATCGAGCGAAATGACCGTTGCATTCACCGCCTTGGCGATCTGGATCTTGTCATACAAAATGGCCTGGAGAAGTTGCCGGTTGTACTTCATCACCGGGCACTGGCCGGTCATGAAGTGCAGTGATTTGGCCCAGCCCAGGCCGATGCGGATGCTGAGGTTTCCGGTCTTGGCGTTCGCGTCCACGCCGCCGGGATCATCGGTGACGTACAGCCCGGGGATGCCGACTCCGCCGCCCGCCCGCACGACCATCATGACGGAATTGAGCACTGTCGCGGGGCGCTCCACCACGCTTTCCTTGCCGTGCCCACGCGCTTCAAAGCCCACGCAATCGACCGCGCAATCCACTTCCGGTTCCCCGAGAATGGCGTCAATCTGCTCGCCGAGGGAAGCGTCTTTCCGCAGATCAACGGTTTCGCATCCGAAGCTGGCGGCTTGCGCCAGGCGTTCCGGAATCATGTCGCCCACGATGACGCAAGCGGCGCCAAGCAAATGGCAGGAGGCCGCGCAGGCCAATCCCACCGGCCCTCCGCCCGCCACATAGACGACCGAGCCCGGGCCCACACCGGCCGTCACGGCGCCGTGGTACCCCGTGGGGAAAATATCGGAGAGCAGGGTGATGTCCGTGATCTTTGCCATCGCCCGATCCTTCGGCAGCTTGAGCAGATTGAAATCCGCGTAAGGGACCATGACGTACTCCGCCTGGCCGCCCACCCATCCGCCCATATCCACGTAGCCATACGCCGCTCCAGGACGCGCCGGATTGACGTTCAGGCAAATTCCGGTCTTGCCTTCCTTACAGTTGCGACAGCGCCCGCAGGCGATGTTGAAGGGAACCGATACCAGATCGCCGACCTTGAGAAACTCTACGTCGCGCCCTGCCTCGATGATCTCGCCGGTAATCTCGTGGCCGAGCACCAGGCCTAACGGAGCAGTGGTGCGGCCGCGCACCATGTGCTGGTCGCTTCCGCAAATGTTGGTCGTCACAATTTTCAGGATCACGCCGTGCTGGCACTTGCGCGATCCAAGTTCGAGCTTGGGGAAGTCGATGGATTGCACCTCGACCTTCCCTGGCCCCATGTACGCTACTCCACGGTTGGTAGACATTGCGCCCCCTTGAATTTTGAATTTACGCCCTGAGTCGGAAACTCTTTTTTAACAAAAATAGCGCGGGCGGTCAAGGAGTAGTAGAAGAAGGGTAGATGAACCTCCTAATCAGAAAGAAAAAACGGGCGGCGATTCCGTCCAGCGGGACCGCCGCCCATGGGTAGTATGCCGAAAACTTCCTGGCGCGCCGTGAGGCCACGCGGCCGTCAGTTAAATCTCGCTGTCTCGACGCAGCGCGACATGGAGATCCTGCATTTGCTTGAGCTGATCCTTGAGGGCTTTCATCTGCGCCTGCATTTGGCGCTGCCATTCGCCTTTCATCTGCTGTTGTTGCTTCAATAGTTCAGATCTCATCACCTCGCGTTGACTCTCCACCTGGGCACGGAGTTGCTCCGCCAGGTCGCGTTGTTTGGCTTGCGCCTGAATTTGCGCCAGAGCCTGTCCATAGCTCTGTCCCGCGGCGCTGGAGGTCTGCTTCTCATAGGATTGGGAGCGAGTCAAATCCGCATTGACGGTCTGCTCGTGGCGATCACGGACGATGGTCAGGCTCACCTTGCGCGTATCACCGGTGAAGTTGTTATTCAAGGCGGAGCGCAGTTCCTCCACGTCGCTGATGGGTTTGCCGTCGACCTGCACGATGACATCTCCGGCCTTCAGCCCGGCTTTGTCCGCCGCGCCGCCCACCGTCACCTCCGAGATCAGCACGCCCTTGCCCTGCTTGACACCGAAGTATTGCGCGAGCTGCGGCGTCAGGTCGTCACCGGAAATCCCCAGGGTGGCGCGATGAGCCCCATAGATGGAAAATGACTCGGGAAAGTTCAGAGGCGGAATGTGAATCTGCGGCGCCACGTTGATGGACGGAAGGCGCATTTCCGGCCCGTTAATGTTAAAGCTATCGGAGGAAGCCTCCAATTTCGCGCTCAGGACGCGCGTTTTCCCGTCGCGCACAATCTTCATCTCGACGGTGCGTCCGGCGGGGGTTTCGCGGATCAGGCGCCGCAACTCCGCGCTGCTGCGCACGCGGATGCCGTCGAATTCCATGATCGCATCACCCTTCTCGATGCCGGCCTTCGCCGCCGCGCTGTCCTTTTGGACGCTGTCCACGATGGCCCCGGCGACGGCAGGCAGCTTCAACTGCTGCGCTTTTTCCGTGGTCACATCGCCCAGGGTAACGCCCAAGTGTGCCGAGCCATCATTCATGACAAAGAGTTGCGTTGACTCCGGCGGGTCGGGCGGCTCAGGTGGCTCGGGCGCTTCCTGTCCGCGCGAAAAGCCGGCCCCGGCCATCAGCATAGCGATGGTCAGCGCCATTCCTGAAAAGAATTTGCGGGTCATGGTGTGCCCTCCGCATGCAATCTGTTTACTCCATCGATCCTTGATTTCCATTTCTGATCTTCCTTTCCGGCGGCCTCTGAATTCGCTCACTGTTATGACGCGGCTCGCGGAATTTCGTCATCGCAAATTCTTCCCCTCCGGGGCTGGCAATTACAAATCTTCGTCGCGCTGGCCGACGCGAATATTTCCCCGCACCGTCCGCAATTCCACCCGAACGCCCCCCGCGCCCACTTGCGCGCGGCGAGTGGAATCGCCGGGGACGGAGCTGACCTGAAAGGGATAATCGCCCACGATGTTCCCCGCCACGGTGGAAAGTTCCAGGTTTGCATTCGCCTGGGGCGGCATCACCAGGTCCACATTGCCATTGATGGTGGCGAGCTGGAGGGGCAGGCGGGGATTGGGTAAGGCGCGCAGCGAGACGAGGATATTGCCCGTCAGCGCATGTGCCACGATGGAACCCGACACGTTGATGCCCTCAATATCACCGTGCAGGTTGTGCGTCTCCATCGATCCTTCGACATCATGGACGACGATGTCTCCTTCGAGGGTGCTGAGCTCATCCAGGCGCACCTGCCGAGGTACGCGCAAGCGGTAATCGACGCGGATGGGCGTATCGAGGCCGGAGGGATAAAGGGTGTGGAACGCCACCCCGCCGGGGCGCGCCTCCACCGCCACTTGCACATCGTCAAGCTGGTCGGTAGGAACCTCACTGCGCATGGCGACGGTGGCTTCCACCTCGGCGCGGTCCCAGCCTTCCACCAGCACGCTGCCGTGCACGTTTACCACGGAGACGTGGCCGCCCGGGGGAAGCTCAAAATGCCTCTCCCAGACACGCTGCGCTCCATACGCGGGGCAGAGCCAACCGCCCAGGCCCAAGGCCAGGGTGAGGAGCAAGGTGGACTTCCACTCGAAACTCGAAATTCTAAACTTGAAACTCGACGCGCCTCTCGCGAGTTTCGAATTTCGAATTTCAAGTTTCGAGCTTTCCTGGTTACTGTTCATGATCGTCCTCATCCCTTTCCCGCTGCCGCTGTTGCTGTTCTTGCTGCTCCTGAATACGCCGATCTTTTTGCGCGCGCCGCTCCTGCCAGGCTTTCCAGGTGCTTTCTTCGCGTTGGTTGAGTTCGCGCAGTGAGGCTTCATCGATTTTGCGAATCTCGATGTTGCCCGCCACACTGCGAATTCTCAGGATTTCTCCGCCCCCGTTCAAACTTCCACGGGCGCGCACAGTGGAGGGAACCAATTCTTCTTTGTCCCCCTCAATGTTGAGCGGAAAGTCGGACTGGATCTGCCGGCCCGCCGCGGTCTCGATGGCCGCATCGATGGTGAGCGGCAGATTGGCGGGCAGGTAGACGTACACATCTCCCATGCTGGTTTCGAGCCGGGAGGCGTCAAAAGTTTTCTTGGTGCAGTTGAATTCCGCCAGAATACGTCCTGCCGCCGTGGATGCGCGGACGCCGCTTTCGACCTCGAGCAGATCGATGCTGCCCCCGGCGGTCTCCGCTACCACGCGGCCGCGGGCGCCCTGGAGGCGGATGCTGCCCCCCGCCGTCTCCGCCCGAACACTGCTGCCCGTTGGCCCAATCTGAATCTGCCCACCGGCAGTTTGCGCCACAACCAGCCCGGTGGCGCCGCCCACCACGATGTCGCCACCTGCGGTCTCAGCTCTCAACGCGCCCGCCACCGCGCCCGTGACAATTTCTCCCCCGCTGGTTTCGAGGCGGGCGTCACCTTTCACATTGCTCACGCGGATGGCGCCCCCCGCCGTCCGCGCGATCAGATCCCCGCCGACATCGGTAAGGTTGATGCCGCCGCCGGCGGTTTCAATCCGCACCGCGCCCACCAGGTCGCTGGCGCGTACGTCGCCGCCCGCCGTGGTCAGCCGGGCTTCACCCTCCAGGGGAGCGTCCACCGAAATGTCGCCACCCTGCGTTTCCACGTCCAGGTTGTAGCGCTGGGGTACCGTGATTTGAAATTGCACGCGGAAGTGGGCGCCGCGGCGCACCCGCGGAGGCGATTGGCTGGTAATGTACACGCCCCCCGCCTCCACTGAACGGGCAGTGAGTTGGAACTTGTCGAACAAGCGCCGCGCCTCGGCCTCATCGGAGGTGTAAGCGCGCAGAGTGACGATGCAACCTACTTTGTCGCCCGGCGCGGGGTGGATGCTGATCGCTCCGTTATCCACGCGCAGCAGCAAACGCGCGCCTTCCCTCACGGGAGCTTCAAACTCCGAGCGCTGCTGCCAGGTGTTCCCGTGCCGCTCTGGTGCGCCTTGCTTCACGGACGACACGTCCAGCGCCGCCAGCGGCAGGGCAAGCAGAAAGGCTAATACCGCGAAACTGTGGACCTGCCTCGTTCCCATGGGTTGAATGGAATCCTCACTTTCCTAATTTCATCATGGCGTTGGCGCATTTGAGCCGGACATAAGGATTGCTGTCAGAGCTGGCCAGATGCTCGAGGGCGTGGGCGGTGGGCACATCGCAGCCCTCCTTCTCCGCGTGGTCGATCAGCGCATCGACCGCCGCCACCCGCACTCCCGCGTTGGCATCATGCTCAAGCGCTTCCAGCAGAGCATTATGTACATCCTCGTTGGATTTCATATTGCAGACGGCCTCCAGCACTTCCAGGCGCACGCCGGCATTGGGATCGTGGCGCATGGCGTAGAGCAGCGCCTGGCGAATGTTGGGATTGTCGGCGTGGGAGCGCAGCGCGTCGAGGGTGTCGCGGCGGATGCCGGGGTTGTCATAACTCTTCACAGCGTAGACCAGCACCTGTTGAATCTTGGGGTCGTCGAGCGAGCCTTCCAGGGTGACACGCCGTTCCGCGTCCATGGTGATTTTCACGCCGCCCGTCTGGGGATCGGGGGCAACGCGGCTGATCCCGCTGATGCGCATGTTCTCGAGATCGGGACTGGCAACTCCTTCGCTGTTCAACCCCGCTACATTGGCGGTCAGGCGCCCGGCGTGGGGCCGCAGTCCCCAGCCCAGGGCAAACCCGCACAGTATCAGCGTGAGGGCCAGGGCAAAACCGGAAGCAGGTTGGAAGCGCAGCATCGGCAGGCCGTTGTGCCAGAGGGCGCGCCAGCCGTGCTGCTGCCGCTCGATCTCTTCATCCAGAGCCATGCGCGCTTCGGCCAGCAATGCCGCGCTTGGTTCCACACGCGGCCGCTGCGCCAGGACCTGGTGGAGCTGCGCGATCTTTTCCCGCTCCGCCCGGCAACTGGCGCACGCCGCGAGGTGCTCATCACAAGCCGCTTGCTCCCAGGCGGAAAGCTCGCCGTACAGCAGCAGCGGTAGATTTTCATGCAACTTCTGGCAATCCATGGTTTCTTCTCCTACCAAACTTCTAAGCCAAGTCACCCAATTCCACCCGCAGTTTCTGGGTGGCGCGGAACAGGCAGTTCTTCACCGTCTGCTCGCTGGTTTTGCAAATCTCACCGATCGCCCGCAGTCGCAGTCCCTGGTAATGCTTCAGCTCGAACACCATGCGCTCCCGGGGATTCAGCCTCTCCAGCGCCACCTGAATGCGGCGGGCGATTTCCTTGGAGTGGGTGGCCCGCTCGGGATTGAGCGTGGGGCGATCGTCCGGCACCGTCTGGAAGAATTCCGGCTCGCCGTCCTCGGGTTGTGGCACCGCCACTTCATTGCGAGTTTTCTGCCGCCGCAAGTGGTCAAGGCAAACATTCATCACCACGCGATAGAGCCAGGTGGAGAACTTTGCCTCCGAGCGGAAATGGCGAATCGACCGGTAGACTTTCAGAAACGCCTCCTGGTATAAATCCCGCGCCTCTTCCGGCGAGCCCACCACCTGCAGAGCCATCCGCAACACGTTCTGGTCGTAAAGACGGATGAGCGTGTCGAAGGCGGAACGGTCCCCTTCCTGAGCCTGGCGGATCAGCGAAAGTTCATCGACTTCGCTCATCGGCGAAGGCTGCGCAATAGGTTTGCCGGCGAACTCCAAGCAGGTGCCATCCATCACGCGAAAGTTCGAACCTCTCATAGGCTTAGACGCCCTATGAGGGAAAAGGTAATCGGGCCATCGGGACATTGATTCATCGGATCATTGCTTCATTGGGTCATCGGTTCATTTGTTCATCGGGTCAATGCAAATCCTTTGATGCCCCGAAGGGGGAAGCATACTGCAAACTTCATCCTTCAGACTTCATAACACATAATTCCTAATTTCATCTTACTCCTTTCTTTTCTATAACATTCAAGGTTCGAGTTTGTAAGTGGTTTATTTTTCTATAACATTCTAGCTTCGGAAATAACTTGATCTAAGTCAATTTTTTATCCAATTTATTTTCATTAACATACAAGAAATTCCCGCTTATTGTAAAATCCCCTTTTCCCCTCCCTCGGACCCGTAAGCGTTATTTTAACTTCATTATTTTCAAAGACTTGAGAATATCGCAATTTTCCAGATTTTTCGCTAAGTCGCTATGTTTTCATAAACATTCAAGCTTCGCGAGGGGTTCCAATTTTTACCATTTTCAAATTTTGTTTATAACCTACATGTTTTCAATGGTTTGCAGACTGATGCTGATATCTGCATTTTCTTGAGTTTTCGCTAAGTTGCTGTGTTTTCATAAACATTCAAGCTTCGGGAGGGATTCCGCATTTTTCCGACCCCAGTCCCGGTCTCATTTTATAACTTACCTTGTTTCAATGACTTAATAAACTGTCCAAGCCGTCGGCAGTTTCTCAATCCTCTGCTAAGCTGTTTTGTTTTCATAAACATTCGTCCTGTTGAGCGGATCTTGCCTATCTCCAGACTACGGTCGCCTGCCGGGAGCCTTTTCCCGCTTGCGCGCAATGCAACAAGATTCCCTAAATCCGTGGGATTCACACTGGATTGATCCTTTGCCGCTTCGCCGGCAGTTCCGCGTCCTCCGTGTTTTGGAGTTGTTAACACAGAGCTCACGAAGCCTTTCTTTGGCCTTGGGGTGAACGCTTTTCGGGACGCAGAGGGCACGAAGGCTGTGCCGCAATCCTCACGCACGTGTGAGTTCACAATCGCAACGAGGCCAAACGGTGTGGCCGCCTTGCTGAGCGGATTAGGTTTCGGAGGAAAGAGGGGGAAGCGGGAAGGGGCCGGGCCGTTCATATCGATTATAGGCTACCGCAAACTGGAATCTTTGTCAAGGGTTATTATTGCTCGTTCGGTACACGGGCTTCTTCATCTCATTAGGGCATCTTGAGGCTCATGCGGGCGGCGTCTCGTAGGGGCTGGGCTTGCCCTGCCCTTGTCGTTTGTCCGTGGTACAGAACGGGGCAGGGCAAGCCCAGCCCCTACGTGACCATTGTTTGCGGCTCCGCCGCGCTGCGCAGTTAACGCTGCCCGCACCCTCACGATACTTGCCCGCAACCTTGCCTGCGACCTGCCCGCGACCTGCCCGCGACCTGTCTGTGACCTGTCTCGACTCTTACCGGAAAAAGTGTTATGCTCCGCGATTATCCGGAAATCATTTTTCCGCGGCCGTGCCCGCTGGGCGTACCCGGTTCCGGGGAGGGCGGGTTTGAACTGCGGCTTCCAGGGAGTGCGTATCTGAAGAGGAGGAACATCCGATGGCTCAATTCTGCACAAAATGTGGCGCCCCTCTAGCGGAAGGGATGAAATTCTGCACGGGTTGTGGAGCAACGCAAGGCGGGCCCCCGGCGCCTTCTGCCCCAGCGCCCGTGGCGCAAGCACCGGCGGCTGCGGTGGCGGCCGCGCCCGCGGCCAAATCCGGCAGCCCTATCTTGAAGATTGTTCTGATTGTGTTGGGGGTGCTGATCTTCCTCGGTCTTTTAAGTGCTGCATCGTGCGTGTACTTTTATTACACTCACGTCAAACCGGCGGTGACCGAGATTAAGAAGAAAGCCCAGTCCTTCCCCACGCAGGTGGGCACACGGGAAGTCCGCCCCCAGCCGTCCGCGCCGCCTGAGACTCCGGCCCCGCCGGCCGGCCCTGTCGTCGACACCGGGGTGGCGACCTATCCCGGCGCAACCCCCTGGGGGGGTGGAGCTCAAGTGTCGGGGCCCAATGCCACCATGAAAACACAGGAGTACACCACGAGCGATTCGTTGGATCAGGTTTTGGCCTTCTACAAGGACAAGCTGGGACCATCCGCGATGGTTACACAAAGTGGCGGGCAGGCGGTGGTGCAAGTCTTGGGGGCAAATGGAGAAACTACCGTTGCCATCAAGCCTGACGCCAGCACCGGGAAAACGCATATCACCATTAACAGCATTGGAAAATAGGCCGGTTCCCCTTCCTGATAGTGGAAGCATTTACTGCCGGGCCAAACCCTCCACGCGGAGGGTGCATCCCACTACAGGAGTGAACCTAAACAGGGAGGTGATTGCGGCAGCGCCGAGGGTGTGGAGGGCGCAAAGGCCGCGAGGAGACAATGACCGACTCTTTCAGATTTAAGGTTCTAATGGTTCTTTCCTTTTCCCTTTCAAGCGTAGGGGTGGCGTGGGGACAGGCTACCAATCCCGCCCCCGCACCTGCCGCGGCTCCTGCGACGTCCACGATTGCCCCGGCAGCGTCCACAACCAGCAACAACCCGTCGGTGATGCTCCTGAAGACTGGGCACACGGACAGCGTGCGTGCCAAAGCCGCGCGGGACTTGGGGCAGGCGGGTGATGCCACCACCATCCCCGCGCTGGCGGCGGCGTTGAGCGATCCCAGCTCCAAGGTGCGCCGCGAGGTGGTGTTGGCGCTGGCGCAATTCCATCGGGCGAATGTTCTGCCGCCGCTCGAGCAGGCTACGAAGGATGTGGACGACAGTGTGCGGGTTCTGTCGGTGGAGTGCTTGGTGGGGTACTACACGGGCGCCCAGCCGAACACGGGCTTCACGGGGTTCATGAAGAAAAACTGGCAGCGCGCCACCAGCCATTTCCAGGCCGACGACACAAAAATTGACCCGGGAATCGCCGTGGACCCCACGGTGGTCACCACGCTGATTGCGGCGATGAAGGACACCCGCTCCAACGAGGCATCGCGCGAAGCCGCCAAGGGGTTGGGAATTCTCTTGGCGAAGGCGGCCGCGCCGGATTTGGTGACCACGGCGCACACTTCCGATGAGGATCTGGCCCGCGAGGCGCTTAATGCTCTCGCCAAAATCAAGGAGCGGGACTCCGGCCCGAAGCTCGTGGACCTGCTCGACTCGCCCAATAAGGACATTAAACGCGATGCCTGCGTCACCGTCGGAATCCTGCGGACGAATGAAGCCCTGCCCAAGTTGCAGTCGATCTTCCAGAATGATCCGGACATGAAGGACAAGTCAGCGGCGATGCAGGGCCTGGCTTACCTGGGCGACAAGGTTTCCGTGCCGCTGTTTATGAAGGCCCTGTGGAATGATAACAAGGACATTCGCCAGGGGGCGGGGGAGGGATTGGCGCGCGCCGCCGACCCCACCAGCCGGAGCGAGCTGGAAAAAGCCCTGAGCACGGAGAAAGACGCCAGCGCCAAGCTGGCCATGGACTTCGCCCTCTCCGCCCTGGGCAAGGAGGATGCCCTGAACGATGTGGTGAGCGAGTTGGGCTCCAAGATCCGCGGTGATGTGGCCCGCGCTTACCTGGTTGAACTTACCCGCAATCCGGCCTTCCTTTCCAAGCTCTACCCTTATTTGCAGAGCCCGGACAATGGCATTCGAAGGCGCTTGTGCGAGGTGCTGATGTATAGCGGGGATGAGGGCAGCCTGCAACAACTCGACCGGCTTGAGCACGATTCCGACAACGATGTGGCGGCGGCCGCGCTGAAGGCCAAGACCGCCATTCGCGCCCGATTGAACGCGGCCGCCCCCGCCGCGAAGTCCTGAGACGAATTTCCAGGCGGAGCTATATCGCGCGGCGCTTAAGGTCATTTGCGTACGATTGCTTTACAACGTATTAATAGGTATTCATGTGGCTTATTTGAGTGCCACGTGCTGGATTGCGCCCCGATGCATGGGGGCGATTCGCGTCCATCTCCCGTGCTAAGACGCAGAGCTCTGAGGCGCAATCCGGCATGTTATGTGGCGTTGCGACATTTTGTCCGCTGCGCGTTTTGTCCGCTGTAATGTGGCTTTCTGGCACTTGTGATAGAATACCGCCTTCACGTCAACTGAAGATGTTGCACTGAGATCAGGCATGTCATCCTCCACAACTCAAAGGGCCGAGGAACTCAAGCCGCGCAAGGTGGAACTGAAGCTCGCGCACAGCCCGGACTCCGACGATGCGTTCATGTTCTACGCCCTGGCCACCAAGAAGCTGCCCACCCACAACCTGGCTTTCAAGCATGTGCTGGAGGACATCGAGTCGCTGAATCAGAAGGCCTTGCAGGGGGTTTACGACGTCACCGCCGCGTCGTTTCACGCTTACCCCTACTTGGCGGAGAATTACATTCTGCTGCCCTCGGGTGCGAGTTTCGGGGAGCGTTACGGGCCCATCGTAGTGGCTCGTGCCACGCCCGGCGCCGACGGCCTGCGCGGCAAGCGCATTGCCGTACCCGGTAAGATGACCAGCGCTTACCTGGTGCTGCAACTTTACGAACGCGAATTTGAGCCCGTGTTCACGCCTTTCGACCGGATTCTGGAAGCGGTGACCCGGGGCGAGGCCGACGCCGGCGTGGTAATCCACGAAGGCCAGTTGACCTACGCGGAGTCGGGCTTGAAGAAGATTGTGGATCTCGGTGAGTGGTGGTATCAGGAAACCGGGCTGCCCCTGCCGCTGGGCGCCAACCTCATTCGGCGCTCGCTCGACCGGCGCACCGTGCGCGCCGTGGCGAAATTGCTGAAGGCCAGCATCCAGTACGGGCTCGACCATCGCGAGGAGGCCCTGGACTACGCCATGCAATTCGGGCGCGGTCTCGATTCTCCCACCGCCGACCGCTTCGTGGCCATGTACGTGAACGATCGGACGCTGGATTACGGCGAGAAGGGCCGCCAGGCGGTGCAGACGCTTCTCGACCGCGCGTTCCAAAAGGGCTTGATACCGCTTCAGGTGAAAGCGGAGTTTGTGGAGTTGTAGAAAAGCTGTCCGTTGTGAAAAAAGGATAAAGTGTAAAGGGTAAAGGATAAAAACTAAAAACAAAGTGTAAAGTATAAATGGTAAAAGGTAAAAGTCCGGCCATGGAATTTTACATCTTAAACTTTACCATTTATCATTTGGCCTTTAGCCTTTAACCTTTAGCCTTTACCCTTTATTTTTCCACCCGAATGCCGAAAACCTCTCTTCGCCAACGCACCTCCTTCACCCCGACGCAAAAGAAAATGCTCTTCGCGCTCGCCAGCATGGTGGGGATGCGCATGCTGGGCATATTTCTCGTGTTGCCCGTCTTCACTCTTTACGGGCTTCAGTTCACCCCCAACAAACCCGGGGACCACTCGATGCTTTTGGTGGGCTTCGCCTTCGGCGCCTACCCGCTGGTAATGGCGATCCTGCAAATTCCCATGGGCAGGCTGTCGGATCGCATCGGCCGCCGCAGGGTGCTGGTAGTGGGCATGACGCTGTTCAGCGTGGGCTCGTTCCTCTGCGCCATGCCCCCACTGTTCCCGCACTCGTGGCAGATTTGGGAACTGATTTTCGGGCGGCTGGTGCAGGGCGGGGGAGCGATCATCTCCGTGGCCTTCGCCACCGTGGCCGATTACGTTGAGCCCGAGCAGCGCTCCACCGCCATGGCCATGCTGGGTATTCCCATCGGCATCTCGTTTGCGGTGGGAATTATCATCGGGCCGATTCTGGCAGGATGGTTTGGCACGGCTTCTCTGTTCTGGCTCACAGGTTTCCTGGGCCTGAGCACGGATTTCCTCTTGGTGCGCTATCTGAAAGACGAGGTTCCCCCGCAGCAGGCTCCCGCGCCCTTACTCCATGTCTTCTCGCATCCGTCGCTCGTCGCTTATGCCGGCGGCGGATTCCTGATCAGTTTTTTCTCGTCGACATTCTTCTACCACTTTCCTCTCATCGTCACCGTCCAGCACCATCTGAAATTGACTCAATACTACATGGTGCTGCTGCCCGTGATGGTGGTGAGCGCCGTCACCATGTTTGGTTTTTCCCAAGGCGCGGACAAGGGTTGGGGGCGCCCACTCTCCGCTCTTGCCTTCTTGATGTTCATTCCCAGTTTCCTACTCCTCTTTGAACCGGCATGGCTGGCCCAAGACCCAAAGCGTTTGCTTCCCGTAATCGTGGCGTGTGCACTCTTCTATATCGGCTTCACCGGACTGGAGCCGATTCTTCCCAGCCTGGTCAGCGAAGCCGCGCCGGGGGCGTCCTACGGAACGGCTCTGGGCTTCTACAATTCCATGCAGTTCTTGGGCGCCGCGGTGGGAGGCCCGGTGGCCGGCGCGCTTGCCAACTTGCCCATTGACCGCACTCTGTTCACCATGGTGGCGGCTGCCGCCGTCGGATTCCTGATGATGGTCGCTACCAAACCGCCCGTGCGCACTGAGGCGGAGCCGCAATAGCTGTCTTTCAATGTGCGGGCCTCCCACTTTCCGGGTGGGGCGTTCCCAATCCGGCCAAGTTCCCCTTTAACATAAATTTCCGATTGCATTCGCCCAGGGGTTTGGATTTGATTGTGGATACTCCGATAATCCCCGAAGATCCCCGCAACTTGGCGAGTCAGGTGACTCCTACTCCCTTATGAGTCGGCGGGCTGAAGCACGACATATTGTCCGCCTCTTAATGACAAATTGTCCCCTTGCCACGGCTCTTGTCTTGTAGGTCGGCAACCCTTGCGCACGGTCGATGTGAAGAGCCTCATCTGCTCACCTGAAACTACCGATAACCGAAGCGGGGGAGTGTCGGGGGACCAACGAGGGGGGGCAGAGAGTAGATCAAGAGATTCGGTACTCGGGAGCTGTTTGCTCGCCACTCATCACATGTCACTCGCCACTACTCTTCGCCCGTTATACGGCCCCGTGTCCGGAGCGGCTATCGCATGGCCATCCAACGCGGGTGGTCTGGCCGATGGGGTCGCTTGCGGAGTGCGGGAACTCGGTCCCGCTTTTGCCGCTGGTAACTCGTCACCGGTGCAAAGGTTCGCCCCGACTTGTCGGGGCGAGCAAAGCGGCGACCAGTCGCCGCTCTCCGAAAGACGGGCCTTGCACTCGCGTCCCCCAGCGGTCATTTCCCGATCTATTGCCGCGAAGAAGGGCCATATATGCCCACCTCGTGCTCTAAAGCAGGACGGCAGGGGATTGTTGTTGCCATCCGCCGGATAGCAGCACGATAGAGCGCGGTTGACGCAACCGAAGGTCAGGCACAGTGGGTTAAGCTTTGCCAGCCTTTAGGCGGCGTTCACACTCAGTTTTCAGGCTCGCAATCGCCCCCTTAAGTGCGTCCCGCAGCATCTTCCGCATAAGACCTGGAAGCAGCTTGGCGAGCCACCCATCGAAGGATTCCGCGGTCTTGACGTGGGTCGTGCCATCCTGGCCATTGAACTCCCAGATGTGAAGTGCTCGAATTCCAAAGGTTTCTCCGGTCCAGCCAATTCGCACGCTCGGAACAACTTCCCGCAGAACCGATATGATCTTGGTTCCCGACTTCCAGCGGAAGGTCGTTCCGGGTTGGAGCGGTCCTTCCATGTGAACGTTTTCCACCTTACGATTCCACGTCGGCCAGCTCTCGATTGCGGACTGTACTTGCCATACCAGTTCAACCGGAGCATTGATGCATGTTTCCGCCTCAGCCAAGACCGGTGCGTTTCGATTCACGTCCATATTCACTCCTCACCAGCGGGTAGCGGACGTAGAGGTCTGATGCGCTACCCGGCTCACCCCACTTCAGTGGGGATGCGCCGAAGGCCCTACACGATGCAGGCACTCGTAGCGGCGGGTTTACCCCGCCATTTTCGCGGCGGCGATACGCCGCCATATGGCGAGATAAACTCGCCGCCACGTTTCGGCATGGCTCATCAATTCGCCCTTTCGCATGGCCATCCAACACCGGCCCTCTGGTCAGTGGCGTGGTGGCACAGGCACTCTTGCCTGTGCTTTATGCACAAGATGCATCCGTATTGAGCACAGGCAGGAGTGCCTGTGCACACCATATGCCCCCCCCTTCTCTTGGGGAAGTCGGGGATATCCGCTCGGGAAGCTAACTGTCTTAATTACTGTATGATAGGAAGTGCCTGGGGGAAGTAGATGCCGACCCTCCCGGCCTTTCCCTCCCCCGAAGACGCTCCTGACCCGACTTTTTATCACCAAGTGAAAATTTCTCTTGCAATTTGCCTTTTTGCTGTGGCAATATTTCCGTGCGTAGGTAAACGCCCATGATGAACTATACAAAATCCCATTCGCAGCGCGGTCAGTTCCGGCTAAGCGTCGGTAGAGACTGCACTTGGGCGTCGCCGTGGCCCCTCCGTTAAACTTCGGCGGTCCTGACCTGCGCTTTTCCTTACAATCTTGATGGGGTGGCGTCGATGACGGCTACATCGACTGCAAATCGACCTCCGTTATCCCTTGTTCCCCCCGTCAGGCTTGGGCCAGTGGTGCGTGGTACGGCTACTTCAGGCGACCCTGTCAAGGGTGGGGTTCGAGTCCCCACACGCCGTGCCCAATTATTCCCTGGCCCTCTTTTTCGCCGGTGGCGATAGGCGAGGGTTACTTCGCCACGTTTAAACAACGCGCAGGGGCGGGCGCCTCTGCCAGGGCTTGAGCTGGCTGGGACGGGAGCGTCGCTCCGATTCACCAGGTTTCGGTGGGTGATGCCTTGAGTTAGTCCCTGGCCGCAAGTTCCCCGGCGACCGTTTTCATCCGAGGGCCGAGCATGGGCGTGCCCTCCCAGACGATAGATGCGGAGACAAAAGTGAGAAACAAGATTTCGACCAACGGTAGTGGTGGCGTAGAACGGAAACTGAAAACTGCAAGCCTGATTATGGAGGATGAGTCATGTTCGATAAGGCGTTTCTAAAGATGGGAGCCCGGGTGCGAATCGAAGAGAGCGAGAGGATTTCCTCGCCCGTCACGATTGATATTCAGCGAGATCGCAGGGGTGAGTTCTTCTTGTTGAAGCACAGTCCGAAGAGTGCACTTGACCTCACGATTCTGAACGTGCGGCCAAAGGATCGGCACCTTCTGCTCATGTCGCGGGTTGGCGATGAGAAGCAGAAGTTTCTGTGCGGCCACGACGAACGCCACTGGTTTGTGGCGGCCATTCCGGAGTCCGCGCCGGTGAGTAATGTTGCCCAAGCCAAGGCTGCCCTGAAGCCAACCGAGGTGCGCCAGCGAGAAGAGCGCTCGGCAATCCCCGGGAAGCACAGGGACCGCCGAAGGAACCGTGCCTTTGCCCGCCAGGGGGAATGGTTCTTTATTCCCGAACCTGCCCTGCAAGTCTCGGAGTTGATGATTTTGAAGGACGAGCCCTTGGTACGCAGCCGCATGGGCAAACCGCATCTGGCGGAATACTGCTATCGCACCGGGGGTAAGCTGGTTTACGTCTCGCCGATGGCTCCGGAGGGACTGTCGGAGGAAGCGTACCGTAAGCGCTTACACGATGATCCCCGCGCCAGTCGAATTCCCTGGAGGACGATGAGGCGCAATCCCCGCGTTTACGTGCGGGGGCGAATCTCTCACCCCGATCACGCCACGCTGGTCTTGGCGGAGTGGCATCGGGTTTACATGAATACGGAAACTCAGGCCAAAGCAAATGTCGCGGTCGTGTTTCTGGATTGACAAGTTCGGACGGTGGTGAAGACGAGGGTTACTTCGGGAACCGTGATGCGCAGGTTCGAATCCTGCCCTGGCGTAAGTCAGGTAGCTCAGGGGTAGAGCAACGGACCGCGAAAGCGGGTACCCAAGTCGCATGTTCCCCGTCCGGGGTTTAAGTCGTAGGGGCGGTTCGCGAACCGCCCCTACGA
>Ga0326728_10004744_pt1 | contig 39603 bp, 35 predicted proteins | sample MB3enrmetagenome_FD_207602 | JGI IMG/M metagenome (GOLD analysis project Ga0326728, IMG submission 207602) | Lab enriched peat soil microbial communities from McLean, Ithaca, NY, United States - MB31MN | ecosystem: Environmental > Terrestrial > Soil > Wetlands > Peat | place: USA: New York... | reverse complement strand
CACAGGAGATTGACCACAAACTGAAAGCCGGGTTGCGTCTTGTCGAAGTGCGCGGGCAGATGCAGTGTGAGGCCGAAGGTGGCGAGCGTGGTGAGGAGCGCGATCCAGTTGGGCAGCTTGGCGCAATCGGGCGCAAGCAGGACCAACAGCGCCCCGGCCAGCGGAAGCAGCAGGATCAACGTGAGAATCGAGTTGTTGATTTCGTTCATTTTCTCAATGCCCTGCCACGTTCAGATGAATTGCCGCAAGGGTTGCCAGCACCGTTGTCCACGGAACCAGCAGGAAGAGCAGCACCGCCGCCGCGCCCGCGGCCAGCCACGCCGCATAGGAGCGCAGATTGCCCGATTGCCAGCGCTGCAAGATCGCTCCCGCATAGGTTGCAATGCCGCCGAGCAGCCAGGCCGCGCCGCCCAGAATGCCCACGTCCACCACCCACTCCAGAAAGATTTTGGAGAAGCCGAGCAGCGGCTTGACCACCGTTGCGCCGTAGAACTCGTCGACAAAATACTTGTTGGCCAGCAGCTTGTAACTCTTCGGATGGGCTGCAGCCAGTTGCGACGGACGTGCCGGCTTGCGGCGATAATATTTGTCGGCGATCAGCCAACCTTCCAGCGCGAACAGAACAGCTACGATGCTCAGGACGGTTTCCAGGGAGAGTGAATACTGCGTATAAGGAATGAGGAGACGCCAACTACTCTCTGTGGCTCTCGCGCCAACAGAAGACGCAAGGAAAGCACCGAAGCGCTCGATGCCGATCCAGCCGCCGCAGATCGAAAGAGCCGCGAGAATCAGTAGCGGTAGGCGCATCGACCACGGGCTTTCATGCGCGTGAACATTCTCGCTGCGAGACTCGCCCATGAAGGCCATGTACCATAGCCGGAACATATAGAACGCAGTCAGCAGCGCTGTTATAAGGCCGACAGAATAAAGAATCTTGCCATTGGTTCCGTGCAAAAACGCCGCATACAGGATTGCGTCCTTGGAAAAGAATCCGGCGAAGGGCGGAATTCCGGCGATGGCCAGAACGCCCACGGTCATCACAGCAAATGTGATCGGCAGCTTCTTCCACAAGCCGCCCATCTTGCGCATATCCTGCTCGCCGCCGAGGCCGTGAATCACCGAGCCCGCCGCCAGGAAGAGCAGCGCCTTAAAGAAGGCGTGGGTCATCAGATGGAAGATCGCCGCGGAGTAAGCCGCTACGCCGCAGCCGAGAAACATATAGCCGAGCTGCGAGATTGTGGAGTAGGCCAGCACGCGCTTGATGTCGTTTTGCACCAGGGCGATGGTCGCGGCGAAGATGGCCGTGGCCGCGCCGACCGTGGCCACTACGCCCAGCGCGAAGGGCGAGTGGTCGAAGAGAACATGAGTGCGGGCGACCATGTAGACGCCGGCCGTGACCATTGTGGCCGCGTGGATCAGCGCGGAGACGGGCGTGGGGCCTTCCATCGCGTCCGGCAGCCAGATGTAGAGGGGCAACTGCGCGCTCTTGCCCGCCGCGCCCAATAACAAACAAAGCCCAATCACGGTGACCACGCCGCCGTTCCAACCGGGGTCCATGCCGAGCTTGGTAGCAATTTCCGTGAAGGTGAGCGTGCCGAAGTTGGCGATGAGCAGAAACATTGCGATGAGAAAGCCGAAGTCGCCGATGCGGTTGACGATGAAGGCCTTCTTGCCCGCGTCGGCGGCGGATTTTTTCTGAAACCAGAAGCCGATCAGTAAGTACGACGCAAGGCCGACGCCCTCCCAGCCGATAAACATCACCAGCGCATTGCCGGCAAGGACCAGTACGGTCATGAAGAACAAGAAGAGATTTAGATACGAGAAGTAGCGCGCGTACCCTTCGTCGCCGCTCATGTAGCCGACGGAGTAGACGTGAATCAGGAAGCCCACGCCGGTGACGACTAGCAGCATTACGAGCGACAACTCATCGAGGACGAAGCTGAAATCGATGTGCAGCAGGCCGGTGTTAATCCAGGTGCCGAATGTATCGGTTTGGGGATAAAAAGAAGCATACGCTTCATACAGCACCGCGGTGAAAGAAAATAATGGAGCAAGCAATGCAATCGTGGTCACCAACCACTTAGGCAAGCGAGGACCAAGAAGTCCATTCACGAGGAACCCCAAAAATGGCGCAAGTGGAATCGGCCACAGATTGAAGAGGAACCCGTGATGGAGAAGTACGGTCATCCATTGTTCTGCGTTCATAGTTTCATCCGGTCGATGCGGTCGACGGCCAGGGTTGCGCGGGCGCGGAAGACGGCGATGATGATGGCCAATCCCACGGCAGCCTCAGCCGCGGCCACCATCATCACAAAGAAGACAAATATCTGCCCCTTCACCGCGTGCCACTGATGGGCGAAGGTGACAAAGGAAAGATTCACGCCGTTGAGCATCAGTTCAATGGACATGAAGACGGTAATCAGATTGCGCTTGATGAGAAAGCCGACGACGCCCAGTGAAAACAAGACAGCGCTCAGCAGCAGATACCAGGAGAGCGGGACTTCCTGCGAAAGAAATGCATTCATTTTTCGCCTGTCCTTTCTCCATCCCCGTGGGGGTTTCTGTCATCGTGACCGGCCAGCGCCACCGCGCCCAGAATGGCGATGAGAATCAGCACCGATGTGACCTCGAAGGGCAGCAGCAGATCGGTAAAGAGCACCTTGCTCAACTCTTCGGTGGAGGTGATGCCGTCGCTCAACCGCGCCACGCCCAGTCCTTGCGCGTGCAGGATCACCGTGGCGATCAAGGCCAGGATGGCGACGACCGCGGGAAAGCCTACACGGAGCGCCACGCGGCTGCCCAGCGTGCGCTCCTCGCGCGATGCGTTGAGCAGCATGATGACGAAGGTGAAGAGCACCATGATCGCGCCGGCGTAGACGATCACCTGTGCAATAGCGAGGAATTCCGCGCCCAGCAGCAGGTACAGCACGGCCAGCGAGACCATCACCACAATCAGCGAGAGCGCGCTGTTGATGGGATGGCTCTGGAGGAGCAGGTTGATTGCTCCAGCCAGGCAGAATCCCGCAAAGACGATAAAGAAAAGCAAGTGCATTACACGCTCCGGGCAAGCCCGATTGTAAAGCAGGAAAGTACGATCCATTCTTGCTTTCGACCGAGATTCCCTCAGGGACTAAAGCCCAACTTCTTTTTGCAACTCTTACGGCACGACTAAAGTCGTGCCCTGACGCTTCTTGCAACGCTCAGCGTTTTTTCCGCAACCTGTAAAGCCCCACCACATCTTACGATTCATGCGGCACGACTAAAGTCATGCCCTGATACAAAGCGAGCTGATGAAACACGAGCTAGCGGTAGGCAAGCCAGAGGCTGGTCGCCACAATGTTCAGTATGGCCAGCGGCATCAGCCAGCGCCAGCCGAAGTTCATGAGTTGGTCATAGCGGAAGCGCGGTAGCGTCCCGCGCACCCACACATACAAAAAGAGGAAGCAAAAAACCTTGAGCACAAACCAGAAGATGGAAAGCCCGGCATCGAAAAAGACATTCTCGAAGGGCGGAATCAGGTCGCCGTAGGGGCTGGTCCAGCCGCCAAAAAAAAGCAGCGTGGCCACGCAACCCACCGTAATCATGTTGGCATACTCGGCCATGAAGAACATGGCGAACTTCATTGAGCTGTACTCGGTGTGATAGCCGCCGGTCAGCTCGCTCTCCGCCTCGGGCAGATCGAAGGGGGAGCGATTGGTCTCCGCGTAAGCGGCCATCAAATAAATAAAGAAGGCCACAAACTGCATTCCGCCAAAGAAATTCCAAGTCAACATGCCACGTGTAGACTGCTGCGCCACAATGACGCGCAGGTTGAACGAGCCGGCGCGCATCACTACGCCCACCAGCGAAAGGCCCAGAGCCAGCTCATAGCTGACCAACTGCGCCGAGGAGCGCAGCGCGCCCAGCAGCGAATACTTATTGTTCGACGACCAGCCTGCCAGCGCAATGCCGTAGACGCCAATCGAGGTCACGGCGAGAATCACCAGCAGGCCGATATTCACATTAGCAATCTGAAAGAGCGGCGGGCTACCAGCAATCGAAAGCGGCTCGCCGAAGGGAACGACGCCGATGGAGATCAGCGCGCAGCCCAAAGCCAGGATGGGAGCGATCAGATATAGCGGACGGTAGACGCCGGTGGGGATGATGTCCTCCTTGAGAAACGACTTCGCTCCATCGACTAGCGGCTGCAGGAGGCCGAAGGGCCCTACGCGGCTCGGCCCCCAGCGATTCTGGATGCGGCCGACGAGCTTGCGCTCCAGCAGCACGGTGTAGGCTACGGCCAGCAGCATCACCACCGTCACGACGGCTACCTTGAGCACGCTCCACAGAATGAATTGCAAAATCGTCACTGCTCTTCAGCCTCGTGTTCTCACAGCACCTTCAGCCCGCCAAATCGCGCCTGATGCTTTTTGAGTTCCTTGAGCGCGGGGCTGTATTCGCCCAGCGTTCCGGAGGTAAACAATCCGTCATGAACAGGTGAGAACTCACCCCGCCCCGTCAAAGCTCCAACCGGCACAAGGCCAGGCTCGCTGGGCACATCGTTGCCGCTCAAAAGATTCAGGCGGTCGAGCGCATAGCCGGGAACCAGCCGAGCGATTTCGTCGAGCACCGCCAACGGATCGAAGGGACTCATCTTCGGTTCCAGATTGTTGGCCTCCAGCCACACCGCATGGCGGTCGGCCTCGCCGGCCTGCGCGCCGCGCGATTGGCCGAGATCAGCCGTGACACTGCCATTGCCAAAATGAACAAGCGATTTCACATCCACGCCCATCGCTCCGGCGAGACGAACGAGAATCTCGAACTCCGGCTTCACTCCGGCTCGGTCCTCGGCCTTGCTGACCAATTGCACGTCGCCGAAGGTGTTGGTCACCGTGCCGCTTTTCTCATAGAGGCTGGCGGCGGGAAAGACCACATCGGCCAGCGCGGCTGTCTCGGTGAGGAAGATATCCGCGACGATGACGAAGGTCTTCTTGAACGCATTATGATCCATGCTGAATGCTTTCACCGGGTCTGCGCCCAGCAGGAGCAATGCGCCCAAATCGCCTTTATTGGCGGCTACTGTCATCTCGGCCAGTGTTTTGCCCGGAGTTGAAGGCAGACCGGCATATTCGGCAAATGCGCCGGGAGCTGTCACCGGCACATAGCCGGGAAGCTGGTCAGGCAAAAGACCCATATCGGCCGCACCACGCGAATTTGCATAGCCGCCGAGAAGAGCAAAGCGGACATTTCCGCGACTGAGTCCCCAGGCCACTAAATCCGCGACCTGCGCACCGCTATATTCGGGGCCGAAGACAACGAGCAGCGACTCCTCCGCCAGCACAGCCTTGCTGAACTCAGAGTTACTCTTGTCCAGGGCCTCAACCAGAGCGGTATAGCCGTTCTCCGGCAACAGCAACGCGGCCTTGGCCATGCGCCCAAGCTTGATCGCCTTGGTATTGGCTATGTAAAGCCGCGCGCGATTGAGGCGCACATTGGTGCGCAGATTCCAGGCCAGCAGCGGATGCTCTTCGGTAGGATTGCCGCCGATGAGCAGTATGGCAGGGGCAGTCGCCGTCTCGCGCAGACTGGCGGCTTTGCCCTTGTGCCCGGCCAGCGCCCGCGCAAAGGCCGCGTAGTCCGCCGTGCGCTCGTGGTCGATGTTGTTGGTTTGCAGCACGGTGCGCGCAAACTTTTGCAGCAGGTAATTCTCTTCGTTAGTGGTGTGGTTCGAGCCGATGACGCCGATCGCCGCGCCGCTCTTGTTGTTGCGCACTTCTTTCAGCTTGCCCGCGGCCAGGCGCAGCGCGTGCTCCCATGTGGCCGGTTCCAGTTTGCCTTTGGCATTGCGCACCAGCGGCTTGGTCAGGCGCTCGGGGCTATCGACAAAATCGAAGCCAAATCGTCCCTTGGCGCAGAGAAAGTCGCCGTTGATGCCGCTTTTGTCGCGATTGTCGGCGCGCACAATCTCCGAGCCGTCGTTGGTCTGGCGCACTCCCAGCGTCACCTTGCAGCCATCGGCGCAATGCGTGCAGACCGTCGCCACGTGATTCATCTCCCACGGCCGCGTCTTGTAGCGATAGCTGCCGCTGGTCAGCGCGCCGACCGGGCAGATGTCGATGCACATTCCGCATTGCTCGCAGTCCAGGTGGTCGCGGCCGTTGGGCACAATCGTCGAGCTGACGGCGCGGCCTTGCACGCCCAGCGCCCAAACGTCCATACCTTCGCCGCAGACGCGGATGCAGCGATAGCAGAGAATGCAGCGCGGGCGGTCGAAGTAGACTGCGGGCGACCACTGCTGCTCTTCGCGATGCTGCTTGGCCTCGGCGTAGAGGCTCTCGCCCGCGCCGTACTTGAAGGTCATGTCCTGCAACTCGCACTCACCGCCGGCGTCGCAGACCGGGCAGTCGAGGGGATGATTGCCGAGCAGCAGTTCGAGGGTCGCCTTGCGCGCCTGGGCAATCTCGTCGGACTCAGTGACGAAGACCTGTCCCTCGGCGACAGTAGTCGTGCAGGCGGTTTGCAGCTTGGGAACCTTCTCCTGGCGCACCACGCACATGCGGCAGGCGGCCTGCAGGCTGAGGCCGGGGTAGTAGCAAAAGGCTGGAATCTCGATGCCCGCCTTGCGGCAAGCGTCGATGAGCAGCGTCCCCGCGGGGGCCGTCAGCGTCTTTCCATCGACAATGAAGGTTACGTCTGGCATTCGTTGGTCCCGGTCATTTCCCTTGCTATCAATAATGTATATGCTGATTTGTGCGCTTTGAAGGGTACGGGCTTCAGCCCGTACATCCAAATTCGATTTTTATCTCCGGCTTCAGCCGCCGAGGGAATTAAAATTCCACCAGAAATTTTCCCTCAGGGGCTAAAGCCCACAACTACTCTTGCCTTCAATGTACGGGCTAAAGCCCGTACCCTTCACCCAGCTAAACTTTTTCAACCTCAATAAAACTGTCATCCTAAAAGTCTGTCATCCTGAGCGAGCGATGCGAATCGGAGGACCTACTGTTGTGTTTCTTGCTCAATAATCCCAGGCCTCAGAATCGAGACCTGGTCTACCCGCCTGAGCCACCCGCATTCTGAATATTGAGAAGACACTCATAAAGTCCCTCGTTTTCCGGTTTATCAATTTCCGCAATGAGATCTGGATGAACAGAAAGTTTTCCGGATTCATCAAAGTGAATCGGCGCTTCACCTATTCTTTCTTTGATTTCAGCAGCCAATTTTATCAGTTTCCTATGGTTCTCAGCGGATCTCTCCATATCCCTAAAGATCTTGGTGATGTCGATTTCGTTCATGTCCTGCATATATCCTCCATTCCTCAAATGAAGTTCACTACATCACACCACTGTAAGCACTGACTCTCTGTGCTTGGCAAACGGGCAAGCCTTCCCGTTCAAATGCTCCTCGAACTCCTTGCGGAATTTTTTTACAAATCCCAGAATCGGCATCGCCGCCGCGTCACCCAGCGGGCAGAAGGTTCGGCCCAGCATGTTCTCCGCAAGGTACTGAATGTTGTCGATGTCCTTGCGCTCGCCGAAGCCGGCGTGAAAGCGCGTCAGCGATTTTTTGAGCCAGTCGGTTCCTTCGCGGCATGGGATGCACCAGCCGCAGCTTTCATGCTGATAGAAGCTGATAGTCCGCAGCGCAAACTCGACGATGCAGGTCTGGTCGTCGATCACCACCACGCCCGCCGAGCCCAGCATCGAGCCGGCCTTGCCCACCTGGTCGAAGTCCATGCCGATGTCGATCTCTTCCGGCAATAAAACCGGGGTGGAAGACCCGCCGGGGATGACGGCCTTCAAGCCGCGCCCGCCGCGAATGCCGCCAGCTACTTCGTAGATCATCTTTTTGAGGTTGTAGCCCATGGGCAGCTCGTAGACGCCGGGACGTTCGACGTGGCCGCTGATGCTGAAGAGGCGCGTTCCTCCATTGCGCGGCGAGCCAACCGCCGCAAAGGCCGCGCCGCCCATCGCGATTACGTGCGGCACGGCGGCGATGGTCTCGGCGTTGTTAATGACCGTGGGACCGCCGTAGAGGCCGACGACGGCAGGGAAGGGCGGCTTGATGCGCGGAATCCCCCGCTTGCCTTCCAGCGACTCCATCAGCGCCGACTCTTCGCCTACTTCATAGGCTCCCGCGCCGGTCTGCGTGATGATTTGAAACTCCGTCCCGTAGCCGAAGATTCTCTTGCCCAGAAAACCGCGCGCGTAAGCGTCGGCGACGGCCTTCTCCATAATTTCGAGCAGATAGCGGTACTCGCCGCGCAGATAGATGAAGCCCAGCCGGGCACCGATGGCCAGGCCGGCGATAATGGTGCCTTCGATGACCGAGTGGGGGTCATGCAGAAAGATCAGATGATCCTTGCAGGTTCCCGGCTCGCTTTCGTCGCCGTTGACCAGAACGTATTTGGGTTTGGCTGATTGCCTGGGTACGAAGGACCACTTCATGCCGGTGGGGAAGCCCGCGCCGCCGCGCCCGCGCAGGCCAGAGGCCTTCATCTCGTTGATGATCCAATCCGGCCCCAGTTCCAGGCACTTCCGCACCGACGCATAGCCGCCGAGTTCGAGATAGCGGTCGATGCTGGCCGCGCCCTTGCCGAAGCGCCGGGAGACGATCTTGATCTCATCGGGATGGGAGACCAGCCTAGGCATGAGCAGTCTCCCTCCTCCCCAACGACGAAGACCCGTCGCTGGGGGCCCCGGCCTTCCACCCCAGCGACAAAGACCCGTCGCTGGGGGCCCCGGCCACGGCGCGATAATTTTCCAGAATCTCTGGCACCTGCTCCGGCGTCAGCTCATCGTGGAAGTCGTAGTTAATCTGAATTGCCGGCGCCCAGCAGCATGCTCCGATGCACTCGACTTCTTCGAGCGAAAAAACTCCGTCCGCGGTAACTCCCTTGTGCCCGATGTTTAATTCCTGCTGGAATCTTTCGTAAACATCGTAGCCTCCGCGCAACATGCAACTGATGTTTGTACAGACTTGCACATTGAATTTGCCCGTGGGCTTGAAACGCAGCATCGAGTAATAACTGGCCACGTTGCGGACTTCTAACTCAGTAATGCCAATTCGTTCGGCCACTTCGCTGATCACCGCATCCGACAAGTATCCTACTTCATCCTGAGCGTAGAGCAGCATGGGAACGAGCGCCGAGCGTTTCAGCGGGTACTTCGCCGCCAGCGCGTCAAAGTGCGCCGCCAGTTGGGGAGAAAAGACGGTCATGGTTTCTTCGTTCATCGCATCATCTACCCCAAAAGACTTATGCAACTGAATTCATCCGCAACGGCAACCGTCGAGCTCAACTCAATCAAATCCGCCACGGAGAATACCAGAAATGATCTCAACTGCAATTTCTTCAGGACATAATCCTTCTGGCGGCACTCCTTCCGCAACGGCAGGAAGCACCTCATGGCAGGCTTTATCCTGATTGCAAAGATATTCCTTGCGCGAGAGAATATATCCGTTTGGCGGACCGCTGAATACGGCCGTGACCCGGCATCCTCCGTCTATGATCCCAAGTCCAACACGGCAGAGCGAATCCGTTCCGTACGTCAGAAAAAGCTCGTCGGAGAAGCCAGACAGATGATTCCGGTCAAAGGTCGCCGCGCCCCTCTTGCGCAGCTCCGCATTGGCCTTGTTCATCTCCTCCACGATATGCGTCTTTACTTTTTCAAAGAAGACGCAAGGGTCGGTTCTCAGTTGTTGATGCCTTTCGGCCTCCATTTTGTCGGCTATCTGTATCCTCTTTGCCTTATCGGCAAGCTTCGCGTAATTAACCATGTTTCCCCCTTTTCACCTGTCAATCTCCCCCAGCACAATGTCAATCGACCCCACTACGGCCACAACGTCGGCCAGCATCCGGCCCTTGCACATCGTCTCCAGCGCCTGTAGCGTCGCGAACGACGGATTGCGGAAGTGCACGCGATAGGGCTTGGCCGTGCCGTCGGAGACAATATAGTAACCCATCTGTCCGCGCGGCGATTCAATCCCCTGATACACTTCGCCCACCGGCACCGCAAAGCCTTCGGTGACGATCTTGAAGTGATGGATCAGCGCCTCCATCTGCGTCTTCATCTTCTCGCGGTTGGGCAGAACTATCTTCGGAGCGTCGGCCGTGATTGGCCCTTCGGGCATCCCGTCCAGCGCCTGCTGAATGATCTTCACACTCTCGCGCATCTCGATGAGCCGGATTTCATACCGCGCCCAGCAGTCGCCCTCATTCGCGATCGGCACCTTGAATTGAAACTTCTCATAGCCGGAGTAGGGCATATCGCGGCGTAGATCGAAATCTACCCCCGAGCCGCGCATATTCGGCCCAGTCACACCCAATGCAATTGCTTCCTTAGAAGATAAGATGCCCACGCCCTGCAAGCGATTCCTGAAGATCGGATTGCCGGTGAGTAAATTCGAGTATTCGTCGATCTTTTCTGGGAATGTCTTGATGAATTGCTGTACGCGATCGTGGAAATCGAGCGGCGGCTCCATCGAGAGGCCGCCGATGCGGAAGTAGCTGGTCATCATGCGCTGGCCGGAAAGGCCCTCGAAGATGCGCAGAATCTCCTCGCGCTCGCGGAAGGTGTAGAGGAAGACAGTCAGCGCGCCAATGTCCATGGCGTGCGTGCCCAGCCAGATCAGGTGCGAATTCAGGCGGGTCAGCTCGGCCAGCAGCACGCGCAGCCATTGCGCCTTCGCGGGAATTTCCAGGCCGAGCAACCGCTCGACGGCGAGGCAATAGCAGAGATTGTTGGCCATCGGGCTAAGGTAGTCGATGCGGTCGGTGAGCGGGACAACCTGCTGATAAAATTTGGCTTCGCAGGTTTTCTCGATGCCTGTGTGCAGGTAGCCGATCTCAGGGTAGAGGCGGACGACAATTTCGCCGTCAATCTCCACCACCAGGCGCAGAACCCCGTGCATCGATGGGTGCTGCGGCCCCATGTTCAGGACCATGTGCTGATCGTGCGCTCCCGTGGCCGCCGGAGCTTGAAGGATGGGGCTGCCAATGGTCTCGGTCATTCAGCGATAGCCCTCCACCGGATAGTCTTTGCGCAGCGGGTGGCCCTGCCAGTCGTCGGGCATCATAATGCGGCGCAGATTGGGATGGCCCTCGAAGCTAATACCGAAGAGATCGAAGACCTCGCGCTCATAAAAATTAGCCGAGGGCCAGACGGATGTGATCGACTCGACCGCCGGTGCGTCGCCGTCCAGCAAAACCCGCAGCCGGATGCGCTCCTTGTCGGTGTGCGAAAGAATGTGGTAGCTCAACTGGAAGCGTGGCGAGGAAGGGAACCAGTCGACCGCGGTCACGTCCTCGAAAAAGTTGTAGCCGGCCGCCTGCACCGTGGCCGCCGCTGAGCGAATCTCCTCCGCGGCTATGGTCAGCGTCAGCTCGCCGCGATCAAACCTTGCGTCCAGCAGAGCCTCAGGCTTCCATGCCAGGATGGCCTTGACCGCCGGATGCCCGGGTAGTCGCTCCAAAACCGCGGCCTTGCTCAATAGCGTTTCGCTCATCCTAGAGGTCCGCCTTGTCCTGGCTCCAGTTCAGGATGCCCTTGCGCACGATGTAGTAAAGCCCCACGGCCACAAAGCCCAGGTAGACCACCATCTCCCAGAAGCCGAAGAGCCGGGAGCCGGTAATTGCGGGCAACTTGCGGTAGATGACCGCCCAGGGCATCATGAAGACCGTTTCCACGTCGAACAAAATAAACAGCATCGCCACCATATAGAAGCGCACACTGAAGCGCTGCCGGGCGTCGCCCACAGCCACGATTCCACATTCGTAGGCGGCCAGCTTGGTGGGCGTATTGCGATGCCGCCCGACAAACCACGAGGCCACTACCATCACCGCGCCAAGTCCAAAGGCGGCAAGGATTTGCAGCAAGAGCGGAAGATACTGCCAGTGATAGGGGATCATGCCGTCCAGTCCAGTTAAATCACGGGGAAAATGCACCCATCTCTGCGAAGCCGCAAACGGCTCTAAAGCGAAGGGATGCTGGTTTGAGCTTAGGTTTATCGCCTCATTCCGTCAAGGCAACCGAAGGCCGAGGTACTGTTTTATACAGACTATTTCATCGTTCCATGAGACGGTTGCTCTGTATCCTCTCCCCGGCCGAAGAGCGGCTTCACGGAGTTGCTGTTGCCTGGATAGATTCCAGGCAGCTGCAAACATCATCCATTCTTCGACCTAGAGGTAGAGTGAAGGTAAGGGAGATATTGCAAAGTGATCTGTATCACATCTATCTCCATTGTTGCAAGCGACAATTATGTTGTCAGTTTGTGGAAGACGGTACGTTCGTCATCTGGACATTCGGCGTTCTAAGCCGAAGATCAGAGTGAGGATACAGCCATGGCAGCCACCACGACCTCCAGCTTCCCGATTCCGGTCCCGGCCAAGCCTGTATTCACCGAGCGTGAGTGTCCCAACCGCCGCCGCCACATTACCCCAGAAGCCGGGCACGCGCTGGAGATCCTCGGCCACGCCATCGAATACCTTACCGACGAGTTCGCAGATGAGGACGGTACGCTAATCGCCATGAACGCGCAGGTGCAGGCTGTGCAAATACTGATGGCGCTCAACCGGCAGGTCTACTTCGAATGTCCGGAAGCGCCAACCTTTGCCGCGCGCTGCCGCGCGCTGCTGCATCTTCACTCGGCATAACCCTTTATATATGAAGATACAGGGAAGATAAGAGCTGCCCATAACAGGCCCTTATTACATCCCCTAGTATGTCCATCCTGGGGTATGCACCCTTCTACATCTCGCAAAGAGAGATGTTCACAGTCGGCGTTGAAATCATCGAGAAATAAAATTATTCATTTTTCCACAAAAGTTCTTGACATAAAACACTGTGCTGCGCATAGTGTGTATAGTACAGGATGTGGCGCATGGTAATCCCAATGAATCCCGAAGCCTTTGAAAACCTTCGCCTCGAACTTCGCCGCGGCTGCCTGGTGCTGGCCGTCCTGGCGGCGCTGCGCAGCGAGCAGTACGGCTACACGCTGCGCAAAACCCTCTCCGAGCGTGGCCTGGAGATCGATGAAGGCACGCTCTACCCCCTCCTGCGACGCCTTGAAAGCCAGGGCCTGCTGGACAGCGAGTGGCGAGAGGAAGAGAAGCGCAAGAAACGTTTTTACCTCCTCTCCGCCAGCGGCGCCCAGGTCCTTGACCAGTTGCTCGCCGAGTGGCACAACCTCGATTCCTCAATCCAAGTAATCCTGAAGGAGAAAAGTCATGGAACTGATTGAACGCTATCTCGAAGCCGTCAAGTTCTGGCTGCCCAAGCGGCAAAAGGACGACATCATCGCCGAACTCTCCGGGGACATCTACTCCCAGGTTGAAGAGCGGGAGACAGCCATTGGCCGCAAGCTGACCGAGGCAGAAGTAGAAGAAATTCTCAAACGACGCGGCCATCCCCTGCTGGTGGCCAACCGCTTCCTGCCGCAGGAGTCGCTGATCGGGCCGGTTTTCTTTCCCATCTACCGTTTTGTTCTGAAGATCTTCGCCTTCGGCTACCTTCTGCCCGCAACGCTGGTGTGGATTGGGCTGATGATCTTCAGCCCGTCCTATCGCTTCGAACAGACCCATCCCTCGTGGTTTGGCGCATTCACGTCGTTGTTCAGTTACTTGTGGTTTGCCACCGGTGTGGCTGTCCTTGCGGTCACCCTCGCCTTCGCGGTCTTGGAGCGGATGCAGACGCGCATCCATTTCTTCGATCGCTGGAGCCCGCGCAAACTTCCCGCGGTCCGTAACCCGAACCTGATTCCGCGTTCATCCTCCGCCGCCGAGGTGGCCGTCAACCTGATCTTCTTCGTCTGGTGGGCCGCTTACGCGCACTCCCCGGTGGTACGGATCGGTTCAATGATCCACATCTCCTTCCAGGCGCAATGGCTCTGGCTCTTCTGGGGCTACCTCGCGCTGGCGTTGGGCAATGCCGCGCTTTCAGCCACGAACCTGCTGCTTCCATTCTGGTCTGTAACTCGCGCCAAACTTCGCCTCTTCTCCGATGGTGTGGGAGCGGCTCTTTTTTGCTGGCTCATGCATGCCAACATCCTGGCCGGTATCTCCATTAAAAACTTGCCAGCCGAAAAAGCGATTGGCCTGACCCAGGCCATCAATCACTGGATGATCACGCTATTCCCGGCGGCAATCGTCATCGGTTTGGTTGTGATCGCAACAGGCATCTATCGAATCGTGCGCTTAAAACCGGCAGAAGAACACTCTTTGCCGTAATGGGCAGAAACAACTCACTGAAAATGCAGCGGCTCTGATCGGAATGCTGTCTCGCCGGACGAACAGTTTGCAGAGATGAATCTCAGATTTATTGTGCTAGCCCTGCGCCGGTGCGTAAGCGACTTACCAAAGCAAAGGAGACCATGATGACAACGACAATCGCAGCTCAAACTACCGCCGCACAGACCGCACCGGCGTCGAAATATAACCATGCAATCGGCTATCTTCGCGCTTTCATTGTTGCGCTGGTCGTTGCGCATCATGCGGCGCTCGCCTATTACCCGCTTCCGTTGCTGCCGCCCGCATCACTTGTCGACCAACCGCGCTGGTGGGGGGCTTTCCCCGTTCTTGATGCGCACAAGTGGAGCGGCTTCGCTTTTTTCGCCGGCTTCAACGATGTTTTCTTTATGTCGCTGATGTTCTTCCTCTCCGGACTGTTTGTCTGGCATGGATTGGCAAAAAAGGGCGCAGCGAAGTTTCTGCGCGATCGTCTGCTGCGGCTCGGCCTGCCGTTCGTTGTGGCGGCCGCTGTTTTAGCCCCGCTTGCCTACTATCCGACTTATCTGCAAATCTCCGGTCACGACGGCATCGCCGTATACTGGCATCAATGGCTCTCGCTGGGAAATTGGCCGGCAGGTCCTGGGTGGTTCCTTTGGATGTTGCTCGCCTTCGACTGCATCGCCGCGCTTCTGTTCCTATTGGCGCCAAAGTGGGGCCAGGCACTGGGCGCGCTGACTTCGGGCGCGGCGCGCAGGCCGGTTCTCTTCTTTGCCGCGCTGGCCGCCGTTTCCGCACTGGTCTATATCCCCATGGCGATTCATTTCACATCTCTTGCCTGGATAGCTTGGGGTCCGTTTACCTTCCAAACCAGCCGTATTCTTCATTACATGGCGTACTTTCTGATTGCGGTTGGCGTTGGTGCTTATGGCGTGGATCGTGGCCTGCTTGCACCGGACGGAAAACTAGCCCGCCGCTGGCCTCTATGGGTGGCGGCTGCTCTGCTGATCTTCGCCGCGGCAACAGTTGTCACGCTGATCGCTCTCGCCACGGGCAGTCAATCGCAGGGATTGGCGATCGCCACGGACGCGGGATTCGTGCTCTCCTGTGCGACCTCCTGTTTTGCGTTTCTGGCCCTGTTTCTCCGCTTCGCGCAATCCAGGTCCAGACTTTTAGACAGCCTCAGCGCGAATTCGTATGGAATTTATCTCGTCCACTACGCGTTCGTGAACTGGCTGCTTTTCGCGCTAGTTCCGCTTTCACTTCCCGCGGTGGTGAAGTGGACGATCGCCTTTCCCGGCGCGCTCCTGCTTAGTTGGGGCACTGTAGCAACGATGCGCCGCATTCCGGCTATCGCGAGAGTGGTGTAGGGGAGACTCTGAACAAGTCGAAATGGAATACTAACTGTCCCTCAGGGGCTAATGCCCAGTTTATTCAGTAAGGAAAAGCGTCAGTTCTGCCGGGGCGACAGTCGGTGTTCAACATTTACGGAAGTCGCCCCTGGTTTGCATTGTTACCTTCTTTTCGCAGAAGTGCCAAAAGGAAATGAATGTACGAATCTCCGTGCACCTGTCGGGGAAATGCTATAGAATCCGAAGTTCTCCAGTCTTTTCTTTGGCTGCGAGAAGAACAAGAAGCGGAGGCTGACCATGGAAGTGGAGTACACCGCCAGGCAAGTGAGGATCTCCAAGGCTCTGCGCGCGCAGGCCGAAGAGGGGATGGAACGGATTGCCCGCATACTGGGCAAGAGCGCGCGCGCCAGCGTTACGTTCAGCGCGCAGAAGCGTCAGCAGATCGCCGAGGTGACGATCCAGGCCCGGTTGCAGACCATCGCAGCCACGGGCAAGGCCGACACGCTGGAGACGGCGCTGCATCTCGCACTGGAGCACGCCGAAAGCCAGGCGCGCCGTCACCGCGACCGGCGGATGACGAGCAAACGGCTGCCTACGGAAGAGAAGGTGCTGACCGCGCCTCCGGTCTCCCGGCCCAAAGCTCGTGCCGCCCAGCAGGATGCGGAGGCCATACCTGCTCGTGCCCGCAAGAAGGCCAGCACCGTGATCGCCGTGCACTCCTTCCCGGCGGGCAAGACGGTCGTCGAACCGCACATCGTTTCCGCCAGCGAGGCCATTGTTTTGAAGCCCATGACCATCGAGGAGGCGGTCAAAGAGGCCGAGTTCCGCGACCGCGACCTGCTGATCTTCCGCAATCTCACTGGAGAACAATATGTGCTCCATCGCCGCCGCGACGGCCAGATGGAGCTGGTGGAGCTTCCCTAACTTCGACTGGCCGCCAGGTGGCCGTTCCGGAATCTCTGATTCACCTGGGCATGAGTTAGGCGTGCGGGTGGTGACGCAAGGAGTTGAGACGCTTAAACAGTTGGAAGGTTGCGCTCGAGGCTTGAATAGGGCATTGCCGCTTTTCCACAGGCAGACAAAATTGATCTTTTTATTCGGTTTTCAGTGTACGATGTGGCCATGGCTCCTTCTTCAAAGCCCGCGAAGCAAGTTGCCTCGACGCATACGAAGTCCGAACCATGCAAGGAGCTCGTCATTGTCACGGGAATCTCCGGCTCCGGCAAGGCCTCGGCGCTCAAGGCCTTTGAAGATCTGGGCTTTCACTGCGTGGACAACCTGCCCCTGGAGCTGCTGCCGGATTTTGCCACTCTGGTGGAACAATCAGCAGAAGTGGAACGGGCTGTGATCGTGGTCGATGTCCGCGAGGGCCAGACACTGGACCGCCTCCCGGAGATTCTCAAAGGTGTGAAAAAACTTCTATGCACGCGCGTGGTCTTTCTGGACGCGCAGGACGCGGTGCTGGTGCGGCGCTACTCCGAGACCCGGCGACCGCATCCGCTGGGACGGCAGGAGACGGTCTCTCGCTCCATCGTCGAGGAGAGGCAACTGCTGGACCCCATCCGCAACCTCGCCGACACGCTGATCGACACCTCGAATTACAACGTGCATGAGCTGCGCGCCCTGATTCAAGCGCGCTTTGGCCAGGAAGAAGAGACCAAGCGCCTGCTGGTCAGTTGCCTTAGCTTCGGCTTCAAAAACGGCGTTCCGCTGGATGCGGATATGGTCTTCGATGTGCGCTTCCTGCCCAATCCGCATTTTGTACCGGAGTTTCGCAAACTGACCGGCCTTGACCCCAAGGTGGCCGCCTATGTTTGCAGCTTTCCGCAGACCAGGGAGTTTTTGACCAGGGTGACGGATCTATTGCTTTATCTTCTGCCGCACTATGTGGAGGAAGGCAAGAGCTACCTGACCGTAGCCTTCGGCTGCACCGGCGGCCAGCACCGCAGCGTGACGATGGTCGAGGAGATCACCGAGGAGCTGAAGCGCGCCGGTTACCAGGTGAAGGCGCTGCACCGGGATACGCCGCGGTGAGCGACAATCTCATTCTGATTACATTGCTGGTCGAGCTGGGCGTAGTGGCCTCGGTGGCCAGTGTGCTGGCGCGGGTCAGCACCTTCAGGCGGCTCTTCTTTGCCGAGCAGCGCAGACCCCGGCAGACACTGGCGCTGCTGGCGTTCTTTCTGGTTCCGCTGACGCTGGGTGTGTGGATTCGGATCGCAGTGCCCAACTTTCTGGCCGCAGACATCTCCTTTACCACGGTGATCCTGTTGGGTCTGTTGCTGGGACCGGAGTGGGCCATGCTGGGCGGATTGGCTCTGGCGGCGCCGGCGGTCTATCACAACGAGTATCTGGCCCTGCCCTTCAATGCGGCTCTGGGCCTTGTGGCGGGAGTGCTGGGCCGCTTTGTCGAGAAGGAAGAGATCTGGTCGTTCACGCCTTTCATCGACTTGAGCCTCTACCGCTGGGTGCGCCGCAATCTGCTCCAGCCGCGTATCGACCGCCAGTTCCTCATGCTCTTTCTCATCGTGGCGGCAGAGGGCTGCCGGGACTGGATCGCCCACGCCTATCCGCACCGGCTCTTTGCGCTGCTCGCCGACCGGTTGTGGGTTCAATCGCTAGTGTGTTTGTGCGCGCCTATCAATGTGGGCATCGCTCTGAAGGTGTGGAATACGCTGCGCATAGAGAGGAAGCTCGAAGAGCAGAAGCGGCTGCTGCTGGAAGCCCGGCTCGACGCCCTGCAACGCCAGATCAATCCGCATTTTCTCTTCAACACACTCAACTCCATTGCCTCGCTGGTGCGCGTCAAGCCGGAGCTGGCCCGGGAGATGATTGTGAAGCTGGGCAACATTCTGCGCGCGCTGCTCAAGGAGCACGACAGTTACGTGCCGCTCAGAGAGGAGCTGAGCTTTACCGACGACTATCTGGACATCGAAGTGGTCCGCTTCGGCGCAGACAAGCTGCGCGTGGAAAAGGAGATCGATCCACGGACGCTGGGGGTTCTGGTGCCCAGCATTCTCTTGCAGCCGCTTATTGAAAACAGCATCAAGCACGGTCTGGAGCCTCGCCTGATGGGAGGAACGGTCACACTGCGCAGCCGCCTCGAAGGCGACCGCGTGCGCATCGAAGTGGCCGACGACGGAGTGGGCATGGGCAACCGGCCGGCCTCGGCGCTCCGCCGCACCGGCGCGGGCATCGGCATGAAGAATGTGCAGGAGCGGCTCGAAGTCCTCTACGGGAACCAGGCTAGATTCAGTGTGGTCAGCAATCCGGGGCGTGGCACGCTGGTTTCGATTGAGATTCCCGCCGGCCTGCCGACGGCGCCTTAAGCGGGACTCTTGCTGGAAGGTGCTGCGCGCCGGTTTCCGATGAGATACTCGCTGATTCTCTGCTACTTTGCGCGATGCACAGCACCTCGCGGTATGCTCGAAGCATGGTGCGATTCACGGTGCTGGCGTCGGGGTCGAAGGGGAACGCTACGGTTCTCAGCGGCGGGAGGACGCGCATCCTGGTGGACTGCGGGCTGAGCTGCCGAGAGCTATTCCGGCGGATGCGGCAGGTGGGCGAGGAGCCGGAGACGCTGGACGCCATCCTCATCACCCACGAGCACTCCGACCACGTGGGCGGAGTGGCCATGACGGCGCGCAAGCTGGGCATCCCGGTGTACTTTACAGAGGGCACGCACCGCGCCTGGATGCGCTGGATTTCGCCGCGGCGGCAGATGACATATGCCCAGTGGCTGGAGCAGATTCGCAAGCAGGCCGCGGAGAGACAGGCGGAGGCCGACGTGGCCGAAGAAGGTGATCTGGACGAAGGCGATGTTGTCGGAGTTGCGGAGGCGTCGTCAGAGGCTGCCGAGCCCGTCGAGCCAATTAAGGCAAAAGACCCCACATGGCTTCCGGCGGTCGAGTTCTTCCAGTCCGGTGAACCGTTCAAAATTGGCGACATCAGTATCAGCCCCTTCACCATTCCCCACGACGCCGCCGACCCGGTGGGCTTTGTCTTCCAGGCCGATGGGGTGCGGATTGGCTTTGCCACCGATCTCGGCTATATTCCCCCTAACGTCAAGGCGCAACTCAAGGGCCTGGACCTGCTGCTGCTGGAATCCAACCACGATCTGGAGATGCTGCGCGACGGCCCTTACCCATGGGCGGTGAAGCAAAGGGTGATGTCACGAGTAGGACACCTCTCCAACGAGGCGACGGCGGAGTTTCTGGAGAAGGGTTACGATGGCCAGGCAGCTTACGTGATTCTTGCGCACCTCTCTGAAAGCAATAATCTTCCTGAGTTAGCCAGGGTGACGGCTGAGCGTGCGCTGATCGGCCGGGCGAGCCTGATGGCCAACCGTCTTCTGCTGGCTGTGCAAAATGAACCACTTTTTCCTATTGATTTTTGAAGATATAAGTTACAATGATAAGAGACGGGAATCACTCTGTACCAGGTTAAGTTGGCCGGGAACGTGCCGAGGCGATTCGCCAAAGCGAGGCGGAGTTGATGGGGGCGCCACCGAATTCAAGGGCGGTGGAACAGCCACAGATTAAAGCCTTTCGGGCCACGTGAGCCGCGCGGGAACAAGGCGGCGGGACACATCCTTTGCAAAGTGAGTCGTTAATTTATGGCTAGAACCATATGCACAGACAGAGTCGCAGGCGCCATCCTGGCAAGTTGGCGATATGACATCTCCGGGATCTCGCCGGAGATGCGCAAGGACTATGACGAGCATTTTGCCGAATGCCCGCATTGCAGCGCGCGGCAGAAGTTTCACCGCAGCCTCGATGTAACGCTTACCGTTCTCACCTCTACGGCGGTCTTCTTTTTCCTCTTCGCGCTGGCGGTTCTCAAGCACATCAAGCCGCTGGAGCATATGGCCTTCAATGTCTTCGGCCTGGATGTTGCCGACACCTACCACATGCTCTTCTCGGCCGGGATAGCGGGGCTTTGCTTCTCGGTGATCGCACTGGCGCTGGTGCTGACAACCACGCCTGCGCCAACCTATCTGGGCGGCATTGCTGCCGAGCGGGTACGGCTGATCGAAGAGCGGCTGCCGGAGGCCATCAAGGCGCTACGTCCACGCTAGAGTTGACACGAATTTCAAAGCTCAGAGCCTCCCCATGCGGGAGGCTCTTGTGTGTGCGGGGCGGGATGGAGATTGCCTGAATGACTGCTAAAACAGTTGTAGGGCGGCGGCTGCCGGGACTCACGGTTAAGGATGGGTTTACAAGGCACCCCTTCGACGAGGAGTTCGGGGTGCGCACCAGCGGGCTGGTTGCCGGGCGGCACATGAAGAGCGGGCACCGGCATGACCGCCATGCGACGGCTTACTACGGGGTTGCGCCGTCGGTCTTCCGGACGCTGGTGAAACGCTGGCAGCGCAGCCAGCCGGCTGCGGCGATGGAAGAATTCTGCTTTCTCGATGTAGGCGCGGGGATGGGCCGGGCGGTGCTGCTGGCTGCTGAGTTGCCTTTTCGCCAGGTGCTGGGAGTGGAACTCAATCCCACGCTGGCGCGGATAGCCCGGAGAAACCTGACAGTTTGGCGAGCCTCGGGGCGCGTGTGGGCGCCGATGAAAATCATCTCCGGCGATGCGGTGGAGTTCGGGCTTCCGGCGGGACCGTGCCTGGCGTTTCTCTTCAATCCCTTTGGCGCGCCGGTGATGCGGCGGCTGCTGACAGCCTGGAGCAGATCACTTGCTGGGCGCTCTACGCCGCTCGACATTCTCTATGTGAACAATGAGCAGGAGAGCGTGCTGGAGCGGCAGGCGGGATTCGCGAGGCTGTTTCTGGGCAGGGTGAGGCGCTCCGCGGCGGATGCGATTGCCGATCACAGGATCATGGCGAACCAGCCGGAGGGGGAGTATACGTCCGCAAATTACGAGGACTGCTCGATCTGGCGCAGGGTGGGGTGAACCGGGATCAGGGAACAGAAAGTTAATAGCGTCAGAGTTCAACAGGATGCTTACTTTTTCCGCAACTTATCAGCAAACGACAGGTTATATCTCGTGAAGGGGAATACTGTTTGGTTGTTTGGGCAGGTCCACATCCATAACTAATATAGTGGCAATGTAGTCTTGCAGGGTCGATGCGTCTGCGTGCTCTGGAATTGATTGCGGTGATGGCGGTCTGCTGTTTTGCAGCAGGCCCGTAATAAGGACCAGCAGGCCGCTGCGCAGGACAAATCAAACAAATTGGCTAACCGGGATTAGAATAGGCATGTCTAATGAATGGAAACGATTGAAGTTTCTTGGATTTAAGGACGCCGTTCAAGGAGGTTTCATTGCGCCTACGCTATTTCAGCCATCTTTCGCTGGTATTGGTCTTCTCTTGTGTCGTGCAGCTGATGGCGCAAAAGGCCCCAGCTCCTGGCGGGCAGGACTCTGTTCCGGTCTTCAAGACCCAAGCCCGCGCCGTCTTGGTGGACGTGGTGGTAACCAGGGAGAACGGCGAGGCGGTGACGTCGCTCCACAAGGGAAATTTCAATGTAATGGAGGATGGGAAAGAGCAATCCATCGATTTTTTTGAAGAGCACATCGCAAAGACAGTGCCGCCGGGCGTTCTTCCCCCGATGCCGAAGATGCCGCCCAATGTTTACACCAACGTTCCGCCGGTTCCGGAGAGCGATTCGGTGAACGTTCTTTTGCTGGACAGCCTGAACACACCCGTTGAAGACCAGAGCTATGTGCACAAGCAGATCATGGATTTCCTGAAGGCGATGGAGCCGGGAACGCGGACGGCGATCTTCCTGCTGGGATCAAAGCTGCGCTTCGTGCAGGGGTTCACTACAGATTCCTCGCTGCTGAGCGCAGCGCTGAACGACAAGAAGAATGGGCCGGAGAAGGAAATCCTGCTGCGCACCCGCTCGGATACCGCTGAAGATGTCAGTCAGTTGAGTACCATGACGACGATCAGTGGGCATCCGACTGCCGGGCTGGGTGCGATCATGGCTGCGAACCGTGAAGCCCTCCAATTTGATTACGCCCGGAGGGTTGAGATGACGATGGAAGCGCTGAATTATCTGGCCCGCTATCTGGGGGGTGTGCCGGGGCGGAAGAACCTGATCTGGTTTGCCAGTTCATTTCCGGTATTCGTCTTTCCAAATTACGAAGAGATGATGACACTGAACAACCACTTGCTCGTTTCGACGAGCGAAATTAAGGCGACCGCCGATTTGCTGACAGTTTCAAAGGTTGCGGTCTATCCCATCGGCGCGGGCGGGATGATGAACGATCACTGGCTTGATGCTGATCAGGGTCTCTCCGGAAGGGAGAGCGGTCGCGCGCTCGGGGGAAGCCTCAGGGGCGATGCCGCGGAACGTACCGACAAGATGGCGGCGATGGAACAACTGGCGTCCGATACCGGCGGCAAGGCCTTCTTCAATACCAATGACCTGAATAAGGCGATCAAAAGCGCGATCGACGATGGCTCGCACTATTACACGCTGGCCTATACGCCGACCAACAGCAAGCTGGACGGCTCGTACCGACGGATCGAAGTGAAGGTAAGCGCCACGGGCAAATACAAGGTAGCCTACCGGCACGGCTATAACGCCGACGATATGAAGACGGCCGAAGCCGGGCCGGAATCCGATCCGCTGCGGCCGCTACTGAAATTCGGGCTGCCAGACTCCACCCAGCTTCTCTACGCAGTGCACGTGGCGCCAGCCGCGCAGCAGCCCGCGCCGAATGCCAAACGGGCCGGAATGAATACCGCGCTGACAGGCCCAGTGACGCGTTACGCGCTGGACTTCATGATTCGCTGGACGGATGTGGCTTTCGATCTGCGGCCGGACGGCACACACCACGGCAAAATTCAAATGGCGTTGCAGGCCTATGACCGGGACGGAAAAGCCGTGAACTGGGAGGGCGGCACTCATGTGATGGATGTGAAGCCCGACACCTGGGCCGTGATTCAAAAATGGGGCATTCCCTCGCACATGGAGGTCGACCTTCCCAATGAGGAAATCTCTCTGAATACCGGAGTCTATGACTGGGGGTCGAACAAGGCGGGAACACTGGAGATTCCGCTGAGTCCTTCCAATACGGCAACTGCGCAGAGCGCGCCGCCCACGCCGGGGGCGAAGTGAGCCGGTAGATCTGTTGATCAGAACTCTGTTGCGCTGAGATAGAAATCAACGCCCCGCAATTCAGGTGGATTGCGGGGCGTTGGTGTTTGCAGTCAGGAATTACTTCTCGCGGCGATTCAGGCCGATCTGGAAGCTGATCATGACCGCGCGGCCAGCCTGCTTCTCGATGGTGTCAGCCCAGCTCGGGGAGTAGAGTTGAAGGTCTTGACCGACCCCGTTGCCAGGATTGGTCGTGCAGTTTTCGGAGGGCGCAGTGAGTGTGGAGCAGTCGTTTGCCGCGCCGATCGCAACGATGCTGTGGTCGTCGAAGATGTTGTTGACGCTGAGCTTGATCTTCGAGCCTGCGAAGATCGAGTTGCCGCGAATGCCGTAGTTCACGAAGACGTTGCTCATCCAGAACGGATCCTCGGGATCAGTCTGGTGATAGTTGCCGATGTCAGCCCAGCGGCTGCCGATACGCTTGCCGAAGATGCCGAAGTCGAGACCCTTATCGCGATAGGTCATGCCCATCGACTCGGTATCGTGCGGAGTGCTGGCAACCCACGCCGCGGGTGTGGCGGGAATGGCCGGAGAAGTTGCTGTCGCAGACTGCGCGGTGGCCGCTTCGTACTTGGCAATTCCGAAGGTGCCGTTGGCGTTGAAGCTCAGGCTGTGGGTAACGGCGACGTTGCCCTCGGCTTCGAAACCGTTGGTGTCGGAGTTGGGGTTGGCATAGTAGTATGCGAAGCCTTCGTCTGGACCGCTGGAAGGGGTATAGGTCGAATAGGTGTTGGTGAAGTGAATGTGATAGGCGTCTGCGTCGAAGGCGACGCGGTTCAGTTTGACCACCGTGCCGCCCTGATAGGTGTCTGCAATGGTGGGCGGCGGGGTGACGGCGACCTGGGCGCCGGTTGTATCGAAGACGCTGCTAAAGGGAGCGATGCTGCCACGGCCATATTGTCCGTAGGCCGACCAGTCGTTGTTTATACGGTAGTTGGCCTCAACCGATGGGAGGATTGAATTGTAACCCTGGGAGTGCTGAACGGTGTTGGGGCAGGATGCCGGCGTAGAGCCAGAGGGGCAGCCAAGCGGGCCGACCGTCTTGCCGTCCGCCCACTGCGTCAGGCTCATCAGATAGTAGGCGTCCTTGACGCCGGCGGTGATGGTCCACTTCGGAATGGCGACCAACTGAAACTCGGCATACGGCTGCTCGGCGTAGGTGTAGAAGTGCTCGTGGAACTTAATGTTCGAGATATAGGGCGAATCCACCCAGGTGAGGGGGTCGGTGTAGATCTGATAGCGAGTGGTGTTGGTGTACTCGTACCAGTTGCCGACGCGAGCGACGCCCCAATGGGTGGCATAGCTGAGGCTCGCAATCTCGCCGCCGCGGGCGTACTGGTTTGACTTATCGACGCCGGTCGGCTTCTTCACGTAGAACGGGGACGAAGTGGGCTGGTCATCGCCGCCGACTACCTCATTGACTACGGTGGTCAGCAGCGAGTCAGTCACCAGATCCTGGTCTGTGGCGTTCTGATAGTGCTGGTGGTTGGAGTAGCCGTAGGTGTAGGACTTTGTATCCAGCTTCCAGCCGTTGCCGAAGTCGTGGTTGAAGGTAATGATATCGAAGAAGCTTGGCACGTGGTAGGCCGAGAAGCGCCAATACTGCGGATCGTTGTAATACTTGCTGGTCGATGCGTAGGCCGAGTTGAATGGCGTCCCGTCGTAGAGGTAGTTATCGCCGTAGTGAAGGAGTTGGCGGCGGGTAGGATCGTTGTTGTTGTAGGCGTCGAGGATGATATCGCTGCCGATTACAGACAGGTAAGTGCGGTCGCTGAACTTATAGTCGAACTTGGCGGTCGCGGCCACGTTCTGCTTGCCCGAGAAGGTCTGGTAGCCGTCCGAACTCTGGTAGTCGCTATCAAGCCAGAAGTGGGCCTTATTCTTCAGGAAGGCGCCGGAGTTGATGTCGCCCAGGATCTGGTAGGTATGCCAGGAACCGTAGGTGTCCTCGAACCTGATGTGCGGCTTATCGCTCAGATCGGGCGAGAAGAAGTGAATAGAGCCGCCAAAGTTGGAGGGACCGATATCGGAGGCGGTGCCGGGGCTGCGATCGAAGTCCACATGGCCGATGGCCGCGGCAGGGATGTAGGCCCAGGAGTGGTGGCTGGGATCGTTGGAGTCGTTGAAGGGGACGCCGTCCCAGGTCATGGTGTAGTCGTCGTCGACGAAGCCGCGGAAGAAGATCTTGGCCTGGCCGTTGCCGATACCGTTGGTGGTGAAGCTGACGGTGCCGGGCGCGGCCTGGATGATGTCGGCAAAGTCGGTGACTGGGCTGGTGTACTGGGCGATGTAGTTGCTGGAGATTTCGGTGCGGGCGGAGCCGGCATCGAGCAGGGCCTTGACCGGGGCGGACTGGACGGCGAGTGAGGAATTGTCCTCGGACTCAACGACGACTTCCTCGGAGACCGAGGCGAGCTCGAGCTTGAACTCAATGCTCTGATCATTGCCGGCAACGGTAATGGCGCGCTGGGTGGTGCTGAAGCCGGAGGCGCTGACGGCAAGATTATAGTGGCCGTTGGAAATGTTGCTGAACGAGTAGGCGCCCTGGGCGTCGGTGAGGGCACGCTTGACGACGTTGCCTTCCGTATCCTGCAGGGTGATCGAAGCGCCCACGAGCATCTTGCCCTGCGCGTCCGCGACCGTGCCTTCAAGTTTTGAACTGTTGGTCTGTGCGTGCAGCGCGGTAGAGAAGAGCAGCACGAGAACAGACAAAGACAACGCGATGAGACGTTTGCGCAAAGCCGGGATCGAGTGAAACAAGATGGGCCTCCTGGTGTTGGTAGATGCTGAATTTTGATTTGTTTTCAGATGAGCGACGGTTGGGAGAAGCACAGCTCTTCCACTGAAAGTAGCAATCGATTACGAAATTCAAGTTAAAAGAGTGTTGCGCAGCGGTAAAACGTGGGGGAACGCGCTTTTCGTGGTTGGGGGCGGAGACGGGGAGAAAACGTTCTCCGCTTGTTACTTATGTCGATTTTCTATAGTCTTAACACTGTATGCGTAAACGATATTCCCCGCTCACCCTGCTCGCCGCTTCACTGTTGCCCTTGAGCCTGATTGCCCAAACGCCCTCACTTACTATTCAGGTGGATCATCCCAGGGCTCAGGTCAGCCCTACACTCTATGGACTGATGACCGAGGAGATCAACTTCTCTTATGACGGCGGGATTTACCCGGAGCTGGTGCGCGACCGCGCAATCGGCCACGGCTGGGGGGCGCTCACACACTGGGCAGTGGTGGCGCGGGGAAGCTCCGCGGTGGCGATCTCCGAGGACGAAACGACTGGCCCCAGCCAGGCTCTGCCGCGCAGCATAAAGGTCAGCGTGACGGCTACCACAGAGGCCGCGCCCGCCGGGCTACAGAACGATGGCTTCTGGGGCATTCCCGTTCGTCCGCAGACAACCTATACCGGCTCCTTCTACGCCAAGTCCGATAGCCCTGGTCTCCCTGTGACCGTGAGCCTTGTCAACGATGAGACAGGCGTTATTGCTGCGACGGCGACGATTGCGGATGTGACGAACGAGTGGAAGCAATATAGTTTTACCCTCAAGACCGGGGAGCTTCCGGTTACGGCGAACAACCATCTGATCCTGACCCTTCCACGCCCCGCAACTCTCTGGCTCAACCTGGTTTCGCTCTTTCCGCCCACCTATCATGACCGCCCACTGGGCAACCGCATCGACCTGATGGAGAAACTGGCGGCGATGCAACCCAAGTTTCTACGCCTGCCGGGCGGCAACTACTTGGAGGGCAACCACATTAAAGAGCGCTTCGACTGGAAGACGACCATCGGCCCCTGGGTGGATCGGCCGACGCATCCCAGCCCGTGGGGCTATCACTCCTCGGACGGCATGGGATTGCTGGAGTTCCTGGAGTGGTGCGAGGACTTGAAGATTGAACCGGTGCTGGCGGTTTATGGCGGATACTCGATGGCGCAGGAGCATGTGGAGCCGGGTCCGGCGCTGAAGCCGTACATTGACGACGCACTGGATGAGATCGAGTACGTGACCGGCGGCCCGGAGACAAAGTGGGGCGCCGAGCGCATCAGAAATGGCCACCCCTCGCCCTTCCCGCTGCACTATGTGGAAGTCGGCAACGAGGATAACTTCGACCGTTCAGGCTCGTATGATGGCCGCTTTGCGCAGTATTACAAGGCGATCAAGCAGCGTTATCCAGCACTGCAGGTGATTGCCACCACGAAAGTGAAAAGCGTGACGCCGGATGTGCTGGATGAGCACTTTTATATGTCCGCTCAGGAGTCGTTTGCCGACGCCAGCCATTATGACAAGGCCGACCGCAAGGGGCCGAAGATCTTTGTGGGCGAGTGGGCGACGCGCGAGGGTGAACCCACGCCCAACCTGGAAGCGGCGCTGGGTGATGCAGCCTGGATGACCGGCATGGAGCGCAACGCTGACCTAATTGTGATGGCCAGCTATGCGCCGCTATTTGTGAATGTGAATCCGGGCGGGATGCAATGGGCGACGGACCTGATCGGCTATGACGCGCTCTCCAGCTACGGTTCGCCCAGCTATTGGGCGCAGGTGCTCTTCGGAAAATACCTCGGTACGGAGGCGGTAGCTGCAACGCTCACCAACGCCGGTTCACGGGTTTATGTCTCGGCGACGCGCGACGAGAAGCGGCGCAAGCTCTACGTCAAGGTGGTGAATGCTGCGTCGGATGAGGCGCCACTGAGCATTGCCTTGGAGGGCATAGGGCAGGTGAAGCGCGATGCGCTGCTGATCACACTGAGCGGCAAGACGCCAAATGCCACCAACAGCATCACGCATCCCGATGCCGTCGTGCCTGTCGAACACAGGATTGAAATCGCCGGACAGAGGTTCGAGGAGAAGTTCGCGCCCTACTCGATCAATGTTCTGGAGCTGAACTACTAGGTTCTGGATCTGAGCTACTAGAGAATTGCCAGCACTCCCAGCGCAAACCCCGCCGCACTGGCGGTCGACAGGAAGTTCACCGCATCGTTGTTCAGCCAGCCGCGCCGTTCGAGGGTTGCCCCCAGCAGGCTGTCGAAGAACAACCCGAAGACCGCGCCCGCGCAACTGATCCAGAACATCGTCCGGCCTCCGCCCAGCGCCAGGCTTCCGACAGCCGCGACAATACAGGCGGCGGCCACCCCAGCTAGTGTGCCGATCAGGCTGACTCCGCCGTCGGTTCCCGGCTCGACCAGCCGCAGCGTTGTCAGCATGCGTGGCCGTCCACCCAGCACCTGCCCTACCTCCGAGGAGACCGTATCCGCCGCAGCTTCCGCCAATGCAGCGAGCCCCACGGCAAACAGGGGCATGGGCGTCACACTCGCGCGCGAAAACCAACCGCCGATCAGCCATGACTGTACCGGCTCACTGGAGACAATCGCGGCAATGCCCAGATTGGCCGCCACTTGCGCCGCGGTGCGCCCGTGCCGCTGCTCCCCCAGGCCCAGCCGTTCTTTGCTCTCCCGGCCCAGCCGCGTTGCGAGGAAGGCGAGTAAAAAGACTGTCAGCACAGGAACCAGCGCGGTATGCCACGGGGCATACGGAATGACCTCAGCGGGAGTGAAGGTCACTGTGGAAAACATCAGGCAGGCGGCAATCGCCATTCCGGCAAAGGCCGCTGCCGGCGTGGCCGCGCGGAGCTGGAGGACTACCAGCCCGAACAACAGGCTGAGGCCCAGCGTCCAGACGGCCACCGGCCAGCAATTCACCGCCCACCAGTGAGCCTGGAGCACCATGCTGGCACCCGCAAAGGGCAACACCAGCAGCAGCACCAGTTTCGATTGCCAAATCAGCTTCATGCGCGCCACGCTTCATCGTAACCCACGGAAGGCTCTGTGAGCGCCAAACAGTCGCCAGCCTTGCCCGCCGATACCCAATCGCGCCTGCCGCGTCTAATCCTCGGTCTGCTGATTTACAATCGCAAGGTAAGCAGGTGAAGAACTGAATGAGGTTTTTTCGCATGAATTTTTGCCAGGCGCGTGTGCGGTTGGTTCAAGCGGGTACGGTGTTAGCGGCTGCCGCTCTGGTTGCCGGTTGCGGCAACAACTACCGGTCGGCGATCATACCCATCAGCGCCACTGGGCCCGCCCCGCAGCCCACGTCGTATGCTGTAGCTGTTTCAGCCCCTTCGGCCACAACGCCCGGCATCGCCACAGTCATCGACTACTCAGGCGATTCGATTATGGCTTCTGCTGCCATAGGTATCGGTCCAACTACGTTTACCCTGGACTCAGGCGGCTCCACAGGCTACACTTTGAACCGCGACCACACCCTGACCGGGTTCCCTGTTAGTACAAACCTACAGGAAAATATGATACAGAACACGACGCTGCCACCCCTCGCGCAGCCACTGAACATGTACGCGCCTATTACCGGGCTATGGGCTGCCGATCTTGATGGGAACCTTCTGGATATTTTTGTTGGAAGTCCCCTGACCTTCCTGAACTCAGTTCCGATGGCGCCTACCCCGGTGATGGTGATAGGTTTTGGCTCAACCGCCCTGCGCTACTTCACTCTAAGCCAAAACCTGGCCGCGCCCACTGGCGTGGAATGCAATACATCGCCCACGACACAACCCACCGGTGATGTGACCGGAATCGAGCTATCAAGCCGTTCGAGCGACCCGCCGATTTCGGTGGGCAGGTGCCCGGTCTACGCCATTCTTAGCGGCGATGGCAAGAGGCTCTTCGTAATGAATCGAGGCGACGACACTATCTCCGTGATCAACGCTCAGAACGGCACGCTGGACACCTGCTCCGGGCTTATCAACCAGGCTGGCCAGCCGGTTACCTGCCATCCCACCTTGCCGCTATCGCTCAGCGCGGTGCAGGCCACAGGGATCACTCCCCCCAATTGCAACCTCACAACGGACCCAACTTGCGGTGGCATGAGTACGACTGCCGGCCCGGTCTACGCCAGTTACAACTTCGCCACCAACCAGCTCGTCGTGTCCAACTACGACGGCAACTCCGTCAGCATCATCGATGTGAGCCTGGACGAGTACGGTAACGACAGTGCGACCTTCGGAACTACATACACGGTTCCAGTGGGCAAAAATCCCGCCAGTGTGACCGTTCTCTACGATGGCAGCCGCGCTTATACGGCCAACCAGAGCGACCAAACGGTGACCATCGTGAACCTCAACTCCCACACAGTGGAAAAGACGCTACCCGTCTCGGGCCATCCGCGCACTGTGGTTTCAACCCAGAATTCAACCCAGGGCAAGATCTACGTGGCCTCGCCGGACAGCGATGTACTCACCCTGATTCGCACCGATCAGGACATTGTGGACACCACCTTGCTGTTGGAGGGCAACGTCGTGGATGTGCGCGTGAGCACGCAGAACGGCACGCCCGGAAACAACAATAACGTGAGCCGGCTTCCCGGTTATGGCCAGCCCTGCAACCTGCCGGGCGCCGCATCCACAGCATCGCTTGCTGCTTGTCAGGCCTTGCCGTAGAGCGTTCGTTTGAATGAGTGAAACGCCAGACAGCCAAAGAGGGTCTTTCCGCGAGGGAAGACTGTTTTGGCTGTTTTTGCGTCCGATTCAGCAACTGCCAGGCGGTGTTGGTTGATGTGTGAAACGATGGAAGGGATGCCTGCCGGCACAAAAATGCGCGTGGACCTGTTGCTGGTCGAGCGGGGGCTTGTTCCCAGCCGCGAGCGCGCTCGCTCGATGATTCTGGCCGGCCGGGTACTGGTCCGCGAGCAGAAGGTGGAAAAGCCCGGAGCGGCCGTTCCCGTGGAGGCTCCCATTCGCCTGCTGGGCGAGGATCAGCCCTACGTCAGCCGCGGCGGCACCAAACTGGCCGCGGCGCTTGCGCATTGGCCAATCGTAGTTCAGGAACGCGCCTGCCTGGACGTGGGCGCTTCAACCGGCGGCTTTACGGATTGCCTCTTGCAGCATGGCGCCGCTCACGTCACCGCCATCGACACCGGCTTCGGCCAGATCGCCATGAAACTGCGCATCGACCCGCGCGTCCGCCTGCTGGAGCGGACCAATGCGCGCCTGCTTGAGCCTAATGCGCTGGCTGCAGGGCAGGGAAGTCCTGAGCTTACGCTGCTGGTGATGGATGTTTCCTTTATCTCCGCCACGCTGCTGCTGGAGCCGGTCTTCGCCGCCGCGCCGTCGCTCACCGAAGCGGTCATCCTGGTCAAGCCGCAGTTCGAGGCCGGACGCGGGCACGTGGGCAAGGGTGGCATCGTCCGCGATTCCGTGGCGCACCAGATGGCCATCGACAAGGTTGCCGATTGCCTCCGCTCGCTTGGCTGGGAGGTAGTGGAGACCATTCCATCGCCCATCACCGGCATGGAAGGCAATCGGGAGTTCCTGCTCTACGCCAGGCAAGCGGGTAGTTAACTGGTTTCTGTGAACATTATGTAGTACATTGTTCGATATGAAATGCGTACTGCTTGGACTACTGCTAGTTTCGGTTCTGCTTGTGTCAGATCCAACTTCATTTTCACAACCACATCGTTCTACGCCGCAGTATTGGACGGAAACAGAGTCGGAAACGCTTTGGAGAACTCGTTACTCCAATGAAGATTACGGGTTTTACGTCCTGCTCGACGCAGGGACTATTGGTCACGGAACACATAGCCCGGCCTCAAACCATGGTTTTCTTGTCTCTTTGCCGGATGTGGGACGGGAACAGCCAGCATCAGCAAACGAGGAACGGTTCGTCTGGGTTGATGCGTCCTACAACATTTCGGAATATCAGACATTGTCCCGCGTTGCCTCCGAGCAGGTTCACATCATGGACGATGAGAGAGGCGCATCTCACGTCATAGAGCGCAAGTTTACAAAACTGGCAGGTCTCACGGCGATTTTGTTCAGGATCGAATACTCGTCCCCCAAAGGCACGGTGGTTGAGGAGCAGATCATTGCTTCGCGCTCTGGAATTATCTACACCATAGGGCTGCAAACAACGAAGGTAAAACTTGCCATTGACGAGGAACAATTCAGGAGAATACAGAGCGGATTTAAGCTACTCACGCTGCACAATGGGGCAGTGCCTCAATTGAGTATTCAGCCCGATCCGTTACACTAAAACCGCATGGTTCGCGTCGCGATAGTCTGCAAACCCGAGAAGCAAGAGCTAGTCCGGCTGCTGCCGGAACTGATCGCCTGGCTGCGCCAGCACGGCTATGAGCCGCTGCTCGACCTGGAGGGAGGGCAGTACACCCAGGAAGCGCCGTCTGTTGATCGCACCGCAATGCCCGCGCAGGCGCCGGCGCTGGTCATCGTGCTGGGCGGCGACGGAACCCTGCTTTCCGTTGCCTCCATCTTTGCCGCGGCCGGCACACCCATCCTCGGCGTCAATCTCGGCTTCCTCGGCTTTCTGACCGAGGTTCGCCTGGCCGACCTGTATCCTGCGCTGGAGTGCTGGCATGACGGCTGCCATGACATCGATGTGCGCGCCATGCTGCGCGCCGAACTGTGGCGCGGAGGCGTGCTGCACTCCGCCTACGAAGCGCTGAACGAGGCCGTCGTCTCCAAGGGCGACATTGCCCGCATGGGCGACTTCGCCGTCGAACTGGACGGCAAGAGCGTGGCCCGCTTCCGCGCCGACGGCGTCATCGTCTCCACCCCCACCGGCTCCACTGCATACACGTTGGCCGCCAACGGCCCTATCCTGACGCCCAGCGTGGACGCGATGGTGGTCACGCCCATCTGCCCGCATCTGCTAACCCTGCGGCCCATCGTGGTGCGCGGCGACGCCTTGCTCGCTGTCCGCGTTGAGGGCGTCGCCAATCCGGCGCTGCTCACCGTGGACGGCCAGAAAGCCATCGAGCTGCGGATGGGCGATGAACTCCGCTGCCGGCGATCCTCGCACACAGTCAACCTGATCCGCATGAGCGAAGGTGAATTCTTCGAGGCACTGCGCAGCAAGCTCAGCTGGGGCGAGAGGTAACCACCTGCGGTGGGGCAGCATTGGTTCGTGACTACCTACACTTGCGACAGAACAAGAGCGCCACAAGGATGGGGCGTCCAGACTTCAGGTACGGTGAAAAGTGTTACCGGCTGAGCTCGCCCAGCAGCACCCTGGCCTTGGCGGCCAGCGTGTGTGCGCCATCCACATCGCCGGATGCCAGCGCGGCCTTGGCTTCCTTCAGAAACTCTCTGATCTGCGCCGCTGTCTTCTGCTCCTGGTCGTTGAGCTGGCGTGTGATGTCGCCCAATCCGCGCTCCGTGGCTGCGATGGAGTTAACTGTTTGCTGCTGAAGGTCGGAGGCATCACCGGAGGAAAGCTGGCCGATGGCGCTTACTTCGGGGCTTTCGCTGGACGCCTGCTGTGTGCTGTTCGCCGCGGGCTTCCGGTGTTTTACCGGCGGCTTGGGAGGCTCCTGCTGCGGTTTCGGATTGGCGTTGGTGTCGGGCGCGGGGGCCTGGTTGGGAACGGTGATGACCGGAGGGGGCAGATCAGTGGGCGACGGCACAGGCTTGGGCAGAGGCGCATCCTCGATGGGCGGCGCGAGCGGCTCGACTTGTGCTTGATCGGTCTTGTGAAAGCACGCCGTCAGCAACAACGGCAGCAACCACGCAACACTCCTGGCAGGCAATTTCATCCCGCAAGCCCTTTCTCGTTTGCAGTACTCGCCGGCGGAAGATGCCGGCGTCCCCATTCCGCGGCGGCAAGAGGAATTCTCAACAGGAACTCCGCACCACGTTCTGTTTTAGATTGTACTTCCACACTTCCGTGATGGAACTGAAGAATTCGGTAGGTCATCGCCAAACCGATACCGCTGCCTCCGCTTTTGGTGGTGAAATAGAGGTCGAAGATTTTTTCCCGAATCTCCTCGGAGATGCCCGGACCCTCGTCGGAGACGCGCAAAACGGCCATTTTCCCCTCTTCTTCGAGAACCACCTCCAGCCGGCCGCCTTGCTGCATGGCCTGCGCGCCATTCTGAATCACGTTCAGCACCGCCTGCTTCAGCAGGTCCGCGTCAATATTAGCCATCAGAGGTTTGGACGGCAACCGGCTGACCAGTGTCACCTTGTGAGTGGAAAGCTCATCGGCGGCCAGCGCCAGCACATCATCGATCACCGGGCGCAGATCCTGTTCGCTGAGTCGCAACTCAACCGGGCGGGAGAAGTCCACCAGCGTCTGCACCACGCGGTCCAGGCGATGAATCTCCGCGTCGATCACCTCCAGATGACGAACCGCCGGGGCGCTGGCGTCGCCTAGCTTGGTCTTCAGCAGCTCCAGATGCACCACGATGGCGTTGATGGGGTTCTTGACTTCGTGGCCTACGCCGGAGGTCAGCCGGCCGATCGCCGCCATGCGCCGCGATAGCTCCAGCTCCGACCCGATCTCCTCGACCGACTCCAGGTCGTGCAGCGTCACCAGCGCGCCCAATCCCGGGCTAGTCCGGTCGTCATGAATCAAATCCAGCGAGACCTGAATGCGCCTTCCCGTCTCGGTGCGAATCTCCACCTGCGCCAGGGTAGTGCCCGCGTGGAAGGCCTCGCGCAGCATCTGGCCCAGCACCGTTGATCTGTCGAAAATCTCGCTCGCGTGCCGGCCCAGGATGGCGCCTCGATCGATAGCCAGGAAGCGCCGCGCCGACTCGGAGACCAGCACCGCCCGCCCGTCCCCGGTGAAGAGCAGGATTCCGTCCTGAAGATTGCCGAGAATCTGATCCAGATTCTCCTTCAGAGCGGAAAATACCTCTTGCACGTCGCGCATACGCTGGCCGATGAAATCGATCTTGTTGGAGACGCGCGCCGCTGTATCCTTTTTGGCCGCCTCTTCCTTCTCATCCTTATCGGCCGCCTCGCTGGCCGCGGTCCAGTAGTCGAGTTGCAGGTTGATGTCTTCCAACGGCCGCAGCGCCAGGTTGCTCAACAGGAAGGCCGCGATCAGAGCCGCACCCAGCACAACCTCCATCAGCGTGATGGTCGCCGAAAGCCACGGTTCATAGACGGCGCGCAGAAACGTCGTGCGCACTCCGACGTGTACTGTGGCGAAGGGCTGGCCATTGCGCTCCAGCGGCGCCACCACGTCATAGACCTTGGGTGGACCGAAGACCTCCTGCATCAACTCAATGGGATTGGCGTCGAGCAGCTCCAGGTAATCGGGCCGCTCCGGCAGCGGCTTGTCTTCGTTTTCGGGATTGGTGCTGAGCAGCGTGCCCAGCTGGCTGTCTCCGATATTGATGTCATAGACCGTGAGCGAGTAGCGGTTAACCGAGTCGATCACCGCCTGCAACGCCGTATTGTCGCGGACGGCCTCGGCCGCCAGGTTGCGCAACTGAGCCGGATTGCTGGGATCGACCTTGCGGTCCTTGAGCCCGGTCTCCAGCGCATTCTGCAAAGCAAAGCGCACCTGGTTGGCCACCAGCCGATTGGTGTCGTAGGACTGCTGCACGGCGGAATGGAGCAACTGGCTCACGTAGACCAGCGAAAGCAGCCCGGCAATCAGAAAGACCAGCAGGGTGATGGCCAGAACGAGTTTGGTCTTCAGGCGCATGGCTCAGGCCTCAGAATCTTCACGGGCTTGGCTGTACTCCTTGAGCTTGTTGTGCAGCGTCTTCGGGCTCACGCCCAGAATCTCCGCGGCGCGCGTCTTGTTCAGCCCGGTGGCTTCCAGAGTGCGCAGAATCAGCATCCGCTCGGCCTCATCCACGGTCGATCCAACACGCACTCCCACCACGCTCGCGTCGAAGGCCGGCGCGGCTTGGCTCTGCGCCTTGCCGAAGCCGGCGGGCAGGTGGCCCGCATCCAGAGGCGCTCCATCTGTGCCCAGAATCACCGCCCTCTCGATGGTGTTGCGCAGTTCGCGGCCGTTTCCCGGCCAGTCGTAGGCCATCAGCCGGTCCAGCATCGACGCGGCAATACCGGAGACGCGGCAGCCATGCTTCTGGTTCATCTCCTCCAGCATGACTTCGGCCATCGCTGGCAAATCCTCCATGTGCTCGCGCAAGGGCGGCATATGGACATTGAAGACGTTCAGCCGGTAGAAGAGGTCCGCCCGCAGATGGCCCTGGGCGACGGCCTGATTGGGATCGCGATTGGTCGCGGAGAGAACCCGTACGTCCACATCCTGCTCGGTGCGCGCGCCCAGGCGGCGCAACTTCCGCTCTTCCAGCACGCGCAGCAGCTTGGCCTGTGTCCCCGACGGCATCTCGCTAATCTCGTCCAGCAGCAGCGTGCCGCCATTGGCCAGCTCGAAGCAGCCGATGCGCCGCTCCACCGCGCCGGTGAATGCGCCCTTCTCGTGGCCGAAGATCTCGCTCTCGATCAGCGTCTCCGGAATGGCCGCGCAGTTGACCGCGACAAAGGGCCGCGACTTGCGCGGGCTCAGATCGTGCAGCGTTCGCGCCACCAGTTCCTTGCCCGTGCCGCTCTCGCCGGTAATCAGCACCGAAACGTTGGAGGGCGCAATCTGTTCGATCAGGCCGAAGATCTTGCGCATCGGCGTCGAACTGCCCACCAACGCGCCCAGCACGCCGCTTTCGCGCAAGCGCCGGCGCGCCACTTCTAGTTCAATTGCGGTCTCGCGCTGCTTTGTCGCGTTGGCTAGAATGGTTCGCAGCCGGGTCGCGTCCACCGGCTTCTGCAAAAAGTCGTACGCGCCCAGTTTCATCGCGTCCACGGCCAGTTGAATCGAACCCATCGCGGTGAGCACCACCACGGCCAGATGGGCGTTCAGGCCGGAGCCTTCGGCGGTGAGTTTTTCCAGCAGGCCAATGCCGTCCAGCCGCGGCATCTTCAGGTCGGTTACCACAATCGCCGGATCCCAGGCCAGCGCCTTCTCCCAGCCTTCCAGGCCGTCGCACGCGGTCTCGGTACGGTAGCCCCATCCGGAGATCAACTCCGCCAACCCCATCAGCGCATGGGGTTCATCTTCGACGATCAGAACCTTCACGGAGTTTTCCATGGCGTCTTCGATGCAGCGATACCTCAATCTACCTTTCTACCATGCAAAGCACCAAAACACCTCAAGGGCAGGTCGTGGTGCAGTTTCCGAATAGGCGACGATCCAATCAGAACTCGGAAATCAAGGTGTGTCGGATTTATTGCCTGCGATTTATTGGACTGGAAACCTTTTCAGCTCCGCATGCTTTCCTAGATCGAAATGAAGCACGACGTGACGGACGACCTCGACCGACTGCCCGTCCCGAATCATCGGCTTGAAGTGCAATCCAGCGAGATAGTCATGCATAAAGTTGTTCAGAGCGGGGTTGTCGGATATCGTATAGAACGGCTCCCGAATGTGGCCTTCACGGTCGATCACGAGATCGGTCCAGATGACCCCGGAGGCGCGAGAATTGGGCGGATCAAGCCACACAAGGGCAGGAGGCGGTTCTGCCAGATCGGTAGAGAGGTCGGTCGTTTCGAGAGCGATCAATGCGATTGGGTGAGGGTCGCCATCCGGGGCCGAAGCATCGAACCAGCCAGAGGGAACCGATGGCAGATCCTCCAGCAACACAATTGTCGCTTTCACCTCCGGGCTGCCGTGCGTGACCGTCCTTGGAACTTCGCGCCCGTGAAAGTTGGCATAGTCCTTGAACAATGCCCCCCAGCCCAGGCCACCATCGTAGAACAGAAGCCCGGTGGCTTCAGTAATGGCCACAACCTGCTTCGAAAGCTGCATGTCCATGGGGACAGGCTTTTCCCAATTCAGATAGATGCTTCCAAACATTGTCTTTGTCAGTTCCGGTGGTTCGCCGTGCATGGCGGCCGACTCCGCTGGAAGCGGATGCAGCAACGCACGCGCAATCGCGTCCAGCCACTCCGGCATATACTCGCCCTCATTCTTCTGCCAGACGCGTTCGCCGCTCACAATCTCAATCTGATGAAATCCGGGAGCATGCAACTCGCGACGGTATAGTCCCGGAGATTTCCACCATATTTCGATCTCTCCGGTTCGGTTCGAGGCTTTATCCCGTTCAAATGTAGGTGCGATCGTAGCGCGAAGATGGAAAGGATGCGTTCCGGGCTGATCGAGCGTGCTCTTTTTGGCAGCCTTATCAACGAGCTTCAACATATCCTCCGCACTGGCCGGATGGTACCCGGTAATCATGATGAGGAATGTCACAAATAATGCGACCCAATTTCGCATAAATACTCTCCAGCAAAAATCTTTATCGAGAGCGGTTTAGCAGAATAGTATCACTCCTGAGGCGAATTGCCAGGTTCAAGAGAACGTTTGCCCCGAAAACACTACGTAAAAGGTTCCGCCTGAATCACCGGCAATCCGGAAAATGCACCATTACTCAAAGGCAGATGCTGCAATTCATTGCGCCGGAGCGGGATATGGGACCGCTAGAGACGGCTCTGCCTCAGGCGTGGCGGCAATCCGCTCGGCTGTAGCCTTGCGGATCGCCGCCAGCGGACCGACCAGCCACACATCCTCGCGCGTCAGAACCATCGGCGCATGAAGACGGCCATATCGATCGAGCTTCCAGAGAAACGCTAATGAGCAGTAATCACGAAGAACATGATCCAGGGAAGAGCTGTCGCATCGTTCAAAAAATGGGCGACAATGGCCGGAACCAGGCTACGGCGTCCCAGAAGGTACGCAATGCCCCACATCATGCCTATAAATGCCACGGGCAGCGCAATCCCTAGCCAGGGAAGAAAGCCTTGATTCAAGTAGCCGGCATGCGAGAGTCCAAACGCCAGGCCCGGAATTATGACCTGCGTTACTTTGTCGTGCCCCGCTCTGGCGAATTCGGTCATAAGAAAAGCTCGAAACAGCACTTCCTCGCAGAAGCCGGCGGTGATTCCCATCAGAAGCGCTGCAACAAGGTGAAATCCAGTCGGCAAGAATGCAGATGAGATAGGGATGTGCATTCTGGGCAGGAACCGGAGATTGCTGGCGATAGAAAGAGTTGCAAATAGGAGTGCGAGGGCCCAGGCAGACCATCTCCCCAAGCTCCAAACGCCCAGGTCTTTGAAGGTGTATCCCCGCTTTCGCAATACGAACCAAAGCACGATT
>Ga0326728_10004743_pt1 | contig 39614 bp, 54 predicted proteins | sample MB3enrmetagenome_FD_207602 | JGI IMG/M metagenome (GOLD analysis project Ga0326728, IMG submission 207602) | Lab enriched peat soil microbial communities from McLean, Ithaca, NY, United States - MB31MN | ecosystem: Environmental > Terrestrial > Soil > Wetlands > Peat | place: USA: New York... | reverse complement strand
CACTGGAAAAACAAAATGGTAGTGGATTTGATAGGCGTTGTGCGCCGTCTTTCGGACCGTTCTCATCCACTCTAGGCTAACTGATATGGTAACCTCGCGGCAAGCCGCGAGGAATTAAGCAAGTTAACGAAAACAATGTCGTCATATTTTCTGAATCCTTCCCTTAATGCAGAAGCAAATGAATCTTTATAAACATCTTCTCCGCCAACGCTTAAGTAGGCTTTAAATGTTCTGGATTTCGCAAAAGTAATTGAAGGAAGTAATAAAATTAGAGTAATCAATACGATTAATATTTTTTTCATTTTTCACCTCTATTAATAGGTTGGCTTCTTCTTTCTAACCTACCCTGTATATGGATTTTAATTAATATGAACAAATTAGTTAAACAAATCCCGGATCCGGGCCGGGAATGGCAGGCCGCCTGGTCCCTTTTTCATGCTTTTTAATAATAAATTACCCATAAAAAGATAGATATTGCCATAGGTTATATTTTATGTATAATTATGTGGGTTAAGGTCTATTTATACTTTAGCTGAAAAGGGGCTTTATGGGCGAGATTTTGTTTAAAAGACAAATTTCAACAACGGGCAAATTGAGCTACGTTTCATTTCCCGAACAAGCCTTGCAAGCCCTGAACATGAAGCCAGGGGATAAGGTAGATCTTATTATACGCGACGGTGTCGCTGTGATCAGGCCCCGAGAGGGCCAGGAGGTTTTAAAGCTAACAGTATCGACTAAAAAACAAAAAGCCCGGAAGCGTTAGCTCCCAGGCTTTTTTCGTTACTTACTGCCGAACCTGAATATCTCTTGGCGGGGGCATTCAGATTAGGCTTTTGATTTGTACGCTACAGGTGCGCCTTGCGGTGCCCTTTTTGCGTTCTGACGCTCACACGGGGTCTTCCTTTGCCGGGCCGATCCCTACAGTGAAGCCATTGGGGTTATTTTAACCACTGGCTCTGGGGTGTCAACACCATTTTTGAGCCAGGAGTGGTATGCCCGAAGACCTGAAGACTACACCTACCCAGACCGACTCATCCAACGCTATAAGTGTCCTGTCTAACTTAGGGCTTCCTTACGTTTGGATCCCCTATCTCGTCATCGACTTTTACGGCCCCGCAATGGGCCGCGCTGGCTGGCTTTACACCGTCCTTACCCGCCTGGCTGACCATGACACCAAGATCGTCGTTAAATACACCGCCGAGGACATAGGCAAGCTTTGCGGTTGCGACCGGGACACAGTATCGTCCGGGATTAAGCGTCTTGAAGCCTTGGGTTTGATCAAGAAAATCCCCGGGGATAGGGCTAAAACCAACGAATATATGCTTATTGAGCCTGTTTTCCCGGCCCCCGACCACATCGTGGCGGAGTACTTCCCGGCAGGCTGGCAACCCTCCAAATCGGCTCTTTTAGCCTTACAAAAGTCTGGTCTTCAGTCAAAATACACCCATATACCACAGGTAGTAGGGGCAAATGAGGCGTGCGGAAATATTCCGCACGAGGATAAGTCGGCCAGTTCCGTGCCGAAAATTTCGCCAGATGCGCCGAATAATTCCGCACGACCGAGCGGAAATTCTAGCCAGTCGAGCCGAGAAATTAGCCAAATGAGCGGAAAAATTCCGCAACTTATAAACAAACAATCTTTTAGTAAAACAAACGAACCGGAAGAAACGTTTGTCCGTTCTCTTTGGAACATTTTTTTAACCAAAAGCCCTAACACTAGTTTTGATCGGTTCGAAGAATTATGGTTCAAAACCCTTAATCTTTTTGAAGATAACGAGGCCATAGCACAGGAAAGGTTCAAAAATGGCGTTTTAGTAGTAGAACAGTCTAAGACGGTGAAAGACCCCGAAGGGTTGCTTTGGAAGGCTATCGATAACGGATGGATGCCACGGCCACCTTCAGAAAAGCCAAAAGCCCCTCCGGTTGATGACCAAAAACAGATTGAGGAAGAATACGACAAGCAGTTAAGGGCCGCTAACCTGGAAGCACCTATCGAAAAGATTCTAGGTTCTTTAGAATTTTTTAAATTACACGACAAGCAGAATGATTACTTGGAAACGGTCAGGAAAATGTACCAAGGGAACCCAAATCTTGAAGAGGCGATCAAAAGATTCAAACAAGGGGGTGATTAAATGGCTTACAAAGTTTCGATTTATAACAAGAAAGGCGGGGTAGGCAAGACGACCATTGCTGTCAACATAGCCGCCCTTATAGCCTCCAAAACAAACACGTCTAAAAGGCCCGTTCATTTCAAAGGACGGACGATCCAGCCAGGAGATCCCTTTTACCGCGTCCTATTGATCGACGCGGACCAGCAGGAGAATACTTCTGACTATTTGGGCTTGGGGTCAAATTTCCGGGATGACGCCGACAAAGACCGCCATCTAGGGACCGTTTTAACAGGCGGTTCCATCCAGGACGCTGTGATCCCCTTCACGTCGAGGGATTATTTAAGGGCCGACGCGGCGGGCCCGGATATTCTTACGGACGAACAATGGATCGGCTACGACGATAACGGCCAGGAGATTTTGCAGAAGCGTAAATTTAGGTTCAGGACCATCAACAACTTCCACGTACTACCGGCACACGCCAACCTTGAGAAGGACAAGCCGAACCACAACAGTGGTTATTCAAAAGTTACCAGGGCTTTGGACAAGGCTGGCCTGGAAGACCTGACCCTTGGGGATCTGATGGATGAGGATTTATTTAGGGCGAGTCTTTCACCGCTATTACTGGCCGAAAAGATTGCCGAGGTCGAGGACCAATATGATTGGATCTTTATTGATTGCCCTCCCTCTTGGGATCGACATTCCAAGATGTCGATTCTGGCTTGCGATCAAATCATCATTCCCTTGAAGCCGGGGGAATTTGAAAGGCTCGGAGTCATCCGGGTAATGGACCAGCTCGGGGACTTACAGGCCCTATACGGCAAGAGGCCGGAGCTGATTTTTGCCATCATGAACATGATGCGGGGGAACGTAAAGAAGCATACGTCCTACCACATCAAGAATTTCAGGGAGCTGGGGAAATTGGTAGCCATGACGGGGATCCCTTTGACGGAGGAAGTGAACAACTCCCAGGGGGATATGGTTCCCTTCGCGTTTGCCCCCAAGAAATATCCGGTCATGGTGAAAATATTCAATACGTTATTCAGGGAGATGAGGAACAGATTTTCCGAGCTGGAAAAAAACAAGGAGGCCGTCCGTGGTTAAGCCAATTTCTTTGAATAATCTTTCTAGCCAAAAATTGAATGGGCTTTTCAAGGACCCATCAAAAGACAAGGCCCCGGAAGAGGTAAAGGGAGGATTCACGCCCGCCGAACTGAAGGCTAACTTCAAGCCGGACGTAGTTTATTCGATCCCCGTCACGGAAGAGTGGTTCAACCTTGAAAACCGCAGGCTTGCGACCAGGAGGACCGTTGACCAGGAGGCCGTCGTAAGTATGGGTGATTCGATCAGGACTCACGGCCAGGAACAGCCGGTTAAATGCAGGTGGGATGAGACAAATCGCCTTCAGATCATCATGGGCGAAACACGCACCCACGCTTGCAAGCTGATCGGAAAAGAGGTTTTGGTTCTTATCACGGACGCGGACGAGAGGATCTGCAAAGCGTGGGCTTTGTCCGAAAACCTCCAGCGTAATGACATGAAAGGCTACGACCAGGCGATCAAGATATCCGAATTGCAAACAGATGGATTTACCGTGGAAGAGATCGTGGTGATTGCCAATAAAACGCAGGCATTGGTTTATCAGATATTAAGAATATTCAAGTACCCGGTTATAGCGAAAGCATTAGAAAAAGAAAAAATCACCCTCACTGACGCGCGCATGCTTGCCGTGACCACATCATCAAAATCCTTAGAAGAGGGCCTTCAAGAAAAGGCAGTAGAGGCTTTATCGGCCGGGACGTTAAGGGTAAAGGACTTGGATTACTTCGCCGACCAGAAGGGCAATATTCCCGCTTTGGTCCCGCAAAAGGGTGCCCCGGGAGGGAAAGCGAAGGGAAAAGAATCTGCCAGCAAGGGAAAAGCAAGCAAGGAAGGTGACCCGGCGGCAGGGAAGCAGTACCTTCAAAAATTCAGCTCGGGAAAAATTTCCTTCACGGCCACCGTCCACCCGGAGAAGACGGACCCGAAGGAGATAAAAAAGGTTATCCAGGAAGCAAAGAAGTTCATTGATGGGTTGGAGCGGATGGCAAAGAACAGGAACAAATAATGCTCTCAGGTTTTTACGGAAAGATACTTTGGTTCTTCGGTATCTTTTCGCTCGTTTCTTATTCGCTTGAGCTTTTCGGGATCATTACGCCCGGGTGGAGTTGGGTGGACTTACTGGCTGTTTCGGTGGGTCTTTATTGCGCTTTCAGAATGGCAAAAGAGAAAAGGCTAACGGTCTTAGAAAGACTGGCCGCCCTGGCTCCGTGGGTAGTCTTCGCTGATCATTTTTTCGGGCTTCTCCCGAAAAATTTTCTTTCTGATTTCATCTCCATTCTTGGGACTGTCGCCACAACCGTCGTCATTTATATCCTCCTCGGAAAGATCGACAGCAAGAAGGCTGAAGCAAAGCCGGTCGACGGAGAGCAGGGGCCTTACCCGATCATCCTGGACGAGGCGGAAGGTTTTTATATATCGACCAAACAGGTATTTGAACACGTCCAGGTGATAGGGAAGTCAGGAAGCGGAAAATCAGCCAGTTACTTCTTGAACGCGAAGTACCAGGCTATCCAGCAAGGCAAAGGCTGTTTTTCGTTCGACGCCAAGAGCGAAGAGATCCATATTCTTTCCTACTACGCCCAGGAAGCGGGAAGGATGACAGATTTTGTGCCTTTTGATTTGCGTTGCCCGGAAAGAAGCGACCGCATCAACCCCTTAGCTTGGTTCACGCCGGAAGGGAAGCCTGATTCACAAATCACCAGCAACATCGCGCGCCAGGCGTTGTATTTCCTGAACGAATCAAAGGACGATTACTACCCCAACCTTGGGAAGGAATTCATACGCAACCTGACCGGGTTGCTCCACTATGAGTTCCCTATCATCACCTTCGCTGATTACTATCACGTCGTTTCATCCGAGATCGAGAACATGGAATCGGTCAGGAATTTATGCCAACTGCACCCGGAATCTTTGGAGGCGCAGTATTTTGACAATCATTGGCTCGCGGAAACCGCCTCGCATCGTAGGGAAGTTCTTTCGGGGCTGATGAATCTTTTGGTCCCCTTTATACAGGGGCCATGGGCGCCCCTTATTAACTCCAAGAACCCGACTTTCCTTATCTCCGACCTGGTTAATTCAAACCGTATCTTTCATTTCGGCGCGGCCTCCACGGTCTACCCATTGGACTACCGGAAGATCGCCTGCGCTTTTTTAATGGGGGCCATGCTTGAGGTTGGGCGCAGGGCGACAACGCCCAAGACAGTTCCCTACGACCTTTTCTTGGATGAGTTCGCTTCGATAGCTTATCCGGGCTTCGAGGATATAGTCGAAAAGGTTCGGTCCAAAGGGATAGGAGTACACCTAGGGCACCAGTCCATGGGCGACCTGGAAAGGATCAGCAACAATTTCAAAAAGGCGATCATCGATTCCACAACGACGAAGATATTTTTCCGGGTGATTTCCAAGGAAACCGCTGAAGAGTGCGCAAACATAATCGGGACCAAATTAGACGACCCCTACATGGTCAAATCCGTCAAAACAAATGCCGGCCTTTTGGGAGGATACCAAGAGGCGGGGGCGACGATCAAGGAGAAGGACCGTATTTACGTCGTTCACCCGGACGTGATCAAAAGCTTTAGCAAAGGCGAGGCCGCTGTAAAGGTTACTTATCAAAAAGGCGTTAAGAATGGGGTCATTCATTTCAAGATGGCCCCGGAGCCGCCTCCGGATTTTGATTTTACGGAAGTGGTCAAGGTGAGGAACTACCACAAGACCCCGAACGAGAAGTCTTTACCCTTCAAGAAGACGGTGGCCGTGGCGAAGATGGATACTGTACCGGGGCCAGGGAAACAGACCTTCAAAAAAGACCCGATTTTCGACAAAGTTGACGCCATGAAGAAAGAACTAATCGAGCAGAGAAAGCCTAAAAAATCCGAGGAAACCCCGAATTGAATTCCTTGAGGGGCCAGGACTTCGAAAAGCTGGCCTATATCCACAGCAATAGAACCATCACCATTGACCTATTCAAGGCCAAGTATTTCCCGGACAAGACCTACCATAGGGCTTGGCAGCTTATCGGCCTCTACCAGAAGAAGAACTACCTATTCTCAAAACATGAAAACAAATTCAAACCTGCCGTATTTGGTCTCACCCAGGAGGCTTTATCGGAAATGGTCTCAAAGGGGATCCTTTTATCCAAAAGGATCAGGCCGGTCAGGGTCTATTTCGGCCATGAGGCGCACCACGAGGCGGTAACTTTGATCAGGATCAAGATGGAGAGCAACACTGATTTTTCCGACGTATTTTGGCTTTCGGATTTTGAGATCAAACAGGGAATCAGCAAGGAAGCCAAATGGAAGTTCCGGGAGCTGGACACCGTGGAGGCCAGGACGGAGTTTATAAAGTCCTTCAAAAAGGTCAAATACAAGCGGGACCCGGATGGCTATTTTGACGCCATAGCCAACGGGAAAGTGGAGTCCTACGTCCTCGAGTACGAGCATAAGGAGTATTCAAGGAATACGGTCCGGGAAATGATAAACGGCCTTGAGTCTTCTTTCCGTGGAGCTGGGAAGCTTATCGTCTGCCGATCACCGGAAAGGGAAGAAGGAATGAGGAAGATCATTATTCAGACTATGGATTCGATCAAAGGCCGACGATTCGACCACACTCAATGGATGACATCCAGCCTAGAAAAAGCCACTACCCAACCATTCAAAACCGCCTTTAGAACCTTATAAAAAGACGTTTTGTACTAAGTACAACCCCCCAAAAGTGGTAATTCCCTTTTACTACTTTCAAGTCGTATAAACATTACAGGCATTGATCCAGGCGATTTCTCGCGCTCCCAACCCCACTCTTACAGCATCACAAGTGAGTGATGTGTTTACAAGAGTGGGGTTGGGAGCGCGAGTAATGGATCAATAGTAATGTTTATGTAAGTAGTAAGCAGATGGAAGAAAAAAACAGCAGGAAAAATGCTAGAAAACCAGGCCGAAAAAGCCGGTGAACAAAAGAAGGTTCACCGCCTTTTAAAGCTTCGGCCTTAGCGGTTTTCTAACTTCGTGCATTTTTCCTGCTGTTTTTTTCCAGAAGAGGCACCGGGCCGCACGGTGGGCTGGCCCGGCCAAGAGTTACGGCCCGCTTCCGGAGGCGGGCCGCTCAGGCATGGCCCCTATGCCGACAGCAGGCGAACCGGGGCCACCTAAGAGAAAGGCTTATTTTTTATTTTGCCGTAGAACGGCAAAATGGCTGGGGCTGGGCTTTGCCCAGCCGAGGAATGTTTAAGGCTTAAACATCACAGGCGGTTGCGAAGGTTATAAGGTTTTCTATTGGACTTTCCGGGTTTTTGGTTTTTGTACTTAGTACAAAATCGTTCGGTATAAGTTACGTTATACCGAAAGAACTTAACAAAATTAGCCCCTTTAGGTGTTTATTCGATGCTATTCTTTCTATTTTTCTCAACTCGGATTTCTCAATTTAGGTGGGGTTTTCCTTGGCAACTTTCCTCACAGGATAGGCCGCAGTACAAAAGTTTAGCGGCTAAACTTTTGGGTGGAGCAGGGGAATTGGGTTTCCCAAAGTTTGACCGATAGGGCGAACTTTAGGCTCCGTGAGATTCTCAAAGCGATTGATGTCATCTTTTTGGTGGGGGAAGGGGCAGGGAACAAAAGGTCGGTTCCCTCTCGGAACCGACAATCCTAAATACGCGTCTCGGCTTGTGGCCTCAACGCAGGAGAAATTCCCTGCCCTGGGTTTTCCCCCTGGTTCGGGCTACCCTGCTAAAGGCAAGGCGCAGGGTGATCCCGAACGCACCCCTTTCCTCGGGGGCGGCTGCCCCGCGAACCCCTGCCCAAAAGGGAGGGACCCCTTTTGGAATTCCCTTATTACTTGCGGTTGCTACTTCCCTTCTCTTTTATGCGATTCCCTTCCCCTTTCCTTTGGGGACCCCACCAAGCAAAAAATTCGGCCATCCTTTCCCAAGTATCTATTCCCTTCGGGGTATGGGTTTGGGAGGATTCCGGATTTTTAGATTGGTCCTCCCACAAAGGGGCCTTCCCGCCCGGCCCACAAGGACGGCGGGCCTGGCAGGAAAGCCATAAGGATGAAGGGGGCTTCAGTACCTCACAGCAGATCCGGTCCAAGGGAAATTTCGTCGTCACACAAAACATACCGCCTCGGTTTCCCTTCGACCGGCAAAGCCGGGAAGTTTTTTAGGTACTACTTCCCTTTCCTGTTGTTCGGGTTGCGGGGTAAGAATTTAAAAATGGAGTACTTCCCACCTGTTGGGACAAAAAATGGCAATTTCGAAAGCCAGCCAAACCCGGAATCTATGTCATTACCCTCGGACCCCGTTTGCTTCCAAATAAAAGCCCTTTAAATCGAAATTCGCAAATTCCCTTGTTTTTTGATTTTTCGACCTCGACGAGGACAATTTTTACTTTCGGGTGATTCCTAACTTTAAAACTGGAAAGAAAAAAATTTATTTATTACCCTGCCCCAATCATCACCGTTTTGTGCGCGGTTGGGGGTGGGGTAATAAACACCCCCGAGAAAATGAAAGGAAGGACAACCGATGGGAAGTTGGACCATCAGATTTATTGATTTTGAACCGGATGCGGAAAAGGCAATGAAGGAATTCATTAAGAAGAATTCAAAATATAAGAAAATGTTAGAAGACCGCATTAATGACCTTCTAAATTTCCCTGAGTTGGTTTGGGCTTCAGCTTTATTTGACAAAGAGGATTCGGATTTAGCGGAGTTTGTGACCTATCACCAGCAATTGGATCTTGCTGGTTACGCCAAACGAGGGGAAGGAAAAGTGGTTATTACCCATTTTGAGTTTCACCGTTGAGGATCTGATCAAATGGTAGTACTATAGTAGTACCAGGAGGAAGTTATGAACACCAAAATGCCTATTTCTTACAAACCTTCAATTGATCGAGGAGAGTTGTTAAGCCTTATTACCGTGAAATTGCATTATAAAGCCGTGAATCGTTTCATAGATGAAGCGGTTAAGGAAAAGCTAAATAGAGAACTGAAAGTAACCAGTGACCCCGAAATGACCAGGCTTATCGGGAAATTGACAGAGGTTGTTTACGAATATAAAGGCTGGAAATTCCTTAAACCTTCAAAAGAAATCAGGGCAAGGATAAGGAAGAAAGCCGAACAGATCGAATCCGGAAAGGTTAAGACGATTCGATGGAAGGGGTCTTTCGATAAAACCTTTGGCGAAAACCCACAAGAAGAAGTAGAGATACGCAAAGGCGTCGCCGACATGAGAAGCGGGAAGGGTAAAACCGTTACTTCCCAGGAATTGATAAAACACCTCAAAAAACTGTAACAGGGGAACGTATGTCCCGGAAATTTAAAAAAACACCGTGGAACATATGGGTTTCAAACTTGCGAAGCCAGACCCTAAAACCCATGAGAAGATTTTGAAAAAAATGAAAGAGACGGACCCTAAGGATATGATTTCAGACCGAATAGTAAGACCTCACCGCTACAAATAGTTCCGCGCCGGTAGGAAACCTCCCCGGCCCCGGCTAGAGAGGAAAGGCGTCCCGGGGCGTGTCGGTTTCCTCTAAGGACGTTCCTGGAAGGGAAGGAACACAAACCCTTCCCTTCACCTTTCCCTGGCCCGGGTGGAGATCCCCCGGAACCCCCCAGGGGGAGGGAAAGAACCCTCCCCTTTATCCCCACCCTAGCCCGGGGGAAAGTAACCCCCGGATCCCCCAGAAGCGCACGACAACGTGGATGAAGTCCTTTTTCCGGGCGGCTTCGCCGTCCGGGCCGGGGCTCCGCCCCTAAAGCCCGTCCCTGGCCGGACCTCCTCCGTCGGCTATCCGGCCAACAAAGACGGGCTGGGCTTTGCCCGGATGATGCTGACACCAAGACGCACTCCCCCGGAACAAAGTAATTCTGGAACAAACAGATACACCCTATCGCTCCGTTGACCGCCCCCGAAATTTTCGGGGGGGCGGTCCCCGGAGGCCGCTCCCCTCCACCAAAGAAAAAAGGGAAGTGGCTAATGAAAAAATCAAACCTTTTTGAAAAGTTAAGACAATTAAATCCCTGGCCTGTTACTTTGACGAAAGAAGTTGCCAAGGCTATTGATAGCATCAAAAGAGTGGAAGAAGGTTTATTAGGAAATATAAAAAGCCAGCGGATTATCCTCGACCTTTTTGAAAGGGCTATTGTGGCTCTTTCTACATTCCCACCGGATGACCAGATTTTTACCGACCCACGGCCTTATCTTTACGATATACGGGTTTGGCTTGTTGTCACACAGTCGCACAGGAAAATCATTGTGAAAGCGGAATACCACTTCAACGAACATGAGTGCATTATTACGGATTTTGGGGTTCGGGAAACTTGATTGTAATACAATCCTGTAATACAATCTATTTGAGTCAGAGGAAAAGGGGGGTCAATTATGAAAACAATTGAAAAGAAGGTCCCGTTTCTTACTACACCCAAGGTGGAGGTTGAGTCGCCAAGGGTTTACACCTTCAGAGTTAAACCTTCGGAACTTGAATACTGGAAGAAAGAAGCCAAGAAATTGGGAGTAAAGGATTTTTCCGCGTTTATCCGGGGAGCCATCCATTCAGCAATTTACGTTTCCCAAAGATCAAAAGAACCGGCTTGGCAGAAATTTGTTGAGGCTGTCCAACCTCTTGCCAAAAAGATTCTGGGTTTAGGATTCTACGACGGGGGAGCGAGAGACCTGGAATCCGGAGGCACTTATTACAAGGGTATCCCCGCAGAAAAGTTTATAGCCAAGATGAAAAAGAAATACGAGAGCTGATCGGGGGCTTATCCCCCGATCCCCCTAAAGGACTAAAGCCTCCGCCTTACGGCTGAGGCTTTTTTTATATCAGATTTGTTTCCCGCTTTTTTCTCCAAACCAGGGGAGGCGAATCCCTCCCCTGACCTCACCTGGCCCGGGTGGAGATCCCCCGGAACTCCCCAGGGGGAGGGAAAGAACCCTCCCCTTTATCCCCACCCTAGCCCGGGGGGAAGAGACCCCCGGATCCCCCAGAGACGCAAGACAACGTGGATGAATTCCTTTTTCCGGGCGGCTGCGCCGTCCGGGCCGGGGCTCCGCCCCTAAATCCCGTCCCTGGCCGGGCCTCCTCCGTCGGCTATCCGGCCAACAAAGATGGGCCGGGCTTTGCCCGGATGATGCTGACCCCAAGACGCACTCCCCCGGAACAAAGTAATTCTTCAACCAACTGCCCCCACCCTATCGCTCCGTGTCCCGCCCCCGAATCTTTTGGGGGGGCGGTCCCCGGAGGCCGCTCCCCTCCACCAAATAAAAAAAGGAAGTGCGTTATGAAAAAAGCAAAGCAGACCGAAATGCCTTTGAGTTTGATGTACGAGATTCCCCCGACCATCCCACCTATTTCATGGGCGGAAGCCAAGGCTGATTACAAAAGAGGGCCGGTAGTGTCAGCCCCAAAGGAAGCCATTGAATATTTCAGCCGTTATATCGGTGGGAAAGCAAACGAGGCTTTTTTGGTCATGTATTTGGACCACCGGAACCATGTTCTCGACTGCGTTTGTATGCAGGAAGGAACCGTAGACCACACCGCCGTTTATCCTCGTGAAATATTCAAGAAAGCTTTTCAACTGAACGCTACAGGTTTAATTCTTTCGCACAATCACCCTGGGGGAAGCCTTGAAGCTTCCGAGGGTGACAAGGCATTGACACGCCAAATCCTTACCGCTGGACGTGCCCTTGGGATGACCGTACACGACCACATCATTGTTACCCATGAAGGCCACTTCTCTTTTCGCCAAGCCGGAATGTTGTCCTGACAGCTTTTATTGCTGTCAGCACAACCAAACAAGGTCTACCGCCTTGAGGGCGGTAGGCCAGGAGAGTAAGGGGGAAAAATGGAAAAGCAACCAACAGACAACAAGGCAAGCCAGGTCATTTGCGAAGTATGTAAGAAGGTCATCATCGACCCGAGTTATATCGAGGAATATTTGAAATGGTGCGACGACTGCACCGCAAAGGAAGAGGAGGAAAACCCATGACGAGCCAACCCGTTATCGTCCCGCAAGTCAAATCCGTGAAGGCCGAGCCGGTTCATTATGGTATCAGGACGACCTATTACGTTACCCGAGTAACTTTTAAGGATAAAAGGGCCGTCACCCTACAAGGCGAGTGGGGAAGGAGAGAGGCAATATTTTTTGCCTTTGTCCAAAGGGCTATGGACGCAGGTCTTACCAAAGACGAAGCCTTGGATTTCACCATAAGCCAATTTCCAGAACACCAAAAGAAAGGAGCCTGATTATGAAACATCACAGAGTTGTCATCCACTTGGAAGGGGGTTTAGTCCGTGAAGTAATCACGGACACGCCCGGAGTTATTTTTAAGGTCATCGATCACGACACGGAAGGTTGCCCGGACGATGAAATAAATGAGCTTGGAGGCGAGGAAGTGATTATCACCCAGCACGACAACGCCGACTTTGACATTCCTCATATTCTTGAAGTGTTCGATACCGACAGTAATTTTCTGGCTGAAAAAGGAAAATACTGTGTCAAAGGTTGACGGTCTTACTCCCAAGAATATTTTCAAAATACGCTTCGGCTCAGAATCCAAGGCGTATTTTGTGGACCGTTGGACCCGGATTAAGGGTTATCCAACGGCCTCTTACTGTTGGTATGAAATGAAGGGAAAATCTTTTAATTGCGAAACGGAGGCGGTCGTTTTTATTTCCTCTTATAAGAGAGCGAAGATTCTTATCGGGAAAAAATTTGTTTTAGTGGAAAAGTACATCAATAAACTTTTCAAAGAATTTCCTTTGCTGGCCCATGAGATAAAAAGTTACATCACGACTACAAACGACACCAGGACCGCCAGGATGACGACCTGTTTTAATTGCGACACTACATTCCCGGTTCAAGGGGGCAACACTTGCCCTAATTGCGGAACCCGGAGGATTAAAGGATAACCGCGCCGGTAGGAAACCTCCCCGCCCCCGGCTAGAGAGGAAAGACGTCCCGGGGTCGTGTCGGTTTCCTTTAAGGATGTTCCTGGAAGGGAAGGGACACAAACCCTTCCCTCCACCTTTCCCTGGCCCGGGTGGAGATCCCCCGGAACCCCCCAGGGGGAGGGAAAGAACCCTCCCCTTTATCCCCACCCTAGCCCGGGGGAAGTAACCCCCGGATCCCCCAGAGACGCAAGACAACGTGGATGAATTCCTTTTTCCGGGCGGCTTCGCCGTCCGGGCCGGGGCGCCGCCCCTAAAGCCCGTCCCTGGCCGGGCCTCCTCCGTCGGCTATCCGGCCAACAAAGACGGGCCGGGCTTTGCCCGGATGATGCTGACACAACGACGCACTCCCCCGGAACAAAGTAATTCTTCAACCAACTGCCCCCACCCTATCGCTCCGTGTCCCGCCCCCGAATCTTTTGGGGGGGCGGTCCCCGGAGGCCGCTCCCCTCCACCAATCCAACCAAGGAGTCTGAAATGAAAAAGTTTTTCTTCTTCAAAAATATCGGGACCGCCGAGATCAAAGTGGTTTTTGGGGAAGGCCAGTACGCATTAGGTATGGCTTTGGACCAGCTCGTCAAAAAGTTCAACTGGAAGCTTGACGACATCACTTATTTGGGAAGCCGAGACGCCAGCAACATAAATTTCAACTAAGGAGGTTTTTATGTTCAAACCATGCGAGTCATTACTGGACCACCCGGAGGCCCTTGCGGATTTACCCCCGCTTTATTCAACGGAGCACCAGGGTATCAATGAGAAGATTTTAAGATTAAGGTTTTACCATCCCCTTTCGCGCCACGCCTGGTATGCCGTGGAATACGATCCAAAGGACCGCCTCTTTTTTGGCTGGGTTGAGGGACCATCCGCCTATCCGGAATGGGGATATTTTTCTTTGAACGAAATGGCTTTTGTGGAGGTAAAAGGCGTACCCGTAATGCTGGACGTGGATTTTAAGCCCATGCCGTTTATTAAACTCTTTAAGGAAGGGGGAGGGTAATCGCCTACCGGGGATTTATTCCTTTTTGGCCTTTTTTATTGTGCACCTAATATATTAGGTGTAGCATTAACACATGAAAACAACTCATAAAAAAGGCATACGTTTATTGGTCGCGAAGGAAGACTCCGGTTTTTATCTCGACGCTGACACCTGGCTTGGTTGGGTGAAGGATAACAAGCCGGAAGTTTACAAGAAGATTACCAAGGACACGCCCGAGGCGATCCTCGCGCGGGCCGCTTGGGGTTGGAGGTTGACCACCGGCAGGACACAGGCCCAGGCCGCTAAGCTGGCTGGGTGCAGTGTGGCAACCTATCAAAACATTGAGGAGTGCCGTAAAGGGGTTAATCCTAGCTACTTAGGGCTTTGTCGGATAGCGGGGTCCTACAAAACCAGCCTGGCTGTATTTCTTTTAGGGCCTGGAAAATTAACTCTAAGCACATAACGAACGAACCTTTGGGGGTTTCATGGTTTTAATTCAAGAATTGTTCACCTGGAAGGGGCAAGGAAAGGGTCCGGGAACCTGGAACTCTAAATGCTATTTGCAGGTGTTTTATAACGACGGGCGGGTCATAGCGATCGCCAGCGACTTGGGACCAGAAACTGGGACTTCCATCACCAACAGCGCGGCTGCCCTGGCCACGATGGCTTTCAATTACGTTGAATTAATAAGGGGCAGGAATTTGTTTTCCTTTTTTGGTAATAACCCCACCGAAGACAGGATTCTTTCGCCGTCTGATTTCGTTTGGATCGAGCGTTATCCGGGAGGGGTTTATAAAGATCGGCCCATGGATACCTTTGACCTGGTTTCATTCGAGTGGAACGGGAAGTCTTTTATTAACCCAGCTTGGAAGCCTCTTCAAATAGAAACGGTTGAAAGACTTATTGGGGAGCCGATTCCATGAAGTCGCGCGGTGTAGCCCGGGCAGAGTTGACTTAAATGGAATCGGGGACGTGGGGCCAGGCCGATTGCCCTTCTTGTGTAGGAACGGGGTATGAGCCTGGTCCGGACGGCTATTGGATGGACGGAATATTTTATTCGAGCCGGTTTCCTTGCGGAGATTGCAACGGAACCGGCCAGCAAGACACTTGGTTTGATACCTGCAAATCATGTGGGGGATCCGGGAATGGACCGGACGATTCAGCTTGCGGCAGGTGTAATGGTTTGGGTTTCCATGAGCCGGCACCATCCTCCAGGGTGAGCCGGTGGGAAACCGTTGAGGATGACTAAGGAGTAGGTTATGGATGAGGACAAAGGGTTGTTTGATCAAAGTTTGATCGAGGAAACCGAAAAGAAAAGGTCGCCTTTTCTTGATTGGTTAAAGCCCCATTTACAAAATTTTATGGGTTGGTTGAATACACTGACCAGGTATGTCCTCATGAGATTTTTATATTATTTAGTCCGTGTGGGTTCGGTTGTTTTTTGTGTCTTTTCGTTTTATAAATTATTTATTGTTTATCATTTTTTGGACATTCTTATTGGCCTGTCCTTTCATATGGGGATCGTTTTAACAAGTAAGGATTGGATTGTGTTGGTATGGTTTTTGGTTTTTTTCTTGTCAGGAGGTGTGATTGGTATTGAGTACCAAGTTGGTAGAAAGAAGATTTTTGGTTATGAAAATCTGGACACGGACGAGGAGCCTGAAGAAGAAACGGGTTCAGAACTTTTGAGACGTTACCCTGGGCGTGTTTTAATAAGAGCTTTATCAAGCATCATCTCGTTTTTTTTGCTCTACTTTTGGTTTGTTTGTGTTTATGAGCTATTTTTCGTTCGCGAGTTACTTCAAAAGGTTTATAAACTCGCTTTTGGACATGGAATTACATTAAGTAGTTTCCCGTTGGCTTTCTGGGGTTGGCTGGTGGGTTGGATAATTTGTACGTGGATTTTAAGATACGAATATAAAGCAGGACAAAAACAGATCGCTAAGTACGGAAGCTTATGACCTTGAACCCGGGTGATCTTGTGAAGCACGCCGCCAACGGCGAAGAGGGTTATTTTGTACGGCCCGTTATTCTTTGTATTGGTTCAAACAAAGCCGGTGGTTATTTGGTAAAGGTAAGGGATATAGAAAAGGTCTGGTTGGAAGAAGAAACGGTTTTGATCCCGCCTGGGGCAGAAAATATCGACACAAAGGCCCCTAATTCAACCGATAACAAGTCGCCTTGAATGAGATAACCCCCGCGATCGTTCCAGATATAAAACCATATTTAATTTCTCGTGTGTTTAGCGGGAAAACTCTTTAAATACTTAGGCATACCTCTACTCGGTAAGTATTTGTGCAATTTTTATTTCTTTTCGTCCCTTTAAAAAAGGGGTATATTCCCCCCTCAAAGTTTTTAGGACTTAAACCAGCGCAATAAAATAACACAACTTTTTTACATAATTACTTTACAAGAAAAAGGACACCACTATAATGCCCAAAGGTAATAAGGTTAAAAAGCCGATTATTCCCGAGGATAAACCGCCTTACCTGGAAGCTGAAGATTATGAAAGCGTTAGGGAAAATATTTCGATCTATCGCTACCAGCAATCGGCGGTGAACAGGCAATCGAAAAAAACCGGGAGAAGCAAATCGGAAATCTTTCGAGTCGCCTTGGACGCCCTTCTTTTCAAACAAAGAAGGGCTTCGGATCATCAGGTGAATGACAAGGACTAATTTTAGGAGGTCGGTATGAAGTTAAATTCGTTAGGAGTCTTTTTGCTTTTATCTATTTTGCCTATTTTTTCATTCTTATTGTTTGAGGGTTGTAAAAAAGATAACACCCCGCTTGGTGTTAACGCCCCACAGGGTTTGGACTTCCCGACCGCTACCCCCGTTCCTTTTCCAGGAAGTATTAATGTCGCCGTCTTGGATTACGGCGTCACTACCAACGGGCCAGCTTTAAAAAATATCACTGTTACGGCAAGCGATCCTTTAGGGGAGCCTTACTCCAATACCACCGACGCGACCGGGCATGCGGTCTTCAGTTTCCCTAATATCAAAACAGGTGTTTGGACTCTTACGATCCCTCCCCAGGGTATTTACACCCTCAGCCAAGAATATGTGACCGTCGGCAGTGTCGCTGATCAGACTGTAACCTTTTCTTGGAGTCCTGTTTCAATCGTTCTTTCCCCACTAACTAACGAGAACTTTTCGCCTTCTGTACAGACCAATATTCTTTACACGGCTACCTACCCAGAGACGGGCGGGCTGAATGTCCCTGTAAGTTTGTACCTCACAGGCATTCCAAATTATTGGTCTTATACTTTTAACCCCACAACTATTGGTGCATCAGCAGTATCCAATATTTCGGCTTTGGATATTTCCGTCCCGGCCTGCCCTCACGATGACAATGTCAATTTCCAAGCAGTTTATGCTCGACCGGACGCATACACTTTGCCGAGTACTGTCCATACTATTTCGTCAAGCCCCTCAATGGCGATGACGGCGACTTGGCAAACGGGGGCACAATGCACTTCAAATTGTTGCACATACACTGATTATACTTATGACTTACAAACAAACCTTTCCGCCAATTTTGCTTGTGGTCCAATGACTGTTTCTTATTCTTTTAGTTATTCCGGCACCAGCGGTGTCCCTAGCCCTTCTTCCGATGCTTTTATTATTTCGGCTGGAGGCTCACACCAAACAGTCTGTACAAGCATGGGTTGGGCACCTTTGGGGAAGACGCCCAACACCAATCTTATTGTTAATTACCAATTTAGTGGCGCTGTCGGATCAGTTTCGGGATCGTTCCAATTTAATCCCGGGTGGGGTTCGTGTGCTTACAACACGACAAGCGGTACAGTTTTTACTAAGAACTTTTAGGAGGACTTATGATGAGCAAATTCTATGGCTTGGTATTTTTGATCTTTATCTCGGGGGTTACTATTTTCGGGTGCGGGAAGGATGGGTCAACTGGACCAGCGGGGGCACAAGGTCCACCGGCAGCCCCTTCATTTGAGGCTGTAATCCAGAACGGTGTTTATCAGAATGGGGCTTACACAGGTGAAATTGATACCTGGTTGGATGCTGGTGCTAATACCACGAGCGAGTCATCAACAGGGTACCGGAGGGTAATGGTTGGGGCTAACTTAACAAACTACAGCCGTGTTATTAACCGTTTCGATGTTTCTAGTATCCCGTCCAATGCAACTGTACTAAAAGCAACTCTTGAGCTTACAACCATGTCCTCAACTAGTATCGGAGCCAGCCCTGTAACAGTTGGGTTACATAGTTTTGTTTCAACGATGTACCCAGGTTGTCTTTGGACGCTTCCAGCTTCTTGGGTGCTATATAACGGTATTGGATCATGGTCTGCTTGCAGTGGTGATTCGTCGGTCCAACAAGAAGGGTATATCAATAATCCGGCGTTAAGCACCGTTGTATTCACCAACAGCATCAACGGCGTTTCCAAGGTCTACGAATGGTCCATTCCTACTTCCACCGTACAAAGTTGGATCGCCGGGACCAACGAAGGCTTAATTTTGAAAAGCGAAGGCGAATTTTCAGAGCCTACAGCCAACGTGGATTTCTACCCCTATAACTCAACCACGGCTACGAATAACCCGATCCTTATAGTCGATTACCAATAATTTTTTACGGGAGTCATATATGCGGACTTTGCTTTTATTGTCGTTTGTTATCGTTGCAAGCTTTCCATCTTTAGCCCTTTCGAAGGATAAGCTGACGCCTTCACCGTCGCCAACTCCGTCAGTCTCACCTACGGACACAGCCACGCCGTCGCCCAGATGGATCCCCGCTCCACCCGTCAACGAAGATAACCGTTTGTTGAAGTACCGGGTGGACACCTATTTGCTTTCGGATTCCACCGGCACGAACCTAAACACCTTTGGGGATATTATTTTTCGCAAACGGTTGGACCAGTACAACACCAGCGCGGAAGGGGATTTAAGGGTTGGAAAATCCTTCTCTTCAGGCGACACGGCCCAGACGGTAGACCTGCTCACCGCGAAGGTTTCATATTCAGCTTTGTTCCTAACCTTCACGGCTGGCCGTTTCGATGTCGGCGGCTCGTTAAGCCCTATGCGATTTTTCGGCAACTACGCCACCATGGGGATCACCAGGGCGGACGGCTTGGAAGTCACCCTACCTTTGGCTTTCAGCTTGGGGGTACAGGATTTAACGAAGGTTGAATCTTCATCCTCGGCATTGAGTTTCTACTATTTTCCAAGTCTTCTTTCGGCTCAATATGCCAAATACGACACATCACAATCCTTCTTTTTATCCCAGCTTCGTGTCGGGACGGGCATAGCGGGTATTCCTCTTGTGTTTAGGGCCAACGTTGGGGCTGACTCGACCGATTATTTTTCTATGTCATCCTTGAACGGAAACCTGACTTTATCCGGGGCCATAGAGGCTACTGTTGAAAAGGATTTCACCATCTACGGTGAATACGGGATTCAAAACCCGAAATATTGGACCGACACAAGCGCGTTGGGTGTGGGGATCAGGGCTAAGGGAATCTACACCTTCGGGCCTTTGTCTTTTGACCTGGCCGCGATTGAAATCCAATTGCCTTTCGCATCGTCCACGGACAACCTTTTCGCAGGAGGGAATAACTTTAACCCCTCTCTGGCCGTGCAAGCGCAGAAATCCATCTTTGGCCAGGTTCAGGCCAGGCTTGAGGAATTAAAGATCAATTTCAGTATCACGGACACTCCGGGTGATTTTACTTTTGCCCGGGTGAACAACACAAATTCTTCTTTCCCCTCATCCACGCCTATTGGACTGGCTAACCAAATTCCGGGCCTCGACGTCCCCTTATATTCTTCCAGCTATAGTAATTGGGTTTGGGCTTTATCTTTTGGAGTCGATTTCTAGGAGCGACCTTGAAGTATTTAATTCTATCCGTTCTTTTTTTACCCTCCGTTCTTTTTGCCGAGCAATCGGACATTGCCACTTTCATGAACGGCCATGCCGATATGTTCCAACAACTTTCGAGCCGGTACAACGACAGGACCGCTTATAAGCTGTCCCGTTACCCGGGGCAAAAAGCGGGGGCTGTCAGATCCACCGGAGCTGGGGGAAAAGGCAAAACGAAGACCGCCGCCGCGCCGGCCACGGCCACCGGCCCGGAAATACCCCCGCCCACCACACAAACCTTCACCGGCAAATCAGCCTGGTCCGACATGAAAGCCACCATCATCAACTACCACACCCATTTTGTCGGGAAGATCGAAACGACTGCCCCGGCCGAAAAATGGATTCTCAAAAACGGCGAGACGATGATCACGTCCGGTAGCGTTAACGACCTTTACAATTTTACTTTTGACGTGCCGGGGGAATTTAAGCCGGGCCTGGACTTAACAATTATGGTCATCAAAGACGAAACGCAGTACCCCAGCTTAATCGCGCTTCATTAGGCGGGATGAAGGAGGAAATATGAAACAGTTCATTCTTTTTTTACTTATCGTTACACCCTGTTTTGGCTTCGGGACGGAGCAGGAGCAGAACGGCTACGACCAATTTGGCCGTTACCTTCAAGATAAATTCTCGCAATTCAAGAACGATCCACAGGTTGGTTATGTCCGTTACAACTCCCCCGCTGTTGTAGCCAGCTACCAGACATCTAGCGGGAAGACTTCTTACAACATCAACCAATTCCCGGCAGGGGATTCCAGGAATTATGTCAAAGGCCAGATCATGCAACAGATCGGTTCTTTGGCCCAGGGCCTAGCCCAAAGCGCGGGAACCGCGTTGGCTTTTCAGGACGCCACTCAATTAAGGCAACAAGCCACCCAACTCAACGCCTCCAACGATCCCCAGCTCCAACAAATGGCCTCACAGCTCAACCAGGAGGCGACCGCCATCGAAAGCGGGAACAGGGACCAGGCTACTCAGATCGCCTCCCAGATAGCTTCCACGCCCCAACCTTATGTCAGCCCTAGTTATACCCCCGGACCGCAGGAATCAGCTTTCCTTCAAACGATAGAGGCGGTTCTTTCAGGGATCGCCATGTCATCCATTGGCATTTTGGATTCAGCTTTAGCCAGCCAGCTTTTAAGTAGTTTGGGGATCAACAACCAGACAGCGAAGAACATAACGGCCTCGTCGGCCACCGGCCTTATCAGCGGCCAGCCAGCCGCAAGCGTGGGGACTAACGCCGCCGTCCAGGGGACCTCAGCCGCGGGACAAGCGGGTCAAATGCAGATTCAGCAGATCGTTGTGCCTAATGTTAAGCCGGTCAGTAACACATCAGCTTTGCCGTCAGCAGGTAACTAATTTTGAAAGGATCAGTAATGTTTAAACGAACTAACCTAATCGCGATTTTGTGGATAGCCATGGTTATATTTTCTTGGTCGCAGAATTCATACGCTTTGGGGGTCCCGGGCTTTCCTGCCCTCAATACAGCCTTTGGGATGATCTCCCTTATTTTCATCGGGATAATGGAAACTTTTCTCGTTTATCAGCTTATCTTCCACGTGGGAATGATGCACCGGGGGATGCAGGGTGAAAAAGAGAAGTGCCTTCTTATCGCCGCTGAAATTCTTCTGGTCCCCATGGTCCCTTCGATTGTTCAATTCATCTACAACGAATTTTTCACGACTGGGGCGGTATCTGGCTCCAACGCTTGGGATGGACGGTAATGAAAAAAAAGGCCCTAACCTCTATAGGGCTTATTTCATTTTTTAGCGTTATCCAGCCTGTACACGCCTCAATCGTGCAGGACGTTACTAAAGGTCTAGGGGACTTCGTAGCCAACCACGCCTGGCATTATTACTGCAAGACAGCCCGTTATATTGCCGACCTTTGCGTCCAAGGTCTATTCATGGTTTATGGTTGGCTCGGTTCGAGGCTACTTTATATCCCGGACGTCACGGATAAGGGCACCTACATGGGCGTTGTAGGTGTGAACGCTTCAGGGGTTGTCCAAAACGCCGTGAATGTCATGGAGTACCTCGGTTTTTTCCTTTTAGCAGTCCTTTTTATTTTCTATATGGGACGGATGGCTTTAGGAATATCGGGACAGACCTTCACCTTTTACACCATTGGGCGTCTTCTTCTGCCCATCTTCCTTCTTTTCGCCTGGCCTTATCTAGTTTCTCAGATGGCGAAGATTTGCACCAACCTTGGCTATTACATCTATGACCTTAATCCTTATTCTACGAAGGATGTTTTGCAGGGGTTAAACAATTTCAACGCGCCATCCGCAGGGGGCGGGGGTATTACACAAACGTCCCCACACAAATACTGGCTAGGGTACGAATTGAGTTATCTAAAGCTTTTCGCTTTTGCTTTGTCCACCCTTCTTGCGGCTATCGGAATCAAGATCGGCCTCACCAGGATCCACGACGGGAAAGGCGGCGGGTATCAAATGATCCTTACTGCCGTGGCCGCTTTGTTCATGATCTATTTCACTCCAACATTAATTACTTATTTCTCTTATACGGGCGGTGTCGCCAATGTAGGAAGTACTTCCATTGAGCCAGGTGCGAACCCTTTACAAACGAACACAGGCGTTTTGCCGGTCAACCCGCAATCCAACCCTTTGAACAACCTTCCTAATGAAACCTTTCAAAACCAATCCGTGAACTTACCAGCCGGTCCCACCCAGGCTTTGCCGGGGCCTGGCCCGAATGACCAGTACGATCCTAACCAGGACACTTTCCAGGATCTTTGCGCTAATCTGATAAAGTTTTTTGTATCTGTGTGGGGCATCTTTATCGTGATCGGCGTTCTTATCGCCAAGTGCTACCAGGTTATTTCGATCCTTGTTCTTTTCCTTTTAGGTTTTCCGATCATAGGCTGTTTAGGCCATCCGGCCACCGAACACATCCCCATTAACGCCTTAAAACTTTTCATCAAACTAAATCTTTATGCCCCCATGTGGGCGTTGGCTCTTCTTGTTCTTAACATCGTGATTTATATGAATTGGGGGCCGGAAGGCGGGGGCGGTGCGGGTTCGATCATGACGACATTCACTATCCTGGCCGGGCTTTCGATCATCCAGAACGCTCAGGACTTCGCAAACATCTTCACTAATTTCCATTGGGGCGTTGGAGGAAGCGCGCATGGCTTCATGAAGGACGCCATGGGCTCCGTCCGGACAGCGGCTTTGGGTGTTGGTGCTGTCACGGGGGAGTTTGGCCAAAGGGTGGGTAAGATTGGAGGGGGGACTGTTGGGTCGGCTTTGGGAGGTAGTGTTGGAGCTTTGGCTGGTATTCCTTCCGGGCAGTCAATCCAAATGGCAAAGGCTGGCGCGAATCTAGGCAAAAAAGTTGGCGGCGCGGTCGGAGAACACAGCACGAAAGCCATGAACGCTGTGGCTAATTCTTTGACAAGCAAAAAAAGAGGGACTGGTGTTTCAAAATTATTGAATGAATACACAGGCGGGGGCGGCCAGGATACGAGTGGAGGCGGTCCAAGCAAAGTAGCCAGATCAATTAGTGCTGATGGAACTAGGGTTAACTTCACTAAAGGCGGTTGGCCGACGGCCCAGGGATACGCCAACATCAACAAGAAATTAGGGACTAATTTCGACCCTACCCCTTTGAATGACCCGAAGGAATACGCGAAAAGAGACGCCGAATGGAGGAAATCCATAACCGGAAGCGATGAGGAATGGCTCTCCAAACCAGAACCCGGCTACTCACAGGCAAGGTGGAAATCCATTCTTGAAAATACAGGGAAGGCTTAAACATGGGACGACCGCTTAATGAACCAACGAAGGTTTTGGGTGTTATCCCTTTCGCGGACGCTATGGTGATCGTGATCGTTCTTTTTATTGACGGTCTTCTATTCATCCTTATGGCTAGGAAATTCCCGTTCCTGCCCACATTCTTTTTGACGGGGACTATTTTTTTGGGTGTGATCGTTGCGGCACTTTTGAAAAACATTTTTCCACAGGGCTTTTTTCGGGGGATGCTGAAGTTTCATTTTTCGCCCAGGGTGAAAATCCCTGGCAGGGAAAGGTCTGAAATCTGATGCCAACTATTACGAGCGTACCAGCGGAATCCCTCGACCTGGCCAGGGTGGGGGATGGATTTATTGAGTCAAGATCGGGCCGTTTTGCCTCCGTTTACAGGATAACGGGCGGGATAAACCCCCTTATTGAGGACCGTGGGTCCACCAATACGAAGCTTGGTTCATTCGAGAACGCCATCCGGCAATTAAGGCCCAATGAGGAGATCCAGGTCATCCTTCGAAGGGTCCAGGCGGATCCAGCCAGTCTTATCAACCACGTCAAGGAAACAGTCAAGCCGGGCGCGCCTGAAGGATACCAACAGCATTTCGTCCCCTATTACGAAGGTTGGATATCCGACTTCATACAAGGCAACCGGCTTTGCGGTTACGAAGCCTATCTTCTTTTCTCGATAGACTTCAACATTTTGCCTTTAACGGAAATGGCGGCGGGATACCTCGCTAAGGTCTTCGGAAAGAGCAAGAAAAAGAACACAACCTCCGAGGACCGGGCCGCTCACATGGAGGAAGTCAAAAGGCGCGCGAAAACCTGGACCCACATCTTAGGCGTATCAGGCGTCACAGCCACGGAGCTTAAAGAGGACGAGATTTACAGGCTTCTTTATTCCGAGATCAATTTGATGGAATTCAAGGGCGACACCCGGGGATTCAGGAAAGCGGCGCCGGTTTCTGCAGGGCCAGGCGGTCTTGAGACACTAAGAGAAGCCCTATCGGCCCAACCGGTCTTTTCAGACCCCGCTTTCGTGAAAGTAGGGGAAAAATACGTCAGGACCATGAGCGTTACGAACTTCCCCGAGGTGGGAAGGCCGGACCATTTCCTTTCAGAATTCCTTTTTCAAAAAGAAACCTTCAAAGTGACCTTTTTCATCCGGGGCCTGGACCAGGAGATGGGGAAGAGCATGATCCGGTCCCAGCTAAGGATCGACCAGGCGACCGGGGACGACGGAACGACCCCAAACTATGACGCCGCCGCTAATTGGAGAAAACGGGATTCCGTCCTGGCCGCTATCGCTCAGAAGGAAACGGGCTTAGGGCAGGTTTCTTTGTTCATTTCTGTTTACGGGAATTCAGAACAAGAGTTAAAGAATAATTATGAGAATTTCACTTCCCGGTTCGAGGGGATTCACCGCTACGACGGGTATTACCAACAAGAAGAACTTTTCTATTCAACCCTTCCACTTATGAGCAACCAGGTCAGGGGCCGGGTTGAACGCCTTCAAATGACAGCGGACCTTTGTAACCTTTGGCCTTTCTTTTTCGACTCCCTCACGGTCGAAAAAGGGGTGGTCTTGGGGCACACGGCCACCAACGAGCCGCTTTCCTTGAACCTTTGGAACCCCCAAGCTGAAAACTACAACGTGGGTGTTTTCGGCCAGCCCGGAACAGGTAAAAGCTTCATCATTCAGACGATCCTCGACAGGCTTATGCCGTCCGACCCCAAAGTCATGATCATCGACCGATCTGGTGCCTATAAGACATCTTGTTTGGTAGCGGGAGGGGAATACATCTATTTTGATTTGAAGTGCGAGAAGCATATCAACGCCTTCGATTGCCCGGAAGAGAGCTACCAGAAGAGCGGAACTGTTTCGGAGGAACAGCAGGAAACCATCCTTGGTTTCTTGACGACCCTTTTAACCGAAACGGAGGAATCTTCCCTTTCAAACGTCGCTAATTCTGTTTTGCTTGAGGCGATTAAAAAGACCTATAAAGAAAAATTTGACAAGGAAAAGAAAGCTGGGGTGGAGCTTGAACCTCCCCTTTTGAGGGATTTAAGGACTCAACTTATCTACATGGCGAAGGACGCGGATCGATCCGACCAGGGCAGGGAGCTTTGCTCCACTTACGCCGAAGTGTTGAACCAATACACCGAAGACGGGACTTTCGCCAACATCACCGACCGGGAAACCAACATCGACCGGAAGACCCGTTTTATCGTTTTTGACACGTCCCTAGCGGCCAAAAGGGAGAAGGTCAAATCCATGGTTACCTATATCGTTTCAACTTACTGTTTCGCCCAGGCCCGGAAGTCCCAGCAGGCGGGGGATTACCCGATCATCGCTATCGATGAATTTTGGGACTTGCTTTCTTTTTCGGCTGGCCAGGATTTCGCGGATATTCTTTCAAGGACTTCCCGCCACCTTTCCCTCGTCAATATTTTCGCCACCCAGAAGATCGCCGATTGCATGGCCTCCGAGAAAGCCAAAACGGCCCTGGATAACGCCGCAACCAAGATTTTCATGAAGCTGGGGGACGCCGACCGCGCCTTATGCGTCGGGGCCTTTGAGCTGGGGGAGAAGGAATCGGTCATCATCGGGGGCCTCCACCAGGTCAGGAACGTCTATTCACAATGCTTCATCCACAGCACCCCCCGGCAGGGCCTCGCTTACGTTTGCCCTGATCCGGTGATCAGATGGATCGCCACCAGTTACCCGGTGGATAAGAACCGCAGGGCTAAATATATGGAATATTTCAACCCAGAGAACAACCAGGAGGGGGCTTGGGACGCGATCCTCAACCTGACACAAGATGAATTCACCGGAAATGACCCGGATTTTCTAAGGAGTTAGACCATGCACAAATTAGGAAGAGTGGAAAAAAACGATTCTGCCATAGGCGGGTGGACCAAGAACGTCATTTGGGTCATCGTGATAGTGGCTTTCGTAGCTTTGTTGTTTTTCAAGGCCAAGGGGTCTTTGAACCTTTCATCCCTCATGCAATCCTCGCAAAAGCAGGATGGTTCGATCCCAGCCGAGGAAGTCCCTCAATACGAGGCTTTCGCCAAGAAGGTAGCCATCAGTATTTGCAATATCGGCTTTCACAATACCCAGACCTACCTGGCCGACAACAGTAAGTATTTTTCGCAGGACCAGGTGTACCAGTTCCAAAACAGCTTTTTCACCCTAGACCTTCAACGGCAGATTTCAGACCAGCAACTTTACTGTACCGCCGAGGACGTCGTTTCGGCCGAGACGAAGGTACACAACAACTTGGTTTCGGATTGGTTCACTGGGGATATGGAGTACACGTCCCACCTTACCAATTCGTCCATTCGGATCCCTTTTTCTTTCCGGCTGATTATCCAAAAATTCCCGGAAGGCTTTAAGGTCGTAGGCTTTTATCTGGTCACGGACCAGAAATAATGAGCCAGGATATCCTGCAATTAAACCCCGAGAGGGCCAGGACGCAATTAAGCCAGGCTAAGCTGTTTGCCGATGACGGTAAATATGACAAGGCCCTGGACCTTCTTGAGGAGATTATTAATAAATACGAACCAACCAACCTGAAGGCTTATGTTCTGGCCGCCCACATCTTTTTGGACACCGGCAAAGGCAAAGAGGCCGACGAGGTATTGAGCTTCTACAAATTGGCAGAAAAGGAACCAAAGGACTACTCGGATGACGAGATTGATTTTCTTTTTTGCCAAGCCCAGGCCAAATTCAAACTTAAGGGTTACACCGATTGCCTGGCTATCCTCAGTCGGATACTTGAGATCAAGCACGACTACCTGGACGCGGTGGAGCTGCAAGCCGACATAAAGGTCGAGAGGGGTCAATTCAAAGAAGCCATCAATATGTACCTAAGCCTTTTGAACAGGAACCACAACACAACCCAAATGTACTACTCGCTCGGATACGCCCACTTATTGAATAAGGAATACCCGCACGCTTACCACTACCTCAATGAATTGAAGAAGATAGGGGAGACAGACAGCGAAATTAATAAGGTATTCAAAAAGGCCAGAGGCCACGTCAACGAGATAGTCATCAAAGAAGACAAGTCGATGAATCTTTTGGAGAAGTGGCTACTTCGTTTAATGCCCTATTGGGCGGTGGACCGGATCAACACCTATGTTTTAGCCGTCGTATCCAAGCAAAAGGAAACAGAGGTTCTTTACACCGACCCCATGACCGGGTGTTACTCGAAGGCGGCCATATCGGTTTACCTGCCGAATTTCCACGCAAAATGCCCCCATGGCGTCAATTTTTACATCTCTAGGCTGGATATTGACTACTTCAAGAGTGTCAACGATTGCTTGGGACACGACATGGGGGACCGGGTGATCAAGACGTTTGGAGGGATGCTAAAGGAACATTTCCCCGACCGGGCTTTTCGCGGGGGAGCTGGGGCCGATGAGTTCATTTGGGCTTTCGAGGGGACCGAGGGCCAGGCGATCCAAAAGGCAAAGGACTTCAGAAAAGCCATAGAGACGGAGTTACGCCAAAGGGTCTTGGACGAGCTGAAGAAATCCCCGATCCGGGACCCCCTCAAGAACAACGAGCCGATTACCCTCCCTTGGAACATCACCTGTAGCCAGGGCCTTTCGGAGTGGCCGGAGCACGCCACCCTCCAGGACGCCGAGAAGACAGCCGACACAAACCAATACCAGGCGAAGCTCCCCTCTGTGGGACGCAACGCCATATTTTTTAAATTGAAGCTGGTTGAGAAGGGGGAAAGACCCATCCCCTACACTTCGATTCTCGTTAAATATTTGAATAAGCTGGCCGTCGACCGGGGGGCAACTTCTTGGTGGGATTTGAAGACAACCCTGGACGAAAAAACTATGAAGACCATTCTGGAAGAAGCCTCAAAGCTTGAGGACGTGGAGAAGAAAGCGGCTTTGGGGGCGACGTCTTAAGGAGAACAATATGAAGGACAATGAGAAGGATATTTTTTTAAAAGATCTAGGTTCAAGAGTCCAAAAGCTGATACCGGATGAGAAAACCAAAGGGGATCCCTTTTGGGGTCTGATGGAATCAAAAGACGGCAAAATCACCGGTTCTTACTACATGATCCAGGAGATCGAGGGGAGAACAATACCCCTATTCTTTTCGAAGGACCAAGCGGAAACTTTTTTATCTAAAAGGAATGAGGCTGATAAAAAGAAATTTGTGGTCCGGGGATTCACAAAGGAACAACTCCATATGCTTTGCAATTTGTCGGTAGAGGATAAGTTTTCATTTATGGTTTTTTCAGAGAACCAGGACACCAAGGGCAGGTGGGCATACACGCAATGCAACGGGATTTCTTTAGCCCGGGATTTCGTAAAGTAGGGCCACGGACGCCGGGTCCGGTGTTCACTTTTTTCTTACGGAGGGAAATATGGCGATTGAATTGCAGAAGATCAAATACAGCGATAAAGGGAATTTGAAGGCGACCTTTTCGGCGAAGATCACCAACGGGGACGACTTTGTTATCCTTCCCAATCTTAGGGCCGTGTCTGGTTCCAAGGGTGTTTTTGTTGAGTTAGCCGGGAAGAACGTCAAGGACGCCAAGACCGAGAAGTGGACCCATATCCCGCATTACTACGTCAGCAAAACGTACAAACAAAAGATCGAAGAATTGATCATCGAGCAATTATCCAAACGCGGGTGATTATGGCTTCAATCAAAAAGATAAAAGTCACTTTGGATTGGTTCGAAAACCAGAGATACGACGCCGTGGCGACGGTACGGATATCCCTTTCCCCGGCTAAAAAAGGGAATGAGTTTGTTCTTAATGGTATTCGTGTCGCCAAGGAAAAAAAGAATTATCGCATTTACTACCCAACAGGGGAACACCGGAGGATCAACTTTCCGGTGTTTGCTCCGGGCAGTTTTCTTCACAAAAGGATTTTGAAGGCGATCCTAGCTAGGATACCTAAAAAGCCGGTTTTTAAGATTAAGGGCTAGAACAATATTGGAGGTTATCTTGAAGAAGGAATCTAATAAGTTATCTCAGTATAAAAACAACAATGAGGACGCTGGTTTTACTTCAAGACATGAAGAAGTATTCCCTGCCGAACCGGGCACTTCCAACCACCCGCCCATCGAGCAGATACGTCACAAATGGCAGTCTAAGATGGCCTTCCACCCCAACTATGGCCCTGTATTAGTGACCAATATCAACACACACCTGGAAGCAACCGTTGAGATACTTTCTAATGACTACAGGGAGACCCTTTTCAAGAAGAATGTGCCAATGAATGAGCTGTTTTATAACTTCACCTTTTTTAATAAGTTATGTTTTGCTTTTAAATCCTTTTTTGTGGTCATGTCGAAAAGAACATTTGTGGACCACAACTACGAAAAATTAGATAATCATGGGCGTGGGTAGCTTTTCGGCTCTTAGGCGGCAATTTTGAAATTTTCTTTCACACAATGGCCCCGCATTTCGGCGATCTCAACCCGCACCGCTATCTCTATACCCCTCTTTTTTGCCTTCTTCCCGATCCAGACAGTCTTTGCTTGGGGCCCTGTCGGCCACGAAACTGTGGCCTATATCGCTATGGACAACCTCACACCAGCCGCTAAACAGCAGATTGCGTCCTTGCTTCCCCCTGGAATAACCCTGGCCGCAATCTCCAATTGGGCCGATGAAATCCGCAACTACCGGCGCGAGACAGGGCCATGGCACTACATTGACCTCCCGATCCGCAAGGACATAACCGTAAAGGACGAGCAGAACTATTGCCCGGACGGTAATTGCATCCTCGACCAGCTCAAAATCGATGAAACTATCCTCGGGGACCCCACCATACCCCAGCCCGATCGCCTGGAGGCCCTAAAATTCGTGGTTCATTTCATGGGCGACCTTCACATGCCCCTTCATTGCGCGGACGACGGGGATCGAGGAGGAAATGACAAGCTCGTCCGATTCCGGACGCCTGGAAGCCATGGCCACGGACTTACCGATTCTTCATCGGAATCGGCACCCCAAAACCACGCGTCTCGACTTGAGGTCTCGTCGCATGGAGCTAAGATCCAATTACACGCCCTTTGGGACCGGCTAATCGAGATCAAGACCCCGGAGGATCCCCGGGAGCTGGCCACCACCCTCGAAAAGGCAATCCCCGGGGACCAGGCGGCCGCCTGGACCATGGGGGACGAAAAGGATTGGGCTTTTGAAAGCTACCAGATCGCTAAATCCAAGATTTACGTCGGTATGGACCCAGGCCCCCAGGATTACACCGATAACCCCTTACCGAGTGATTACTTTGATAAAATGCGCCCAATCGTGAACCACCAGCTTGAAAAGGCGGGTTTAAGGTTGGCGTTTGTTTTGAATGAAATTTTAAAGTGACGGGGGTATCGTGTGAAATTAATTGAATTCCGGGTGATAGATTTTCGCTGTATTGAGGATAGCGGGTGGGTGAAGGTTGAGGATATGACGTGTTTGATCGGAAAAAATGAAGCCGGTAAATCCGCACTTCTAAATGCTCTTAATAAATTAAACCCTGGTGGCGGTGAATCCCCTGATTTTAATAATTTGGAGGAATTTCCTCGTTGGAAACGGCAAGCGTTTGTAGACAGGGGAGAGCCGGCAACACATTCAATTGTAACTAATTGGGAATTGACCTCCTCCGAAATTGAACAGATCGAAACAATTGTCGGTAAAGGATCTTTGAAAAGTAACAAAGTAAATGTTTCTAAGGGATACGGCACAAAAAACGATTGGACTTTGGATTTTGATGAACAATACAAAAAGGATGGGTATTCCGCTACAGAGGCGCTCCGAGCTAGCTTACTCCCAAAATTTGTATATTTTTCAAAATATGACTCCCTAGAAGGGGAGGTGTCAATAACTCATCTTAGCCAAAATCCAAAAGACGAAAAATACAAAGTTTTTAACACCCTTATGGGCCTTGTTAGAACCACACCGCAGGAACTTCAGCAGATGACCAAGTTTGATGAGCTCCAAAACAAACTAGAAACCGTTTCTAATGGTGTAAGTCGAACAATTAAGGACTACTGGAAACAAAATCAATACTTAAAAGTGAAATTTGATTTTAGGGACGGTACGCCAGGCGATCCCCCACCCTTAAATTCCGGAAAGATTTTTAGAACTCGGATCGAGGACACCAGGCACGAATTTACCGGGCCACTTCGGCAAAGAAGTACGGGTTTCATGTGGTTTTTTTCATTTGTCATTTGGTTTGATCGTCTACAACAGACATTTGGAGACAACATATTTGTCTTGTTGGATGAACCAGGACTAACTCTGCACGGTAACGCCCAAGAAGATCTCCTAAGGTTTATGCGAGAAAAGGTTTTAATAAAATGCCCGATCCTCTATTCAACTCACTCTCCATTTATGGTTGATGGTTCTCACCTGGAAAAGGTTCGGGCCGTTGAAGATATGTCGACGGATTCTGCGATAATCGGGACTAAGGTTTTCGATGATATTTTTTCAGTCAGCAGGGATACGGCATTCCCGCTTCAAGCGATTATGGGCTTTGATATCGCCCAGACTTTATTTGTCGGCCCCAATAATATTTTGGTCGAGGGTTCGTCGGATATCCTTTATTTCACAATGGCGTCACAACTCTTGCAACTTGAAGGTAAGACGGGTCTTTCGGACAAGTGGGTCTTAATTCCGGTTGGGGGAGCTGACAAGGTTGTTACTTTTGTTAGTTTGTTTCAGGGAAACAAATTATTCACCGTTGTATTTCTTGATTCGACCAAAAAGAAACAAAAGCTTGATGATTTGGTGAAGGCAAAAATAATGGAACGCCAAAGGATTTTATCCCCCGGACAATTTATTGGTCGTAATGAGGCCGACATCGAAGATTTGTTTGATGAAACCGCCTATCTGGAAGTAATTAATATTTCTTATAGTAAAAAACTTAATGGCAAGATAATTACCTCCTCGGATTTGGCACAAGGGCCACGAATAATCAAAAGGTTAGAAACTTATTTTGAAGCGAACGGGCTTGGGGAATTTAGCCATTATCGCCCTGCTTATGAAGCAATTCGTAATCCTGATTTACAAACCAAGCTTTTCACAAAAGAGGCTCTTGGCCGGTTTGACAACATTTTTCTTAAATTAAATGGTTTCCTTTCACCGTAAATACCTCTCCACGAACCCGAATGGCTCACCCGCAAACGCCGCATTGACACCAACCTCAAGCATATCTTTTCTAGACCACCAAAATTCATTCGGCGGTCGCACCCCTGAATTTGACCATTGAATAAACTAGGTTTTCAAACCCTCCATACCCCTTCAAGATAAATAAATTTTATTTAATCCTAATTCGTTATATTAGACTTTGTGTAGGACCGATTCGGTCCAAATTTATCTCGAGTGTCAACCAGAAGGAATTATGTTGAAAAAGAAAAAGATTCCTAAATTACCAAGTTTATTTTTGAGAAAAATTTACAAAACAGGTCAAACACGTGGTGCGGATGATGATGAAATTTATCAAAACAGGGTAGGTAGAAACAGTACGGTTTTAATTCCAATCTCAATGTTTGCCATAGCCGGAAAACCACCAGACGGGGAGGATAAATTTGAAAATGGTTATATTGTTTTAATTTCCCCCGATAGATATTTTGGGGATAAGCAAACAAAAGAATATATGAAGAAATGCGGATTAGTATTAGGTCACAACGCATTAATATTTTACGAAACCAGGAGTCAATGGAGTTTATACAACCCAGATGAATCAAAGTGGACCCCGGCTAAAAACCGCCAATCTCCACTTGGCGGCGAGTTTGTTGCAAGGATTTCTGCGACAACAGCGGATAAAAATGGGAAGAAAATTACCAAGGGCTTTGAAACGACTAAAAACAAGGGAGCAGGAATAAGGGTTTATGAATACGCGAGCTCAAAAACTATAAAACTATGTGTCCTTCAACTTGAAGCAATTTATTGGAAGTGTTCCGACTCCGAAAAAGTTTCCCAGGAATTTGGAATGACCATTAAAGACGTTCAAGAGAGAAGAAAAATAATATTGGAAGAATGCCAAAGTCTTAATTTGTTAGATGAAAAAATTCTTAAAAAAAATAGAATATTAAATTCGAATGGTGTAACAATCTGTCCATTTTGCCTGGAGGAATTATCCGCTATGGGTTTTTATAATAAAATGGAACAAGCCGAAGGGCGAGAGGTACTCGATTTAACAATTACAAAACTGAATTTATTTCATATAGAAGAATTAAAACACGGGAAATCTAATCACCGTCCATACAACCTTGGGTGGGGCCATCATCATTGCAATGTGATAGTAAAAGATACGGGAATCGCTCAAACAATTTCATGGTTATACGATGTAGTGCAGAGAAATATATTGGGAGGCTATTTTCTCCCTAAGACTAAAGGAAGTTGAAGGATATTTTCCGGATTTATTTTTAAAATATTTTTATTTTTATTATTTATTTCACGTTCAAAATAATTTTTTCCTAACGGATTTTTAATTCTTTTTACTAATTGGTTAACCCATTTATTCTCAATTTCAATCATAACGCTTCTCCGTTTTTGTCTCAAAGCGGCAATAGCTGTATTTCCGGATCCACTAAAGCAATCTAGAACAATGTCCCCAGGGTTTGTTGTTGAGGCAATTGCATGTTCGAGTAATGATAGTGGTTTTTCTGCAGGGTGTTTGCCCTTGTATGGGCGTACAGAAGGGAAGTTCCAAACATCCGTAAACTCTTTTGAAGAATCAGTTATAAACGGCCGAACAACATCCTCGTATTTGGGCATTGTTTTTACTTTACCAGTTTTAATAAAAGCTTCAGAAAGTCTTTTATATTGGTCAGAACTCGGAACATTCCTTCCCGCTTCCCAGTTTGATACAGCCCCTCCATGATTTACTTTTCCGTAATCACCAGTAATTTCAGTAACTTCTTTCATAGTCAAGCAAGCTTTTTGTCGGGCTTCACGAATTAGATTTCCAAAGTAAGTATGAAAAATATTTCCGTCAAAAGCCGGTTCTGCAAAAATAATGCGTTCTGTGTGTGGATACCATTGCCTAAGAGCTTCTTTTTTCATTTTTTGTTTCCAGCCGTCAAACCCAGGTTCGTTGGGTTTTGTCCACACAACGTGTGAAAGGATATTAAAGTCGACAGAAAGGGAACTGGTTAATTGGGCTTCCATTTCTGAAGCACAGAAACAAAAAACTGACCCATTAGGTTTTATAATTCTTCGCCATTCGTGGAAATATTTATCCATCCAAGAGATATATTCTTTGTCCTCTGAGAAAGATGTATCCCCAAAAATGTTTTTTTTCTTAGTCGAATGGTAGGGTGGATCAGTAAGAATAAGCGAGATGGACGCATCCGGGATATTTTTTAGTAGGTCTAAAGAATTGCCCTGTGCAACTAATAAGGAATCATCCACAAATTTGGTGGATTCTTTCAACGCTAGTTTTATACTTTTATAGTCATTTGCGCGAGATATCACTTAGTGCTCTTTCTTGAAAAGGAAAACCCGTAATCTATGGAAGTTATTTTATAATTCTACCCATAGATCATAAAAACTTCTTAATTATTAATAGCAGGTTTTCATAAAAAAGCAAGGAATTAATGTATGACAATAAATAAGGTCAATGAGAAGAAAAAGCGGCGTGGCCGGCCTAATTTACCTACAGGAGAAGCAAAACAGAGAGTTGTTAGCGTTCGTTTAAATGAAGAAGAATTGAAGAAATATGAAAATTTATCCAAAAAAAAAGGAATGTCCCTTTCAAAATGGATAAGGAAGATTGTTCAGGAAAACATTCTTAAAATGTTGTTTTAAGAATTAAGAACCCATCCCTATGAGTAAATACTACTCCGCCAAACGCACCCGGAACCTATTCGACCCTAAATCCAAAACGCCCTTTCGCCTATCCCGTTCCAAAATCGACCTCTTTATCTCCTGCCCCATGGGCTTCTACCTGGACAGACGCCAATGCAAGTGAACAAAACCCCTCGTCTCCAGCCAAAGAAATTCCCTGAAGTCAGTGAAAGCCTTTACAAAATGGAATTAGGAAAAGCCGTCCGTTTTTTTCGACAAAAAAAAGGCTTAACTATAGGTCAGACTGCAAAACGTTGTAGCTGTCGGCCACAGCAATGGAAACGGTATGAGCGCGGAAATTATATTAATTTAAAGGTTTTATTTTATATGGCCAAGGGTTTTGAAAGTGAACCTAATCGGTTTTGCCGTAAGCTTTTTTCTCTTGTTGATAAAAACTTAAAAAGAATTCAGTCTAAAAGATGAAAGACCTCCCCTATTGGCGCGGCTTGATCTACAACGCCAAATCCCCCTTAGTCCTTAAATCCATCGGGGAAGAGCTTGCCCAATTCCAATCCCAATCGGATTTTCTCGGGGGCGACCCCAAATTAAACGAAGCCCAACTGGCCACCCTCCGGACGCAATACTCCCAAAAAATGAAAGAATTTAAGCCCCCTGATTTGCCCCCTGTGGCGGCCGCCCTGGAGGTACAACCCCCTCAAGAACCCGAAGAATCCGTATTAGCGAAAACCTGTGTTAGGTGCGGAAACCCGATCCCCGTCGAGCGTTTGGAGGCCGTACCGACCACCGTAAGGTGTATTTCCTGCCAGCAGAAGGCCGAAACGGGGGAAGAACAGAAGATCGAGGCCACCAAATGCAAAAAGTGCGGGTCGGTCATGGTATGGAGAATGACTAAGAATTTAAGACCGGCGAAGTATTTCCTTGGTTGCTCTAAATATCCAAAATGCACCTACATCGGAGTTAGTAGTTTCTGATTTTTAGGCCATATCCTCGCGGAACCAGCTATAGCCGTAGCTAAGACAGGCCGATATAATCAAATTAATAGAGATTGTCCATATTAAGGAGGCTCAGCATGGCGAAAAAAGAAAAGAAGCCCCAACAGAAACCTTCGCTTGAGATATTCAAAACCGAGATCCACTTGATAGCCGAGGGCATCTATAAAAAAAGGCTGGCATACAACCAACCAGGCGATGCGCTGTCCGATTGGCTCCAAGCCGAAAAAGAAGTAAAAGCCAAATACGGAATGTAATCAGGGATTTGCTTTGTATGGAGGTTTGATATGCCCGAAGCGCAAATTTCATTTGAAAGAAGAAACCATCCCCGGATTCCTCTAAAAATCCCTGTGAAGTATTGGCTGATTAATGACCCAAAAGAAATCGAGATGATCTCCACCAACAAAAGACACGAGCAAAACACACATACAATTAATGTAAGTTTGAGCGGACTTTACATAGTCTTGGATGAAAAGCTTAATGTTGGAAGTATTATCCGTCTGGATATTTCTATACCGGATTATTCCGTCTCAATGGCGGCTTTTGCCGAGGTTGTATGGTCAAACAAGAGAGGTGGGGGACTCCGCTTTGAGGCCATAAAAGAAGCGGATCAAGAAGTGTTGAAAAATTTCCTTTTGCAGATACCTAATAAGAATTAAATTATTACAAATAATCACCAATAGTTCTAAATCCTAGCCTTTTGGGGGGCGGTAATTCGTGAGAGGATTCAGGGCCATCAGCCTTTAAGCGGCGCGTCCGCAAGCCTCCCGCCATTTTATGAATTCGGGAAGAATAATTTTATGAACACCGCCAAATCATCCAGGTAACACCCTCCCATGCCCAAAGCCCTTAACGTCCCCATTATCAAAGTCAAAAAAATGATCAAGACCCAGAAGTCCCCGATCGTCCGCAAACGGCTCAAAATCCTCCTCATGCACGCCCAGGGCCACCGCCTCAAAGAAATTAGACAATCCTTAAAGGTTGATTTCAGCGAAGTCTACGGGATCATCAATCAATTCAATAAGTGGGGTTTATTAAAATTATTGGACCCTGTATGGGGGCTGCATACGGGAAGAAGACATAAGCTTTCAGATGACCAAATACAAACCGTTATTACCTGGATAGGGGACCCCAACAGCCCAGGTTTCTGTTTTGACCAATATTTCTGCACTTTATTGTGTAAGGATATTTATAAAATATGGGGAGTTCGATTCGGCCCAGCCGCTTTGAGGAAGAGGCTTTTAAAGGCAAATCCCGTATTAAGAAAAAAGCATTTTTTCCGACCACGGGACCCAATTAATTGCTAATTTAATACACTGTTTTTGCCTAGAACGTATTTAAGGAGACTTATTGTGGATAGAGTATGTGTCTTCATCGACGGAAGCGGCTTTTATTTCTCTTTGAAGCGAAACAACCACCCCACAAGGGTCGATTACTACGAGCTTTCAAATGCTTTGGTCGGCCCTGACCGTAAGCTTGTGCGTACCTTCTACTTCAATTCCGCTTATGACTCATCAAAGGATCCAGACAAGTGGAAAATGCAACAGTCGTTCCTCGACTCGTTGGATCGTACCCCCTACCTCGACGTGAAGTTTGGCAGGCTGGTCAGCCAGGCCCAAGGAGGATTCCGGGAAAAAGGAACCGACGTTCTGTTTGCTTCATTACTGGTTTATTACGCGGCTAAAGATTATTACGACACCGCCATAGTTATTACCGAAGACTCGGATTTTGTGGATGGCATATCCAAGGTCAAAGACTTCGGTAAACATGTCGAAGCGGGGTTGTTTTTTGACGGTCAACCAAGGGATATAATTCGTTCGGCAGATAGAATCATTCCTATTAATGACGTTTTAACCATGTTTCGGGATAAAATTTTCCCAAATTCCCCTGAAGTCTTAGAAGAACCAGGGGACAACGCCTTCAACAAAGAGGGCGCGCACCTTCTCAAGCCGGTTTTAACACCTGGAAAGATTTCCAATGGCCGGAAAAAATAAGAAACCTGACCTCTTGAAGATCGCCGAATTTATGAACGGCTATTTGGGAAAAGAACTCCTAATGGGTTTTGATACCCCTAAACACCTTCATAAAGAGTACGACGACATGACCTCCGAGGAACGGGATGAATTATTTGAATTTGCTTTCAGCCGGATATTCACGGATTCGGCCATGGAAGTCTCGGATCACATAAAGCGTAAGCTTTCCTTGGTGGAGCTTAACCTTATTAGAAGGCGAGTGTTGGTTTTCCTTAAAAGTTTAGGGATGAATTACAAAATTAATTGAGTTCGCAAAACTTTATTTGACGTTTGCTTCTCTTAAAGGTTCTATTTCTTCTTCATTTAATTTTGCAACTGACCTTTGAGCAAGACGATTTATATCATCAGGGCCGGATATAAGCATATAAACAGACGGGTCAGAACAATGTTTGTTGAATGTTAATGCCACCGCAAAACCAGTCATTTCTCCACCACCATTATGAGTAGAAAGTAATGCAACAGTAATTACAAAATCTGATTTATCAGACCTAATGACCCTCCCCGGGGCAAGCCCCGGGGTATCTAAACGTCATAAATCGAAAAGCTTTAGCTGTTTCACTCCGTCGCGCTGCCCCTGTTTTGCCACATACTCACGGATAACATTCAGATTCCCACCCTCTCCCACTGTTGCCACGAAAAACCCGTCAGTCCACAATTCACCACCCCACAGCTCTTCCCGCAAATCAGGGTGTCTCGCAAACATTTCTCTCGCAGTTAAGCTTTTCACCACTCTGGCAATTTCAGACGGCGCATATTTCGGGGCAGCGCTCATCAAATAATGAACGTGGTTTCCATCCAATCCGATCTGCTCGAACTCATAGTCATATCGCTTTTCGATTTCTCCACATATTTTTACAAGTGTCTGCTCACGGTCCTTTTGCCGGAATATTTTCTCCCGATACTTCACTGGAAAAACAAAATGGTAGTGGATTTGATAGGCGTTGTGCGCCGTCTTTCGGACCGTTCTCATCCACTCTAGGCTAACTGATATGGTAACCTCGCGGCAAGCCGCGAGGAATTAAGCAAGTTAAA
>Ga0326728_10004742_pt1 | contig 39623 bp, 30 predicted proteins | sample MB3enrmetagenome_FD_207602 | JGI IMG/M metagenome (GOLD analysis project Ga0326728, IMG submission 207602) | Lab enriched peat soil microbial communities from McLean, Ithaca, NY, United States - MB31MN | ecosystem: Environmental > Terrestrial > Soil > Wetlands > Peat | place: USA: New York... | reverse complement strand
AATCAAAATCCTGATCCTCAGCATGTATTCGAATGAAGCTTACGTGCGCAAGGCGTTCGAGCTGGGCGCCAAGGGTTATATCCTGAAGAACGCCATCGAGGTCGATCTGACGCGAGCCGTCATGGCGCTGGCGGAGGGCCAAGCCTACTTCAGCCCCGGCATCTCCCATATTGTCTTGGAGAGTATGAAGGCTGGAACCTTCCAAGGCACGAGCCAGGATCCGTATGAAAAGTTAACGCTCCGAGAAAAGGAAGTCCTACAGCTAATCGCTCAGGGAAAATCTAACAAGGAAATTGCTACGCTGCTTAATATCAGCGTCAATACAGTTGCCGTGCACCGCGCACGCCTGATGGAGACTCTCAACCTCCACCGCACGGCGGAACTGGTCCTCTTCGCGGTCAAGAAAGGCCTCATCCAGCCGTAATAGCCAACAGAGAATAGGGAACAGGGAACAGGAAAGGAGTTTCAAAGTCCCTGGATGTTGTTCCATATTTTCGAAAAGGCATTTTGCCCTCTCCCCTTGTGGCGGAGTTGCACTCTCTCCTGGGGAGCGGGTGGCCCTCGACGGCGCTTTCACCAGCCCGTCAGCTGACGGGGCCGGGCCTTCGCCCGCCGAAGGGTTATTGGCACTGAGGGCGCGCAGCCCGCTACGGCCCGCAGCCAAGTGAGGGGTCGGTTGCACGACGCCGAGGGCAACGCTGGCGGGTTGCACGGCGCGGGAGCGATCAGGGGACGGCAAGCCGTCCCCCTACAAGTTGTCGAACACACCTCACTGACCTGAAGGTGATACCGGCGTGCCCGGGATATTCATCGCACGTGTGACCTGCCCGCTCTTGGCCTCAGCTATTTCAATATGGTACTTATCCAGGATAGTGGCTGTGGCTTGTGCAAACTGGGTCAGCGCCTTGGCGTATGTGTCGCGCGCGTTGGCTTCATTGCCCGCCGCAGTTGTCAGATCCCTCTGCGCCTGGATGACGAGAAACGGCGTAGATTCTCCTAAGAGGAACTTCTTCTGTTCTCCCTCCAAGGTTTCCTTTGCAAGCCCCGTTGCCTCCTTGGCCGCGTCGATCCGTACCTGAGCTTGAGTCACGGCAATCACCGCGTTGCGCACATCCTGCTGGATCTGGTTTATTTGTTGCTGCAACTTAACGCGCATCTGTCGCTCCTGGATAAGGGCCGTCGCTTCGTCAGCCTGAGCGGCACGGTTGCGAATCGGAATCTGCAGGTTGACCCCCAAAGAGTAATAGGGAAACTTGTTGTGGAACACTTGCGAGAGCGCATCCGAAGCCCCTCCCGGCACATAGCCCGTTACTCCCTGAGGGCAGGCGGGCTCATAGAGAGGATTGCCTCCGCAAAGGAAATGCCCCGAAAGTCCCGTCGGCCCATAGCTGGCAAAAACGTTCAAGCTGGGTAGCAATCTGTTGCGGACCGCCTGAATTGTGATGTCTTGGTTTCGCATGTTCAGATTGGCTTGTTCGATTTCCGGCCTGTTCTTGACTGCCTCGGCGAGCGCCTCTTCGAGCGGTGGAATGTCATTAGGCTTTGGTTCGGGCAGCTTATCAGTGGGCTCGATGGCTACGCGCGTCAAGTCGGCATCGACATGTTTGGCGAGCGCAGTTTTCAAGGTTTCTTCCTGCTGATGGTAACTGGTTTGGGCAACGATCAGGTCCTGCCGGCGGGCGGCGACTTCTGACTTGGCGCGCGTGATCTCGATGGCCGCCATCGCCCCGATTTCCACTTGGCGCGTGTTATCTTTCAGGAGTGTCTCCGCAGTCCTGAGCGCTTCTTCAGCCACCTGGACGTTTTCGCGGTAATAAAGAAGGTCCGAATACAGGTTCACGACCTGCGCAATGGTGGTAATGACCTGCTGCCGGAATACACTGTCGGTCAACTGAAGGTCGTTCTTTGCGATGCGCAGGGACGAAGCATTAGCGCGGTAGCCAAAGCCATTCAGAAGGTTCTGACTCAAAGTAAGGATCATGCCCGAGGGTACTTCCGGGTTGACCAGCGAAGTCAAGGCGGTGGTGGTGGAGCGATCTCCATAAAATGCAACCACGTAACTGGTCCCCGTCATGAAACCCTGGCCGTAATAGGTCGAGTAACTTGTCTGCTGGTTGGTCAGGGAGGGAACGCCGGTGAGGGCGATTGTTCCAAGCGGCGTCTTGTTCTGGTCCCAGCCCATGCTGAAACCGGCAACTGGGTCGCAGCACCCAACAGAACCGAGATTCTCCGCACCGCCGCCGGAGAAGCCTGCGCCGCCCGCGCCGCTACTACTCCCACTACTTCCGCTGGTCGTGCTCGAGCCGATGGCCCCCGCAAACAGCGCCGTCGAGATCGTACTAACGCCCGTCACGCCGCGCGCCGCCGAACCTGACTTGCTACGGAGATAATCCGCCTGCGCCAAGGGTATCGTAAACCGTGCCACATCGATATCCAGGTTGTTTTCGAGTGTCAGCGCAATGGTATCCTCAAGGGACAGCCATAGCTTCCCCTCGCGGATGAGGTCCTTCAGCCGCGGAGAATTCTCCATTCGCGGTTGGGGAACGTAGAGTGGAGCGAAGGAATCGAGAATATTCGGGAATGAGTGGGTCTTGGTATAGTCAAAGTCCATCACATTCGCGGCGACTCCCGCCGGCGGTGGGCCTGCAGCCTGTTGGCCCCAGACCTCGACAGTTTGGATCAAAGTAGCCAGGACTCCCACCCCCAGGATGAAGGCCAGACTACGGATTGTTAGCAGCTTCATAACGATTTGCGCTCCTTTCAAGCTTTAATTCATTCATACGTGGCCAGCAAGCCATAAGTTTCGTGAGATGATTTCCCAGTATAACGAAAAACGCCCCCTGTAGCCGCAATTCTGCTTCGCAAGCTGTCAGCCCTCAGCTTACAGGGAATTAGGAACAGGGAATAGCGAACAGGACCCCGAAAGCTGTTCCCTGTTCCCTATAACCTGACACCTGGCACTTGACACCTATTCGTAACGGAGCGCCACCATGGGATCGACCTTCGTGGCCCGGCGAGCCGGGATATAGCCAGCGAAAACGGCAACGGCTACGAGCACTATGGTCACAGCAGCGATTGTCGCCGGGTCTGTAGGCTTCACCCCGTAGAGCTGGCTCGAAATGAAGCGTGCCGCAGCGACGGCCATGAGTAGACCGATGGTGACTCCGACACCAACCAGCGCGAGCGACTCGCGAAGCACCATCCAGAGCACCCGCATTTGGTCAGCGCCCAGCGCCATGCGAATGCCGATTTCGTTGGTTCGGCGGGCCACCCCGTAAGCCAGGACGCCGTAAAGGCCCACGCACGCCAGCACGAGCGCTAGGATGCCGAAGAAGCCTGAGAGCCTTGCAATCAGAAGCTCCTTATTGAGACTTCCATTCACTTGTTCGCTCAGGGTAGCGATCATCGTCACAGGCAAGTTCTTGTCCACTTCCTGAATGACCCGGCGTGCCGAACCCGCCATGCCACCCGGGTCGGTCGTCGTGCGAATCTCCAAATAAGCGGCGTAGGACTCTGGGCCTTCTGCTTGCGCCAGAGGCAAGAAGGCAACAGGCCAATAGTCCTGCCAGGGATCGTTGAACTTGAAATTCTTGACCACCCCCACGATTTCGACCTCGAAGGCCCTGGCGGGAGTGTCCATGGAGAATCTTCGGCCAATGGGGTTCTGCTTTGCCAGGTAACGCTGGGCGAAGCTCTCGTTGACCACCGCAACCTTGGGCGCGCCCTTTGAGTCGCCAGGGCCGATGTCGCGACCCAACAGCAGCGTCATTCCTTCGGTCTCCGCGTAGTTCGGCCCTACCCAAACCCATTGGCAGTCCGCTGCTTCATTCGGTGGCGGGAAGTAATCCTGAACCGAAATCTGTCCGCCCCAGTTGATACCGCTCATGGGGCTGTAGAGCGAGAGACTCGCCACGCGCACACCCGGCAGGGCATGCACCCTGTCCAGGAGTGCTTGGTACAAGGGGTGAAGCTGATTCTGCTTATAGCCGGCGATGAGGGGATCAATCCCAACCTCCAGCACATGCTCCTGGTTGAAACCTAGATCCTGCTTTGCCAAGTTCCGCAGTGTCCTGACCAATAATACTGCGCACACTAGCAACAGCAAGGACAACGCCACCTGAGAAACCACCAGGGTTTTTGGCAGGCTCCATCGTGCCGCGGGGGATGTTCCCAACGTTCCACCCTTCAGCGAATGCGCCAGGTCCACTCCAGTGGTTCGGTACGCTGGGGCTAGCCCAAAGAGGATACCTGTCAAGAGAGAAACCGCGAGCGTAAAGCCTAAAATCCTCGCGTCTGGAGTAACGTCTAGTGGAAGACTGCTTGTTCCGCCTGCCACCATATTGACGAGTACGGTTATACCCCAGGCTGAAAGGAGCACCCCCAAGACGGCGCCCAGCAGTCCCAGCAGGACACTCTCGGTGAGCAGTTGCCGCACCAAGCGGGTACGGCTCGCCCCCACAGCAAGGCGCATGGAAATCTCCTTCTGGCGGGCCGCTGCGCGCGCGAGCAAGATATTCGCTACGTTGGCGCAGGCAATCAGCAGCACGAAGGCCACGACGACCATCAAGATATGAAGCAGGTGCGAGTAGCGGAAACGTAAGTAGGAAATTCCCCTGCCACCCGGACTCAACTTGATGTAGGAGTGCTGAATGTTGCGTTGCGCTTCGGATGAGGGATGCGGCCCTGCTTGCTGCGTCAGGAACTGGCGAAAAGCTACATCCACGCTCGCCTGAGCCTGCTGCAACCTGACCCCGGGTCTGAGCCGGCCGATCAGGTTGAGCCAGTTGACATAGGGGTCTCGCAAGACAGATCCCCGGTCCGGCATCAATCGGGGTTGAAGGGTCACGGGAAGCCAGAAATCGGCCAGGGGGCTTTCCACGCTCTCTCCGAAGAACTCGGGCGGGGTCACGCCGGCCACGGCTAGCATAATGCCATTAACGTTGAGCACTCGGCCGACGACCGACCGGTCGTTGTTGAATCGGCGCCTCCAATAGGCGTAGCTGATCACCGCGGCGGGAGGCGCTTCGGGCCGATCATCTTCCAGTGTGAGCACTCTCCCTAACACGGCCTGAACGCCCAAAACCGAAAAGTAGTTCCCCGAGACTAACCTTCCCCAGGCCAACTGCGCCGGCTCACTTTCTCCCATTCCTTGCGGACGGACGTTAAGCCGGTCAAGCTCGGTGCGGAATGCGGCGACGCCCTCAAAGGAGGGATCGTTGTCGCGCAAGTGTTCATATAGAGGGTAGGAGAAGATGTCGTAATGCTCCCCGGAGCCAAAACCGACGAATCCGCGCCTGCGACCCTCACCGAAGAGGGCAAGCTGCTCGGGCTTCTCGACCGGTAGTGCCTTCAGCATAACGGCATCAATCAGCGTGAAGATCGCGGTGTTCGCGCCTATGCCGAGCGCGAGCGTCAGCACCGCCACAAGGGTGAAGCCTGGATTCTTGGCGAGCATCCGCAAGCCGTAGCGCAAATCCTGAATGAGAGTTGTCATAACGTGTCCTTCCTTGAACCCTGCCATTGACGATTGTCGATTGCCGATCGATGCGAAGAGTCGAAATTCGAAACTCGAAATTCGCCCGCCAACTGGCGATTTTCGGATGTCGACTTTCGAATTTCGCCCGTCGAGGTCCGGCCTTTGCGAGTCAATCGACAATCGTCAATCGCAAATCGGCAATCACTTACTTGACCGCCAGAACGACGAGCGTGGCATCGTCCTCGAAGCGCCCACCGGTGAATTTGGCCACCTCTGCCAGAATTCTTTCCTGCAACTCGCCAGCGCTGAGGTGGCGGTTTTCCAACAGCACTGTGACCAGGCGTTCTTCACCGAATTCTTCCCCCTCCGGGCTGCGGGCTTCTGTCACTCCATCCGTGAAAAGCACGAGCCGGTCACCGGCGGCGAACTGAACCTCGCCTTTTCCATAGTTCCAATCGGGAAATAATCCCAGCGGCGGGCCGCCCTCGCCAAGGCGGAGCCACGAACCATTTGGCCGCGCCAGAATTGGCGCATTGTGCCCCGCATTGGTAAAGACCAGCCGGTTACTCGAGCCGTCAAGCAAACCATAAAAAGCCGTGATGAATTTGCCCTGCGAAACATTTCCGCAAATGATCCGATTGACTTTGGCGCAGAGTTGCTCGGGCTGTACCTGCTCGGACGCCGTGGCCTTGAGCGCCGCCTGCAAGTTGGACATCAGGAGCGCGGCGGACATTCCCTTGCCTGAAACGTCGGCGATGGACATCGCGAGTCTGGTTTCGCTGAACGCATAGATATCAAAATAATCCCCACCCACGACGCGCGCCGGCAACCACGCGCCCGAAATCTCGTATCCCGCTAGTTGTGGGATTTCCTTGGGGAGAAATCCGCGCTGGACGGCTTTCACGTCTTCCAGTTCCCGCTCCTCGGCCTGCAACTCCTGGCGACGAGATGCTCCATGCTCGATCTGCGTTCGTAGGATGTCGAGAAGTTGCCGGTTGTCCCACGGCTTCAAGACAAAGTCCCCAACCCCCAGGTGCATGGCTTCCACGGCCAACTCAACGCTGCCCCAGGCCGTCATCACAACGACAGGCAGAACGCTGTCCGAGGCCTTAATGCGGGAAAGCAGATCGAGGCCCTCTAAGCCCGAGGTGGTGTCTCGGGTGTAATTCAGGTCCAGCAGCAGAAGATCGAAGTTTTGAGTCGCAACAGCCTGCATGACCGCTGCCGGGGAGTTCACTCCTTCGGCTTCGTAGCCTTCCCCTTTGAGCAAGAAGCGAAGGGCTTCCACCACATCTGGCTGATCATCCGCAATCAGGATTCGCGTGGTGGCAGAAGTTCGGCTTTTCTTGCGATCTAGCACCAGAGTCTCCATTGGAACACCTCAGTACTCGGCAAACATTTAACCATCAGGTTTCAATACCGCAAGAAGCGGACCAATCGGAGAACATCTATATTCCATTCGATATGAAGGAGTTATGAGATCTGCCGAAGCAATGCTCACGTGCGGAGTGTCCGATTTTGGGATTCGATTGTGTCAGTTTCGGACAGACGCAGATGCCCGCGCATTAAACCCTGAATTCGCAGATTGAGAGGCCCTGGTCCGTTCCAACCCGTTAGATTGAAGTCGCTTCCACCAAACTTGCACAGGAACAGAACGGTGCGTTTGACGATTGCTTCACTCTGTGGTTCTGGCCTCGCTCAAGTAACCCCTCACCCGGCCCACTTCCCGATGAAGTGCATCGGGACAGCGGGCCACCCTCTCCCCTCGGGAGAGGGCTGATACCGAGAACACATAGAACAGCGGCCCTCTCCTTTGGGGGAGAGGGTGGCGAGCGTAGCGAGCCGGGTGAGGGGTCCTCTCTCTTCGCGTGAGGTTAGATTTACGGATTCGGGTTAAGGCGCAGCAGGGCCGCAGCCAAAGACCAAGTTCTCATTGCCCCGCAGCGGCGGGCTTATTGAAGACCGGCGATTGGAAAAGCCACAGTCGTCAATCGAAAATCGTTAACCGTCAATCCTACTTGATGGCGAGGATCTCCCTGCGTGCGGAGCGAGTGAGGAAAGTCTTAACGTTGCCGCCAGGAACCAACCGTTCGACCTCTCGATTGGTGAGCGCGGGGTACGGAAAGGGAGTCTTGCTTTCGGCATCGGACCCAAGCACCATGAGGCTGTCGAACCACCAGCGCGTGTCCGCTCCGTTAGCCAGATAGGGTTCACGAAGCAGACAAAACAGTACCCCTCCCGGCCGAATATAGGACCACAACTTCGTCACCAAGCCGGGAAGCGCATCTCGTGGGAGTAAGTCCAGAAGATGCCAGCAAGCAATCGCGCATAAGGCGTCGGGAGGAATGGGAGGAAGGTTTTCGAGAAACTCGTCGATCAGAAAAACCGTCCTCTTACCACGCCGGCGGATGAATTTGGAGTCGGATTGCCTGGCAAGGGTTATCAGGTCGGAGAAATAGAGTTTTGCGCCACGCTTCAGGAGGACATCGAGCGTCGCTTGGTACACGGGGCCACAATCAAGAATACGGGGGCGCGGTACGTCGCGTAAATTCTGCCACAACCATTCGAGTGCACGACTGGGTGTTGCTGGGTGACCTGCCGAGGACTCTTGAGGGTCTTGGGATGTTCTCGTTTGCAACATCAGAACCCATGCGCTTTGCAATGCTCCAGGCTCAGGATGACCCTGCAACGCGGCATGAATCGCGGGGCATAAGTCCTCCCGCTCTCTTCGGACCTTGGCGTTTCACTTGCCCAAATGGACCTAGGCGCTCGTCTCCAAGGCGCTCTGCGGGGAGGTGGTTTGGGAACCCTCCTGAGCCTCCTCACGCAGGATGTCAATGCTCCCCTTGAAATAGGCGCCCTCCTCGATGGCGACAGCGCCTGCCAAGAGGTCGCCAACTACATGCCCACTGCGGCGAATCGCGACCTTTTCCCGCGCCACAACGTTGCCTGCGACGGCGCCCAGGATCACCACCTGGCGCGCGCGGACTTCCGCCTTGACCTGCCCATCCGCTCCTACCGTCAGGCAATGGTCTTCAAGAGAGATGGTTCCCTCGAATTGCCCTTCGATGAGCAAGTCCTCGCTTGCCGATAACTCGCCTTTCATCACCACCGTCTGACCGAGAAGCGTCTGGTGCTGAGCGGTGGGCGTCGTGCTTGGCACCTTTGCAGTCGTCTCATTCATAGGCGTTTCCATCCTGGGAGGCGGAGGCGGCGCCGGGGGTTCAACACTTGGGGGCACCACCGAACGAGTTTTCTTCTCCCACCACATTGCGGATTCATCCACCACCAAGGCGTCCAGGACGGAATTCCCGTCTGGCGCCTCAGTCACTCTCTTCGCGTTGGTATCTTACAATGCGCCGGGCATAAGAGCAAACCCAAAAGCAACCCAATCCAAACGAGGCCCGTACGCTGAGCGAGGCGTTGGCTGGGGAGCCACGCGCATCACCGATTGCCCGCTTGGTAGACCACCCTGCCTCCCACAATGGTGATTTCCACGCGCGCGTCTTTGATTCTCTCCGGCGGGATTTGGAACAGGTCTTCAGAGAGCACATCCAGATCGGCAAACTTCCCCGGCGAGATTGTCCCCTTATCCTTCTCTTCAAAGGCAGCGTACGCACTACCCTGGGTGTAGGCGCGCAAGGCTTCCTCAACCGTCAAACGCTGCTCTGGAAACCATCCGCCAGGATTCCTGCCGTCGAGTGTAGCGCGCGTGACTGCGGCAGCGATGCCCGAAAGTGGGTCGAGAGGCGCTACCGGCCAGTCCGAACCGAAGGCCAGCACCGCCCCAGCATCCAGCATCGCCCTCCAGGCGTAGCTCGTCCGCGCGCGCTCGTGTCCAATACGCTTTTCGGCCCAGCGCCCGTCATCAATGGCGTGGTAAGGCTGCATGGAGGCGACCACGCCAAGCTTCCCAAAGCGGGCAAAATCCTCCCGCCGGACGTGTTGTGCGTGTTCGACTCGAAACCGGTGCGCCGCGGGATGGTCCCCACCGGCTCGCTCATAGATATCCAGGATGGTTGATACCGCGCGATCTCCAATGGCATGAGTGCAAACCTGAATTCCTGCCTTGTCCGCTCCGCGCGCTAATCCCTCCATCTTCGCGGGCGGAATCATGAGCGGCATAGGTAGACCCACGTTGCCGGGTTCGTCATCGTAAGGCTCGAACATCCAGCCAGTCCGAGAGCCCAGAGAGCCGTCCGCAAAAGCCTTCACGGCTCCGAGCTTCAGGAAATCGCTGCCCATGTCGTGCGAGATTCCCGCCTCCGCCAGCTTCTCCCATTGGGCAATCGGAGTGATCGCGTAAAGGCGGCAGGTAAGCCAGCCCTCGAGTTCCGCGCGCCGCAGCAATTGGATCTCGCCCGTGAAGCTCCCGTTCCACGAGTCCGTGTCCACGGTAATGTCATGCACAGACGTCAGACCGACGCGCGCGGCTTCCTTGAGGGCAGTTCGCAAGGCCTCCTCCATCTCCCGCTCGGTGGGGCGTGGAATCACCTTGGCGACCAGATCCTGCGCCCCGTCCTTCAAGATTCCGGTGGGCTCGCCGGACTTCGGATCGCGAACTATCACACCCCCGACCGGATCCCGCGTGTCCTTGGTGACACCCGCGAGCTCGAGCGCCAATGAGTTCGCCAGTCCGGCGTGGCCGTCGTAGCGGCTTATGAAGACGGGAGTGTGAGGGGTCACCGGATCAATCAACCAGCGATCGGGCAGCTTCTCCGAAGGCCATGCCTCCTCATCCCAATTGCCGCCCTGCATCCACGTTCCGGGAGGCAGAGTGTTCGCCTTGTCCGCGATGCGGCGCACGAGCTCCGCCTCGCTGTGCGCGTCTTTCAAGTCGACCCCCAGAAGCTGAAAGCCACCCTGGATGAAATGAACGTGGCTATCGGTCAAGCCCGGAACCACCAATCGCCCCCTGAGATCGACCACCTCCGTGTTCAGGCCCTTGTAGGCGCGGATTTCTTCATCGCGGCCCACGGCTAGAATCCGCCCGTCCGCAATGGCTACAGCCTCAACCATTCTCGCTGGAGCAGGAGTTTCACCCCTGGTTGTAACAGGCTCTCCAGTCCAGATCTTGCCGTGCAGAAGTATCAGATCAGCCCCATGTGGTAACTCGTTGCCTCTTAACAGATCGTCACCCGATTGCGGGTTTGCAGCGATTGTTGGCATCCCCATCGAAAGCCCCATAACTAAGATGAATGCGCCGAGCGTTCGACTCACTGATCCCTCCCAGCAGGCGATTATTCATATTATGGGGCGCTGGAGCAACCATGGAGTGGACTTCCTTCGACCGCTGACCCAGGCTTCGGTAGTACCTCTGTGTCCTCTTCGCGAAAAGAGCCATAACACAGAGATCACTGAGATGCTCCTTGTCCTCCGTGTTAAAGCTTGAGAGGCACGGAGGACACAGAGGGTCTCGTTTTGGTTGCGACTGGCGCCTATGTAATATGATATGCATGACAAAAGGCTGGTCTAACTAGTCGTGATGCATGGAGCCAGAATTCGTGGCCGCGAGCATCCGCGACACCATGGAGTGCAGGCAGCGCCGCTCTTACGATTTGGCGGATTTCAAGATCTTCTGGGTAGTTTCAGCGATTAAGTCGCCCATGCGGGAGGTCGTGATGGGGCGGGACTTGCCCGGAAGCTCGGGCGTCCGATGGCCACGTTTCAGAACCTTCTCAATGGCTGTCTCGATGGCGCTCGCCGCCATCTCCATGCGGAACGAATAGCGGAGCATCAGGGCGGCGGAAGCGATGGCCGCGATGGGGTTGGCTCGATTGCGCCCGGCGATATCCGGCGCTGACCCGTGGACGGGTTCGTACAAGGCATGTTGCTCACCCAGGCTGGCCGACGGTAAAAGGCCGATGGACCCCGTGAGCATGGCGGCTTCATCACTCAAGATGTCTCCGAACATGTTGGTGGTCAGGACAACATCGAAACTCGTGGGACGATCAATGAGCCGCATGGCGCAGTTATCCACGTACATGTTCTCGAGCTCGACTTCAGGATAAGACTTGGCCACCCGCGAAACGACCTCACGCCAAAGACGGGAAGACTCCAGCACATTCGCCTTGTCTACAGAAGTGACCTTGCGCCGCCGCAGCCTGGCAAGCTGGAAGGCCCGGTGCGCCACACGTTCCACTTCGTGCTCGCGGTAGACCTCCGTATTGATTCCCACGCGTTCGCCGTTCTTGGCGAAGATTCCCCGCGGATTGCCAAAGTAAATTCCCCCCGTCAACTCGCGGACGATCACCATGTCAGTGCCCCGAACACGCTCGGGTTTGAGCGCCGAGATTCCCACCAGCGAATCCAGCACCCGGGCAGGGCGCAGGTTCACGTAAAGCCCCAGCCTCTTCCGGATCTGCAGCAAACCCTGCTCCGGCCGGACTTCCGGCCGAACGGAATCCCATCTGGGCCCCCCCACCGCGCCTAGCAATACCGCCTGAGAGTTGTTGCAGATGGAAATAGTCTCTGCGGGAAGTGGTGTGGCGGTCGCATCCAAAGCGCCACCACCGATCAAACCGGTTTGAAACCTGAATGTGGGCTCGGCGATTGCCTGCACCGCCTGCAAGACTTTTATCGCCTCAGCCGTCACTTCAGGCCCGATACCATCGCCGGGGAGCACTGCTATCCTATAAACACTTTGCATATCTTTTCTGCTGTATATTATACAGGATTAAAACGCAAATTTGCGAATTTCCTGATGGCGTCCAGGAATCGAAAGCCTGTGGTCGCCCCGAGCCCAATCGGGCGCAAAATTCTAAAGCATTTATAATCAATGGGTTGGACTGGGTAGCGCGAGAACCCCGCCCTTTGGCACTTCCTTTCCCCTCGTGGTGATTAAGCTAAACTCCCGGTAGGCTTCTGGAGAGAACTTCACATCCGCTCAAAGCTTCGCGACGAAAGGCTACGGTGGCTAGTAGCCACCGGGGAGAAGACGGTCCACGGCCTCATTCTCGTGCACCGAACTGGAAGCGAGAGCTGTCTCCTCCTCTTCGAGGCGTCTCAGCTCGTAGGCCGCCTTGTTGGCTGCCTGCAAGTAGGCGCGGGTGGCGGCTTCTACCACGCTGTGGCTCGTGGACCTTCCCGTGAACTCGCGTCCTTCAAATCGCGCCCGAATCGAAACCTCGGCCACGCCGTCCGTCCCAGGGCCTACAGTATGGACCGAAAAATCAGCGATGATGCCCGGAACACCTACGATCCGGTCCACCGCGCGGAAAGCCGCATCGCAGGGCCCCTCCGCCGTCGCTGAGTCGTGGAATACGGCGCCGTCTTTTTCCAACTCGACGGTTGCCGTGGACCGCCCCTCGCTCGAGGTCACGCTCTGTAAGAGCTTGAGAGTGAACATTTCCGGCAGGTGCTGGAAACCCTCCTGCACAATCGCCAGGAGATCCTCATCGTAGATGTTTTTCTTGCGGTCCGCGAGCTGACTGAACAATTGGTAGGCGCGCTCCAGTTCGGGCTTCGCCAACTGGTAGCCAAGCTCTTCATAGCGCTTGGCAAGCGCATGCCGGCCGGAGTGTTTTCCCAGCACAATCTGGTTCGAGGATAGGCCCACCGTTTGAGGCGTGATGATCTCGTAGGTGATAGCGTTCTTCAGCACGCCGTCCTGGTGAATCCCAGCCTCGTGGGAAAAAGCATTACGCCCCACAATGGCCTTGTTCCGTTGCACGGCGACGCCGCTCAGTCGCGACAACAACTGGCTGGAGGCGTACAGCTCTTCCTTTCGGATGTCGGTGTGCACCCGCAGGACATCTTTGCGAACGTAAATGGCCATTACCACCTCTTCCAGGGCCGCATTACCCGCTCGCTCGCCGATGCCGTTGATTGCGCACTCGACCTGGCGCGCCCCGCCCCGCACCCCCGCTAGCGTATTCGCCACCGCCAGGCCCAAGTCGTCGTGCGTATGGGTGCTGAGGATCACCTTGTCCATTCCAGGCAGGCGCGATTTGACGTCGGCGAACATCTGCTCGTATTCAGGCTCCAGGCAGTATCCCACCGTGTCCGGAAGGTTCAAAACCGTGGCCCCAGCCTCCACGGCCGCATGACAGCATTCAATCAAGTATTCGCGGTCGGTGCGACCCGCATCCTCCGGAGAGAATTCCACGTCGGCGCATAGACACTTCGCGTGCCCCACCGCCCAACTGATCTGTTTCAAGATTTCCTCGCGCGTCTTGTGCAGCTTGTATTTCAGGTGGATATCCGAGGTAGCAAGGAAAGTATGGATGCGCGGGCGCGCGGCATCTTTAATCGCCTCCCAGGCGCGGTCGATGTCCAGTTGGCTAGCCCGCGCCAGGGCGACAATGACGGGTGTCCTGATTTCCGCCGCGATGGCATGCACAGCATCAAAATCACCCTGGGAAGCAATCGGAAAGCCAGCTTCGAGAATGTCCACTTGCAAGCGCTCCAACTGCCGGGCCATTTCGAGCTTTTCCTGGAAGTTCATGCTGCAACCAGGGGATTGCTCGCCATCCCTCAGCGTGGTATCGAATATGTAGACTTGGTCGGACATCGCCCCTCCAGAATTAAATCATCGGGTCATCGGGTCATTGAGTCATCGGGCCATTGAACCATTTCTCCATTCCCTCCAAGAGCTGACGTCTGCGCCCGCGTTTCAATGATTCAATGACCCGATGACTCAATGGACCAATCGTGCTAATTGTCCGACCGGTCGGGTGGTAAAGTCAAATTTATAATATTTCTGCTATCATAAGCTTGTCTTATAGGAGGCAGCCATGGAAATCTCCCAGCTCGAAGCCTTCGTGGCCGTAGTCGAAGAAAAGAGTTTTTCCCGTGCGGCGGCCAAGCTCCTCAGAACGCAGCCGGCCATCAGCCAGGCCATTCGCCGGCTCGAGGAGTGGACAGGAGAGCCCCTGCTCGACCGCTCCTCCAGGAGCGGCATCCTCACCGAAGCCGGCCGCATGGTGTACGAGAACGCGGAGAGAGTCTTGAACCTCCGGGCTGAGACGCGCGCCGCCCTCAATGAGCTTCGCGCCCTCGAGCGTGGCAAGCTGACCGTGGGCGCCAATGAGACCACCGCTCTTTATCTGCTGCCCGTACTCAAACGTTTCCGCCAGCTCCACCCGCCCGTGCAGGTGATCGTCAAACGTTGTCTTTCGCGCGAAATTCCCGGCACCCTGGTTCGTCACGAGATCGATCTGGGCGTGCTCTCCTACAATCCCCGTAACCCTGACCTGGAATCCACCGTGGTCAGCCTGGACGAGCTGTGCATGATCGTCCCCCCGCAGCACGCCTTGGCCAACACGCATGAAGTCAGCGTGCGCGATCTAGGCCGCGAATCCTTTATCGCTCATAGCATCGCCTCCCCCTACCGGCAGAGCGTGATCGAAACCTTCGCACGCTTGCGCACCCCCTTGAGGATCGATGCGGAACTGCCCACGGTGGAAACCATCAAGAAGTTCGTCAGCATGGGCATGGGAGTGGCCTTCGCCCCGCGAATGTGCGTGCAAGAGGAATTGGCGCGCAAGGAGTTCGTGGCCCTGAACGTCAAAGAACTGCGTATCCAACGCAAGCTGCGCCTGGTCTACCGTCGCCGTGGCGCCCTTTCCGCCGCCGCCCAGCAATTCCTGCGCGTGGCCAAAGAAATCTCTCGTGTCTGACAAGCGAGTTAGGGTAAACTGCAATCGCGCGCCTGTAGCTCAGATGGATAGAGCGGCAGCCTTCGAAGCTGAAGGTCGGGGGTTCGAATCCCTCCAGGCGCGCCACCTCAACAGTCAGCTCTCAGCCGTCAGCTATCAGTCCTTCTTCCCCACCTACCACCTACGACCGCAGTAAGCAGTAGGCAGTAAGCAGAAGGCGGCCGGCGGAGAGCAGACGCTTTTCGTTCTGACTCCTGAATCCCGAATCCTGAATCCTGAATCGTGAATCCTGTTTCTTTTCAACAACATTCCCGCTTTCAACGTGTAACCACCTTTGTTTTCTGTAACATTCCCGCTTAACCCCAGGTTGCTGAAAGCCGGCGCGATTGTATACTTCAGAAACCCATCCGGCGTGATAAGCTAGTTTCTGGATGAGGTAAATATATGAATCTAACAGAGATAGCTGAGCAAATTAAGACAGAAGGCCAAGCCCGAGAGTTTCTTGAAAAGACCCTATGGCCTGATGGGGCAGTTTGTCCGCATTGTGGCCTTATAGGAGAGTCTTACCGCCTCCAACCTAGACCGGACGGCAAGACTCACGTTCGCCCTGGCGTGTGGAAGTGTAGCGGGTGCCGCAAGCAGTTCACCGTTGGCGTGGGAACCATCTTTGAAGATTCACATATCCCGCTTCATAAGTGGCTTCAAGCGATTCACTTGCTCTGCGCCAGTAAGAAAGGCATGAGTTCACACCAGCTTCATAGGATGCTCGGAGTCACCTATAAAAGCGCGTGGTTCATGTCTCATCGGATTCGATATGCAATGAAGCAAGAGGGTGCAGACACAAAACTTCGAGGAACAGTTGAAATTGACGAAACCTACGTCGGCGGGAAAGTTAAGGGCAAGGGCACAAAGGCAGCGAAGGATAGTAAGGTTCCAGTAGTTTCGCTTGTAGAGCGCGATGGACGAGCACGCTCATTCCAACTGGAGCATGTTACAGCTAAGAATCTGAAGCCGATCCTTCAGGAACACCTTCACGCATGGTCCCGAGTGATGACCGACGATTCTGCCGTCTATCCTTTTGTTCTTAAGAATCGTGTAATTTCCCATGACGTAGTTTGTCATAGCAGAGATGAATACGTTCGGCACGAAGATGACCGGAGCATTCACACTAACACAGTCGAGGGATTCTTTTCGATTCTAAAACGTGGAATCTTTGGAACCTTCCACCATGTTAGCAGGCAGCACCTTCACCGCTACCTTAGTGAGTTTGATTTCCGGTATAATGCTCGAAAGGTCTCGGATGAGGAGCGCACAGAGCAAGCGATTCAGAGCGTCGTGGGCAAGAGGTTAATGTACCGAACGAGACCTTGTGCCGAAAACTAAGAAGCGCTAGCAACGATTGACGGTCGCCCTAGCGCCCATAGAAAGTGTCTGCTCACCCTCTAGATAGAGGGTACAGGAGAGGTGTGCAAAAATCAAGAAGTTGAATTCTATTCCGTTCTTGATCACATTTGTTGGGGTCTGCTTCTCAATAGGGATTCTCCGTTAACCGTGGTAGCTGCCTTGACAGAATTCTCAGGATATTTCGACGATGGAGGACATCCCGACGATCAGCCCGCCGTGATAGTAGCTGGCTTTGTCGGAACAAAAGAGCAATGGCTGATCTTTGAGCGTGAATGGATGGAAATTCTTTCTCCACTCGGCATAGAACAATTTCACATGACTGATTTCGAAACGTGTCGAGTATGGAGCAGGCGGAAAAAGGACGAAATTCTAAGCAAGCTCGTGTCGGTCATAAGAGAGAGAATTAGAAGGCCAATATCTGCAACAGTTCTTATGCAAGACTACAAAGAGCTAAACGATTCGTATACGCTTGAGCAAAGCATCGGGACACCGTTTGCTATAGCCGGAAGAACCGTAGCCGCTTCGCTGAATACATGGAAAGCCAAATACGCAAACCCAAGCGACCCGCTTATAGTTTTTTATGAGCGAGGCACTAAGCATTACAGTGACTTTGAAGAGGCAATGAAACGAGACCGGCTCCCTCTTCCTATTCCGGCAGGAAAGGAAGTAGTTCCACTACAAGCGGCGGATTTACTGGCGTGGGAGTTGCTGTATTCTGTCAAAAAGCGAAAAATCCGTGAAAGTCTCAGGAAGCTCTTATGGACCGATGAAGGGATGGGAATCATTCGCAAACCACACCTTGAGGAAATGTGCAAACATCCCACGGTTAGGAAGTATGAGGAATTAACACCTGACTATGATTTTTCTTACTGGACATCCCCGAAAAGAAAAAGGCGACGCACAATCGGTCCACCAAGAAAATAGAATATGAAAATTGACAAATCATTTTTCGGTGAACTTGCGGAGCTTCTTCGGCTCCGGCTTAGCCTTCGCAATCGCCTTTACCGCATCCTCAAATTTCATCGGGTACAAGGTTAGCTTGGGTTCGTAGTGGCGCTTTGGGGTTTTCATGTCGCTATGATAGCATAAACCCCGACGAGGCCATACCAACGTATATTTAGGGGGTTACCCATGCAAGATGCTTATGCCGCTCAGATCATCCAAGGCCTGAACCATATCACACGAGAACTAGCCGAGATCAAGGAAGTTTTGAAGGCTATAGCCTACTCCCAGGCTACTCAAAGGATTGAGAAGCCCGGTCCTCAGCGCTGATATGCGAGCTACCCGCGCTCACTGGCACTATAGCTTTAGCGGCGTCCAGAGCTGCCAACTTCTGAACTTCTGTTGCGCCAGACTCGTCTAGCATTTCAATGATTTTCTCAGCAAGGATAAGGCTCAGGTACTTCAATAGATTTTACCCCTTGGGTTTGTGAAATATACAATCGCGAAAGCCGGTCCTTTGTTTTCATAGAGATTCCCGCATTGATCGGTCATTTTCTGAAGTTACTATGGTTTGTTCCTTCGCTGAACTGAAAACATCTTGTCCCTGACCGCAATGCGTGCAAAGAGTCCTGCCGGTTCCGGCCACTCTCAAACGGACGAGCGAGGAAGCAAACGGCGCCAAGTCGTGCAACAAGGAGCAAACCAATCCATGATTCGCCATTCACCATTCATAATTCACAATTCCCCCCGTATCCGCCGTTCCGTCTCCTTGCTCCAGAGCCCGATCCAACCCCACGTAGGATACTAGCCTATTGCCTTCGGTTTGTCAACAGACATCGAGTCCCCTTTAGCCCCACAATCTGCGCGTGTATGTCACTGTCGATGACGGGGTACAGGTCTTTATGAGCCAGAACTTACTGAGGGTGTGCAAAATGCTTTGGGTTGTGCGCAGCACGAGACGTTTCTATTTGGCGCCCCGGATAATGTGGTTAGGCAAGGAGACAAGCTACTTGCCGTATGTGGCCGCCGCACTGGAGCTGCGGACCTGCTTGGAGGCAGGGTTGTCGCTGAGGTCGGCTAACTGCGTTCGCGTTGTGGCAGGTTCATCGATCGTGTGCGCCGTGGCCAGATGTGCAGGCTTGGCAGAGTGCGCTCCGCCCCCCGGGCCGCATAGCACTGACGAGTGACGTCAGGCGCGATCCGCGGCTTTTGACATTCGCCCTCGCGGGAAAGCCGCCCTCATGTCCGATCTGCGGACTCCGATGGAGTCCATCGGACTCCAGCAATCGGAGAATCGGGGCGCTACTCGCTGTCGTGTAGATAGGCCCCGCCCTCTACTTGCTGTCCCTGCGGGCTTATCGGACTCCACCGCCCGCGGGCCCCGGGAGCTTGCTGGCGCTTTCCGGTTGGCGCATTTGCTGCGGGTGACGCGCCCAATCGATGCCTTTTTCCTTGGGCTGGCCGTAAAGTTCAGGATGGAGGTAGAAACCTCGTTCAGCCTGAGGTTTTGCCTCCTCAACCTGTATTCTGTGCGCTTTTGCGAAAGCGTCCTGACGGATGCCGGTCACCTGCCAGGAGACTTTCCCACCCGGCTTCCCACCCGCAATCTTGAACCGGTTGCCGGAAATCTCTTCGGCAATGTAAAGCCCTGGCGCGGGTGCCCTAATAGCGGTGAGCTGGTAGCGGAAGTCGCTGTTCAGTGTTGCGAAATATTCCGGCAAGTCAACCCAGGCCTCGCCGTTCGCGTCCAACACTGCAACTCCGTCGTAAACGTTCTTCATGTCCGGGCTTTCGACGAACGAGTGCACGAGGTATTTGTTAGCCGGATCCAGCGGATGGTCGATTTTGAACCCTCCACCTGCTTTCGTCAGCAAACCGCTTACATAAACGGGCCCTCCGAACCACCCCGCGTAGCTGCCGGAGCCTTGTGCCCCCCACACACCATAATTGTGTCCGTTGCTGATGCCGTACACGCCGGTGGCGCCCGTGCCATACACGCCGATGTTGGTGCTGCCGTTGCCTTCCACGCCGATGGCGCCCACGCCGAACACGCCGACGCCGGAGGGGCTGGTGCCGTACATGCCGGCGGTACTGGCGTTGGCGCCGGTGTAATTGCCTGACATGGGGGTCCCGCTGCTGCTGGTAGCGCTCACGCTGGCCGCGGTGATGCTCCCTGCAAAGGTGTTGGAGCTGGCCGCCAGCGTCGGGACCTTGGTCGTGTCCAGGTTCAGCGTCACGGTCCCACTCGTCCCGCCGCCCGTCAGGTCCGTGCCCGCCGTCACGCCGGTGATACTGGCGCTGCCGCAGGGCGACCCGGTGGTCGTTAGCAAACCGGCTGGCCCGGCCTGGACGCAGTTGCCTACGGTCAGAGCCCCGACCGCGACGCTGCCGCTAAACTTCCCTGTGCCTTTCACATCCAGCGTCGCGGAAGGCGCAGTTATCCCGATGCCCACCTGGCCCGACCTTAATATCGTCAGCAAGGCTGTGGGTAAACCCGCATCGCTATACGTGGAAATCGCGAACTGACTCGAGGTATTGCTGGCGGACGGTTGGTTTTCGATGGCCCAGAGACGGTAGTTGGCGGTTGCCGCCCCCCGATTGAGCAGTAGCCCCGCATAGCCGCCCGCTAATCCCGTGTCAGCAGTTAAATAGGTGCTCGCCCCGGCTTGCGCGGCCTGCAGCAGCACCGAAGGAAAGGAGGTTCCGTTGAGAGTTCCGGGCGTCGTCATAGCGATGCCCAGGTTACCTGCACGGGATAGGGTCAGCAAGGCTGTGGGCGTACCCGCATCGGTATACGTGGAAATCGCGAACTGGCTCGAGGTGTTGCCGGCGGCCGGTTGGTTCTCGATGGCCCAGAGGCGATTGTTGGCGTTTGCCGCCCCCCGATTGAGCAGTAGCCCCGCGTATCCGCCCGCTAATTCCGTGTCAGCGGTTAAATAGGTGCTCGCCCCGGCTTGGGAGGCCTGCAGCAGCACCGAAGGAAAGTAGGTTCCATTGAGAGTTCCGGGCGTCGTCGTATCGATGCCCAAGTTGGTGCCGCTCTGATACATCACCGAGTTGGCCATGTCCCCGGAATTGTCGGTGAGGACCGGGATGTAATTCTGCGTGGCACTGATGACGTTGGCCCTAATCACGGTCGGGGTGGTCAACAATGCTGCCTGGCCCGTGGCGCCGCTGCCCGCAGTACCCGTACCGCTTCCCTTTGTCCCCTGGGTCGTCCCCGAACCGCTCTGGCCCTGGGTTGCGAGCAGGTAGGCCGAAGCGGGTATGCCGCCCAAGGTCGCCGCATCGCCCGCTTTGAGCGCGTAAGGCACGCTCACCAGCAGGGTGCGAGGTTGCAGCTCCGTGCCTGCCGCATTAACCTCCAACCACCGTGCTTCACCCGAGCTGAACAACTCCATAGGCAAGCCTTCCGGTTGCATCGCTCCCAGCAGCACCGTGTAGCGCCCCTGCTCGTCGAGTTGCAGGGTCTGCATCTCTTGCCAGACAGGCTCGGCGTCCGTCTGTTCCTTGTAGATGGCGAAATTGATGTCCACCGGCCCCATGAGGGGCTTCCCGGTGAAATCCTTCATCACCCCGCTGAACTTGATCAGCCGCGGCACGTTGAGGGTATTAGAAGGGTTGCTTCCCAAGCCTTCGCTTAGCGTGTTCGGCTGCTGGCCCCACAACTCGATGCCAGCAAACAGACACACGATGACTGCCCACATCAGACGATTCGCTTTCATGACCTACCTCCAATGAGAATTTGAAAGAGCCAAGACGTGACGATCAGGCTATGCCCCTACAGCTTCTCTGGCGGAGCTTTCTAGCCGGGTGTGCTTTTCGATTTCACCGGGAGCGGGAGTGGACGGCATGTTATCCGCCAAGCGGGGCCTGTTGCTTCGTGGCCACATGCAACCATCGAAGGGAGGGAATTCTTGAGGGAGCCCACCCAACAGGCGCACCGTTGGCCACCTATCCAGGCTCAGCATCTAATGTTGCACAAAGATGCTGCGAGGGTACCCTTGTCAAGTCGGCCAGCACAATGACAAACGTCAGATTCTGAAAAGACTTGTGTAGGTGAGTCGTACGGCGGACACTATGACCGTTGAGCCCTTCTGACTGGAGCTCCAGCGATACAACAGGAAGGCGAGGACATTGCCTGCTTATAACGTGAAAGGAAGGGGCTGCTCTCAGTCTGAATCCACCCTCATATTAAAAGAGTCCTCCAAGATTCAGGACAAGCACGGAAATCAGGATGACCACCACCGCCGCGGTCAGCACCCTGCGGGTTGCCGGTGAAGTGGCTCGCCATTCTCCGGTCAGGATGCCGAGGAAGTTCGAAGAGAGAATCATTGCGGAAACGAACAGGGCGAAGCCGAGGGAAGTTCCGTACTTTCCTACCAGCGTCGCGCCGATGCCATAACCTACCATCCCCGAAAGCCAGAGCAAGCCCATGGCGATTGCCAGGCTGGTTTCTCTTGCCCAGCCCGGTTTCAGGAAAAGCGACCAGGTCCCGTTACGAAAGAGCAGCAGGCAGCAATAGAGCAGATTAGGAATGAAGCCAGCGCCCAGCACCAGCGCCCACGAGGCGTAGGTTGCGGTTACGGGGAAAGCTCCCAGGGCCACGGCCTTTTCGAGGATTGGGCCGCTGAAAGCGAAGCCGAGATTGATGTTTGACCCAAAGATACCGGTGAAGATGCAAATGGCCAGCCCGGTCATAAAACTCGAAGCGACTTCGCCGGCGGAGGGCCCGGCAGGCCTCTGCTCCTTCTCTCGCCGGCGGCCTGCCATGCCATAGAGAGCGAGGCCAGTAAAGAGGATGGGCATGCTGATGAGCAATAGGATGCCCCGCGGCCGGAGCAGGTCTAAAGGGTAAAGGACCAACAAGGGTACGAGGGACCCCGACAGGCAAGACAGGCCGGCCACCACCGCGAACGCCAGCGCCATGCCCACGGCGCTAATGCCCAGGCCGAAGGTCACCTGAGCGATACCCCACAGAAAGCCAAAGACCAAGGGGGCGAGGAGTCCGCGGCTGGAAACGCCTCGATAGACATCCTCGAGGTGGGGCACGAAACCCGCTGCCAGTAGCCACGGTATAATCAGCAACGCTGTGGCGGTAAAAACCAGCCAGGTGTTTTCCCATTTCCACTGACGCGTGTACTTCATGGGCAAGGGAAAGCTTCCATTCAACGCGCCACTGATGAAAATGACTGCCATGCCAAGCCAGAAATGGTCGCTCATCGAAAACTCGCTCGCGGCACGAACTAAGCAACACAAGTAGCGCCGGCTTTACAGGCTGCGGAAAAACCCCTCCAAGCTGTCATTCCGAGCGGAGCGAGGAATCTCGCTCTGAGTATTTTCAACGCAGTGCAAGATTCCTCGTCGTCCGCCAATAAGAATGGCTGACTCCTCGGAACGACAGGTCACTTGAAGCCAGCACGAAGAGCCGCAGGGCCGACCAGCGGGTCCTGCCTACCGTCCAGAAACCGGCGGGTGGCCCAGATGAAACTCAACTCACGGTCCGCCCCGCAGCCTTCTCTGGAGAAGCAAGGGAGCCGCGGAACAGGTCACTCGACAACTGCTCTTCCGCCTCGAGGTGTGCACGCATTTCACGAATCATACGCGCGCCGAGGGTCAAGAGCACGGTGGGGTCTCTCGATAGACCGTAAGAGATTATCTGCCTCTCGAATTTATCCAGGTCCACGCCAAAACGCTCGTGGTCTTGTCGAAAGGCCGCCAGTTTTGAGGTGATATCGGCGTCGCGGTAGACGGCCGGGAACAACTCCGATTCCTCTTGCCGGCAATGCGCGGTCAGAACCGTTTCGAGGTACCTCAGTATCTCGTGTAAGGAGGCATCCGCCGCCTGCCGCTCGACGGGCTGGCTGCCATCCATGGAAAGCCGGTGCAGCGCTGTTTCCCAGTCTTGCAGCCGGGCGCGCACCTCAGCGTGTTGGTCGATCCAGCGCTTCTCATCGATTGCCGTTCCCGTGGCCGGCGCCGTACGGGCTATCTCAACCGGCATCTCTTGGGCGAGATATTTGCGGGCAAGCCCACGCTGCTCCAGTGTCGCAACCACTTCCCGGCGGGGCGGATAGTCATGGGTGGAAAACTGGCCGGGCAGGTGCCGGCGCAAGTAGGCGCCCGGCAGGGTTTCGCAATCCACGGTAAAGAGATCACCGGCAGCCACCATCGAGATATTCAGGTCGTAACTCTCGCGGGTATTGAAGAACAGGCGGGAAGTGGGGAAAGCCATGTGATAAACACTAACAACCAGGCGGAAGTCGTCGTCGGAGACGCTGAAGCGATTTGGCTTCTGCGAGGCCAGGACGCCGCGCGCCGGCTTCAATCGTGGGATTCCCAGCGCGTGCGGCTCAATTCCGTAAGTGCGGCGCAAATAGTTTCCGTGCTCGATGACCGACAAGGCGTCGTAACGGAAATCGTAAAGCCCCAACAGCACGCCCATCCCAATCTCGGTAATGCCTGCGGCGATAACGCGATCCCAGAGATCCAGGCGGGACTCGTAGTTCCGCTTACGCGAGCCCGCAAAGTGCCAGCGGTCGAAATGCGGGCGATGGTAAGTCTCCTGCCACTCGACCACCCAATTCAGCCCGGCGTCGCGCAAGCGGACGTAATCCTCTTGCTGGTAAACAGGGGAGCACAGAGCCACCACTCCGCCGCCCAGGGCTTCGAGTTTCCGGCGTGTGGCGGCAACGTAGCGCGCCACCGTTTCCGGGCCGAATTCAGGGTCATCGGAGAGCACCAATTCGATCTGCCGGTGACCCCAGGAGAGAATCAGGTCCAATTGTTTTTCAAAGTCTTCAGGGTTGAGCCGGACTCGCTCGGCGATGGAATTGCTGTGCCGATAGCCGCAATACAAGCATTCATTTTCGCAATAGCTTGTCAAATAGACGGGGATGATGAATTCAACGCTTTGCGCCGCAAAACGCGCGCGCACTCGGTTCGCTGCCGCCTGGATTCCAATGCGAAGGTTTTGATCGCGCGCTCCCGCAAACAGAGAGGCTGCCTCTTCGGCAACGAGGCCCTTTCCCCTCTCGGCAGTCCGAAAGATCTCCTGCGGCTGGCGGATGGGCTCCAAGATTGCCGACAAGCTTTCGATGCGGGTTTGCTCGGGTTTGAAAAACTGACTGAACCTTGCCAATTCCCTTAATCCTCCATTGAACCTCAAGAAGTAATTTTACTCCTCCGCCCGCTTTTTAGGGATGGGGAGCTACACAGCGCACAGGGTCGCGTCAAAGCCCCCGAAAGGTAACATCCCAAAGCGGCTCTGCCGCCTGCTGTGCGGAAAGCCTCTGGCTTTCCGGCGCACACAGTCTCCCTTCTTCCCCTCGGCTCGGCTGGAAGGCTGTTCCTTCCAGCCGAGCCGAGGGGGTTGGTGAGGAGGGGAGCCCTCGGAAAGGCGAAGCCTTTCCGCACAGCAGGCGGCCGAGCCGCTTTTTCCGCGACTTGGACGCGACCCTGACACAGCGCAGCCTTCGGCCGCAACCGAAGACCAGGTTTTCATTGCCGATTGACGATTGAAAAAGTGGTGTGGCAGCTCCTTCCAATGTCCATCAGCCCGCCAGGGCGGGAAAATCGGCAATCGGCAATTTTACTTGACCCCTGCCGCGCCCGCGCAAGCTATGCAAAAACCCGCCTGCTTCAAGTCGATTCTCTCCACGGCGTGCGAGGCGCTCATCACGCAAAGGTAATCCGGGCAATGGCGGAGCCCAAAAGTGTGGCCCAATTCATGGAGGGCCTCCTTCAAAAGACGCCCTTGGAGTAACCCAGGGTCCTTGGGCATGCCATAGAACTCCGGGCGCAGGCGGTGGGTGGAAACCAAGGCGCCGGCATCGCCCAATTGGGCTTCGCCAAAAACGAAGGTCAGGATAGGGATGTAAAGGTCTGCGTCGGTCACTCCCAGGATTCGCCAGCTTTCCGCAGGTGGGTCCTGCAAAAGCTTCTTAAGAATTTCCGTGGAGTGGTATTGCCCGCGCACAGGATTGTAAGCAAACTCGCCATCCAGTCCATCCGGGCGAATCCAGCACGCTACGCGCAAGCGCGCTGTCAGCCCTTCTGCAAGCGATTCGAGGTGGCCCCGCTCGACTCGCCCGACGGGGACCAGCGAGATGATTCTCATGACGCGGCAGGCATGCCTTTCCGAAAGGCGTATTTCTTGATCTTGTTGTAGAGGGTGACGCGGTCAATCTCGAGGGTTTTGGCCGCGCGAGTCTGGTTCCAATCACAGGATTCCAGAACTCGAAGAATGTGTGCGCGCTCCACATCGTCAAGCGAAAGGCCTACCTCGGGTCGCTGGGTCAGGCCAATCTGCAAGGGGAAATCGGAAGCCTGAATTTCCGGCTCGCGCCCCATGACCATGGCCCGCTCGATGGCATTCTCGAGCTCGCGCACATTACCGGGCCAACTGTAATTCATCAAGATGTCCAGAGCCGCCCTACTGATGGAAGTGAACCGCTTGTTCATGGCCCGCGCATACTTCATGATGAAATGGTCCACCAAAAGCGGGATGTCTTCGTGGCGGTCCCGCAAGGGAGGCAGTTCAATTCCGAAAACGTTGAGGCGGTAGTAGAGGTCGGGCCGAAAGGTTCCTTCCTTGACGAGGGCCGACAAATCCTTGTTGGTTGCGGCGACGGCACGAAAGTCAACCTTGAGCGCCTGGTTGCCACCCACGCGCGTTATCTCTTTCTCTTGCAGAACGCGCAGCAGATCGGTCTGCGTCTTCAGGCTGATATCCGCGATTTCGTCCAGGAAGACCGTGCCTCCCTCGGCGACTTCGAACTTGCCTTTCTTCCGATACTGGGCGCCCGTGAAGGCGCCCCTCTCGTGCCCGAAAAGCTCGCTTTCGAGCAGGGTCTCGGTCAAGGCGCCGCAATGAATGGTAACCATGGGCATGAATCGGCGGGGGCTCAGGTCGTGAATGGCGCGCGCCACCAATTCCTTGCCCGTGCCGCTTTCCCCACGGATCAGGACGGTGGTATCCATGGGAGCAACGGTGCGGATGAGTTCTGTAACCCTTTGCATGGGCTGGCTCTGCCCCACCAATTCGACCGCTTGAACCTCCTCCAGGGTTTCCCGCAGGCGCACATTTTCGTCTTTGATTTTGCGGTGTTCGAGGGCCTTACGAACCAAATGAGCCAAGTCATCGGGATCGAAAGGCTTGGTGATGTAGTCGTACGCCCCGTCTTTCAGCGCCTGGACGGCAGTCTCAACCGAAGCGTAGCCGGTCATGATGATGACAATAATCTCCGGATCGACCTCGCGAATTTTGCGGTGCAACTCGAGACCATCCATGCCCGGCATCTTGATATCCACCAAGGCTAAGTCCCAACGCTGGCTCGGCAATTTCAGCAGCGCCTCGCGGGCGCTGGTGGCGGTCTCAACGAGGTAGCCCTCTTCTTCGAACCATTTGCCGAGCGATTCACGGACGATGTTTTCATCGTCCACGATCAAAAGGCTGGCTTTGTAATCCATGCGCAACTCCCTGTGTGGTAGGTCGTAGGTGGTAGGCGGGGAAAATCCTCCGACTGCCAACTGCTTACTGCCTACCTTCCGACTCCTGTCTCCTGTATTCCCGCTTGTCCCGCCACGGCGGGTCACTCGTTACTGTTCTTCCATCCTGGCCCCGACAGTCGTCGGCAACAGTCTCGGCTCCTCCGGCAGAGTTACCGTGAAAGTAGTTCCCTTCTGCTGTGGGGAAGACACCTCGATGTTCCCTCCATGTTGCTGGACAATTCCGAGGGCGATGGCCAATCCTAAACCAACACCTTTGCCCTCCGCCTTGGTGGTGAAGAAAGGTTCAAAAATATGCGGCAGGACGTCTTCAGGAATTCCCAGGCCGTCATCGCTGACCATGATCCGCGCCTCGCGATGCTCCTCATTGTACGCTGTTTCCACTTTCAACCGCCCGCCGTGCGGCATGGCCTCGACGGCGTTTATCAGCAAGGCCAGAAGAACCTGCTGAATCTGGCCCGCGTCACAGTAGATGGAAGGCATCTTGGGGTCCGAATGACTTTCCACATCCACCTGTTGCAGATCGCATTGGTGCCCCACTAAGAGCAGGCAGCGTTCCACGACGCCGGCCAAATCGTTCTTTTGCGGGTTGAGCGGCGCCTGCCGAGCGAACGTCAGCAGGTTCTTGACGATGGTTCCACAACGCCGGCTTTCCCCTTCGATCTCCGCTAGGTCATTCTTCACTTCCTTGTGGCGCTCCTCGTTCTGCAGACCTTTGTCCACTAAACGGGAAATCAGCTTGCTGTAAGTGAGAATGCCTGCCAGGGGGTTATTGATCTCGTGGGCGACAACCGCCGCGAGCTTTCCCAGCGAAGCCATCTTCTCGGACTGCACCAGGCGGTGATAAGCACGCTCGAGTTCTCCCGTCTTCTCATGGACTCGCGCTTCCAGCGTGCGGGTCCACTCCTGGTTTTCCTCTTGCGCTTTCTTCAGTTGCTCCGTCATGCGATTGAAAGAAGCCGCCAGGCTGCCCAGCTCATCGCCACTGCCCACCGGCAAGGAATAGTCCAGCTCGCCCTCAGCCACATGTCGGGTGCCCTCCGTGAGTTGGCGCACGGGCTTGCCCACAGTCACCCGGATTAGTCCTGCCGAAATCAAGCTGAGGATGAGGATGGAAGCGATGGTAAAGACCACAATCTGACGCTGGCTCCGGGCCACGACTTGATCCGCGGCGACCAAGGAAAGGTTGGTGTCCAATACGCCGAGTACCTGGTTGCCCACGGCGTGGGCGTGGCAGGCGGCGTTCGAGCAGTCGGGCTCGTTCTCGATCGGCCGGATCAGGCCCAGAATGCGTGTGCCGTCAGAGGCATTGTAAATGCGCATGCGGTCGGGACGATTCAGGCGCTTGAGGGGTTGCGCTTGAGCATGGCAGGCGTAGCAGGCCTCCGCCTTCTTATCGACGAACTGCCCCACTTCCTGCGGGTCAGTGGAAAAAGTGATTTGGCCTTCCTTATTGAAGATGCGAATGCGGCTGATGCCCGCTTCGTGCCCGATGGTGTTGATGATGTGGAAGACTTCTTCGCGCTGGTTGCGCAGCATCGAATAACGGATGCTGCGCCAGATGATATCGCTGTTTCGGTCGGCGCTCTGAAAAATCATCTCGTGCTGATATTGGCGCCAAAGCCGCAGGCTCCAGTACCCGTACAGCCCTAACAACAGGGCCATGCTGCCGACCACGCAGGCCGTCAATTTCGTCGCCAGGCTGTAAGTGAACCGACGCATAGGGCGTACTTGGTTAACCCTCAGGCTTCCACACCGCGCATTTCCCCGGACGGCTCAGCCTCAAACACATTGAGATAGCGCGCCGCCAGGGCGAAGCAGAGAAACATAGTGCCCACCATCGAGAGCGTGACGGCTACTTCCGTCCATTTCGGAAAGTAATGCGCGTGGGCGGAGTACTCGAGGCCGGTAATCGAAACGTTCAGGCGATTGAGCAGAAAACCTGTGATCACCAGCACGGCAGCCGCAAAGAGCCCCTCCCGGTCCTCGCGCACCCTCCGGATGAGCAACAGAAACAAGGGGACCAGGAGTCCCAGCACAATTTCCAATGCGAACAGGACGGTCTCCGTGGAAGGTTCGCGCAAGTGGACCAGCGCGCCTCTCCTCCACAAGTCCTGCAAGCGCAGGATTCCATAAACTATCAGAACCCCCGCCATCGCTTTCCCGAGTGACGCCAGAAGGGGCATCTCAATTTCCCGGCCAAATGCTCGCGCGCTCAAGTTCGATTCGAAAATCACTATCGCCATCCCTGTCGCCACCGCCGAAATGAAGAAAAACAGTGGCAGCAGCGGCGAGTACCAGTAGGGATGCAGCTTTGAAGGCACGATCAAGAACAGACTTCCCAGGGACGATTGGTGCAGCGTGGAGAGCAGCACTCCCACAATGACCAGCGGGATGGTGATGGCCTTGAGCAGCTTGAGTGGCTTCTGCATTCGAAAACGCTCGAAGACGGCAGGGGAGAACTCCAGGGCCAGCACCGTCAGATAGAGCATCACGCACCAAGCCACCTCGAACATCACGGAGTGAGGGTTCCACATGATCAGTGGGTGCCAGATGTTATAGGGCCTACCGAGGTCATAAAGCAGCGCCACCGCCACCAGCGCATAGCCCAGGAAGGCCGTCAGAATCGAGGGACGCAGGATGGGATGGAAGCGCCGGAGATGGAACACATAGACGGTGGCCGCCAGGGCGAACCCGCCCGCCGCCAGCCCCACTCCACAGATCACGTCAAAGCCAATCCACAAGCCCCAGGGGAAGCGGTCGGACAAATGGGTAGCGACCCCCAAGCCTCTCGTGAAACGAAGCAGCGTTGAATAGAAACCTGCGGCAAGGATCACCAAGAGCACCGCTCGCCAGAAGGTGAATTTGGGTAATTTCACAAAGCCCATGCATGATCTCCGTGGTTGCAAGTCCGTGGTCCATTGCCGGTCCCAAATAGCGCCGCGTCGCGCACAACGGACAATGAACCACGGACGTCGTCCTAACTGTGCTTCCCCTCTTGCTTTTCCGCGCTCGCCACTTCCTCCCGCCGCTTGGTGATCCACCAGATTCCGCCCAACAAGGCGCCGCCCAGCGTGACCACGGCGGGTATTTCTGAGAGCACGCGGTAGGTGTACATGGGCAGCGCGTCGTGCGGCAGGTTGTTGGGCAGCCCAAGCCCTTCAAAGGGAACAGCAGAAACGTACAATACGGAAGTGCCGCCCACTTCCTGCTTGCCGTAGATATATGGAAGGTATTTTATAGGCTCCTGTCTTAGCCGATTTTCGGCCTCCCGCAACAAATCTTCCCGTTCCCCAAAAACCCCCGCCTGCACCGGACACACTTCCGTGCAAGCAGGCTTGAGCCCTTTTGCCTGGCGGGGAGCACACATGTGGCACTTCTTGACTCTGGGCGCCCAGACCTTGTTCCATTCGTAGCGCGGGACTCCAAATGGGCAGGCCATCATGCAGTAGCGGCAACCCATGCAACGCTCTTCCGCATACACAACAGGCCCCGCCGGAGTTTTCCTGAATGCCCCCACAGGGCAAACGGAAACGCAGGTAGGATCCTGACAGTGCATGCAGAAGCGACGGACGTACACGCTTCCGCGAGTTTGCACCACGTTAAGTGCATTGGCAGACAGCTCCTCATCGCCGGTCTCGTCCATCGCAAGATCGGTGTCAGGGCCGAGAGAGCGCAATGTATCGGTCGTCATGAAGTCGCTACGGCTGGCTTTGAGCAAACCATTCACGAGCTTGCACGCAGCCACACAACGCTGACAACCGATGCAGCGAGTCGTATCGACAAGAATTGCTTTGCTCATTTTTTTCAACGTCCGGGGGCAGGTGCGTGCGGAGACAAAAAGTCCGCTACAACAAACATGCCTCGCTGCATTTCTATGCACGCGAGATGCCGAGAAATTCAGCAGCGTGGAGCCTAAAACCAGACATGTTGTCTCAGATTCCCGGGCTTTGCCTGCCTCATATTCGTACTGTGGTGAAATCACCCAACTTCATTGCATATTTGACTTTTGGATTGGGGACATGCAGGGACTCAGTGGGCGACATGTTGACCGCCACTGTCAGGAGTTCCTGAGTCTGCCCTAACAAAATGAGGTTTCTTGAAGACTGTCCTGAGTATAGATTCTCAGATTCCTATCGCCAAACTCTGTGCAGGTTGTCGCACAGATTTGCGACTTTCGACTCTCGACCCTCGACTGCCTCAGGAGGGCGGAAAAGTTTGGCTGGGCCTTCACGGAGCGGGCTGGGGTGGCTGGGACCGCAAGAATTCCGCCTCGAAGGCGTGCCAACCGCCCCGCCTGAGGTGAGTCAAGGAACCCACCGCAGGCAGACCGCCGTCCGGGTAACTTGCGCTCAGGGCTGGATCAGGAGAGACTTGCAGGGAGAGAAATTCTCGAAAACGATGGAACTCCTGCTCAAGCCAGGCGGTGGCCTTCTCACCCGAGCGCATGTCGCCAGAACCGCCATCCGATTGAGTGGGGGTGATGGCGCAAATCCAGCCCGAACCATAAGGGTCTTGGGCAACAAGTTCCGGACGCTTCCCGAGACCTGGATTGAGCGCTGCCACATGGCCGGTGATCGAGCTTGGGATCTTAAGCTCGCGGCCATGGTATTGCAGTTGAAATAGAGGTTGACCGGCCTTCACCGGCTCGCCCAATTTCGGCAAAACAACCTTTTCCACAGCACCCAGGGCACGCGCCACCAGCGCATCCGCACCCACCCTCAAACCCACTGAGGAATCGGGGCGAAACCAAGTGTGTCCTTCAGACAGGTAAAAGCCCTTGGGAACATTCCAAGGAACGTCCGCAACGGCAGAGACCGCTGCCCGCCGGGCCTGTAGAGCTTGCACAACGAGATCCACCAGCACAAAACCTACAAACATCAAGGCTACAAAGAGTGCGACCATGACTTGTCCTCCTCGGAGTTGAGATCCGCGTGTCCCGGCACTTCCCGCGCCGGCGTTGAAACACCAAGGCGCTCGGCCTAGGCCAGAAACATTTCGCGGACTACACTTTCCCAGCGGTCCTCAGGGAGCACGCTCAGGACGTCCGGAACAGCGTGGCCGCCGTCCTGCAAGTGAACTCCGGTCGAGGGGCTGAAGTGGGTATGGAGCGTCGCCACGGATTCTTCCATCCAGCGCTGGGCTAGCCTGCCGTGCAGCAGGTTCTTCAGATTCGAATCAGCGGCAGGAGAGTTGACCGCAACGAGCCAACCGAGGCCGTAGGGATCCTTGTGAATGACCGAGGGATCTTCCAAGACTTCCGGGTTTACATCGACTACCTCGCCCTCGATGGGCGACAACATTTCGAAGCGGTGACCGCCGCGCCCGAGCGTCCAACCCTTCTCGCCTTGGCGCAGCCACCGACCTCGAGCCGGCAGATCGAGTTGGTCGACCTTGCCCAACAAGCGAACTGCAAAGTCATCCAGCCCGATGCGCACGATGTTTCGGGACTCCTTTGCAGCCCATGCATGGCCGGAGTGATACGAGAGGCCGGCGGGAAGCTTGAAGCCACCCACGATGTTCATGGGAAACGACACTTCCTCAGGCTCCGCTGGCGCCACCACCACCGCTTTCGCAGCTTGCGGCCGCCGAGTCTGCAAGAAATAATCTACAGTGACGAAACAAACGAACGTGGCAAGGACAAGTGCTGCAACCATGTGATACCTCATCTTTCTGCACTCTTCTCGATAGGGTGCGAAGGCGTTGATTTCCACCCATACAAGTGCAGCTAGGGGACCACAAACTTGTCCAAAACGGGACTTCAAGGGTTAAGGTACTTAACGTGTTTTCAAGTAGATAGCGGATACTATGAAGAAATGGCGAAATGGACAATAGGCCCGCATCTCGATTTTTCTGGTGAGAATTGCAACACAGGAAACGTTCTGGGGCGACAGGTCATTGATAACTTACTTTCCTTTCAACAGTGTGGAGCTTGATTAAAATCTCAACAGCCAATGCTGAGAACATTAGCAGAAAGCCCGCTATCGAGCGCCGTTGCGCTAAGGGCAAAAGAGACCTTCCGGCCCTGCACTGACGATCCACGGCGCAGCTTGAGATTGTCATATTCAGCTTTGTGGGCCTTGACAGGATGCGCTTACGTTCCATATATACAGATAGCTGGTGTCGCTGGCGGTCGCAACCGTCCGTCCAGCTTTCCGGGTCGCTCGATTCAGGGCTGAACGTACCTTTTCTTTGCTTTCCGCTAAATCCGCCAAGGGGACTTTGATGGCAGAGCCATCGTGCAGCTTGTTGAGATCCTCGAGGATTATGGATACTATCTGCTGGTGCTTTCCTTTTCGCCCTTGCGGGACGTTTGCCTGCGCCATCGTCTTGAAATGGCCTGGAGCTTTCTCGGTCCGAGAACTCATACCCTCCTCCGCGACTCCAAAACGTTAAACATTCGTAACACTATCCTATCTCAACCTAGCGATAGACTGCAAGTAAATAATGGAACCGCTAAAGTATCGGGCCAATGCCCCATCTAACGGCCCGCAAACCGGGGGATAAGCGTCGTTAATTCAGCAGATTAGCCCCACTAAAGGGCAACAAAAGATTTCAAAAAGATTTAACCCGTATCGGTTTTGGCCTGCTAGGCTTTACGCGACGGGAAGGATGAATCGCAATGCCCAAATCGAAAGAACCTAAAACACACTTCGAGCAGGTTTCGCTGGAGATAGTCAAACAAATTGTTGACCAAGAGATTTCGTGCGACGAAGCGAACGGAGCCGAGGTCGCCCTGGAAGCTCCTGCAAAAAAGCGAGCAGTGTTTCCGGTTCTTGTTCAGCCGCGGTGAAACCCTGTAACGCCCATCTCACGCACGACGTGAGAGGGCACTGAAAGTGGACAAACGTCAAGAGAGATTGATGGGACTTGGCGCGCAAGGCGATGTCAGAATCGTCGTCACAAACCAATTACTTTGATACCGAGGGCTTGCTTTCAGCAAGCAGAAGGAAGTTGTTATGGCCCTAACAAGAAACCATTCTCAGGCTGCTGCGGCAAATGCTAACAAGCCGCCGGTGGTCGATTGGGAAGCCTTCCTCGCTGGATTCGCGAGTGGGAAAACCAACGTTGAATACGGCGCCAGCCGCAACATCTTCAGCCAAGGACAACCTGCGGATTCCGTGTTCTACCTCCGGCAAGGCAAGGTGAAGATCGCGGTAACATCCGACCAAGGCAAGGAAGCGATCGTCGCCATTCTGGGCGCCGGTGACTTCTTCGGCGAGGGATGCCTCGCCGGTCAGCCGTTGCGCATCGCCACGGCTACCTCGATGACAGATTGCAATCTGGTCAGGATTTCGAAGCCGCTGATGGCGCGCATGCTGCATGAAAAGCACGAAATCTCGGAATTGTTCGTCACGCATCTGCTTTCACGCAACATCCGATTCGAAGGGGATCTCGTCGATCAGCTTTTCAACTCCAGCGAGAAGCGCCTGGCTCGGATTCTCTTGCTGCTGGCTCATTTTGGGAAGGAAAGCAGAGCCGAAACCATACATCCGAGGATTAATCAGGAAAACCTGGCGCAAATGGTCGGCACAACTCGGTCGCGGGTCAGCCATTTCATGAATAAGTTCAAGAAGCTGGGCTTTGTCGATTACGAAAGCCTCAGCGGAGGGTTGACGGTTAACAGCAGCCTTTTGAGCGTGGTCCTGCACGACTAGCCTCATGCAACCGGAATAGGTGTTAACGGCTCGATGAGCGTGCCAGGCTGAGCAGTGTAGTGTGGAGGAAAGCATTCGGTCGGGACGAAGTGCTTTCCAAAGGATAGCCTTCGCTCAGGCTTAGGAAGCGAGCCGCCGCATTGTCCACCTTGTTACGGAACGAAGCCCTCGTTCATTTCAAATCCTCGGCAAATTCCCACCGGCTCCAGACTGTGGTTCCACCCCATTAACTGGGGTGAGCATTTTTGACCAAGTACGTGAGCCTTAATGAACTGACACCCATGCGCACAAACGGTATAACAAGTGTGCCTCGGGAATCCAGCGAGAGGCAGATGTGACATGAGGCGGAGGCTACACCTATGAAACAAAATCGAGTTATCAGCACAGCAGTTCTGTTTTTACTTCTCGGAGCTGCCATTCCTGCATTCGCACAAAAAGAGGAGGAGGGAAAGGCCGGAGGCGGAGAAAAGGCCCAACCGGCACAACACGAGGCGCAACAACAACAGGCACAGAAAGCCCAGCCGGAGCAGCGCGCACAGAAAGCCCAGCCACAACAGCGCGCACAGAAAGCGCAGCCAGAGCAGCGTGCACAGAAAGCCCAACCGCAAGAACGCGCGCAGAAAGCCCAACCGGAGCAGCGCGCGCAGAAAGCGCAGCCACGGGCCGTTGCTTCCAAGAGTGGCGGCCACTATGGCCGGATTCCTGACGCCAGTTACCGTTCCCATTTCGGCCGTGGCCACTCGTTCCACATGGGGCATCCCCAGATGATCGAAGGGTATAATCGCTTCCAGTACGGCGGCTATTGGTTCGGGTTCAATGAAGGATGGCCAGAAGGCTGGGACTACAACGACGACTTTTATGTCGAATACATTGATGGCGTCTATTATATGTTCAACCTGAGGCATCCCGGCTTCCGCCTTACCCTCAACATATTCTAACGATTCATCCAGCACACCTTCGGGGGAGGATTCAATCGGCACGGCCCGGGCGAGTCGCCCCGAGGGGGGAAACCGGATGAGTCTTTTGGTTTGAGAGCTACCCAAGCGGCCAATAATGCCGCAGGCTGTCATCGTGAAATGGCAAGTCTAGTCGTGGCGCACGGGGCGAACGATCAGATCATCTCAAGTTCGAAGCCTTACTGAGCTCCATGAATCCCAGCAGGTGTTTGCCGCGGCGCAAACGTGACTGAGCAATTTTGACCTAACGTGTGAGCGGAACTGAACTGACGCCGAGTTACCTCCAGGGTATAAAGGGTGTAATAAGAGTGCCTCAAAGTGCCAGCCAGTACGTGGTAAGAGGCGGAAGTCAGATGAGTTGGAATGGAGGTTCCACCCATGAAACTAGTTGGAATAATCAGCACAGCAGTTCTATTTTTGCTTCTCGGAACCACTGGTCCTGCCTACGCACAGCAGGAGGAACACGCCCAGGAGGCCAAGCCCGCACAACATGCACAGCAGAAGCAAGAAGCACAACAGGCCAAGTCTTCACAACACGCTGAGCAGAAGCAGGAAGCTCAGCAGGCCAAGTCTTCACAACACGCTGAGCAGAAGCAAGAAGCGCAGCAGGCCAAGTCTTCGCAACACGCTGAGCAGAAGCAAGAAGCACAGCAGGCCAAGTCTTCACAACACGCTCAGCAGAAGCAGGAAGCGCAGCAGGCCAAGTCTTCGCAACACGCTGAGCAGAAGCAAGAAGCGCAACAGGCCAAGTCTTCACAACACGCTGAGCAGAAGCAGGAAGCTCAGCAGGCTAAGTCTTCACAACACGCTCAGCAGAAGCAAGAAGCACAACAGGCCAAGTCTTCACAACACGCTCAGCAGAAGCAGGAAGCTCAGCAGGCCAAGTCTTCACAACACGCTGAGCAGAAGCAAGAAGCACAACGGGCCAAGTCTTCGCAACACGCTGAGCAGAAGCAAGAAGCACAGCAAGCCAAATCTGCACAGCGGCAGGAACACGCACAGCAGCGACAGGCCGTTGCTTCCAAGAGTGGCGCCAGCCATTATGGCCGCATTTCTGACACCAGTTACCGTGCCCATTTCGGTCGGGGCCACTCGTTCCACATGGGGCATCCCCAGATGATCGAAGGGTATAATCGCTTCCAGTACGGCGGCTATTGGTTCGGGTTCAATGAAGGATGGCCAGAAGGCTGGGACTACAACGACGACTTTTATGTCGAATACATTGATGGCGTCTATTATATGTTCAACCTGAGGCATCCCGGCTTCCGCCTTACCCTCAACATATTCTAACGATTCATCCAGCACACCTTCGGGGGAGGCCTCAATCGGCACGGGCGGGGCGGGTCGCCCCGAGGGTGGTGTGAAAGGCAGTCAGATCCTTCTGCTTTAGGGAGCCACCGAAGTGGCAGGCGAAGGTAAGGTAGCTAGGGAAGTGGAAGCTAAACCCGAGGAAAAGGATATTAGGACCCAAATAGACTGCAACATGGCAGAAAAAACAGCGGCGTTGGGCATTTACCCCAATGACTCGAGCGTGGAGAAGGGCGGCCGGGAAGGTCCAAAAGAAAGTCGGCCAAGCGGAGAAAGCCCTCGAAAAATAGCAATGCCGGCCAGTAGTCCAATAGTTCTGAATGGGGACGTCGGACACTCCGGTCAGTAGGCGTGATTGCAAGAAAGGAGCTTTAAATGAAAAGACTTACTTTGATTCTTTTGGTGCTGACCTTCTGTGCGACGGCTTTCGCCGGCGAGAGCCAACTGCAAAAGGCAACCAACGTTATGAACGAGATCATGGGGACTCCCGACAAGGCAATTCCTCGTGATTTGCTGAACAAGGCCGTGTGTGTGGGCATCGTTCCTTCCGAGGTGAAGGTCGCCTTTGGATTTGGTGGCACTGGTGGACGCGGTGTGCTGGTGTGCCGCAAGGGCGGGAACGGTCCGTGGGATGCACCCTCCATGTTCACCATGGGCGGCGCGAGCGTGGGATTTCAGATCGGCGCCAAAGCCACCGACGTCGTCTTCCTCGTGATGAACCCTGAAGGCATGAAGAAACTGGTTCAGGACAGCGTCAAGCTGGGCGGGGAATTATCCGTAGCGGCCGGCCCGGTGGGTCGTTCCGCGGAAGGCGCGACCGACGCTCAACTCCATGCGGAGATTCTTAGCTACTCGCGCTCACGGGGCTTGTTTGGCGGGGCGTCGCTCGACGGGGCTGTGTACAAGCAGGATGAAGACGATAACCAAAAGGTATATGGACGCAGGGTGACCGCGAAAGAAATTCTGATCGACGGCACAGTGCGCACTCCTCGCGCGGCCCAGGGCCTGGACAGCACGCTGACGAAATACTCTCCCTCGGGTGGGCGAACGTTTGGCCGGATATAAGCGATCCATGGGGAGAACTGCAAGTCATCGAACGGAAACAACCACCGCGCCAGACGCGACGAGCGTCTGGCGCGCGAATTCCGGGTTCACCGTCGTTAAAGAAAAACGAAATATGAGAAAAACGCCAGGTCGAGAACGATTCGAAATGTAACACAGACGTCCGTCTCCGAAAACAAAGCAGGAGGTGTATTGGATCATGCCTTTAGTTCAAGTCTTGGTGGTTCTGATCGTGGTTGGTGTTCTCCTCTGGCTCGTCAATAGCTACATACCGATGGCGGGCTCCATTAAGTCGATCTTAAATGCTGTCGTGGTCATCCTGGTGGTTTTGTGGCTCCTGAATGTTTTTGGAGTTATGCATTCCTTCTCCAGGATCCACGTGGGGAGGTGACGATCTTGGTCCAGCCCAGTGATCGTGCTCGCGTACATTAAGAAGTGATGCGCCACTAAGCAGTAACTTCGACCGGCCCCACACCTTTGTTGGCCCTTATTAGCCTGGATGAGCAATTTTGCAGGGCAGGCATTGGACCTCGGGAAGCAAATCGACCCATCAACGAGTGAAGCAGAGCCTCCAGCCCGTAGTTTGCCAAATGGGGTCAGTTAGTTTCAATGCTAAGGAAGCAGGCTCCACCAGGGTCCTGGCGGAACTGAAGAAGGGATAAGCCCGTTGTCGCTCCCTCGCTTCATATTGTCTTGGTGTGCAAGCAACGGAAGAGGTTCTATTGCGCGTGTGCCTGCTTGAGCGGGTCTGTGGCAAGGCCCTGGAGATGCTTCTCGAACTTCTTACTCGCCATCTCCCGCAAGGCATGCCCATAAGGGACCAGCTCGAGGTTCAGGCGGTCGCAAGCGGACTCAAACTGCTGATACAAGTCACTGAAATAGGCCTTGGCACGAGCCTGACCGTCCTCGAGCCCCACGCCGTATTCACGCAATTTTGCCCGCGCCTTCTCAGCAAGTTTATCGAGCTCAGCGCCAAGATCGGCGCGAACTTTGTCGAACTTATCGAGCGCGTGGGCATAGGGTGCGCTGTCACGCTCTATTCGCCGCGTAAGATAACCGCCCTGGAGCCGGATGGCGAAATCGAACCAGCGCCCGTGGAGCAGATGCCTGAGCGCTTCACTCACCGAATAGAACTGCCGGGATATGCGGAAGATCCCAGCTTGAAGCTCCGAAGGGCTGATGCGCGTGGAACAAACCACCGCGTGCTGAGCGTCGAAGAGCTGCCAATCACCCCAAGCAAAGATCCGTTTCTCCTCCGCCAGGCGCCGGGTGAGGGGAGGTCCGGGCACGGCGGTGAGCGCAAAGAATTGGGTCGTGGTGAGCCGTGACTCTCGGGCAAACTTCAGGGTCTCGCACAGGGTTTCAGGCGTATCGGCGTCGGAACCCAGCACAAACATGCCATGCACACGGATGCCCGCTTCGTTGAAGGCGGCGATTGCGCTGCGGTTCTTCTCGAGGGTGGAGTGCTTGTTGAACAGTCGAAGGGTTTCATCGTTTACGGACTCGAGGCCGATGAAAACCATGGCACAGTTGGCGCGCTTCATCAGTCGCAGCAGTTCAGGGTCTTGCGCGGTTTCGACCCGCACTTGGGCGAACCAGCGCGGCATCTTGACTCCCTCGGAAAGCAGCCGCTCGAGTATCCGTGTAGTCCGGGCGCGATTGGCCGCGAAGATGTCGTCACCGAAGAAGATCGGCTTGCCGTTCAACT
>Ga0326728_10004741_pt1 | contig 39636 bp, 33 predicted proteins | sample MB3enrmetagenome_FD_207602 | JGI IMG/M metagenome (GOLD analysis project Ga0326728, IMG submission 207602) | Lab enriched peat soil microbial communities from McLean, Ithaca, NY, United States - MB31MN | ecosystem: Environmental > Terrestrial > Soil > Wetlands > Peat | place: USA: New York... | reverse complement strand
ATGATTGCATGACAGCGTCGGCTCCCTCGACCTGAGTAAACTGGTTGCGGCAAAACGACCACGAAGCTCGGGAGGAAGGAGCCGAACATGATGATTATAGGTTGTGATTTTCATCCGCGGTTTCAACAGATCTCCTTTTTGTTGGAGGAAACAGGAGAGTGCGGCCAGCGGCGCTTGATGCACCCGGCGGAGGCGGAAACGTACTATCGCTCGCTGGCCGGAGCCAAGGTGCGCATTGGCATGGAGGCCACGGGGAGCTACGGATGGTTTCGACGCTTGATGAGCGAACTGGGCCATGAACTTGTGGTGGGAGATGCGACCCAGATTCGCGCCTCGAATCCGCGCAAGCAGAAGACCGACAAGCGGGATGCGGAGCATATTCTGCGCTTGCTGGTGGAAGATCGTTTTCCCTCGATCTGGCAGCCGCCGGCGGAGAACGAACAACTGCGGCAGTTGCTGCTGCATCGCAGCCGCCTGGTGCGATTGCGCACGCGGGTGACGAATCAGTTGGACGCGATGGCCAAGAACGAAGGGCTGTGCGTCGCGGGCGGCTGGAGCGGGAAGCGGCGCCAGGAGATCGAAGCGTTGCCGCTGCCGGGTTGGTATGGCGAGCGGCGCCAGGATCTGCTGGCGTTGCTGGACCGGATGGAGGAGCGGGTTGCTCCATTGAACCAAGCGGTCAGCCAGGCGGCGGCGGACAACGCGGAGGCTTGCCTGCTGATGACGCATCCGGGCGTGGGGCCGGTGATCTCATTGGCTTATGTGCTGACCATCGGCAACTGGCAGCGCTTTCAGCGCGGCAAGCAGGTGGGCAGTTATTTAGGGCTGATTCCGGCGGAGGATTCCAGCTCTGACAAGCGCCGTCTGGGACACATCAGCAAGCAGGGCAACAGGCTGTTGCGCTGGCTGCTGGTGGAGGCGGCGGCAACGGCGCAGAGGTACGATCCGAGCTGGCATCGGCAGTACGTGCGGCTGTCGATGGAGAAACATCACGGCGTGGCCAAGGTGGCTATCGCCCACAAGCTGGCGGTTCGTTTGTATTGGATGTTGCGCTCCGGGGAAGATTATCAGCACGTCAGGGAGCGCGGTTCAGCTGCGAGGCAGTCCGAGTGCCCCGGTGGTCGCCAAAAACGGCCGATTGAATGATTGGACGCCTCGACTCTTCCGGCCAGGGAAGAGTTTGAACAAGAAATCATGGGGTAAGTTCGACCCGAATAGATGGTTGATGGAACCTGCGGGTTGCCATCGAAGGTGATCAAGATTCAACGTGCGAGCAAGGGTCGTTGATGCCGAAAGAGGGATTTTTCAGGGATGGAACGAAGCTCAGAAAAGAACTCTGATCTTCGTTCCCAATTTGATTGTGGCCGTGGCCGGGACGGTGTCAAGGGTCAAGATGAACGCAAAGTACGCGCCCTTGACACCGTCCCGGCCACTGCGGGAGCCTTTGTGCATTTTTCCCTTGACAGGAGCCGACGCTGTCATAGATGGGGCACGGGGCTCTATTTGGGATTCGTGCAATCCAACCCTAGCCGCAACAACAAAAACGCGGCGAGGATGGGGCACCCGGAATGATTCCTAGTTGATAGGTCCCTGCGGGAAGTTGGGGCCGTGCGGCTCGAGGTTGAGCGCGCCAAAGGCCTGCTCGTACTGGGCAAGATGCTGCCCCAGCATGTTCCACAGAGCCTTGGTTTGCTGCGGGCTGAGGAAGATGGCGCTGTGGTTGCGGATGGTGATCTGGTCGGGGGCGTCGGGAGAGGCCAGGCCGAAGACCAGTTGGAAGTCCCAGACGCTGGCGCGGATCTGGACGCTGTTGGCGTAGGACTCGCGGTAGTCGGGGGATTGGACGAGGTTCATTTGAGGCTGCTGAATGGATGCACTCATGGTTTCTCCAGATTACTCCGGCGGGGCGGGGTTGGGGTGGTTGGCCGGGTGGGTTTTTGGTGCGAAAGGGGGGACTCGAACCCCCATGGATTGCTCCGCCAGATCCTAAGTCTGGTGCGTCTGCCAATTCCGCCACTTTCGCATGGGCGATGCGGATAGCATCGTCTAGTAAATTGTCGCATGAGTCGTGGCGGAGCGACAGTGGTTGGAGCGAGTCGGGGCGTTACTCCTCCCAGGCGAAAAGGTGGACGTGGCCGCTGTGATCAACTGCCACAATCCGTTCATTTGCCCAGGCGCAGCAGTCGACCCAATCGTCGCAGGTGAATACGGCCAAGCAGTTACCAGACTCCAGATCCCAGACCCGTAAGGTGTTATCCCACGAGCCGGAGACGGCGCGTTTGCCATCGCTCGACAGCGCCACGGCCCAAATCCAACTAGCGTGTCCTTTCAGGACACGAAGTGGCTCATCACCCTTCAGATCCCAAACTCGCAGAGTATGTTCACCATTACCTCCATAGTTGTTGTCATATCTGGAGAAGGCGACACGTTTGCCATCAGCCGACAATGCCACAGCACGGATTGCCTCCGTGTGTCTTTCAAGGATATAGGGCGGCTGATTGCCATCAAGATCCCAGACCCTTACGGTCCTGTCCCATGAGCATGAGACAGCGTGCCCGCCATCCGCAGATAACACCACAGCACGGATTGCATCCGTATGACCTTCAAGGACACGTAGCGGTTGGTTACCCTCAATATCCCAGACCTGAAGGGTATGCTCAATTGAGCCGAAGACAACGCGCTTGCCATTGGCGGATATTGCCACGGGACCCGAGTGGCCTTCCAGAATACGCGGCGACTGGTCGCCCTCTAGATTCCAGATCCGCACGGTCTTGTCTTGCGAGCCGGAGACAGCAAACTGGCCATTGGCTGACAGCGCTACGGCATGAATTCCGCCCGTGTGGCCTTCCAGGATACAGGATGGTTGGTTATTATCCAGATCCCAGACTCGCAAGGAGTGATCGCGTGAACCGAAGATGGCACGCTTACCATCAGCAGACAGAGCCACGGCAGTGACATAACTCAAGTGGCTTTCCACGACATGAGATGACTGGTTTGCCTCCAGATCCCAAACATGCAGAGTATTGTCTGAACCAGAGACAACACGCTTGCCATCAGCAGACAAGGCCACGGCGAAGACCCAACTCATATGTCCTTGCAAAACGCGGGTCGGTTCATTGCCATCCAGATCCCATACCCGCAGGGTCTTGTCATGCGAGCCAGAGACGGCGCGGTGGCCATCACCCGAGATCGCTATGGCATTGACGAACCAAGTATGGCCTTTCAGAATACGGGGCGGTTGGCTGCCTTCCAGGTCCCAGACTCGCAAAGTCATGTCCCAAGAGCCAGAGACGGCGCGCTTGCCGTCGGCCGAAAGCGCTACGGCAGTGACTTGATTCGTATGGCCTTCCAGAACGCGGGGCGATTGGTTGCCTTCCAGATCCCAGACCCGTACGGTGTTGATTTCCACATCGAAATCAGGATCTAATGTGCCTCCCGAGCCGGAGATGGCACGCTTGCCATCAGCAGACAATGCCACAGAGTATACCTCACCATCGTGGCCTTCCAGAACTCTTGGCCGCTGATTACCCTCCAGATCCCAGACCATCACAGTCTTATCGTCCGAGCCGGAGATAGCGCGCGTTCCATCGGCTGAGATCGCAACGGCCCTGACCGAACTCTTATGGCCTACCAGAATGCGGGATGGCTGATTGCCCTCCAGGTCCCAAACCCGCACGGTATTGTCAAGTGATCCTGAGACGGCGCGCTTTCCATCCGCTGAAAGTGCCACGGCATAGACTGTGTACTTGTGTCCTTTCAGGACACGGGGGGGCAGGTTACCCTCCAAATCCCAAACACGCACGGTTCCATCGCCCGATGCAGAGACGGCAAGTTTGCCGTTGGCCGATAACACTACGGCATAGACCCCGCCCGTGTGACCCTCCAGAACCCGAAGCATTGGACCGCCTGTAGCTTGGAGCGCCGGCCACAGAGGCCTCAACCGTGGATACGGAGTATAGACGTCGATATTTTCAATAAAAGCCGCAATCCCCGGTATGTTTTGATATGCAAGTAGTCGCCCTCTCAATTGGGATGCCAATTGACTCTGATCCTTATCCACCAAATACAGTCGCAGTCGCAGTGTGCCTTGAATCAGGTTGAGCGTTTCGCGCGTTGCCTGATCACGCTCTACCTGTTGGCCTTCGTGCGCCTCTGACAGGACGGCGATGACACTGCGGTAATCTTTCAGGAGTGAGTCGAACAGCTTGGCTTTGCACTTCGCTTCGATCCAAGGAAGGCCAGTAAGCAACACAACGGCATCGTCGAGCTTCCCGGCAGTGAGCATATGCTCGCAAAGGTTCTGGAAGTAGTAGCCGTCGTCCGGGCCGGAGGGCCAGCCATTCGGGCACTTCTTGCCGTAGGCGTCGAGTAAACACAGATGCAACGCCGCACGAGAGCCAAACTGCTTCTCCGCCATGCCCGTGGCAAAGTTGTGCAGCAGGTCGTGGAGCGTCATTTGCACAGTGGGCTGTCCGTCGACATTCGTTGCAGGGGTCAACTGGACTAATGAACGTTCTTTGAAGTCCGTCAGCAGCTTGCGGGCTTGGCGCGGAGTGAGGCCGCCGGTGTGTTCCCAGAGCGTGACCACGGCTGCTTCGGGCGCTCCCCGGTCGAGGGGGAAGACTGCCAGCTCGGCGAAGCGCGAGCGCTCTTCCGGCGGCAGCACGCGCAGGCTTACGTCCATCGCCTTCCAAACGTTTTGGTGCTGCTCCTCGGCGGGATAGTTGCTGGAGAGAAACTCGAGATCGTGCTCGCGCAAGGCCTGGAGCACGTCGGCGGGCGAGACTCCGGCTTGCACCATGCCGCCGCAGAGGGCCAGCGCCAGGGGCAGGCGGCCGCATTGCGCCACAATTTCACGGTGCTCGGCCGGAGTGATGGCAACAGGCGGCTCTCCCGGACGGGGCTGCGCGGCTGAGGCGAAGATGGCCTCCGCCTCGGCTTCGGTGGGCAATTCAACCTTATAGTGACACTCGGTGGAGGCCAGAGCGGTGACCAGGCCGGCGTCGCGCGTGGTGAGCAGGATGCGGCCCATGGCGCCGATGACGTTGAAGGCCTCGGCGTGCTCGCGCTGCCAGACGTCGTCGAGCACCAGCAGAACCTTGCGGCCAGAGAGCAGCTTGCGCAGGGTTTCCTTGCCGCTGCGCTCGTCGGGGAAGAGGGCCTCGTCGCCGAGTTGGCGAGCCAGCCAGCGCTGCTGCTCGGCGAGTTGCGGCTTCTGGCCGAGAGTGATCCAGAAGATGCCGTCGGGAAAGGCGCGGCGCACCTCGGGGCGGCGGGCCAGGGCGCTGGCCAGCACGCTCTTGCCGATTCCGCCCATGCCCTGCAAGCCGATGCGCGCCGCCGCGCCGCTGACGACGACGGGGCGCTGGAGATCGACCAGAAGCAGATCGCGCAGAGCCTTGATGCGGTCGGGCTGTGCGATGAAGCAGGCGGGTAGCTCGGGAACCGCAACCAGCTTGCCCAGGGGCGCAGGCGGCTCGGAGAGCTGACGGATGAGGTTGGCGAGGTGCGCGTCGTAGTACGCGTCGTCTCGGAAGTCTTCGGCATGAAGGGTTTTGAGGTCTTCGGGAATGAGGTTGTAGCCGTCGATGATCTGGCTGCCGGATGTTGCCCCGCCGGTGGTGCTACCCCCAGTTTTTCGGCCGTTGAGACGGACTATCGGGTTTACGCACTTGTCGGCCTCGAAGTAGGCGAAGCGCCACTCCTTTATGGCCCAATCGGAGGTGAGAATGCCGGGGCCGACGACGAGCAGCAGCCGGTCGCAGGCCGCAATGGCATCGCGAATCTCCTGCGGAAAGGGAAGCTGCCGCGCGGGCATGGAGACGCGGTCAAACCAGACGTTGAAGCCTGCGTTGGTCAGATCGGCGTGGAGGCGATGAACAAAGGCCTCATCGTCATCGCGCGCGTAGGAGAGAAAGATGGAAGTCATTAAGACTCACTTTCGCCGGTCGCTGCAAGGCGGCGGCTGCCAGCAGTTGAATGGAGAACGCCGCAACCCTGGAGTGGAGAATCGCGGTAAGTCTAACGCCGGTTGAGGAGGCGAGGCAAGGGCAATCTATCATTGTCGAAATAGCCGCCAGTGTCTGGGCCGCGGTGGGAGAGAATAGGAGTGATGAGGATAGAGGGGTCTGGCATCGAATCGATTTCGCGCCGCGTGCGAGTGGGTGTCACTGGCCATCGCAAGCTGGACGATCCAGCGGCGGTGGAGGCGCTGGTGAAGAGGGCTATCGATGCGGAAATCGAAGGGTTGCTTGCGGAGGACGCGCGGCGAAAGATGGAGCACGCACGGCGCGCGGGGACGGCTGCGATTTCGTTCAGTGTTGTGAGTTCGCTGGCGGAAGGGGCGGATCGCGTGGTGGCGCGAGCGGTTCTCTCCTATCCCGATGCGCGTCTCGAGGCCGTTCTTCCCATGATAGTGGAAGATTTCATGGAGGACTTTGCGACAGAGGCGTCGCGGAAGGAATTTGCCGAGTTACTCAGCCAATGCAGCGAGCCGGTTGTGCTGCGGACGCGGCGCATACGGGATGACTGCAGCGATGCGGAAGGACTGGCTGAGCTGCGCCGCGATGCCTATGCCTTGGCGGGCCGATTCGTGGTCGATCATTGCGACGTGCTCATCGCGGTTTGGGATGGCGAGCCAGAGCGAGGCGGCGGCGGCACGGCCGAGATCGTGCAATACGCGCTGGGGCAGAATCGCCCTGTCTTGTGTATGTGGGACGGACGATTTGAGGTGCTGAATCGCGGCATCCACACAGGCAGATGAAGTCAAGCTGCGGAAGCAGGACATGCTGCTGTTGATGCGGCAGGCAGAAATAAGAGCAATCGAATTCATGGGCAACATGACACAAATTCGCCAAGAACCTTATCTCATAATTCTCCATGGTTCATTATGACAATCTAGCGTATTGCGACTCAACTAAGGGATGTAGATTTCATACCCTCCCGCCTTGAGAAATTCCGGCATCATCCGTACCGTTGTTCGATCCAGGTCCTTGATCTTTTCCGTCAACTGTTCCCACGGGAAGATGCAATTGTGAAGAAGCAGGTAATCGTTTCGGCTCTTGGGATCCATGCTGGGCGCCGCTATCCACCCGGCCCGGCGCTTTTCGGCCACCCATCGGTCATGCTCAGATTTCGCCAGCATTTCCAATAGCTTTTCCAAGCGTTGCTGCACATCCGGCAAGGCGCTTCCCTCAGGGAGAATCTTGCGGAACCACAAGCCCGCAGCACGCAGCTTCACGGCGATGTGATCGGCCTGCTCGCGATTCGATTCCCGCAAATTATCGGGAAGCTCGTTCCATTCCCGCACGGATGGATTCTTACCGGGGTCGTATTCGATTCGATTCTTCATGTCCTGAATGTAGGCGAGATGGATGGCTTTTGCCATCTTTTCACGCGCCTCTGGCGGGAAAGGATAGTCGGCGGCGAGGAGCTGCATAAAGTGATCGGCATTGGCGTGCAAAGCGGCATTTCCGCTGGCCGGCAGGAGCGACGGCGTGAGCTTGTTCGCGCCCACCAGATGGCTCATGTCCAGCAGCGCCTCGAAGGAACGGTTGCCGTGCTCGAATTTTGGCAAATGGGAAAGCGCGCAAATGACGGGATCGCTCACTTGCAGCACATTATCTCCATCCAACAGTCCGGGCGCCTTCTGGCGCAACTGAAAGGCAAAGATATTGGCGCGCCGGAAGAGGATCGCCGCTTCGCAGGGGAAGGCTTCCACAGGTCCATAGGGATCGAATTCAGCATTCAGATCGAGTCCCGGGATATCGAGAGCTCCGCGCAGACGCGAAAGAAAATCGGGACCTTTGGCGTTCTTGAAATTCATGAACGCTATCGCCGCTTCCTTGTCCCTGTTTCTTTCGAGGAAGGGCCGCGCAAACTCCTTATAGTTGTTGCAGGCGCCTCCGGCGAAGACAAAAATGCTCTGGCCAGTGGGATGCGGCGTGCCGCGATCCACGAACTCCGCGTCCTGCATCGGGCTAAGCAGATAACGCAGCCAGCCCAGCGGTTTGCCTTCCAGAGCGGTGTCGAATTCGTCAAAGAAAACCAGCGGAATTTTCCCTTTTAGAACCACATCGCGGACGAGATGAAAGGCCGCCGCAAGTTCGTCCGCCTTTTGATACTGCGAAAGATTGAAAGTCAGGGTTTCCGTGGCGCGCGCACCGCATCCTTCCAGAGCTTTCGCAACCATCTTGACCCCGAAGGATTTACCCGCTCCCGGAGGACCAAAGACCGCAATACTCAGCGGACGAGGCGGTGCAGTCTGACGGACATAGTCGAACATCAGGCTGTACAACGCCCGGTAATTCTCGATTTCACTGCGATCATAGGCTTGAAGCGCGCCCGCAAAGATGGCAACAGGCACCTGGTCCAGGAGGTTCTTAGCAATCTTGTCCTCGTTGTCCGGTGGAAGCTCCGGCGGTTGAGCGCCGGTTGCCATCATACTCACAGCCCGGTTGAGATACCTGGTCTTGCCAGTAAAGATCGAGTCGATCAAACGCCAATATCCGCGATCTGGAACCGCCGCTTCAGGAATAATTGGAATCTTCTGGCAGGCAAACAAAGGCTTCTTTTCCTTTTGCTCAAAGAGCTTATCAAGGGGATACTTCAGATCGGCCGAAGTATCGCCGAATCCAACCTGGAGCAGGCGCCGGCTTGCACGTAAACCGGTTCGAATGCCCTCAATCACTGCAGCCGGTGGTTCTGGATTCTTGCTCTCTCCTTGTTCAAAACCGAGTAAATTATGGTTGTTTCGCTCCACAAGTTCTTTGACCAATCCAGCGGTAAACGCTGAGCCGTAGCCAACCATATTCCCTTCGAAAGAAGTCTCCCAGGCTCCCTCAATTCCCGTCGGATTATAGATAAGCCAGGCTCGATAAGGATTGTCCTTATCGCTTTCATCATGCCTCCAGTAGACGGCTCCATCCAGGCCGAGACGAACGATGAGATGCGGCGTGTCCTTCATCACTCCCCACTTGGGAACATTCAGCAGTTGCCAGATCAGCTCCATAGCCGTCCGCTCCCAGGAGAGTCCCCGGCTGATTGGCGCATCGTTGTCGCGCAAGTCTTCGACAGACAGAACCACGATACGCTGTTCGGAAAAGCCGGCCACGAGCTTATTCCACAACAGAGAAGTTCCGGGCGCCTGTGACGCTTCATCGGCGTTGTCAGCCGGAGGCACTGGAAACGATACCGGCAATGGCCGATGAAGCTTATGCACGATCAGGGGTGGGTTCTCTGGCTTTGGATTGACTAGAGCCGCAGGCCAATGTGCGGGTGTACGGCGAAAGCTGTTCCCTGTATCGTCCAGGACGATAAAGTCCGCTTCTTCCGAACCAGGCGGCTCGACTTTCAGAGTCGGATCCCCATGCGCTGGCCCGGAAAAACCCTCAGTCCGCGCAACGCGAAGCGTCGTTTTCTTCTTATCCGCTTTTGGGTCGCTCTTGAATTCTTCTACGCTAACCACAGAATGGACGATCTCCTCCTTGGTCAAGCGAGGGAGGAGGCTCTCTTTCAAGGGGCCGCATTTTTGACCGCAGCACAGCGATTCCGGCGTGATCAACTGCGGCCCGGACACTTTGGTATCTGGGACTGCCGCATGGACCATATCCGCAAGCAGGAGCGCGCCGCCGCGCACGTAGTGCGTGCAAATCTCTCCTGTCAACCGCCAATTTGGAGTCTCTCTGCCAGCTTCAGAAACATGACGCGGGATCGGCACGCCGATCAAATCAATACACACATCCCCGGCTACGTGGATCTTCGTCTTCGCCATACTCAAAGCCTCATCAATGGTCCTGGAGTAAACAACACCTTGGAATACACTTTTGCAGATGCGATTGTTGTATATCAAATGAGAGAGTTTAGCAAGAAAATCATTGTCTATGCCTACGGGCTGGCTATCATCGAACAAGTTCATCATGCACAACGCAGACGGGATCAAATACTGGCCAAGCAGCGCGGGATGGCGCTGGAATTTTTCCGCAAGTGAACTCGATGGCGCGGTTCAATTGCCACCATTCGCCCACGTGACCGGCGGTGTTCGCGATGGACGCAGATTCGGCCTATCTCCTTCCTTCTAAAGCCATTGGCAGGGCTGCCTGTGCAATCTATAAGTGATTGATGGCTGCCGCCGTGGCTCCACCATACTTGTCATGGAGAGGATTTTTCTATGGCGGAGCTTTTGTTTGGAGTGGAAACCGAGTATGCCATTGCCGGCACTTCGCCCGGCGGATGCGTGAACCGCGAAGGGATTCTGCGCAGTCTTATTGAGCTGGCCCGCGAGCGGCTTGTCCAGTTGCCTGACCTGCACTCCTCCGGCGGCATCTTCCTCGGAAACGGCGGACGGATGTATGTCGATTGCGGCTTGCATCCCGAAATCTGCACGCCGGAGTGCGCCAACCCGTGGGATGCGGCGCGCTACATTCAGGCTGGGCATCGGATACTGGCTAACCTTGCTGCGTCGGTCGAATCCGCGAGCGCGCCTGGAACCCAGATACTGTGCTTTCGCGGCAACGTGGATTACAGCGGCTCGCAGGCAACCTGGGGTTGCCATGAGAGCTATCTGCACCGCATTCCACTCGACGCGCTGCAACCGCAGGTGATTCCTCATCTTGTATCTCGACTGATTTATACCGGTGCGGGCGGCTTCAATCCTCTCTCCAAAGGGCTGGAGTTTACGCTTTCGCCGCGCGTGGCGCACATTGAACTGGTGGTCTCCAGAAGCTCGACCAACGAACGCGGGATCTGGCACACCAAATCCGAGTCGCTGTGTTCCGGCTACCACCGTCTTCATGTGCTGTGCGGAGAGAGTCTTTGCTCGGAGACCGCGACCTTTCTGAAGATAGGCGCTACCGCTCTGATTGTCGCCATGGCTGACGCGGGACTCGCTCCCGGCAACGCGGTGAAGTTAGCCGATCCGCTGGAGGCCATGCAACAGATTGCCAGGGATGTGACCTGCAAGAGACCGCTGAGGATGGCCGATAAAAGTTTTATGCCGGCGATTGAAATTCAGCGTCATTACCTGGAGATGGCCGAGGCTCACTTGAGCGATAGCTTCATGCCGGCCTGGGCCGCGGAGGTTTGCCGCCGCTGGCGCGCAGTGCTCGATCAACTTGAAGACGCGCCAACCGCCGTGGAAAAAACGCTTGACTGGGGAATCAAGCGCGCACTCTATGCCGATCAGGCGCGGAGCCTGGGCATACGCTGGGAGGACTTGCCCTTCTGGAACGATGTGATCGAACAGGTAGCAGGCGCGATCGCTGCTCGCCCTGGCCATGCAAAATCCATCCCCTTGGAGACAGTTATCCAAGAGATGCGGCGGATTCCCAGAAATCTATCATTTATTGAGTCAATCCTGAAATCCCGCGGCTATCAATTAAAGGATCTTAAAGCAGTGCTTGGCTGCCGGCAGAAATTTTTCGAGATCGACACGCGCTTCGGGCAACTCGGCCCCAAGGGAATCTTCGAGACGCTCGACAGCGCAGGCGTTCTGAATCATCGAGTCAGCGGAGTGGACAACATTGAGCATGCAATGGCGGAGCCGCCAGCTGTGGGCCGGGCACACATTCGCGGACAAGTGATTCGTCGCCTGGCGGGCTCGCATGAAGGGCGCTGCGACTGGCAAAGCATCATCGATTTCAGCGAGGGGCGGGCGTTGAACCTCACCGATCCATTTGCGAGCGAGGAATCCTGGAGTCCATTGAGCAGTCCGGAAAGTCACGATGAACCATTGGACCTCAATTTTCTTCTTGAAGACGATCCATATGCGCGCAGACAGGATGCGGCGGATCGAATTCTCAGCGGCGATTACGCGGGAGCTGAGGCATTGCTGCGCGTGCTGCTGGCGGAGCGGTTCTGTCTGCCGAGCACGCATTGCCACCTTGCCCGCGTCCTGCTAATGACGGATCGCGAAGCGGAGGCTCGCGAGCAGATCGGCATGGGCTGGGCCATTCATCGCAATGCTCCGACGTATGTTGTAGGGCGCATGCTGTTCTTCCAGATTATTTTTGCTCTGTTTGATGGAGCCGACATCTCCGCACTTGTTGAGCAGATCAAAGCTGTCTTGCAGATGCCCGGCGCCGATCTGGATTGGACAATTCGCCCCATGCTCGACCACTTGCGCCCGAGATTCAGCGAGGCGGATTTCCTTTTTCTGGAAGCATTGGCGGCGGCGCTCAGCAATATCCGCACTCTGCCGCAACTTGAACCGTTCCCGCAGTGGGCCGGGACGGCTGTCCCAGCCGCCCCATAGCTGAAGGACTCTTCAGCGTAACCGGATTCCTTGCTCAGGCCGCGCGATATCAAGCTGGATCAACTACCCTTGTGCGTCTTGAATCCATGTTTGCGCCGGATGATGGGGAAGCAAATTATCCTGCCAATTTGTGCTTTGGGCTGATAAGCTATTGGCAATTCCACTTCAGCGGGGTTACTCGTCATGCCGATTCAATGTGCATTGTTTTGCCGTGACAAACGGCCGATTCAGATTAAGATCGACGCTGCGGCGGAGTTGCCGGAGGCAGTCGGAATGTGGCCGCTGCCTGCCGCGGTGGTAGTGTGTGTTGAGGATCTGAAGGTTTTTGGCGAGTGCATCGAACTGTTCAATGACCGCCACAAGAAAGGCAACCAGGGATTGGGTGATTATTTACTGGGGCAGGGCTGGAAGATTCCGTTTATCGATGCGGATTATATTGACTACGGGAGACTGATAGATGGCATCGAAACGCTGCTTCAAAATGCCGAGACAGCCGGCGAGAAGGGCATCTATCTTCTTGGGGTATGCGGAGATCACTTTCGGAAGGCCTGGAGCGGCGCGCTCACGGAAGATGTTTCCCTGGAACATGCTTCCAAGGAGAGCGGTCTTGAGGCTGTGCTTAAGACGCTGCCGGGTGAAGCGCAGCTTCGCAAATATTTCTGGGGCAACTCCAAGGCTTATCACCTGGTCCGGCAACTGATCTTGCGCGCGGCTCAGATTGACAAGCCGGTTCTTATCCTGGGAGAGGCGGGAACAGGAAAAAGCGTGGTGGCGCGGGCAATTCATGACGAGGGACAAAAGGACGAGTCTATCGGGCATAAGGACAAGCCTTTTATCGTAGTCAATTGCGCGGAGATTCCGGGCGGGGTGTTTGAATCGGTGGTCTTCGGTTATGCGGCGTATGACTCTCACGGCGCGCACATAAATGCGAAGGCGGGCAAATGGGAGAAGGCGAAAGACGGCACGCTTTTTCTGGATGAGATTGGCGAGTTGCGATTGGACCATCAGGCAAAGGTTTTGCATGCACTGAAGGAAGATGTTATCTGGCGCGTGGGCGATAAGGCGAGCACCAATGTTCATGCGAGGGTGATTGCCGCCACCAATCGCGACCTTTATGGCATGGTGAAGCGAGACAAGTTTTTAGATGACTTATATTACTTTTTACGGCAGTATATGATCCGTACTCCGGTGCTGCGCGACTATCCTAAAGATGTGGAATTGATTGCCCAGAAGCTATGGCGGGAGATTACCCATACTAACGCCGCGCTGTCCAAAGAAATCCTGGATGAACTGTGCCAACATCGCTGGCCTGGAAACGTGCGCGAACTGCGCTCTGTGCTGCGTTCGCTCAGCAACTACTTTGGAACCAGCACCCCTACGCGCGAACAACTGAATGCGGTGTTCCTGCAATTCGGCCTAGCCGCAGGGTATGACCGATACGAGTCTGACGTTTACGAGCCATCCTTGTTTCAGATGGAGTGCCTGCGAAAAATTTGCCATGTTGATGATGCAATTCATGCCTGCGAACAGGAGTTGAAACCCCTGGCGGAGGGGCTTCCGCTTAGCGCCGCGGCGTGGGAGTCGCTGACACGTTTAAGCGTGGAAATGCAGGATCTGATGTGCAGCAGGATGTACTTCGGCAGCCAGGAAACCTACCAGGCTGTTGCGCAAGTTGCGGAGGGCCTCGGAAAGTTTCTGGTTCTGAATAAGAAAGATATACCCGCGCTTTCCAGCTTCTGGCAAAAGACTCTGGCGCCGGATATTCAACAGGCAGTCGCTCTGCTTTTTTCGGATAACAAGAATCTGCGCGCGTCGGTGAGCCCCGGTGCGGGGCCGGGTCTTGCTTAGAAGCAGGTGATTGCATCACGGGTCATCACTTGTATTTTATCAACCCGATAACTCATCTGATTAGCATTGTTATACTTCATAACTCAACCTTATAACTCACTATTTTCTGAGTCAGATCACCGCATGTCATTTATTTCCATAGATATAACTATTCAATCTACTTTCAGCTTGGTTCTGCTTCTCACTCTATAGGACCTCATTCGGCTCATGCGCGCCGCTTGTGTTGTCCAGGAGGAGCTTACTGCTATGACGATTGAAAAGCATCAGCCAGTGTCGGACGCCTACGATGGCCCATCCATCAAAGAGTTGCGGAGCATGTTGAGGCAGGTGATGGGAACCCATGACGATACAAACGCAAAATTAGGCGTTATCGAAGTGTATCTGAAAAGACTGGAGGGTTGTATTTCGGTTCAATCCGCCAAGAGTATTGATCTCTTCTCAGTTCCGATTGCCTACAATCTGGATCTTCAGCCTCGTTTCGATGATTCGCTTGCGGTTTCTATCAACGGTGGAACTCAGTTCGTCCTTGGCCGCCGCCTGGCCGGGGTTTTTCTGTATATCGCTTTGGGGGATGCGGATTGCGGCGATGGTGATGATTTGGTCGGCTGGAGATCTCGCGAGGCTATCATGAAGTCTCTCAAAAACTTTACGGGCCGCAGGTTGAGAATCAGCTATGTGAACAATCTGATCAATCTTTTGAAAAAAAAGCTCAAGAAAAATGGCTATGATGCAAATTTAATTCAAAGCCATAGAGAGCAAGGTTATCGTCTTGCGGTAAAACGCCGCAGTGCGCGTAGTTTGAAGGGGGTCTCCTGTGATGCATGGCTATAGTTTAGTAGAGGCGGTTAGTATGATCTTCCTCATCAGCGTGGGTTTTCTGCGTGAGGCAATGAGGCGTGGCAATCATCACAGGCCGGAGCATCGCATCCATGATTGCCACGCTATGCGCTCTCGCTCATCATGCGAGAGGCGGCTAAGAAAATATCCGTCAAAGTGACGGCAGTACTTTGTACGAGATTGGCGCGAGCGGCAGCGGCATCGAGAAGCCTGACGGCCTTTCCGGGCAGAAGACCTTCCATGGCGAGTGACCGCTCCACCGCTGCCTGCTCAACCTCCGCGTTAATCTCTACGCGATGATGCGCGGCGATGGAGGGCCGCAATTCTTCCAGGATGCGGCGTGTATCGCTGGCGCAGAGTTCCTTGAGTGGCACGGCTTCCAGCCTCGATCCAAGAGGATGCGTGATGAATCGACAGAGATATTCCGGCGTGGAGGTGGCGATCATCCTGACCCCATGATCCAGAGCATCGCGCAGCAAGACCAGGCTTCGAGGCACGCCCAGCACCGCCCACTCAGCCTGCTCCATCGCTAGCACAACGTTGAGTTCACGCGCCTCCCTCAGCAAAGTTCCGATCAAAGCTTCACGCTCGCTCTCAAAAAGTGTGCCGGCCATTACGGCGCCCATGTTCACCGCGAGGACTTCGCGTCCGCGATGCGCCAGCAGCCTTGCGACTCCGTGCAGCAGATTGGTCTTGCCTGTGCCAGCGTCTCCAACAATGAGCGGCAAACGCCCTTCCCAACTGAGCGTGCAAGCCGCGACCTGTTCCATCTCTTCATCGCGAAAGAATGTGGAAACAGTTCGGCTGCTTGCAATCCTGCGCGTGAGATTGTCTGACCATGTTTCCAGCAATCTTTTCTTGCCGGGGGCAGAGGGTACTGTAGTTTCCCTGCCAGGCTCTTCCTCCGGGTCCAGGATGTCGAGCGCGAATTCCAGCGCCTCGGTCAGTTCGCCGTGCAGACATCCACCGAAAGAAAGTATGCGCCAACCCTGCTGCGTGGGACCGGAGGCAAAGGCTTGAGACAGAGCCTGGTCTGTTCCCAGGTACTCCAGATCCTCGTCAACGCAAACCACGCAAGGCATTCCTTCGGTGGAACGCTTGATCAACAGGTTGGTCCGGGCTTTATTGAAGCAGCTTTGGTTCGCAGGAACCCTTTTGACCGCAAGTGTATCCTGATCCGGCAGCTCCAGCCGCAGACGCATCCGTTTCAGCTTTGCCGCCAAAGCGGGGGCGAGATTGGATTCTATCGTCATCAATCTTCGGCGCTCCTCGTCCTATTCGCCGCCCTGCTGCCTGCTTGTACGCAAGAATTCCTCAGAGTTACTGTTGGCCAAGGCGCGCCGAATAGCTTCATCGCCGGCCGCCAACAGGCTATCTCCTTCGGAGCGCAGTTGCTGCAACGCGTCGCCGGATTCCGGGCCGCCATCGCCACCGTTGTGGAGGTGTTGTTCTAAGTTCAGTCGTTGTAGAAAGCGCATGGTGTTTTTCTCCTTGTTGCTTAGTGTGCGGAAAGAGCATCCGCCGTGATAGTTCTGTCAAACGATTCTGATTCCAACGCATCCAGAAGTTCGGCGAAATCAAGGGAGTTATCAAAGATGTGCTGAGCTTCAGCCCGTGTGTATGCGAGAGGGTTTGCCATATTAAAGGTGCGATAGGTTGGCCAGCTGTATCGGCCGCGCAGCTTGAACGTAATCATGTCCCAGTCCACGCTTACGACACTGCCGGACGTAGCGCTTCGCAGGAGCATAGCTCTGGTCCACGCACGCGTGTCCGGCGGCGGGTTCGCTACAAAATATGCAATGCGCTCCGGAGTAACAAGCTGCTCAGTGAATCCACTTGACTCGTAAGCCCAATACAAACCATCGTTGTCAAGACTGGAATACAGATGATCGATGACTTTGATTTCAGGCGAGCTCCAGTCCAGACTGGAGTCTTGATCCATTGCCCTTTCGATAGCCATCAACTTCAATACCCAGTCGATGCCGCGGCGTGCGAGTAACCTAAAATCTTGTTTTGCAAAGCTATTCAGCGCGTCTTCCCATAATGCAATGATCTCTTCGGCGCGCGGAACAATTTCATTGAATAAACCCCGGTTTGCATGCCGCTTTACCTCTTCAAGGTAAGCGGTCTGCAACTCAAGAAGGGTGAGTTGGTCTCCGCCTATCAGTTCGGCGCACGCCTGCAAGGTAGGATCGCGGCTGAAAATCTGAAGCGCGGCAAGAGGGTCATCCAGTATTAATCGTGAGTTAACCAGCCCAAGCTCAAGCAGGGTGAGGATAAGCTGCATTGGCCCAACCCTGAAAAGGGCGGACCCGTGCGCCAGCGCGCTATCGTAAAAGATGACGTGGAGACGGGCAGGCGCTGATGGCTCATCCGCATAGCCTCGGCCGCAAAGCGACTCATCGCGCGCATTGACGATAGGTCTTTTGTAGGTTGTCTGAGGTCCCTGAAGAATTTCGAAAAAGTCGGCGCGCTGACTGATTTGATAAGGAGTAAACGGCCGGCCATTCTCCGAACCAACCTTGCCTTGCCCGGTAAGAAGTATATTCGAAATTTGAAACGAAGCGAGAAACTGAAGGTAGTGGGACTTGCGCAAAAAGATGTTATCGAAGGCGCGCCGGGAAATCATAAAGTTGAGATGGCTGCCGTAGGAGTTGCCTTGACCGTCGCTATTGTTGACCAATACCTGTATACGGCTGTCCAGCGGCCTGGATTGATTGGCGCGTTTGAGCGAATCCCTGGTGATCTGAAGCATGCCGTGCCAGGCCGCAACATGATCGAACGCATCGATGACTTCCGGAATGCAAAGTTCTACATGGTCGAGGTCGATGTAAGCGCATCCGCCATTGCTCAAAAGAAAGCGGCGGCTTACGTCTTGAAGATCGCAGGTCAAGGCGCTTGTGGAAGTTCCGTTGCCCGGCTTAGAATTGTATCCTGAGTAAGCAGACACGTTGGATGCATTCCACCAGTTATTCAGGTAGCCGGTTTGGTGATGGGGCAGGCCCGCAATCTCCGCCAGCAAGGCACGCGAGGCTTCGTAACCGGTTCCGCTCGCGCGCTCATCGCCGACGATAAAATTTCCCAATTCGATGTCGGCGCCGCATAGCCTGGGAAGCAAGCCGGCAGAGGAGTTGGTTAGATGTGTGCTCATCTTATGCCGCCTCCAAACGGTATAAGTGCGGATGGCGGACTTTGCGCTCAACAAAATCGACGCGAACCACGTCTATGTCCTGGGGAAGATCGCGCAGATAGTTTCTGGCGTTACGCGGCGTCAGCGCGCGCGGAGCCGCAAGGAAGAAGTCGGAGACGGCAGAATGCAAATCTGCCGCGGAGACGCCTTTAGGTCCGCCTTCCGCAGTACGCACGCAGGCCCTTTCAACAGCCGCCTGTGCAATGACTTCAAGTTGCGCGCCACTTACCAGATCGGCGGCCCGCACCAGACGCTCTTTTCCGTCACGCAGCTTCAGCCTGGCCAACTCCGTATCGCAGTTCAGGGAATACAATTGAGCAACCGCCAAGTCCAGCAACTCTTCGCGGGCTGCTCCCGCACTCACGCTGTTTGCGGCATAAGGGATGCCGGCGGGCAGATGACGGCTAAGAATAGCGCGCGCAGCCTTCCCATTCGGCTGAGGAAAGTGGAGGATGAGATCTCCCAGCCTTCCGGGCCTTAACAAAGCCGGATCGATTGAGTCCATGCGGTTGGTGGCAGCCAGAATGACGATGTTGCCGGAGTTTTCGAAGCCTTGAAGCTCGGCCATAAAGGCATTCAGCAAACGATCATCAATCCTATTGATTGATTCGCCTCTGTTGCCGCCGATGGAATCAATCTCATCAAAGAAAAGCACAACAGGAACATGCGGGTTCTCCGCGGCAGCTTCCCGCGCAACCCGGAAGACCTCGCGATAGTGACGTTCAGTAACTCCGTACCACTCGCTGTTCAATGCGCCCGGCTTCACGTTGATAAAGAGGGAGCGCCCGCTCGGCGACAGGCCCGCCAGCCAGTGGCATACGGCGCGCGCAACTTTGGTTTTGCCATTTCCCGGCGGGCCCTCCATAAGAACGGCTTTCTTGCGTCGCAGCTTATACTGCGCCGCTATTTCCGGATGGAAGATATGCAGGGTAAACAGCCGCTTCAATGTCTCTATCTCGCGGTCCAGCCCGCCAATTTCATCGAAAGTATCACTGGGAGTTTCTTCGAGAAAATACTCTCTTCCTTTGGCAGTTTCGATTTTTTCGAAGGCCAGGCCCATAGCGCGGCTGAAGCGAATGCAATCTCCCGCCTTCAGTTCCGTGTCGCGCAGATTCGCCGTGGCCAGTACCACCACTTCCTCATCGTGAGAACTTAACACCAGCCGGCCATCGGCTGTGCTGCGGCTATAGATGGCCACGTCTCCAGTTAGATAGCTCGGACAGCTGGATATGGCGATCAAACAGTTGCGCTCGTGGGAAAGAAACACCTCGTCTCCCGGCCTTAGTTGTTCCAGAGACACGCCTTCAGCCAATTGCACGACCCGCCTGTCGTTATCGGTCTGCACCATCGCGCCCCGCACCGCGGGCGTGTTTGCGGGAGCCAGATACACGGCGGGATAAAAAGGCGGCGCGGTGAGGTCTTTGATCAATTCGCGCAGCCGGCCGTGTTGCTCCTGCACTGTCGAAAGCGACTCATGCAGGCTCACAATTCGATCAAGCAGGAATCGGTCAATACCCGCGGCATTCTCCATGCCGCTATCCCGCAGGCGCGCCAGCAGCGCTAACCGTTCGTCGAGTGGCAAGGACCCATCTTCTACGCTGCCAATCTCTTCTAACATTCTGGCAGCCATGCTCATTTGCTCTGCATTAATTCGCGGCACTGGTGTTCTCCTCCAAAACATAAAATCCTCTGGGTTGTGTAATTCCCTTGCGATTGCCGAACATGCTGAACGTCAGATCCGTGAAGGCTGTATCGTTGACGACAATGGCGATGCTGTAAGCGCGCGGAAAAGCGGCGCGCATGACGGCCTCATCGTCGGCTGAAAAAAAGTCCTTCGCCAGGTAACAGTTCTTCTGCTTCTCGGGGGTGCATTCCTTTTCTTTTCCCTTGCACCAAAATCTCACGGGGTGCGCGTGGTGGTATCCCAAGGAAACTTCGCCCCGGTTGCGCAAGCGCAGGGCAGCATCCGCGGCGGCCCAGGTCTGCGAAGTAAAAGTGAGCTTTACGTTCGTGCCAAGTGTGTATTCAGCGGGTATCTGTGCGGTGATTTCGGCGAATATCTCGCCCACCGAGGCGTCGCGCCACAACTTTCCAATCAGTATCCCGCCAACTTCGACTCCTTCATGCGCATGTGTAAGCTCCGCAGCTTCGTCAAGAACCTGGCGGCGGACAAACACAGGCATGTCGTCAGCGTCGATAACTCCACTGGGCTGCGCTCGATTCAAAAAGGACTCGAGAGAGGCGTCTTGAGCCGGCACGCCGGGGGATGTGTTTGCGACAGAGAGCCCGCCCGATGGAGGCGCCTCCTGAGGGGCCGGATGGGCAACCACCATGTACGAGTAGCGATCGCCCTCGCGAAGCTCACTCTGCTCTATCAACTGGGAAGCCGCCAGGCTTGCAATATTGCGAAAATTGGTTTTGGGAAAATCGGCAGCAACGGGACGGCGGCCGGGCTGCGCAATCTGGACGCGGTAGCCGCGGCAGTATGGCTCCCCCAGCGTATATTCCCAAAGCGGAAGAACGGACGCGTTTCCATTACCATCAAGAGCTAACTCGCCCTTTCGTTGATAATAAAAACGCGTCCACTCATATTCAGGTTCCCAGTCGCGATTCACTGGCACGGTTCCGAGGCTTGCGCCGTCTTCACGGAACATGGCCACGGCAAAACGGAATGGAAACATCAAAGCCATCGTGTGTCCTCGTCGCGTGCGGTCAGAGTTTTGCTCCCGCATCAATGTTGGGCTGCAAAGTTAATTTGTCGCCCCTTACCAAAGCGTCGCCAATTCTCTCGGAGGCGTTGAGGTGCCTTCCTTCTCTCTGGAGCCGAGCCTGGTAGGATAAGGGCGCTCCGTTTGCATCGTTGCGCGGGAGTTGCATCTTGCCGATCATCTCGTGAACAAGCTCACCCACGGTGTTATTAGTGGGCGCGTTGTTCACGGTAAAGACTTTCTGCCCGGAGACATCGCTTATCTCCAGAGGAATTTCGAGTACACTTTCTGTTTTTGCCATTTCAGTTCTCCTTGTCAGGTTGGTCGTCAGTGGTTGAGGGATTGCGAGCAGTCAGGTAAAGCTGGGCCGCCGCGTCATGAAGCAAAACAGATGATTCTTGCGCGCACGTCCGGTAAGCAACGGAGAGGGCAGCCAGTGCATGTTGAATTTCCTCCGAGACTGGTGTGGATGGCAGGCTGACGTGAAATCCAAAACATATCTGCTCATCTGTTCGCTCCGCATAGGCGCGCACCATGCGCAGCGAATAACTGGCCGTCAGAAGATAGGTTGCCAGCGCCTGGCGAGATATATCCGCCGTTGCATTGCAGCGAAGCAGATCCACGCTTACCACAAAACTGTTTTTGATCATCCGGATATTTGCCGGCGGCGCGCCGCTCGCATCCAGATCTGCGGAAAAATCATTTAGCCCGCGTTCCGCGCACGGCCAGTTGCAATCGCGCAGCAGTTCCGCAAGATCAGCGTCAGGAACGGGCACGGCTTGCGGAATCCGATGGTCTTTGTATGATGCGGGTGACTTCAAAAGGCAATTGCCATCGTGAAAACCTTCCAGCGCCCAATCCAAACGATCCCGTAATTGCAATTCGTCCAGTACCACGATGTCTGTGCGCAGGTGGAGGCCATTGCCGGTGGGGTCGAGCGCAAGCTTTACTCCTCCGGACAGCGATTTGTTACACAGCATGGCATCTTCGAGAGCCACTGAGGTTTTGCGAATAGCATCAGGGCGACATGCGAGTTGCAAGAAGCCATCATCGTAGGATGCAGTGAGAGGCAGCCGCGCGCCGTTTTCAACAACGCATTGCCAGCTCCAAGTGCCGGAGGGTACTATCTCGTATGCGAATTTATTGAGAACGCGGTAAGTCGTTGCCGCATATTCGTTTTCAACGATCATATGGAAGTTACCTCCAGGTTCAAGGAGCGGCGTTTTAACGGGCGACGATCAGTAGGGAAAAGATTTTGATTTTCGCGAGCCCATGAGCAGGCAGCTCTATTCAATGAGTCATCTTCGCGTGGGTTATATTTCTGATAAGTCAAAATGTCATAAATTTGAAACAGAATGTCGACCAGTGGTGTCCCAGGAGATATGCGTCCCGTGCATATCAACGGAAGATCCTGGCTAACATTGGGATGCCAGACACCAGGAGTAAACAGGCGCACCATCTCAAACGGATCGGCACGCCGCAAGTAATCCGCGGGGAACCACACGCCTACTTGAAAGCGGCTAGCCTCCTTGATTTCACCGGCGGAATCGCGAATCAATCCCTTGCACAAGAATTCCGCAACAAAGTGCGGCGGCGCCATCGGCGGAATGTGCAAGCTCAAAACATCGCTCGCCTCCGCCAGCGCCATGCCTTCGACACGCTGGCGCTCCAAAAAGCGTTGATAGATGGCATCGCTGCCGCTGGACTGATTAGCGATCATGTTGCCTCCAGATGCCAATGATTGTTCATACCGCTGCTGATGATGTCTCCATCGCGCAATCCGATTTGCGCCAAAGTAAGATCTAAAAACTCACGCGCCGAATCCGCGTCCAGGCGTTCCAGCGCGCCGAAACCCAGTGAGGCCATGCGCCGGCCACATGCCGAGCAATGCGCCAGCGGACGGTTGAGGCGTAGTGATTGTTCCGTGCGTTTGCATCCGGGGCAAATCAACTCGCGCACAAACAGGTGACCTTCGATTTGTATGCTGCCGAGATCCTTTAACGCGGTTGCAACCGTGGTGGATTCAGGCCGGCAACGCCATGGGTTAACGGCCCAGGCCATGTGATCAAAGCGGCAATCAGGATTGCGCCTGCTCGTGGTAACCCGCAGTATGTGGTTATTCTCATCGAGAAGGATCTGCCTTGTTGCCGCGGGCCCAGTTAATTCACCGGAGAACAACTTAGTGATTTCCAACGCCATCAGAGAAGCGGCCAGCGCGCCCAAAGCCGAGGACGACCCAGTAGGAAAAACAAGCCCGCTGCCCGCACCGCACAGATACTCCTGCTCTAACAGCAAGTAATCATCAGGCCCCCAGGCGCACTCTAAACACGGCGCATCGAGCCCGGGCGCGTAGAAATTTACTCTTACCAGATTCTGGGAACCGAGTATCCCGCAATCGATCCACGGCATATTCAGTCTCGCGGCAGCCTGATTGACATACTGCCGAGCCGCGCGAGAATCAAGACAACTCGCAAACAGGTCGCCGCGCAGCTTTCCCAGCGGCACATCCTCAATGCGCTCTTGCAGCGCAGTAACATCAAGACGCGGATTAATACGCCGCAGCTTGTCAGCCTGCGCAGAAACTTTTGGCTTGCCGATGTCCTGCGAGTCGATGTTTTGCACGGCGAGATTTTTTTCTTCGTAAACATCCGGGTCGACCAGAGTAATCCGCGCCACCTGAGTCATACGAGCAAGCAGCGGCGCCGAGATGGAGCCAGTATTGCCAAGGCCGGCTAAGGAGACGGATTTTGACTCAGTTTGCATCAGTCCTCCGGTGTCCAAGTAAAGCCTGTGTCGAGAGGAGTGGGGAAGCCGCAGAAGGGGCACTTATCGGTATAAGTCCAGCAGGGCAATTCGGCTGACTCGTTGAACCAGATGCCGCATCCGGGACCGGGGCAGCGCACGGCCGGCGCGCCCACCTCGATTGGCTCGCGGCAGCGACCGCAGTACACCGGACGATCAGAACCGGGGAAGGGGACTACCGTGGCCGGCGTCTCCGTGGAAAAGAAAAACCGGGTTCCGTCGCCGGTGCGAATCTCATCCCGATCCGACAGTACGCACAAACCGGCAGTCACTCCGCGGCTGTTTACGCGCACACCGGAGTTTCGCGATGCAATCAACGCCCATGCAGGCATCCCGTTCCTGTCTGTCCGAATGAGCCGCGCCGGCATTCCGCAAGCCGAGTTATTCGGAGCCTCCGCCGCAAGCGGAATCGGAACCGAGTCAAGCTCGTATTGCGCGGCGTCCAGATTCTGTGCGCCCCATCCATTTGCGTCCATAACCCAGAGAAGAGACATGGAAAAATTTCACCCTAGAATGATTATTTTTATGCTCACGGGAAATGAATAATCACCCCATGCTGTTCGCATTTATTTGTGTAACAGGCTGAAAATAATGGGGGCATTATCCAGCGCGCACACCTCCGGTCACACGATGGGGAAAGGTCGCGAATAGTTCTTCAGGCATTTCCGTAATTTGATATATTTCACCGCCCCAAAAGGTTGATAAAATTATTGGGATTTATTCTCTGGGCTTACGGTGTACATTGCTCTTCTGCGGGCGGCCAGATCATCCTGTCACGGCATGGACTTTTACTGCTTTTCAGCCTGAAACACGTTAGCTGAACAGATCTTTCATCTTCTCGATGAGGCTGGCGGAAGCGGGCTTGTTTTCGACGGCGAGGGATGTGGCGAGTTGGCTGACCAGCTCGCGTTGGGCGCGGCTGAGCTTCCTGGGAATCTCAACCATCACTTTGACAATCAGGTCGCCGGCGCCTTTTTCGTTGAGGTAGGGGACGCCCTTGCCGCGTACGCGCAACTCCTTGCCGCTGGGCGTGCCCTCGGGAATCTTGAGGGTCACGTCGCCGCCGATGCAGGGAATCTCGATCTCCGCGCCGAGAGCGGCCTGGGGAAAGCTGATGGGGAGGACGCAGCGCAGGTTGTGGCCGTCGCGCTGAAAGTATTCATGGGAGCGAATGGAGAGGACGACGTAGAGGTCTCCCTTGGGCGCGCCGGCGCGTCCGGCATCGCCTTCACCGGCGTAACGGATGCGGGTCCCGGTTTCCACGCCGGGCGGCACCTTGACATTGAGCTTGAGTTCTTTGGTGACGCGGGTTTCGCCGCGGCAGGTTGGGCAAGGGTCGCTGATGACCTGTCCGGTGCCGCCACAGGCCGGGCAGGCGCGAGCCACGGAGAAGAAGCCCTGTTGATAGCGAACCTGTCCATGGCCCTGGCAATGGCCGCAGGTGGTGGGTCCGCGCCGGGAGGCGCTGCCGCTGGCCTTGCAAGCTGCACAGGGTTCCTGGCGGCGAATCTTCACCTCTGTTTCGTAGCCGAAGATGGCCGCCTCGAAGTCGATGGTGAGATCGAAGCGCAGATCGTCGCCGCGCTGCTGGCGCGAGGGGCGGCGCTGGCCGCCCATGGAGAACATCTCGCCAAAGAGGTCGCCGAAGAGATCGCCGATGTCCACTCCGCCGGCGAAGGGCCCGCCGAAGCCTCCGGCTCCACTGACGCCCGCATGGCCGTAGCGGTCGTAGGCGGCGCGCTTGTCGGCGTCGCTCAAGACCTGGTAGGCCTCGCTGGCCTGCTTGAAGCGCTCCTCGGCGGCATGGTCGCCGGGGTTGCGGTCAGGATGGTACTTCATCGCCTGCTGACGGTAGGCGCTCTTCAACTCCTGATCGCTGGCGTCGCGCGAGACGCCCAGAACCTCGTAATAGTCGGCTTTGCTCACGTTTATTTAGATTACTCGCTTGTCTGTTTGGGGTTGGATGCTACGCGCACCAGTGCCGGGCGCAGGAGTTTGTCACGCAGCTTGTAGCCGCGGCGAATCTCTTCGGCGACGTGCTGGTCGGGCAGGTCGAGACGCTCCACCGAACCCAGCGCCTCATGATGGCGCGGGTCAAACTTCGCCCCCTCTGCCGGAATCGCTGTCACGTGCAACTGGCGCAGAACATCCTCCATCTGCTTCACAATCAACTCGACTCCGGAACGCAGTTGCTCGATTGAGCCGGCTGATTTCAGTGCCAGCTCGAAATGGTCCAGCACCGGCAAAAACTTTTCGACCACGTTCACGACGGCATAGTCGCGGTCCGCGACGCGATCGCGGTCGGCGCGCTTGCGAGCGTTCTCAAACTCGGCTTGCAGGCGGGCCAGCCGGTCGAGCAGTTGGTCACGCTCGGCCTTGAGCTGGTCGAATTCGGCGCGGGGGACGGGCGGGGCTTCACTCGCGGCCTGACCCGCGACTTGATCCGGTTCTGGCGCGGGCATTTCTGTCGCTGAGTTTTCGGCCAGTGAAGCAGCCGCCTCATCCGATAAGGTTAACTCTGTATCTTGATCCGGCATCGTTCGATGCATTCTCCGAAAAATCATTGGCCTTAGTTTCCATGATAATTTGCGCGGCTAACGCCGTCTGCGCGTCTGATGATCTGAATCAACGGTGGTTCCGTTCCGGGACTAAAGCCCTGCTTTGTTATGAGTCGTTTACAGCACGACTAAAGCCGTGCCCTTTCAAAACATTGATTCATTCAGAGGTTCTCTAATCGGCGGGAACTTCCAGCAGCCGCTCGGAGAGCCTGGCAATGTAGCGCACCGCCTGAATCATCTCCTGGTATTGGATGCGGGTGGGCGCGATCACGGCGACGGTGCCCAGGTTGGAGTCGCCCAGACGGGCCGGAGCGCCGATGAGCACCAGATCCTGCATGGCTTGCGATGCTTCGTCGAGACCCTCCTGACCGAGACCCACCACCACGCGCACTTCCTGCTGACGTCCGTCCACGTAAGCGGTGAGCAACTCGACGAGCCGCTGTTTGGCTTCCAGAGCCAGCAGCATCTGGCGCAGGCGCTCGCGGTCCACCTCGGCGGCAATCAGGTTGGCCATTCCGTCCACATAAAGCGCCGGGCTGGCTTCTCCGCCCTGCAACGCTCCCATGCGGCAAAGCTCCTCGACCGAGGCCAGCATCTGCCGGTAGGCGGCCTGCTCCAGCTCGACGCGCCGGGCCACCTCGGCGCGGATGCGCTCGATGGGCCATCCGCGGAAGTTCTCGTTCAGATAGCGCGCGGCGGTTTCCAACTCGATATGGCTCAGCTCGCGGTCCAGCGCCAGCACGCGATCCTGCACGGCTCCGGCCTGCGTGACCAGCACGGCCAGCACACGGCCCGTGGAAAGCCTTGAAAAGTGAATGTGCTCCAGCACCTGGCCCGCTGTCGAACTGGCCAGCGCCACGCCCAGACCGCTGGATAACAGCGCCAACACATGCGAGGTGCGCTCCAGGTAGTCGTTGCTGCTGGTGACGCCGCTGAAGCTCTCCTCGATCTGCTCGCGAAGGGCATCGCTCAAGGGTGAAGAGCCCGGCGTCGCCGCGCCCATGCTGGTTGCCTGCGCGCCAGCGGCCATGCGGCCCGGCTGCGTAATCTGTTCAACGTAATAGCGGAATGCCGCGGCGGTGGGCACACGGCCTGCCGAGGTGTGCGGCTGCTCCAGCAGGCCGGTCTCGCCCAGCGTGGCCATCACATTGCGGATAGTGGCCGAGCTCAAGCCCTCCTGATTGGAGAAATAACGGGCGACAGTCTGCGAGGCCACCGGTTCGCCGGTGGCGATGTACAGCTCGATGATGGCCGTAAGCACCAGCCGCTCCCGCGGACTGACGCGTGTATCAGGCATCTTCCCCGCTCTCCGTCCTGGCTTGCTCAGGGTGTGAATCGCGGCCCAAACCGGGCCTGGATGAAACCGCGCAACACTTGATTTTTCTAGCGTTTAGGCCAGATCAAGCGCAAAATACTCCTCTTTAATTCTAGGCAGCGGCAGAGGTGCTGTCAACACGCGAGCCAGAGAGGGCGCGAGTGCTACGGCTGGTTGTAATAGCCGGTGCTGGTGCGGGCGGTCAGCTTCGGCTGATCGATTTGCACCTTCAGGTCGTGATACTCGTTGGCGTGAGCCGCGGGCGGAGGGTCGAAGGACAGAGTATAGAAGGCCTGGGCGTCCTGAACGCAACGATTGATCTGGGCTGTCAAATCGTTATCCGGGGCGACAACGTCTCCACCGCTTTGAACGGCAAGCACCCTCAAGCCCAGGTTGGATGCGCTCGCTTTCTGAGCTGTGGGCACCCCTTTCAGGAACTCTTTATAAAGATATGTGCCCGGTCCAGGCATTCCAGCGGAGATGCTGTAGGCGGAGATGCGCGCCTCGCGCAGCCGGGCGGAAAGCTGAACAATCACATCGAAACTTTGCTGCAGGCCCTCATTGGTAGTTTGAATGCGCGGCGTGTCGAGCAGCGGCCAGCCAGAGCCGGTCCAAATCAGCAACTTTTTGCCCGGTTTCTTCGCTTCCGCGTTGGCAATATCCAACATCATTCTGATGGAGAACTGGAATCGTTCGATTGCGCCCCATGCGCCTCCCGCGCGGCCAATCGTTCGCAACCTGTCGTCGAGATGATCGACCTTCGCGGCCAGCGCGTTGCCATCGGCGGAAGGCAGACGCTGGGCATCCACACCGTCGTTGGTCAACACGAAGAGCGAGACCGGCTGGGCGAGATGACCGTCGTTTTGGCGCAGAAACTTCTCGATCTCCTGCCGCACAAATGCGACTTGCTGATGCGTCTGGTTCACGGTATCGATGAGCAGAATGACCTCGACCGGCGGGTGAGCCTTATGAGCGGTACCATCGACGGCTTGAAAGGAGAGAATCTTCGCGGGCTGGTTGTTGTCCAGCAGCGTAAAGTCCTTGAGTTCGAGGCCGGAGACAGGTTTTCCCGATTTGTCTGTCACCACCACGTCGAGGTGAATGCGACCCGCGGTTATTTGGGACTCGGAGGGCGAAGGCTGAGGCGCGGGTTGTGCCGCAACTTGGGGCTGACCCGCGGCTGCCGGAGGAGCGGGATTCTGCTGCTCCCAGGATAGGGCCGGTAAGCAAACAATGAACGCCAGGCAGGCGCACCGCGACAGTCTCATAAGATTCACCTCGCTTGAATTTTGCAAGATTCTTCGATCAGATTTTACACCGTTACGGCTGGTTGTAATAGCCGTAACAGTGAAGGCCGTATGCCCGCATCGGATACAGTGGAAGAATGTTCGCGCGCAGGGTTTCGATTCAACGAATAGATCACAAAGGCCTCCGGCACACATGCCCGATTGGCTGGATTGACAACTTTGCCATGCGCAACTTCACCAATGACCCGGTTTTTGACGACACGCTGCCCGTGGCCGACGGTGTGCTGGAAGCAGGGACACGCGTGCCTCTCGACAGGCTTCAGCCGGCCATGGAAGAGTGGTTTCGCCGCAAGGGCTACATGAAGCCCGGCGAGCGGCTTGAAGTGGCGGAGTTCGGCTCACAATAATAATAGGTGCAGGATTTGCCAGGGAACCTCTAGCTCCCACTCCGCGTAGCGATTGTCAGACGCTCATCTTTCGTATTTCCGGCTGGCGTTTATACCGAATACAATTTTTCCCTGAGGATTTACTTTCATGCATACTCTACGAATCTTTTCTCTCGCTGCTATTCTGCTTCCCGCGCTTCCGGCGCAGGCGCAGCAGGCTGCCAACCCTCCGCTGCCCGAGATTCATCAGCTCATGAAAGAGGTTCACGAGCACCAGAAGCAGCTTGATAAAGTGCGCGAGAATTACACCTTCACCGTCTCACAGGAGGTTCAGGAGATTGACGCCAAAGGGCAGGTTAGCAAGACCGAGACGGAGGAAGCCGAGGTATTTTTCGTCAATCGGCATGAGATTTGGCAGGTGGTGAAGAAAGAGGGAAAGCCGCTTACGGACGAGGAACAGAAAAAGGAGACCGAGCGCGTGACGAAGGCCGTGGAGAAGGCTGAGAAACCACAACCAGAAACGCCGAAAGAGAACCAGGACATCAGCCTGCGCCACATTCTGGAGGTTGCTGATGTCCACAATCCTCGCCGGGAGATCTTTCGCGGCCGCTCCACCCTTATCTATGACTTTGTGGGCAAGAAAGACCTCAAGGCTCACGGCATGAGCGAAGACCTCTCCAAGAAGTTGCAGGGAACGGTGTGGATCGATGAGGCCGATCGTCAGGTGGCTCGCCTGGAAGCCACATTCTACGACAATTTTCACATTGCCGGCGGCCTTGCCGTCAATGTCCAGAAGGGCACGCGCTTCTGCTTCGATCAAGGCCCGGTCAATGGCGAGATATGGTTCCCCACGGGTGTGGATATCTCCTTGCAGGTGCGCCTCCTGCTCTTCAAAGGCATTCACCAGCACATCGTCCAGCGCTGTTACGGCTACAAGCGCTTCCACGCGGAGGCCCAGCAAGGGAATGGCGCCAAGGTCGTGCCGGAAAACAAACAGTAGCCCGATTACAGCGCGTGCCGTGCGCCCCCTTTAAAGCGGAAAATCGCAACTGCCGCGTCAACGGCCGTTACAGAGGAGATACGCCCCGCATTTTTCCGGCGTGAACCGAATTCCGGCGCATAAAAACAGGGAAGATACTGTGCTATTCTTCCTTCACCTACCCATTCTTGAAATCGGCGGCAGCTAGAAACCCCTTGTAGAGGAAACTTCAGGCTTCCGGCAAAGGCTCATCGCCCCATGCTTTTTCCCACTGTCGAGTACGCGCTGTTTTTTCTCGCGGTGCTGGTCATTGCCTGGAGCCTGTACCGCTTCCCCGCGGCCCATAAGAGCTTTCTTCTGCTGGCCAGTTATATCTTCTACGGCTTCTGGAACTGGAGCTATCTTCCGTTACTATTTGGTATTTCGCTCTTCAGCGGATTGGTCGCCCAACGCATCCAGCGCAGCCGGACGGCAACCGCCAGAAAAACCTGGCTGGTCGTGGGCGTCACCGTTTGCCTGGCCACATTGGGTTATTACAAGTACACCAGTTTTCTGATGACGACCCTGCTCCAGGTTTGGAGTCATTTCGGACCGCCGCCCCATATTCAGATCTATTCACCCTTGTTGCCTCTGGGCATCTCCTTCTTTGTCTTTCACGCCATCTCCTTGCTGTGCGATTGCTACCGCGGCAAGGTTCGCGAGCCGGTCAAACTGGGCGATGCGCTCTTGTACGTTGCCTTCTTTCCCCAGCTTATCGCCGGTCCCATTCTGCGGGCCTCGCGGTTCCTTCCTCAACTCGCCATCCGGCGCAATCCCAACTCCATCCGCGTCAACCGCGCCTTCCTGCTGATTGTCGGCGGCCTGTTCAAGAAGGTGGTCATCTCGAACATGCTGGCCACGCGGCTTGTCGAGCCGGTCTTCGCGGTGCCGCAAAGCTATGACGCATGGGATACGCTGCTGGCCGTTTACGGCTATGCGGCACAGATCTACTGCGACTTTTCGGGGTACACGGACATCGCCATCGGCTGCGCGCTGCTGCTCGGCTATCGCTTCCCGCGCAATTTCAATGCGCCCTATACGGCCGCCGATCCGCAGGATTTCTGGCGCCGCTGGCACATCTCGCTCTCCTCCTGGCTGCGCGATTATCTTTACTTTCCACTGGGCGGCTCGCGCAAGGGCAAGCTGCGGACTTATATCAACCTGATGCTGACCATGCTGCTCGGGGGCCTGTGGCACGGCGCGGCGTGGACCTTTGTTGTTTGGGGCGGCCTGCACGGAAGCTACTTGGTTGTTCATCGCCTTTGGTCGCGCATTGGCTGGCGTCCCTTGGTTCGCTGGCGCGCTACCGCGGCATGGCGATGGATGGCGCGCATTCTCCTCTTCCATGCCGTTTGCGTGGGATGGGTCTTCTTCCGGTCCTCTTCGTTTGACCTCGCCTATACGGTCTTCGGGCGGCTGACGGCGCCAGGGTCAGCGACGCTGGCCACGGGGCCTGTCCTGACCGTGTTGTTTCTGGGGCTTGCCGGCCAATACATGCCGCCGCGCTGGCGCAACGGCTTCGAGATCGAGTTGGGCCGCTGGCCGGCGCTGGCGCGCGGAGCTGTTATTGCCGTAGCCATCGCCACCATCGAAGTTCTGGGGCCCACGGGAGTGGCCCCGTTCATCTACTTCCAGTTTTAGCGAGCTATGCGAAAGATTTCGTTGACCCAATCAATCCGGCAAGTTGCCCTGGTTGTAGCAGGGTTCCTCGTGACTATCGTGCTGCTTGAATCCGGCGGGCTTGCCAGTTGGGCAAATCACCTGGAGATCGGTCCGCTGCGCATGGTTGCGGTTCCGGTCACAACGGCTGTCCAGAAGACGCTGCAACCGCTTGGAGTGGCCGCAGTCCGTGATCGTGCTCTTGAAGTACTGGCGCGCGCCGGCTGGACCGACGATGCTGCTTTGTTGGCCAAGGCTGCAAACCCTCTCCACGTTTGCGATCTGCCTGAAGCCACTGGAAGCGCTGCTCCGGGATCGGCAAATACTCCTCATATAGTGTCGACAGCTGGTTCGGGGTCTCCATCGCCCGGTGCGCTGACGCCGCTATTAGGCGATGTGCCACTAACCACGGTTCTTGATCCTCTGCCGCCCGTAGAGCCTGGCAAGCCGCGCGTAGTGGCGCTTGCCGGAGACTCGATGATGGCGGTCGGGTTGAGCGCAGAACTGATGCGCGAGGCCTCCGGCGACAAGAATTTACGCATCGTGAAGGCCTTTCGCTCTGGAACCGGACTGGCGCGGCCGGAGGTCTTCAACTGGATGGATGAGTATCCGGCGATGCTGGGCACGGAGAAGCCCGATGTGGTGATTGTGGCCATCGGGGCCAACGACGGGCAGGGCTTTGTGGTGGACGGCAAGGTGTTGCCCTATGGCAGCGAAGATTGGCGGAAGGTCTACCAGGGGCGGCTGGCCGAATTTCTGGCTATGGTGGGAGCAGGCGGGGCGCGCGTGGTGTGGGTGGGGCTGCCGCCCATGCGGGGGCATATCTACAACGAAAAGATCGCCGACCTTAATCGTATTGCCTATACGGTTGTGAGCCAGTCGCCGCGCGCTACCTGGTGGAATCCGGCTTCCTATGTGGGCGACGATGCGGGGAAGTTTCGGGAATATGCAACGCTGGCCAACGGCAAGACCATGAGGATTCGTTCGGGCGATGGCATTCATCTCTCCGACGAGGGGGCGAGCCTGCTGACTACGGTGCTGCTGAAGTGGATTGACCCGCCGGCGCAGACAACAAGCGGAGCCGCGGTTGCCCCAGCGCCGGCGCCGGCAGTTCAGGCTCGACCGGCCGTCCTACACAAGCGGCACGCGCGCCGGAAGGCGAAGGGGTGAGGCCTGCCGGTTCAGGCCGCTGCCTGTTTCTGCGCTCCGGCATCGTTCCACAGCTCGGCCTCTGCCTGGCGGCGGGCTTTCAGGGCGGGGTATTCCTCGCCGCCGGCATGATCCCAGCGCAGCAACTGCTCGGCGGCATCGTCGTAGTGGCCCTTATTGAGTTGTTGCAGTAAAGAAGAACCTGAGAGGCGAGAAGTTCCCAGGTTGAACGTGAAGTCCACCAGGGCATCGAACTGACCCTGGGTCAGCGAAACCTTCACCAGGCGCTGAACCGCCTGCTCGGCGTCGCGCACGTCGCTGGCCAGCAGATTGGCGGCCTGCGGCTCGTTGATTCCATTAGGGAAGGAATCGGAGTGCAGCAACCGGTGGCCATAGCCGATGGTTGCAAAACCGGCCACATCCAGATAAACCCGGTTGCGAAAACCCTCGGACCTCTTCAGTAGTTCCATCCCGGCGGAGCTGAGTTTCATATTTCCCCCTGTTTTTTCTTTGAGATAGCGCTAATTTCACGCTAGCAGGAAGGGGGAAATAATCTGCAAAACAGGGGAAAATAATGTCTTCTCTCAAATCTCTTGTAGTAGTAGTGTCTTCGTTGCTGATCGGAACGGCGGCCATCTCCGCCTCGGCAGCGACTGTGATCCATGCCTGCTACATCAAAACAACCGGCAGCATTCGCATCGTCCCCGTGGTCACCGACTGCCATTCCAACGAGCAGGCAGTTTCCTGGAATGAAGAAGGCCCTGCCGGATCCGCTGGGCCTGCCGGGCCGAAGGGTACGGCTGGACCCGCGGGAGCGCCAGGCGCCATGACGCTTCCTGCCAATCTGGCCGCTCTTTCAGCCGCGCTCAGCACCAACGGCGGCGCCGCATTGACCGGAAGCTCCCGCTTTAAACATCCTCGTCATTTCCCTGCACAATCGGAGATGTAATCCTGTCGGTGAATGGTTACGGTGCGGGAGCCATGCCCGCGGATGGGCGTCATCTCCCCATCAGCCAATTCACGGCTGCATTTTCCATTATGGGCACCAATTTTGGGGGAAACGGCGCTACGAATTTCGCTCTGCCGGATCTGCGTAAATTTGCGTCGCAGGGACTGCAATACTCCATCTGCGTGCAGGGGATATATCCAGCCTCTTCCTAGTCGTGCGCCGGGTGTGCTTTGTTTACCGCCGGCTTTTCTTCCCCGTCTTGGTCTTGGCGGCTTTGGATTTCGGCTTGGATTCGGCCAGGTGGCTCAGGGGAACCGGCCCCTGGTCGGAGCCGATGCGCACCGCGCGCGTGTCGTTCATCTGGTACGTAATCGTCCGCGGCGACACCGGGCGAGTGATGCCGGTGGCCGGATCCGTGGTCATGTTAGTGCCGTTGGCGATTTGGAAGCTGAAGGTGGGCGTGCTGCCGTTCACAGCAGGCGTAACCCGCACCGGCAGATAGCCCTGAATGGGATGCAGCCGGAAGGCCGTCTCATAGCGATGACGCCGTGTACTCCAGGTAAAGACGCGCACCTGGTCAAAGTCGAAGGGCAACCCGGCCTTGTTCGGGGAGAGCACGGTCACGTACTGCGGAACCTCGTGGTCGGGTGTCGATGCCTCGGGATCGTGAACCTTATTGAGTACGTAAGCGCCCACGTACCGCTGTCCCTCGGCATAGGTGGCAATCTCGTCGGGCACATCCACATCCATGCGGCTGGCGAGCATCCACCCGCTGCGGCCCTGATCGTCGCGCACCAGCCACCAGTCCTCCATGAGCGGCGCCTCGGCATTAGCCTGGCCGGGAATGTGCGGCGCGCCCCCTGGAACAGCAGATTTGGATCCGGTTCGTGAGGCGGGAGTTTTTGCTGTTTGGTCAGACTTCGGCGTCACTGGCCTGGGAGCCTGCCCATTGCCGGGTACAGCCTTGGGGACCGAGGCACGCGCCAAAAGCTGAACCTTGGAGTTCGCTCCCAACAGATAAAAGCGCTCCGATTCCCGGCCCGGCTTTAAATGCAGGTAGATCTCGTCGCGCACAACGCCGCTGGCTACTACCGGGTCCTGTTTGTGTTGGACCCCTAGTTGGTCAAAGGTCTGGAAAGTCTTGGCGTCAATCACCGCCCGCTCTTCAATCCAGCCGATCTCGTTCTTTTCGGTCTTCACCTTGAGAAAGCGGCGGCTCTGGTCGAGCACTTCCAATCGCTGGCCGTTGGTCACCTCGGCCACGCGGTTGGAGACGGCGGCCACTCGGTCATGCAGATACATCTGCCGCGCGGAGACGTACACCGTATCGTGGCGTTCGTGGCGGAAATGCATGCATCCGGAAGAAAATGCAAAAAAACACGCGAGAAGCAGCGAAACAGCGGGAGCCTTCATGCGCCGCGCGCGTAAGACGAATGAGATGGAGGGTTGCGTGAGCACAGCCAGTGGCTATCCACTTGAGGATAGCACTTGAGGAGGGCATGGAACAGGGATTGGTACTGTCTTAAATCTGCAATGGCCAAGAATCAAAGATAAAGATAGTGAAACCTAACTCGAAAGTGTTGAGGTCCCAGCTTGCGTAATTTGTTGGTTTGTGAATTGAATAATGACACCATCGGACGGATGTATGCCGTGAGATGCAGGATTATCGCCAATTACGGCTTTGGAGGCCGCATAACTATGAAGAAACCCTGGTCTCGCAGCCAAGAACATATTGACAAAGGCAAGATCAACGCGCGGAAACAGGCGAAAGAAGATTTGCGGGCCCTATTGGCCTGCGGCGACGAAGAAAGGTATATCGCGCTAATCAAGGCGCTTCGGCCAAACCTCAAGCCTGAAGAACTCGTGTCCCTTGTTCGCCGTTTCCGCGAGGAACGCCGGAATCAGTCTCGGGGCAACTGACATCAACCATAATCCTCTTGCGCTTCTTTTCGAACTCCTTCAGTTCCGTAGGAGACATGGAATCAATACTTTGATCCACAAACGCATCCAATTCTTCCAATAGGGACGTTGTCCTTTTCTCAGCCATCGATGTCGTCATTTGTCCTCCTTTAGCCGAAAGGTCCGTGTTAGATAACTATACCGCATTGGCGAACACACCGGTACAATTCTTCATTAGGATTGACGTTACATCCCCCCCAAAATCCATCTCACTATAAATCGTCCAGATTCACCTTTTCATCACCATTCAATTGTGTGGATAATGGAAGTCTTGGCGTAGAATTTGGAGCAACCTTGCCCGCTCTTGACATGACGAATCAGGGGTTTCAGTGCAATAAGATAAGAATCAGTCCTACCACTGCTCCAAGAACGAGATGAGCCAGAATCACACCCCAAAAGATGGTGGAAATCTTTACCGGAGTCTCGTTTAGCACTACAACAGCCTGAGTTTGTCCAGGAGATGCATCCTCTGTCCAGTTTGCATTGCTCCACAATGCCTGCTGACCGGATGCCAATGCATAGACCTTTGAGGCCTCTTGCCAGGAACCTGTGCCATCCTCATTCTGAACAATCATTGTTTCAGTACTGGGGCCCAGATAAATTGCCGTTTCACTGTTCTTGTGAACGATTCTTCTTCCAATCTCGACCATTGCTTCCTCCTTTCGATACCCTCAACCTGCGCTGTTATCATGAGCCGGCCTTTAGCGCCGCCCTTGCTTCTCGAATCAATGCCGGCAGCACCGCGCCAAACTCGCCTTTTCCCGGCTCGCCGAAGGCAAAATAAAGCTGGCGATAATACTGATACAAGCTCTCGTAGACTTTCTGCGCCGATTTTTCCGGTTCGTAGACCTTGTGCGGAGGACAGATTTTGTCTTGCGCCTCGCCGATGGTCTTAAACGCGCCCGCAGCCAGGAATGCAAAGACCGCCGAGCCGATTCCGGTCACCTTGCTCGCCGGAACCAGCACCGGCCTTCCCAACACATTCGCGTAAACCTGGTTGAGCACGGGATTGCTCTGCGGAATGCCGCCGCCGTTGATGACCCTCAGTGTGGGAGCGCCGTATTCGCTCATCCGGTCGAGAATCACGCGGGTATGAAATGCGGTCCCCTCGATGGCCGCGAAGAGCTCGTCCTGCGCCGTGTGTTGCAGGTTCCATCCCAGCGTGATTCCCCCCAGGTTCGGATTCACCAGCACGGTGCGGTCGCCGTTGTCCCAGGTCATGCGCAGCAGCCCGGCCTGCCCGGCGCGATAAGCCTCCAATCCCTTGCTCAGTTCAGCAACGGTGGTGTTGGCCCGGCCCGCGATGGCGCTGAAAATGTCTCCGGTGGCCGAGAGTCCGGCCTCGACTCCGGTGTACTCCGGGTGCACGCTGCCCGGAACCACGCCGCAGACGCAGGGAATCAACCGCGCCGTTTTCACGTACGCGATGATGCATGTGGAGGTGCCCACCACGTTCACCACGTCGCCCTCTCTCGCGCCCGCCCCGATGGCGTCCCAGTGCGCGTCAAAGGCTCCCACGGGAATGGGAATGCCCGCGCGCAGACCGAGTTTTTCCGCCCACTGCGGCGCAAGAGTTCCGGTAATCTTGTCCGAGGTGGCGCACTCTCCCTCCAGCTTGGCGCGCACGCCGGCCAGCAGCGAATCGACACTCACTAAAAACTTTTCCGGAGGCAGCCCGCCCAGGGCGGCGTTCCACATCCACTTGTGTCCCATCGCGCAAATGCTTCGCTTCACCTTTGCAGGGCTGGTTATTCCGCACAGTGTGGCGGCAACCATGTCGCAATGCTCAAATGCGCTGGCGAAATTCTTGCGTTTCTCCGGATTGTGGCGCAGCCAATGCAGCAGCTTTGCCCACCCCCACTCCGAGGAGTAGACGCCCCCGCACCACTGAATCGCTTCCAGCTTTTCGCGGTGCGCCGCCTCCGTGATTTCAGCAGCTTCCTGTTTTGCGCGGTGGTCGCACCACAGGTAGTAGTCGTCCAGCGGGGTCATGTCGGCGGCCACAGGAATCACGCTTGATCCAGTCGTGTCCAGCGCGATAGCCTCCACCTGCTCGCCGATGATTCCGGCTTCTTTCAGCGCCTGCCGCGTAGCGGCGGCCAACGCCAGCATATGGTCGCTGTGCGATTGCGTGGCGTACTCCGGGTCCTCGCGCTTGCGGTGTAGAGGATACTCGGCTGTAGCCGAACCAATCAATCCGCGCTCGCTATCGACCAGCGAAACACGCACATTCAACGTGCCGAAATCAACCCCAGCGACAATGATCATCGTTCTCTTCCATCTCCGCCGCGGCAACATCGGCCGTCAGCTTTCATGCAAAATTCATTTACACAAATTCACAGCAGTCTTGAACCCATCCAGGCCGAGCCGGATTCATCGCGTCCCAGCCTGCCCGTAGGTGGCATGGCTGCCGTGCTTTCGTAGAAAATGCCTGTCGTGCAACACCTGCGGAAGCGGCCTGGTTTCGCCATTGATCGACAGCGTGTGGCAGGCCATGCGCGCCACGTATTCCAGAAGCGCAGCATTATGTGCGGCCTCCGCAGCGCTCGCTCCCCAGCAGAACGGTCCGTGCCCGGCCACCAGCACAGCCGGAATCGAATCGGGATTAAGCTCCGTAAATCGCCGGCAGATTGCCACTCCGGTCTCCCGCTCGTAATCGCCCGCAATCGCCGTCTCGCTCAACCGCCTGGTGACGGGCACCGGCCCATGAAAATAATCCGCATGAGTGGTTCCCAGGCAGGGAATCTCCGTCTCCGCCTGCGCCCACGCGGTGGCGTACTCCGAGTGCGTATGCGCCACGCCGCCGATGGTCGCAAAGTGCTTGTACAGCTCAAGATGCGTATCCAGGTCCGAAGATGGGCGCAGCACTCCGTCCACAATCTTGCCGGTGAGATCGGTGACCACCATCTTCTCCGCCGTCAGCTCTTTGTAAGCAACGCCGCTGGGCTTGATGGCCACCAGCCCTTGGCCGCGGTCGATCCCGCTCACATTGCCAAAGGTATACAGCACCAGGCCGCGGCGAACCAGCTCCAGGTTCGCCTCCAGCACTTCTTCTCGCAACTCCTGCAACAGCATCCTCGCGCTACCCTCCGGTCAGATGAAGTGTTTATCTACTTGAATACCACATCCGATTCACGCTCCGCGCTCTCCGGCTACGGCACCGCAACGATGGCGGTTGGCCCAGCCCCTAACGAACCGCTGAGTGAATAGGTATCCAGTTTGCCGGTCGTAGTGGCATCAAAGGTGAAAGCACTCAAGGGAGAACCGCCTTGATTGTTCACCACCAGCACGAAATTACCTGTCGAGTCCACAGCCATGCCATATGGGTTGACGCCGGTAGAAACAGTATTGCTCTGCTGCGTCAGCGAGGGGGTTGATGCGTTCAGCAGGAACGCCGTGACGACTCCGTTTGCAGTTCCTTGCCAGTTGGCGACGTAGACATAGCCGTTGGAGAAGGCCAGGATGGCATGGGGATTGGTCCCGCCGCTGGCGTACGGCGACGAACTGATTTCCGTCATAGAACTCGCGCCAATGGCATAGACACGCAAAGCGCCGGTGTCGCCAGTCGTGGAAGTGAAGGCAAGCGTTTCACCGATGTACAGGAACCGGTTCGATGGGTCGAAGGCCACTGCAACAGACGCAGCCGCGCCCGAAGTTCCATACGACTTAATGGTGGAATAGGGGCTTCCGATCGGGGAGGCGTTACTCGAAGAATTAAAGGGAAAAACTTGCGTTCCGGTCGTTCCCTCGGCCACGACAAT
>Ga0326728_10004740_pt1 | contig 39636 bp, 28 predicted proteins | sample MB3enrmetagenome_FD_207602 | JGI IMG/M metagenome (GOLD analysis project Ga0326728, IMG submission 207602) | Lab enriched peat soil microbial communities from McLean, Ithaca, NY, United States - MB31MN | ecosystem: Environmental > Terrestrial > Soil > Wetlands > Peat | place: USA: New York... | reverse complement strand
ATGGACGACCTCCTTGCCGAGTTCACCGAGGAAAACTAGCCGACGTGCGCCGGTTGCACTCCGCCCATCGAAATCCTCATTTAAGCCCCCGGAACAACCATTTGCACAGTCCCGCCGAAAGCTCACGTAGTACCACCAGTTTCGGTCCACACTAAGGACGACACGAATAAGCTTCGTACCCCAGAACTTCGCCAGGATCGATTCGGTATTTGAGCCCACTGTGTGCCGGAGGGATTGCCACAGTCCTGATTTCGAAATGCAAATGGGATGGTGAGCGGCTGGCGTTGCCCGAGCGTCCCACTGTGCCGATGACCGACCCCTCCGGGCAGCAGTCTCCCACAGCGACCTCCACCGAGGCTAAATGGCCGTAGAAAGCGAAGAGCTGAGACGAGGTACGACGCTTTGGATCTTCCTGGCCAAACATTAAGCAAACGAAGTTGCCGAACGAATTCTTCTTGTACTGCTCGGGCCCAAATGACGCGCAAACGCTAACCACAAGTGACGTTGCGATAGCGTATGCGGGCGTATACACAGGCGCGTACATGTCCCACCCTTGATGCGGCTTCGAGCCCGAACTTCGAACCTTCCCATAGGCACCCCCGACGGGACTGGCGACGATGTTCAAGCGATCGGGTTCTTCAAAGAACTGCTCGTGCAAAGCGGTTCGAATCTCTACGTGATCCAAAGGGTACCGCATACAAGCCTCCTGAACCGAGATTGAATCCAGCCAAACGGGAGCTCGTTCGAACCCTTGACTGTCCAGGAACGTACCCAGCTCCGATGGCGGATTGGCGTGAGAGTTCTTTCCTTACGTGTTGGTTTTCCTTCCTCCATGTTGTCGTCCACTCCAGGATGCGTAAATCCTGCGCCAGACCGGGCCAACCCGCAAGCGAAGCTACTTGGAGCACGCGGACTGTAGCTGATCGAGGTGGAACTCAGAAGGATTCAGCGGGGCAAAGTGGTCATGTTCGCCTGCGGCAGTCCGCACTTCGAACTCATCGTGACGGTGCTTCTTGAACTGGATGGCTGAGCACGCATAAGTCAGGGTGTGGGGTTCTCCGTCGGAGGCGGACTCGCCCGTGAACTTCAGTTGATGCGCGCTAACGCTCAGAGTGCCCTGGCAATAAGCTTTGTGTGCATGCAGGTGGCGCACGCGGGCGCTGAAGGCCGCTGGCGGAGGGGACGGCGGACGGTGGTCTTTCTCATATTGGTCCTGAGCGTGTCGGATGTCATCGCGAAGGCTGCTGACATCCTTGCTGCGCTCGGGCAGAAGTTCCGCGAGGGCGTCTGCGATCTGGCGTGCCCGCCCGAAATCATTCTGTCGAAGCGCTTGACCGGCCTGATCGAGCGCACCTTGCAGGCTATCGTTAAGGCGAGCTTTGTAGTCATCACTTTTCGGATCAAGCTCCAGAAGCTGTTTCCAATAGTAGATGGCGTTCTCCTGGGCGGGGAACACATAGTGCTGGTTCGCATAGGCGTCCAGCGCTTGCTGCCGTAACTTATCTTGTGGATTCGGCGCGGGGTCCGGAGCTTTAGTGGGGCGGAGCTTGAATTCCACAATGCTGTCGCTTCCCTTGACAACGTTCACGGATTGCTCTTCGCGGTCACTCTCGTATCCCTCTTTCGTGACCTCGACCAGGTATTCCCTGGCCGGCAGATTGGGAATTCTAAAGCTGCCATTCTTCGTCGAGCCTTTCTCTTCCCCATTGACCCAAACCTGGGCGTCATCTTGGTCGGCGCGCACCAGAAGATTACCGACGGCTCGCTCCGACATCAGCCAAATCGTCAGCGCCGGGGCCGGGCTTGCTTCAAACTGCTTCATCCCCTGATCCTTCCCCTGTCCCCAAGCCAGCAAGTGGGAGCCCCTGGTGAGGTCTTTCAACTCAAGACACTCAGAGCCCATTTCACCCAGCGGTTTTCCATCGAGTGCAACGGCTGTGGAGCCGAACGTAGACTGAACTTCGCCGTGGCTACCGAGCGCGCTCAGGACAACAACCTTAAGGCCCTTCGTCGTGATGGCACTGGTCAGGGCGGGCATGTTCCCGGGCCTTACTTCAAGAAGGACGGTCGCCGTCGCGTCGCGGCCAGAGACCCGCAGATTGTGTGGGCCGGCAGGCAACTCCAGTACAAACTGCCCATCCTTCATTTCACCGGCCGGTTGTCCCTCCAGCCAGATCTGCGGAGCCTTGAGGTCCGTAAACACACTCAGCGTTGTTGCCATTGGTGTGAGGTATAGGTGGAGCGGTGCGGACGAGCCACGCTGCACAGTCAGGGGCTGCGATAACGGCTGATAGCCGTCTTTCAATGCGTCGATTTTGTGGGTTCCTTCTTGCAGTCGAAGATCGAACGGGGATATGCCCGAGTCTTTGTTGTCAATCCGAATCCTGGCTCCCGGCGGCGATGTATCGAGACGCAGCACGATTTCAGGGGCCGCCGGCGGCAATGGTCCTGATTTCAGAATCCTGGTTACCAACCCCACGCATGCCAAGAGCGCGGCGATAACCACGGCAGCCCCAATACCTTCGCGCCGCAACTTAAAGCCGCCTGGCCATAAGTGCCCATTCGCCCAGTCCAGTGCAGTGCGCACTAACCTTTCGGGTGAGTGATGGAGTTCCCCTGCGGCCTGCTCGCCGGTTTCTGCCGGAGGCTCGAGGGAAGGGAAGTGCGATTCGGGAGATTCCCGATGTTCATCAAATGTCGGCCCGGATTGGACGCGGAAAGAACTGAGAGCCACACGTAACTGGGACAGCCGGGGCTCCTGCGGATAAACCGCCAGGCCGCGCCCCGCCTCGTCGGAGGCTCCCTCGAGGTCTCCCGCGGCCTGCTGCTGCCGGGCTGACGCAACGCGGCGATCGACAAACTCGTTCGGCTTCCGGTCCCCGGCCAGCGTTCGAAGGCTGTTTGCCAATGCGTGGCCCGGAGCAATGGCCAAGGCTTCCTCGATCAAGGCCTCAGCAGCCTGCCCATCAGTCTCCAGAAGATTCTGCGCCCGTTCCGCGAGAGCGTCGCAGAGTACCGCCTGAGTCAACTGGCTGCGCTCATCCATTCGGTAGGCCGTGCGCAGCGCTTCCAGGCCTTCTTCGAAACGCTGCTGGGCAGAGAGCTCCTGGCCCTGAGCCAGGAGTGCCTGCACCCGTATTTGAAGCTCCACACCCGCACTCGCCTGCCTTTCCAGTTCGGCGAGTTCCGGGTCGCCGGCAAACTCAGAACGAGCCCTCTTGCAGGTGTCGAGCGCGCGGCCATAGTCCCTCGATCGTAAACTCCGATCGACACTCTCCACCCAACGCTCCCTGGCCGCACTCCGAATCTGATGGTCGCGTCGCTTTACCAGGCGTTCGACTTCAATCTTGAGCCCAGGGTAGCTGCTGTAGACTATTCCGAGCATCTCCCATTGTTCTAAGGCCTCGTTGAACTGCTCTTTCTCCTCATAGAGCCGGGCCTTGGCCGCGATGGCGTTGACCAAATCCCGCTTTTCGCGTACCAACCGCAACGCCTTCTGGAAGTGAACCTCGCCGGGTTGGAGATCGAGTGCCTCCTTCAGAATGCTGGCGCGTTTATCCAGATCCGACTCGGCCTCAACACGCCGATCTGTCTCTGCGATAAACTCCAACAAGTGCTGTCTTTGTTGCTCTTCCACATCCAGTTTCAGGGCCGTGAGCAACGGGTGGCCGGGATATTGCCTCAGGCACTCGTCGCAGATCGCCAGGGCTTCGTCAAACCGGCCTTCCTTCAGGTGCATACGCGCCATGCCGCAGGCGTTGTTGATCGCTTCGTGTTCGGAGCGAATTCGGTTATAGAAGTCCTGGTATGTGGCGGAGCCCTCCAGAGGCGCCGTGTCAGGGGCTTGATGGTTGAGCTCGAGCACGACTGACATTTTGTCGAGCGCGGCCCTTAACTCGCCCCTCGCCCAAGCCTCCTGGGCCGCTTTGAACACCTGCTGCTTCTCCTGGCGACGCCGCAAGTACTCGTCTGCCTGGCGGTCGATCTCTCCCAGCAACTGGCGCGCGCGGCCATCTGGCGGCGATGCTTTAAGCACGTTTTCGACGGCTTCGCGGGCGTGATCATAATCGTATTTGCTGATGTGCTGGTGAGCGAGGCGAAACCACTCTTCAATTTTGCGCTGCGTATTCTTCTTCTCGATCGTGCTTTTTAACCCTAGAGCAGCGGCATTTTCGGGATCTAATTCGAGCACTTGAAGGATCTTCTGCACCGCCAAAGGGCATTCGTCCTCTTCCAGGCGCGCTCGCGCGCTCTCCAGGAGTTGGTCGATCGTTTTCTGCTGAACCGCTCGATTGATCTGGCAGCGCAAAGCCGAGATATCGGCATCGAGGTTCCCCTCAGCTTCCAGCTCATTCAGAATGTCGGCCGCAAATTGATAGTCGCGTTGTTCATAGGCATTTCGGGCGCAACTAATCCTCGGCTGGATGCGTGCAGGATCGAACATCTCGATAGGTTCGCCGCGCAGAGCTTTCCCCAACGTCTCGGCAAACTCGCGGGCGCTCGAGAACCGGTGGCAAGGCTGCTTGGCCATGGCCTTGCGAATCACCCGGCTGAGCAATTCGCTCACGGTCGGGTTGTGCTGCGAGATGGGTGGGGGTGTCTGATGGAGAATAGCATCGACGATTTCCCGCTCCGTGGGACGATCAAAAGGCCGAAACCCCGTGAAAGTCTCGTAGGAGACTACTCCCAAAGAGAAGATGTCCGATTGCGGCGACACGGCCTTCATTTCGAGCTGTTCGGGCGCCATGTAGGGCAAGGTGCCGATGGCAAGACGGGAACTGGCACTGTCCACCATGTGAGCGACGCCAAAGTCGATGATCTTCACCGAGTCGTCTTCCAAGACGAAGATATTGCTGGGCTTCAGATCACGGTGGATCAACCCGCGGTCGTGGGCGGCTTGCAAGCCCTTGCACGCCTGGCAGATGATGCTGACCGAACGCGCCACGGTTAGTCTTTGACTTCCGTTCGCGATCAAATCGGCCAAGGTGGTCCCGCGCAACAACGGCATGACGAAGAATGGCTTGGCTACACCTTCCTCCTGATACTCCCCGCGATCAAAGATACTAACCACGTTGGGGGCGTCCCAGCCGGCAAGCACCTTCCATTCCCTTTCAAACAGCTCCAACGCCTTGGCATCCGGCGACAGCCGCATCACCTTGACCGCTACCTCACACCCCATGCGAATGTCATAAGCCCTGTAAACCTCTCCCATCCCGCCATGGGCGATGCGGGCTTTGATGTCATAACGGTTGCTGAGTCTCTTTGGTACGGCCATACTCGGCTCCTGACTCTTCTGCTTCTGCGCTCCCACTGTAGGGTGCGTAATTCCTGGCCAAACCAGGCCACCCGCGAACGCAATTCGTCGGTCATTTGAGCGCGACCGCAGGGAAGCGAAGGCGACCATTGTCAGGATTCGCTGTAAGTCATTTACTTTGAAAAGGCTTCGCAGTAGGAGGAGGGTATAGGATGGCCCTAAAGAACGGCAGACGGTCTCCCGTCCTCAGGGCAGGTCCAGGGCGAGGAGCTTCAATCGAAGGGACCTCATCTGTGGAATACATCCCAATACGACAAGGAGGATGCCCGTTTGCCTGGCTTCACGATTCGAAGGGAATCGCCCTGACGTTCTTTGAGAGGCCACTACGCGCCCGATCAAGTCTTGGGCTTGGGAACCTCGACGGTCGGAAGGTTGATGTGGTCGATAGTCGTCGGCTCTTGCATTCCAGTAAGGACACGGAATTCGTAAATATTGCGGAGCGATTCAAGATTTGGGTCTTCCCTAAGAGATTTTCGCAGGCCAGGGTTCTCACGCAAGTAATCTCGCAATTCGCTAATCGCTCCCTGTGCTTCGCCCTTCCTCGCCATAATCTCAGATTTGAGTTTGTTAAACCCTGCTATTGCGGGGACGAAATCGTCCTGGAAGACGTGGCTTGAGACGGCGAACATAACGACATCTGTCCCCGACGATGCCCCGATGGGCTTCGTAACCGAAAGCGTGTCCACGAGGACGAACGTATAACTGCCAGGAGTGCTAGTGCTATAGTCGCCACGGTAAACTCGATTGAGGATACGCTCCGCCCTCCTGAGGCCACCCTCCGACAGGGCGACGGTTGCCTCTACTCGGTGCTTTTCGGCCTTCTGGACGACGGTTAGGGTCCACAGTGCCCTCGAAGCCGCCAGTCGAAAGTGTGGATCTTTGTCCAGGACAGCGCTAGCCAGAAGCGCTCTAGCCTTCTCAACGTCCTCATGCTCAGCAAGGGCTAGATCCGCTGCTAAGCGAACCTCACGCCGTTCGTCTCGAAGCGCCTCCAGTGCCGCAGATGGGGGCTCGCGAAGGTAAGAGCCACGCAGTCCTGTGATGGCTTGTACCGTGGCGGCGTAATCCTTGCTTTGATCCGCCTTATTCTTGAGGAATTCCCTGAAGATGTCGGGATAGATTCCGGACCCCATCCGCTGAAGCGCCAGCGCCGCGTACACCTTGGGCACAGGCTCCAGCACGCGCAGCTTGTCTTTAAGGAAATGCTGGGCAAGCTCGGAGCCCATAAAAACGAGGCTTCCTAGCGCCGCGTCCCTCACCGTGCTGGACTGGTTCTTAAGGTGATTAACAAGAAATGAGAGACTCTCACGATCATCATACCAACGCAACCCCGAGCAGGCCGCCTCGTCGACCTCGGCTTCCTCGGGACCGGCAGGGTCGCCCACATTCAGTAGATAACGCTCGATTGCAGGTCCCTTGAACCACTGGAACGATTCCAGCGCACGGGTGCGCGTTCTTACCTGTTGTTTTGGGTCCTTAGCAATTTCCCCAGCGGTCTCGAGACCACTTGAGTCACCGCGCTCCGCTAGTGCACTTGCGGCCAAGGCTCGTAAACCCTCCTGCGAAAGCCTAAGTTCGGACCGCAAAAGTTGCTGAATCTGGGGGTCAAAGATGCTCGCCAGAGCCTCGGACCTAAACTCGCTTGGCGGCATGATGGCAAAGATATCTTCAAGGGCTGAGATCGATGACGCACCTCCGATGTGGTAAATGGATCCCACCAACTCTGGAACGAACATCGCGCTCATAGGGCCAGCGGACGAAGCCATCCGTCGCGCCAACTGCTCCACAGGTCCCAACTGATTCCGGCCGCCGCATGATTCTATATATTCGACAGCTTCCATCTGGGAGTTCACCCCCGACTGCGATAGCAACCTTGATGCCGTGTCGATGGATGTGCAATCTCCAAGACTACGCAACGCGTTGAGCGCCGCAGCCTGCGTCTGGCCAAAGGATTCCACACCAAATGAATTGGCCAGGAAGGACTTGATGAGAGGAGCATCATCCGGAGTGCCAACTGCTCCCAACAACCTCAATACACTTTCGCGCGTCTGTGGAGCGCTCAGGAATGGAACGACCTGTTGACGCCAAGCCTCCTCAGGCGTGTTCTCCACTAACGGAGGCAGTTCCGACTCGTTCATCCCCCCAAAAATGCGCCCTCGTCCGGGACGGAGAGTGTGGATTATGGCATCAGCAATTAATCCTGTATCTTGAGCTCCAGAGTAACCGAGGGTACCCGCAAGTCCGTCGAGGCTGTGTTGGTCCACCGAGCGGTCCTTGTAGAGCTTGCGCAACAGTTCTACCGCTCGATCCAGCTTTCCGCTTGTCACAAGGAAACGAACCTGTGCGTCAGGCTGAAGCAACTTGGCGATCTGGTCTTCTGCGGGAATTCCGCCACCGATCAGGATACCAGCCTTCAAGGCGTCTCGCCGGCTGGGATCAATCTGATCCAATTCGAAGTCGGTTTGATAAACCTCCTTCGGGAAGCCAAGATAGCGGTCGAACCACCAATGGTCTGACGACCCTCGATAGACCCGGACATCCTCCAGGCGGTAGGACTGCTTACCGCTTCCTCCCATGGGATTCGTGCGGTATTGAATAAACTCCCGGTCCTGGGACTGGACGAAGGCGTGCGACCGCAGGTACAGATACCGGCCCGCAACTATGGCGACCACGAGCAGTACCGCGGCGGCTGCGGCGGCGATCACGAAGTTTCTTCGGCGCGTGCTAAGGGCTTGGGCGCTTTCCCGAAGGAACTGTCGCTCCTCTTTGCTCAGGTTCAAGTCATCTTCCTGCGCCTGAACCAAACGAAGCTGGGCGGCAGGCATGAGGATTCCCAGGTTCCGATGGTTCCGAATAGCCTGCTCGAGCAGTTCGCGGAGTTTCTTGAGCTGCATTTCCTTCTCCGAGAGCCAGCGGCTGATTTCCTCCACCAGGTACTCGTGGGTAAGCTCGTACCAGTAGTCCTCTTCACGCTGCACACGGCGAATGAGCCGCCGATTGGAAAGGTCGGTGAGCATTTTCGCCGCTTCGTCTTCCGGCCGCCCCGCCGCCCGCGCCAAATCCGCAATTTGCGCCACGGTCTTGGTCTTTTCTGACGTCACCAAGCTTTTCAGAAGTTCCCGGGCGGCGTCGCGTTCCGCGGGCGGAAACTCGTGCAGGACTCGTTCTAGATAATTACCCAAAATCTTCCGCGTCTCGCCGAGTGCAAGGTACGACTTGAGGGTGAGACTTTTTTCGCCCGGCTCGAGAGCGTCGTAGAGTGTGTCGCAGACGATCTGGAGCTGCGGCGGATCAATGCCTTCGCGGGAAAGGTCGGCGATCAGCCGGTCAACCAACTCCGGTTCAACCTCGAGCCCCAGCAGGCGCGCCGGCTCCACAATGGCAGCACGCGACTCGGCTTCGGAGAGCGGCGCCAAGCGGAACTCGTTGTGGAAGATATTCGGTATGCGTTCGCGAAAATCAGAAAGGCGCGCCAGAAAATCCTCGCGCAGGGAGAGAACGAACCGTACCCGACCTTTCCCCTCAGTCAGGGTCGCCGCCAGCGTAGCCGCGAAACGATCCCGCGCTTCGAGGTCGTGGCGGATGAAGATCTCCTCGAATTGGTCAACGAAAATTACCAGCCGCTGCTCGCTCCGCGCGGCCAATTCCGGTAACAGCGTTTGCAACGGCATCGCAGCCGGAAAGTCCGGGCTGCCCATGGCTTCGAGAGCGGCGCGCCGGATTTCGCCGGCCGGATCATCGTAGACGCGGCAATAAACCGGTGTGTATCCCTGCCGGCGCAACTGCGGCATCAGCCCGGCGCGAATCAGCGAGGTCTTACCGCTGCCTGACGGGGCGTAGAGCACGTTCAGCGGGTAAGCGTGAATCTTGGTGAGCAGCCTGTGGGTCTCACTCTGGCGGCCGAAGAAAATCCGTTCGTCTTCTTGTTCGTAATAATTGAGGAACTTGTAGGGGCGGCTCGGCAGAGGGGCCTCGGACGGTTCTTCCTTTGACGCCCGCTTCTGCCGGCGGCGCTCGGTGATCGTCTCTTCCAACAGGGCGAGGAACGAGGCCGACTGGGCGTCGATCAGGCGGAGGGCTTTGCGTTGCGCCCACCGGACCGTAGGCAGCACCGTATCGGAAGTGGCCAGGTAACATCCTTCCATTGTGCCCACGCGAAAGCGTGCAATCTCCGAAAAAAGATGACGGAAGCCTTCGTCCTCGGGATCGTAGCCGACAAACAGCAAGCGGTGGCGCGCAAAGAGCGACTTGAGTGCATCCGACAGGGAATGAAAGCTGCCGAAGAAATTCCACAGGTCGTCCTCGGTGACTACGATCGAGGCTTCGCTGTCAACGCTGCCGAACAGCCGGACAAGGAGGTCCGCATCGGCAGGATCGTCCGGCACGGTGCGGCAGTTGATCACCCGGCGCACTTTGCGGTTGACCTTGGCCAACTCGTCTTCCAGAAAAGTGTCGTAGCCCGTGGTCACGATGACGGGGAAAGGCAGGCGAGCCACCCTGCGGATCAGTTCGCGCGGCGATGCCCGGGGGTTCCGCACCGCAGCCGTGAGATATTTCAGCATCTCCGGCCGGCCGCGCTCCACTTCGAGTTCCTGGGCAAGGCGTGAAAGGCCGCGCTCCTTGGGCGGGCTGCTGAGCCGTTCAGCCAGATACTCCGCGATCAGATGCTCAGCGGTGCGAGCCTCCTTTTGATCAACGCTGACCGGCAGGTGAAGCCCGAGAAACAGCGTACACTGTCGAGCTTCTAAAGCGGCCGCGATTTCGCCGGCTCCTGCTTTGGCGTCGGTGAGGTATTCGAACTGTTCGTAATTGACCAGGTCTTGCTGAAGTTGAGTAACGTTGGCGTAGCGCTCGTCCGGATCCTTCCGCATGGCCCGGCCTACGATCCGATCCAGGGTGCGGGGAAGGTCTTCCCGCACGCGGCTCGGCTCCGTGGGAACGGCATGAAGCGTCTTCTCGATAATGCTCGCGGGCGTCGCTCCTTCGAAAGGCTGGCGTCCCGTGAGCATCTGGTAGAGAACACACCCCACGGCGAAGGTGTCGGCGCGGCCGTCCACGCGGTCGCCGCGCAACTGCTCAGGGGCCATATAACCCGGCGTGCCCGCAATGGCCTGGTTGAGCGCAGAGTCCTCGCCCTGGGGCGGTTGGGCCAGCCCGAAGTCAGTAACCTTGACCCGGTCCTCGGCGCCCACGACGATATTGCCGGGCTTGATGTCGCGGTGAACAATGTTGCGGGCATGGGCGTGTGCAAGCCCTTCGCAGATCTGCCGCCCGATGGCAATGATGCGGCGTAGGGGCATCGGCCCCGCATCGCCCAGGATCTTGCGAAGATCCCGGCCCGGCGCCAACTCCTGCGTCATGTAAACGCACCCGGCAGACTCACCCACATCGTAGACGGTGGCGATATTGCTGTGCGAAAGGTTGCCGGCGACGCGGGCCTCTTCCAAGAAGCGCTGTCGGGCCAGGGCGGAGGGTTCCGCTGGCCCGCCCGAGGCGAAACGGATTACCTTCAACGCCACGGTTCGCTGCAACGGGCCGCGGTCGAAAGCCAAATAAACGATTCCGAATCCGCCCCGCCCGAGCTCGTCCTTGATCTCGTAGCGATCGGCAAACGTCTCGCCCGCTCTGAGAAGCGAGGCAGGTGAACCCCGGGGTGCAATCACCTCCTGAGCGCCCTGTACGTTCGATTCGGTTGGGGAATGTGACAGGACTCCCTTCGGCCATACTGGAGTATTCAGGAATTCACCCGCTTGATCGTGTTCAGCCAGCAGGCGATTTACTTCTCTACGCAGAGACTCGTCCCCGCCGCAAGCTTCCGACAGAAACTCCGCTCGCTTCTCTGGCGATTGGTCCAGGGCGGCGTTAAAAATCTCCTTGACTCGTGCCCATCCCTCAGGTGTCATCCCGCCTCCTTTCGCAAGGTTTGCGGTGAGCTACCGTGACTTTACCAGCGAGCGTACGAGAGCTATCTCCATGCTTGAGTTTTGCCAATAGGCGGCCCATATCCGGTCGATGGCTGCATGAACGCATCCCCGGATGGCCAACTGACGGAATTCTACCGCAAAGCCGGCAGTCGTCGCGAAGAGAATGTTTTTCGCGTGTGGGCTGCTGTGGAGCGAGGTTCCCGCACCTGAAATCTGTGGCGGGAGATTACCACATTTGCTACGTCAACGGTACTCCGATGGTGGTGTCTCGCAAATCAGCGCGCTACCGGGAACCTGCGATAACTGCATCAAAGCTCTGCTCCTACGCTCTCCTACGGATTATAGGGCGAAGCGAGTGCCAGATGTCTCGAAACGCCGTGATGGTGAGAGGTGCGATCATACGCCTAATCTCACCCTGAATTGCAACACGGTACCGAGTCTTTATTTCAACCGCGCCGACCCGTCCTCCGCCATTGAGGGCTTGCGCATGGCGGTTCCGCGACGAAGTCTGACTTTTTGTGCTCGGCGCATTTTTCGCTTGACAAACGGGGCGACATAGGCTACAGTAGTTGTGTGGGGTTGAGCAGGGGGCCAGGCCCTGCCGGTTAAGCCATGCCAGAAAGTCCTCTTTTGTTTTCGGTTCCTGCCTGTGGTTTCTGCCTCCAAGTGCAGTCGAGAAGTCGAGGAGTGCAAAAGCTAGGGCAGGTAGGCAGATGGGCAGGTGGGCAGATCGTCGTCGAGGAATTGGACACCAATTGCCAACCGCAAGCGACGGACCGCAGGCTGGAAGGTGGCGGAGGGCTCCCCAACGTCTCGACTCCTCAACTTATCGGCTGCAAAATCGGGGGAACAAAGCGAGAATGTCCCTGAAAACAAAGGACAAGGTCAAAATGTCGAAGGGTTGAGGAGCTGTGGGGCCAATTCAAGAGATCAGGCGAAACGGATGCCGACGGTTTGTCACTTCTCAACCCTCGACTCTCGACTTCTCGACTTGAATTCGACGGAACAAAGCGAGAATGTCTATGAAAACAAAGAACGAGGTCAAGAAGTCAAAGAGTCGAGGGGTTGAGGAGTCGATTGGCCGACGGCTGAAAGCTGATTGCTGATCGCTGAAATCCTTCCTGAGCGAACAAACCGAGAATGTCTATGAAAACAAAGGACAAGTACAAAAAGTCGCTTAGTCGTACGGCGCCAGACCAAAACGCCTACAGCATGTGCGATTGCTCCCTGGCGAACGGAACCGAGAGCTTATCCTCAGCCATGCGCTTGAGCGGCTTTATCTCGACCATCTCCACAAGGAACTGCGAACAACCTTGAAAATGCCACCGGGATTTGTGTTACACTCTCTGAGACACACTTACGGCACGCGGCTTGGGGAAGGTGGGGCCGATGCCTTTTCCATTATGCGTCTCATGGGACATTCGAGCGTGACAATCAGTGAGCGATACGTGCATCCCACGCCGGAAGCCCTCGAAATGGCTGTGCAGCGGTTGGAAGCCTTATACCAAAAGGCGATTCAAAGCCAGCCCAAAATGGCAACTGACCCCAAAACTGGCAGCCGCGGAGTGGCAGTCCCCGTAAGTTGTTGACGGGCCGTTAGCTCAATCGGTAGAGCAACTGACTCTTAATCAGTAGGTTGGGGGTTCGATTCCCTCACGGCTCACCATCTCATTGTTACTAAATGGCTTAGCACGCATAAGCCGCCTTCCTCGCAGGTCACTTTTCGGCCATTATTCTTGCAAACCTACGAAAGCATGTATTGAAAATGAAGGAGTTATAGGGCGGGGAGAGCAACTGATCGAAAATCAGTAGGTTGGGTGTTTGGGCTTGCGGAACGTGTTCGAATCATTGTGAGCTGTCGACAGTTAGGGGAAGACAGTGGCCCTCTCGTCTTCGATCAAGACGCCAACGTAGCAGAACCGGCGACGCTCGGAACTGCCGTAGCAGAATTCAATGGCTGGAGTAGAGAACTTGGGCAAATGGTACTCAGCGAAGCTGTCGATGCAATTCAGCAGTTAAACGATTTCGACATCGTTCCTCGGAGGCGGTGGCGGCGGCGTCAGCTAGGCTGTTACCTTCGTTAAAGCGCGGGACAGGGGGCGACGTGGGGCGCCCGCGTCACCGGGCACTTCGCCCTGGGTGTCCGGTATGGGGGAAACGAAGGGCTACTTAATTCTCAATCGGGCATTGGCGGTATGTTGGATTTGTCCCGAACACCTAACGGTGAATCCCGTTCCAAAGTCCAAGTTGTTGAGAGGGCGGCTCAGAGGAACGGTCCAAGGCGCGGTGGCGGGATGAGTCAAGAATCCGTGTGGCCCCGCGCCAACAACGTTACTGCGAAGCCGTATGGAGCAACTGCCGCTTCGCATAATGCGATCCTCCGGCGCTTACTCCGAAATCATCCCGATCGTCCTGAGCCACGTCTCCACCAACCGAGGCCATCCTCCCGTTATCGGAAACTTCGTGCGCCTCAGCCCAAACGCATGCCCCCCCTGCGCATATAGATGCATCTCCACGGGAACCCCAGCGTTCTTCAGCGCAATGTAGTAAGCCAGCGAGTTGTTCACATTGTCCACGTGGTCATCTTCCGCCTGCAGCAAAAACGTAGGCGGCGTCTGACGGGTAACAGGAATATCGGGATTCAACCCCAACTGTCTATCGGCAGTCGCCGGATAACGAAGCACGAAATTTCTGGCGCCTTGCTTGGCATCCCATTCCGCCGCGGCAACGGACAGGTGACCCGGATAAATAGCCACCGCAAAATCCGGACGGCAACTCTCTTTGTCGGCAGAGTCTACCGCGGGATACAAACGCTTCTCGAAATGCGTGCTAATCGCTGCCGACAGATGCCCGCCGGCTGAAAACCCGAGCACTCCGATCTTGTGCGGATCGATATGCCACTCCGCCGCGTGAAAGCGTACCAGCCCCATCGTCCTCTGCGCATCTTCGAGCGCCATGGGTGATTCCGGATACGGCCCCGACTTCGGATACGGCCCCACATCCGTCACGCGGTATTTCAACAGCACACACGTGATCCCCTTGAACGTCAGCCAATCACAAACCTCAGTGCCTTCAAGATCGATGGCCAGAACCTGATAGCCCCCGCCGGGGAAGACGACGACCGTAGTGCCCGTATTCTCTCTCGTTGGCAAATAAACCGTCATCGTAGGCTGCGAGACGTTGCCGACATAAACCCACGGCCTGCCGACAACCGGCGACTCATTCGAGGTCGTAGCAACCTCCGGCGCCGCGACAGGCCGCGCATCAGGCACCCGCCCCAGCCATATCGGCACTTGATTATGCCCCGGCGATGGCTGCCAGTCGGTCTGTTGCGCACTCAGACTACCACTCGCAAAGACCGCACAGACAGCAAAGAGTAAAGGGTTCATCACAATCCAAGCAATTCCTTCCACAATATTCGTCAGAGCCGTACGTTGATTGTTGTACACTCAAAGGCTACCGACGAATCCTCCCATTCACGTCAATGCATGCCACCCGCTATCGCTACGTATGGAAACCCTCGAGATTCCCCCTACCTGTCGATGAGTTTCCGTCTGACATTTCCATAGCGCGTTGCGCACCCACAAGAGCCAGCCCCTGCTTCGTCAGCCGAGCATCATTTTGCAGTCTCCGCCGTCGTCTGTGCAATCGGAAATCAGCGGTCGGCGAACGGTGTCTTAACTGGCTGTGTCACGGCAGGGACAAGCGAACGCCGATCGTATGCACGCATGTCACGCGGCAGAGCAGGGAAATCTAGACGCCAATGTAGAGTTCATGCCCCGTCCCCACCGATGAGGCGCTGAAAAACCTGGTTCCCGTCAGGCCGATGTAATCGCCTCCCGTCTAAACTGAATCTAACACATCACAATGGAGTGCGCCCGACTAATGGCTAGAGCAAGTCTCCCTTCAGATAGGCCTTTGCTTTCGACGGGCTCAGCGTCCAGACAGGAAGGGCGTGTTCTCGGGCACACTGCAGTTGGATTGTTCGAAAGGCTGATGTCGACAGCTATAAGATACAAGCATGCCCGGCTGCCTTTCGTTCCACCGAGTGAAGTACCCAGCAGGAGACTACCTTATCGCTGAGGCAAGCGGACGGCCCTGTGATCCGGAGGGCTGGACCAACCCAAGCGTCGCAGCGAGTGTCGCCGCAAGATCGATCGGCTGACATTGATCGAAGTAGACACCCGGCCTGAACGCACTGCCCCACAGTAGCAACGGCACTTGCGAATCGTAGCTCCATGCGCTTCCGTGAGTGGTCTGATCGGAGCCCGAAACAGGTAACGCGTAAGGATCGAGGACTATAAAGACGTCTCCCCCGCGCTTGGGGTTGAAACTGTTCAAAGCCTTGCGGCCTAAACTCGACGAAGGCAGACTGCCCGTCAAAAACTGCGCGCGTGTGAACGCGGCCGTGACTCCAGCCACGGAAGCAGCGGCCGTCGCAGCAACCTCCTCAGCCTGAGGAACGTCTATGTGGTGCTTCTGCAGCGCATCGGAATCGAGGTAGAAGTAAGGCCCAGAAGCTCCCACCACCCACCCTCCCGGTCCGAACTCCGCAGCCATCGCGTTTTCGACTGCTCTGCGAATCAAGGAAGGCTTGGCAGTGCCGAGGCCCCATTTGTGGCCTTGAATGAATTCCGGGTTGGGAGCGACTCCATGGTCGGCCGAGAGAGCGATCCAGATGTTCTTGAGGCCCACGAGCTTGTCCAATGCGGTGAAGAAGGATGCCAGATACCGATCCGTCCGCAAGGTAACATCGACAACTTGAGGGCTGTATGGGCCAAACGCATGACCGATATAGTCATTTTCGCTCAACGATACGGCTAACAGGTCGGTGTCCGGTCCTTGACCTAAATGTTCGCCCTTGACTGCTTCCGCGGCGAAACTCAACTCGATTTCAGTCATGTAAGGCGTTCGTTCAAGCCAGTCCATGAACTTCGCGTCGGGGCATGGTTCGTCGGAGCTCGCGTTGAATAGGCTGAACTGCCTGCTTTCTCCTTCCGAGGTGCCGGGCAAAGCAGTCCAGTTCCTGCCACAATACTCCTTCACTGGTTTGTTCCGATTGAATGTTGCTACCCAAGCCGGCAACGCCGCCATGTAGTAGGTACTCGTGACGAAACGGCCTGAACCGTGGTCATACCAATAGGCGGCAGTTGGAGAGTGGCCGCCCATCAGAATGGCTGCGCGGTCCTTGAGCGCGATACTCACGACCTTCGACCGAAAGTCGGTCGCAGCCCGCAATTCGTCTCCCAACGTGCTCCCGATGAGGTAATGGGGCGAAGACCCGCGCGACTCGTCAGTTCGATCGGGTCCGCTCACCAGCATGGTCGCCGAGTCTTCAACGCAACTGACCATCCGGTGATTCGAGCGGTCGTACCATTCATTCCCGATGATTCCGTGTATATTCGAATACGTCCCGGTTAATAGTGTAGCGTGGCCTGGCCCCGTGATGGTTGTGGCGTAGTCGTAGCGGCAGTCCGCGAAGTTGGCGCCACCGCTCAACAATCGGTTAAATCCACCCTGGGCGAATCGCGTACGGAAGCGAACCAGGTAGTCGTAACGCATTTGGTCGATTACGATTATCAAAACCAATTTGGGGCGGCGGGGGTAATCGCCGCTTCCCTGTGCGATCGCTGCACCGAATTGTAGAAATAGAAGTAAAATCCCTATGACGAGAGTGATTCGGGATTTGTTAGCCATTGCACAACCTTCCCTCGAGCCTAAGTTCCAAGACCGGAGACTTGACTAGATTTTGGTGATGAAACGCTCTGTGGCCGTTTCAGACATAGGCTGTGTTGCCGCACGGGAGCGGTGGAGGAGCGAACCACAAACTCCGTATCTAGTTTGTACTCGGATCCTTTGCGGCGCTTTAGCTGCATCAACTTATCAAGCGCACGAAAGGCCAATCGACCCAACTCCTCGCGAGGCACGCGAATCGTGGTTAGTGGGGGGCGAGTCAGGGAAGCGAAAGGAATATCATCGAAACCGATTATCGAGACGTCCTTAGGGACCTCTAGTCCCTCCTCTTCAAGAGCATTCATCGCTCCCATGGCGATGACGTCACTTCCGCAAAAAAGCGCCGTGGGCGCTTCGGGCGCGGAAAGCAAAGCGCGCACCGCCAAAGACCCGGCATCGATACGCCAATCACAGTGGATTGCGGCAAGAGGCTTGATATTCCGCTCCTTAAGGCCAACCTCCAGCGTCGACCGGATTCGAACCGCGGTTCGGTTGTTCTCCGGGCCTGCAAGGATGGCCACGCGAAGATGACCGAGACCCACCACGTGTTCAATTGCCTGAGATATCGCCCGCTGGTAATTGACGCAAACAGTACTGACGAGAGTGGTCGCGGGAGTGAGATTACAGAAGACCAACCCGATGCCTTCCGCAGTCAGTTCATCGGTCACGCTCTTATCGACGGATGCAGTCATAATGGCAACGCCGCGCGCGTCACTCTCAATAAGCTTGCGCATGACGAATTTGGCGCGTTCCTGGGAGTACTCAGTGTTACAGAGCAGCACATCGAATCCACGGTCCCAAGCCGCAGCCTGGAATCCCCTGATGATCTCAGGGAAATAGGGGTTGGTGATCTCCGAAACCACCAAGCCGAAAAGGTCGCTTTGCCCCGTAGCCAGCCGGCGTGCATGGACGTTCTTACGATACTGAAGCTGGCTTACGATTTCGCGGACTCGCCGCGAAGTCTCCGCAGAGATATAATGCTTCTTGTTGAGCACGCGGGATACAGTCGCGGCCGAAACACCTGCCCGTTTCGCCACCTCCTTCATCGTATAGCCCATGGTTTTCTCTCCCCGATCTGGCAAGGCTGCTACCACGGCTGCGGCTCACGCCGAAAAGACTCCCTGCCAAGTTTTGCAACCGGTTGCGGAAAGCGCGAACATAACGAAGATGTCAATCGGCCGTCATCCAAATGTAACAATATCACGGTATAGTGGAGAGGCAAGGAAAAATCTACGTAAATTAGCGTATTTGTCATGTTTCTAGGAGGGACGAAAAAAAACTTGACAAGCGGCGGGGAAAGCAGTACGGTGTCTGAAATCGGTTTCTGTAACCGATTGCGTAAACACACACATGAGATTTTCCTCTCCGCTCATCGAAGCACTTGCCGGCCCTGCCAGGCGGGATCGGGTGGTGCCAATTCCTGAGGAGGATGGTATGAAATCAAAGAACCGTTCATTTGTCATTTCGATTGCGATCATGCTTCTCGCGTTTCTTGCGTACTGCCCGCAGGTTTCTGCCCAAGCCGTGGGCGAAATCCTGGGCACAGTGAGAGATGCAACCGGGGCCGTGATTCCCAACGCCAAGGTTACAGCTACCCGGCCAGCTACTGGGATTTCCCAATCGACCATTACCACCGGCGCCGGAACCTATACCATACCCAATTTACTTGTGGGCACTTACGTAGTCACGGTCACGGCTGACGGCTTCAACAGCGGAACTGCCAAGAACATAAGCTTAGATGTTAGCCAGCAGAGACAAGTGGACTTCACCCTCACTGTGGCCGGAGTTTCAACCAGCGTGAGTGTGACCGCGGCTCCGCCTTTAATGAACACAACCAACGGAACCGTGGCCTCAACCGTGTCCGAAGAGCAGACCGAAAACCTTCCGGTTGATGGCAGGAACGTCACGAACCTTATGACTCTGGTGCCCGGTGTCGTGCCGAGCACGGGCTCCATGGGCTGGATGAACAATGGTTATGAGCTGGTGAGCAATGGCAATCGCGGCGAGACCGAGGTGGGGACTTTAGATGGCGCCGACATTACTGACGCCTTGATGGGCACTCTCCAGTTCACTAACTTCAACCTCGATGCCATTGCTGAGTTTAAGATCCAGACGAATGATTACTCGGCCCAATACGGGCAGGGCGCCGGTTCGGTCATGCAAATCGTGAGCAAGACCGGCACGAACCAATTTCACGGCAGCCTTTATGAGTTTCAGCGGAACAGTTTTGATGAGGCGCGCAACTTTTTTGCGTCCACAGTCCCACCTTACAATCGAAACGAGTTTGGCGGCACGTTCGGGGGGCCTATTAGCAAGAACAAGACGTTTTTCTTTGGTGAGTATGCCGGGCTGCGGCAAGTGATCGGCACCCCGACCATCATCCCCGTCCCTACGGCTGCGGAAAGGAATGGCGCGGTGACCATAACGGACGCCAACGGGCAGCCGGAGACCCTCCAGGTGACCTTGAACTCTGTGGCGGAGTCGGTGCTCAGCAAATATCCGATGCCCAATCAGCCGGGAGGGATTTACGGAGCCGAAACCTACAATTGGTTGTTCTCTCAGCCCACCGTTGACAACCAATTTTCAGTGCGGCTGGACCACAAATTCTCCGATAAGGACTCACTTTTCGCACGCGTCTCTTATGCCAACGCCACGATTAACAATACCGATCCAACGGCTGCCCTGGAGGGCGGGTCCAACTTCTCTCTGCGCGAGCTCGCCGACGCACGGAACTATGCATTGAGCGAGACGCACATCTTCTCGCCGAATATGGTGGGCAACTTTATGTTTACGTTGAACCGGGGAATTGAAGGTCAGCCGCAAGTACCTGCAGAGTCCAACACCACTTTGACCTACCTCACCGACGGTGGTCTAGCGAATTGGGGTCCTGACTCGTTCCAGAGCGTATACGTGGACAATGTCTTTGAACCGCAGGCCAGCATCGAGTGGCAGAAGGGCCGCCATTCCTTCAACTTTGGTGCCCATTTTTACCGGGAGCAGAACAACGGCACAGGAAACGGCGATGTAGGGCCCGGCGGCGAGTACTTCTTTGAGCCGGGCACGCCGCTGCCCTACGCCATTCCCTCGACCAGCGGCGGGTCGGGTCTGGGGGCGGGCTCGCCCAGCCCAAGCAGCCTGATCAGCATGATGGAGGGCAGTGATTACCAATTTGAACTCGGCTCAACGGCGCCGGGTTACGGGCCGGAGGGCGGCTTAGTGTGGTGGGGTCTGCGCCGGTGGATGATGAGCATGTACGCCCAGGACGACTTTAAAGTCAGCAACAGACTCACCCTGAATCTCGGGTTGCGCTACGAATACACTTCCGTTCCGTATGAAGTCGATAACCGACTGGCGGTTCCCGACGACGTCGTCGGCAGCAATCTTTACGGGCACCTCCTCCTGAATCCTCATCCCTTGTTTCCGCCGGATCGTTTCAACGGAGATATGGGTCCTCGCCTGGGCTTGGCCTACAGCATAGGACACACCGTTCTGCGTGGCGGCTTCGGAATGTTCACTAATCAGATTCCCACCATATATTCCGATCAAGCCCTGACGGATTTTCCCGACATCGGCGAAAATTATAAATTCAATGCAGCCTATAGCCTCACACCGCTTCCCGTTGGTGCGCTACCGGCGTTGACGAATGCTCTCACGGGCCAGACCATAGTTGCGAACAACAATACGAAGACAATTCCACCCAACACGCCAGTGAATATCGCCCCCATCGCTGCCATCGAAGGTCCGGTCGGAGGATGGTATGCTTCGGACCGCATGAAAAATGGTTACACCATCAACGGCAACGTGACTGTGGAACATGAGTTCGCGGGCGGAATCGAGGGTTCAGCTTCATTCGTCGAGACTAACGGGGTCTCCCTCTACAATAATAATTTCCCCAACGGGTACCTCGGGGGCGACCCCCAGTATAGCCCTTTCAGCACCATTAGTCCCGGTCTAAGCCAGCTGGACGTTTTCTATAATGGCGGCTACTCCCATTACAGTGGCCTGCAACTGCAGGCCCGCAAGACTTCGCCGTCGCACGGCCTGCAATTCATGGCGAATTACACCTGGGGTAAGGACATGGCCGATTCCGATTCTGTTTGGAACACCCCAGGGGTACGTTCCCTGCCGAACCCGCTTTGCCTCAAGTGCGAATATGCGCCCACATCTTACAGCGTCGCCCAGCGTTTCGTCGCCAATTTTGAGTACGCCCCCCCGTTTGGCTCAATTCCGGCGTTCACGCGTCTTCCCGGGCGGCTCACTCGCGGCTGGAAGGTCCTGGGCATTGTTCAGGCACAGACCGGATATCCCTTCTCGGTGTACTCTCCCTACGGCACGCTGCAATTCGGAGAAGGCGCCTCGAACCGGCCCGACTTTCTGCAACGGGCTACCTTAAGTCCGAACGAGGGTAAGGGGCCGCAGTACTTTTCGAATGCTGTGGTCGGGAGCACTCGCGGAGTCGGCACTGGATATTTTAGTCTGCCGACAGTAATCAGTCCTGTGAATGGTGATCTGGTGATGACCGCACCGGGGAACCTGGGACGAGACACCTTCACCGCTCCCGGGTGGTCTAATCTGGATTTGTCGATCATTAAGGACACGCGAATCACCGAATCAAAGATGCTCCAGTTCCGTGCCGAATTCTTCAATATTCTTAACGAGGCCACCTTTTCGACGCCCAGGTCGACGCTGAGCTCGCCAGGATTTGGCTACACGACCGCGACGGCAACTAACCAGCGCATAATTCAGTTCGCGCTCAGATTCGTCTTCTGACGCCGGCTCCTCGAGGAGAGCGAGAAAAAACCCGGAGACACTCATGAAGGAGGACCGGTGCATGGACGCGCAGCACTGCTCCATGGGGTTGGACGTAGGGGGCACGAAGATCGCCGCGGGCCTGGTCGGCTTTCCGTCTGGCGATGTGATTGTAAGGCGAGTGGTACCAACCACGCCACAGCGCGACGGACCCAAAGTCTTGGAAGACGCTGCCGTGCTGGCGGGTAGCCAGTCGCAAGAAGCGCGCAGCCGGGGAGTTCGGATTGGGAGCATGGGCATCGGCACCCTTCAGTTTGGGTATGATGAAGTCAGGGGCGTTAAAGCCATGCCATTCCTCATTAAGAACCGCACCCTCGGCACAGGTGGCGGGCCCCAATTCTTCTCCACTAATGTTATAAACAATTGGAGCGCCTACTACTCTGTCTCGACGACCATTAGCCCAACGGTGGGGACGGTTCAAACTGCGCGGGGAAATCTGGGCCGGAACACACACACAGGCCCTGGATTCTCGAACCTTGACTTTTCCATCATGAAACAGACGCACGTGACCGAGTCGACTTTGCCGCAATTTCGGGCGGAATTCTTCGATATTTTGAGTGCAGCGACCTTCGGTACTCCGACGTCGAAGCTTTTGAACCCCGCTTTTGGCTTTTCCACTTCGCCCCGGAGGACGGAGCGTCAAATTCAGCTTGGCTTGCGTTTTGTTTTTTGACGAAGCGTTTTCCTGCACGGGCGGGTTGTCGGTTCGCGGCCGCAGATCGTTGATCGAAGGCCGTAGCTGACTCACCCGCCCCGCGTCGGGTCGGTTGATCCCAGAAGACGAGACTCGTGCGATGGCTCGAAATAAGCCGGATTTCAATCGACTGCGCAAGGTATTGTTGCGGGAAGGAGAACCGGACCGGGTCCCCTTCTACGAACTCTTTGCCGACGGCGTGGTCGTGGAAAAGTATACCGGTAAAGCCTTAAGCCCCGAATCCACGGTCGAGTTTTACTGGCGGCTGGGATACGACTATGTGACGCTGGAGAGTGTCGGCTTCCAATACCAACTGAATTGGCGGCAGACTGATGACACTGCCATGCTGTCCAAGGGAAAGCGGAGCTATGTGGACAACAACCACGGCGTTATTCAGAACCGGCGGGATTTCGATGCTTATCCCTGGCCGGAGATCAGCCGTGACTGCGCGCGTGAGTTCGTCGAGACCCAGACGTACATGCCGGACGGCATGAAACTGATTTACATGGTGGGTGGAGTCTTGGAGAACGTGACTCAGTTAATGGGTTTCCTGCCCTTCTCTTACGCGCTTTATGAAGACCCTGGGCTTGTCTCGGACATGTTCGACAAGACCGGTCAGGACCTGCTGCTTTTGGTGCGGACTATTCTGGAGAGTGTCGACATTGAGAAGATGGGCGCCGTCGTGCTAGGTGACGACATGGGCGACGCTCACGGCACGCTGGTTTCTCCCGCCTTCCTCCGCAAATTTGTTCTGCCGTGGGACAGACAGTTGGCGGAAATACTCCACAGCTACGGCTTGCCCTTCATCCTGCATTCTTGTGGTAACCTCACGGCTATCATGGATGATCTCATCGACAAAGTGAAGATTGATGCCAAGCACTCTTACGAAGACAAAATCCTTCCAGTAACTGAAGCAAAGAAGTGCTATGGCGATCGAGTGGCGACTCTAGGTGGTGTAGATATGCACTTCCTGTGTACAGCCGAGCCTGACGCGATCCGCTGCTATGTGAGAGAGTTAATCCGAGTTTGTGCACCTGGCGGAGGTTACGCACTTGGCACCGGCAACACGGTCGCGAACTACATCCCGTTCGAAAACTACCTAAGCATGCTCGAAGAAGGCTGGCAGAGCGGGAGTTATCCGCTGAGATGGTGAAGGGCGCGGTCGCAGCATTGTTGGCAGGATTATTCTTGCCGGAAAGGGAGTGTCGGGCGCGTGCGGACGCGACTTAAGTTGTTAGGCACGAGCTTTCGAACAAGAAGCCATGAATAAACCCTCCTCGGCGACCGCTTTGCAATATGTCCTGGGTGTAGACGTAGGAGGCACAAAAGTCGCTGCCGGGGTGGTAGCGTTCCCAACTGGTGAAGTAATCCGGAAACGTGTCATCGCCACCTTACCTAAACGCGGCGCGAGCGAAATCCTGAAGGACGTAGCTATACTGGCCGCGGATCTGGCGGAAGAGGCCCTGGGTTTTGGGATTAAGATCGGGAGCGTCGGTATCGCTGTCGCGGAATTGGTCGATGCCCAGGGGGGTATCACCAGCAGCCAGACTATTCCGTGGTGCGGGTTACCGATTGCCCAAGCCTTTTCGCATCTCGGGCCAGTGGCAGTTGAATCCGATGTGCGGGCTGGCGCCCTGGCCGAGGCGCTATTTGGCGCGGGCAGACCATTCAGCCTTTTTGCTTATGTCACCGTGGGGACAGGGATCAGTTATTGCCTCGTACAAGACCAAGTCCCGTTTGCCGGCGCGCGAGGCAACGCGCTGATTTGTGCGAGCGCCGCACTGACGGTGACTTGCCCAAACTGTCGTGCAGTCGTCAACGAGGTTCTGGAAGAGATCGCCTCGGGCCCGGCGTTAGTGATCCGCTACAACGAGCGGCTTCACGGCGGTAACGCCACCCGCGCCGAAGACGTGCTTGCGCGCGCTGCTTCCGGTGACCCAGTGGCTGCGGAATTAGTCGGCCAGGGAGGAAGGGCCCTGGGCAACACCGTCGCATTTCTGGTCAATGTTCTCGATCCCGAAGCAATAGTGGTTGGTGGCGGGTTAGGGCTGGCGCGGGGCCTGTACTGGAGCGCTTTTGAAAAGGCTACCCGGGAACATATCTGGTCCGACGCGGACCGCGAGCTTATGATCTTGCGCGCGACGTTAGGTCTGGACTCTTGCTTGATCGGAGCTGCCGCCGTCGCCTGGAAACGTACCGGAGGAAGCTCACTGCTGTAAAGCCAGCTATGGCGGGGTCAGTGGCTCTGCTGCGCAGGTTGCGGAAAGGGCTCGGCCTCTCAGGGATGTGTGTGCAGCTGGACTCCAGTGTCGAGAGAAGGAGAAGAGATGGTCAGGGATTTGCGACGGCGCGAGCGCCTGAAGCGAGCACTGCAGCGTGGCATCGTGCTCGGCGACGGCGGCTATTTGCTGGAACTCGAACGACGTGGTTATGTGGACAGTGGGTCAGGGCGCGAGCAGGTTGGAACCGGCCGGGGGAGTGGTCAGTTCACGCCAGAGGTGGCCATTGAACACCCTGAAGCGCTGCGGGAACTGCATCGAGAATTCCTGCGAGCCGGTTCGCAGGTGCTCCAGGCACTTACCTTCTTTGCCACACGAGAGAAATTAACCCGCGCCGGTTACGGCGGTCGTACGGAAGCCATAAATCGGGAGGCAGTGCGCATCGCCTTGGAGGTGGCCAGCGAGCGAGCACTGGTGGCCGGCTCCGTTTCGCGAACCCAGCTCTTCGAACGTGAAGGGCCTTCCGCGGCTCCCCACGCCCGCGACCTCTTCGCCGAGCAGATTAGATTTTTGGAAGATGCAGGCGTGGACTTCCTGATCCTCGAAACTTTTTTTCACTTAGAGGAAATGGTTCTTGCAGTAGATTGCGCGCGTCAGACGAAGTTATCGATCGTCGCGACCCTCAGCCTGCGCCCTCAGATTACGAGCACGGCGGACGGCCACTCACCTGCTGACTGCGCGCGTATCCTGGCAGACAAGGGGGTGGACGTGGTTGGCGCCAATTGCGAGCAAGAACCGTCACGGATGCTGCCCATCCTACGTTCGATGAGACAGGCCGTCTCCATCGCAATCGCTGGCCAGCCAGCGGCCTTTCGCACCAGCAACGCCACTCCCTGCTTCACCCGGCTACCTCAGTTCCCTGACGAACTGGAGACGATCCAGGTGTCACGTGGGGAGTTCACCTCGTTCGCACGCGCGGCCCGGGCAGAAGGATTCAATTACATCGGCGGGTGTTGCGGCTGCAACTCGGCTTATATCCGGGCGATGGCACAAGGGCTAGGGTCTGGCGACGAGGGCGAGAGGAGGGCTTAGAGCCCGGCCACGAACCGCGAGCCAGAGTATTTCGTCACAAGATTCATATCTAAGAAGGATGGGTAGTTTCAGTCACAGATTTCGCGCCCACAACGACACGGCACAAAGCGTGTAGGCCGACTATCGGGCAGGACGGCCCCTGCCAGCACGCCTTTTGAGAGCCTAGCGGTCATGTACCGGACTGCCCGCACCCATGACAGGTACGACCGCAAAGAATGGACTGAATGCAACGCCTCCACAGCTCGGTAGAGGTCTTACTCCCCTCGGAAGTTCACGAGATTCATCGCAGCAGTTTGCGAATACTGGAGCGCGTCGGGGTGCAGGTGCCTCATCAAGAATGTCTGGCGCAGTGTCGGCGAGCGGGCGCCCTCGTCGACGAAACAAACGCGACGGTGCGCATTCCGCCTCGGCTCATGGAGGAAGTGCTAGCCCACACACGAGCCAAGCCAACAGGGGAGCAAGTGGAAAGCCACCCCGGCAAACTGGAAGGCGCGATCTCTACGCAGACACATGTCGTGGACTACGCCACAGGGAGCAGACGCCTCGGCTCGTCGGCTGACGTACTCAAGGGTATCGCACTTGTGCGGCACCTGCCCAATTTTCCCACCTGCAATGCCATTGTGATTCCCTCCGATCTCCCCTCTGGGATTGCCGACCTCGCCTGCTTCCGCATGATTTACAGTTACTCCGCAAAGCCGGGAGGCACTTACGTTCTGACGCCCTTCTCCGCCATCCACATTGTGCATATGGCTCAAGTGATGAGTCGCCGGGCTTGGTTCCTGTTGGATCCGGTAAGTCCGCTGAAGTTTCGAAAAGAGAGTTTGGAGATCGCCCTCACCTTCGCGCGAGGCCACCAACTTCTTTACGCGGGTTCGATGGTAATGGCGGGCGCCACAGGGCCGGCGACTCTGGCCGGAACTATAACACTCCACAATGCCGAATTGTTGGCAAGCTTGTTCTTGATTTTCGCCCTGACGCAGGACTATCAGTACGGCATCTACAATTCCGGTCCGCATAGTATAGACCCCAAAACCATGATTTGTTCCTTTGGTTCGCCGAACCAGGCGCTTTTCGGCATTTGCATGGCTCAGCTTGGCCGCTTCTACGGATTGCCGCGGGTGGCCAACGTGGGGCTGACTGATTCCCTGCGCGCCGACTTTCAGGGGGGCTTTGAAAAAGCCGCCAGTGCGGTTTTCGGTCTCTTGGCAGGAATTGACGTGATCGGCTGCCAAGGCTTGGTGGGAGCTGATCAGGGCTTCAGCTTCGAGCAGCTTGTGCTAGACAACGAGTGGATCGAGTACTGCAATTATGTTTTAAAGGGCGTGGAGATTACGGAAGAAACAATCGCTGCCGACCTTATCGAAACTGTCGGGACCGGTGGGAGTTTCGTCGCGCAGGAACACACGGCCCGCCATTTTCGGCAGAGCTCATTCCTGTCCAAACTTTTCAATCGCCAAGGCTGGGAAGCTTGGTCCGTTGGAGGGCGCAAGGACGCGCTCGAATGCGCAATGGACTTCATTCGTGCGACGGTGGGAGATTGGCCGGAGCTCGAACCAGTGTGTACACCCGAGCAGTTTGACGAACTCGACCGCATCGTAGCTGAGGCGAGCACTGAACTCGGGCATTCCAGCCTCTGTAACGGGCAGAAGGTATGACACAACTAAAATCCAGAGAACGAATGTTGCGCGCGCTCAACCGGGAGCCTTGCGATTACGTGCCCTGCTGTTTTATGAGCTTTACGGCTTTGCGCCGGCGAGTGGACGAAGACCTGTACGCCCTGGTCGACGCTGAACAGGCTCTTGGCTTGGACTCAATGTTGTTCATTCCGGTGGCGTCGCGCCGCCAGCGGCCCGAGCATCCTGACCTGCGAGGACTTCCCATACGGTTTGGGCCTCAAGTCAAGTGTTGCACCTGGAACGAAAAGAGACCCGACGGGACGCAGGTTTTGCTGCGTGAGTTCCAAACCCCTGACGGCACGCTGTCTACCAGCGTGCAGATCACCGAAGACTGGCCCTACGGCGCGCAACTCCCATTCGTAGCTGACTATTGCGTGCCGCGGGCGCTCACACAACTCGTGCGCGGCCCTGCAGACCTCCCCGCTCTGGCGCATCTTCTTGTGCCGCCGACTGCAGAGGATATCGCCGTGTTTCGTCAGGAGGCAGAACGGGCTCGTTCCTTTGCACGCAATCGGGGTGTGCTATTGGTCGGAGGATGGGGAGTGGCTGCAGACATGCTGAACTGGCTGTGCGGCATGGAGCAACTGTTGGTGCTCACCCACACTAATCCGGATTTTGTTGCCGATCTGTTCGAGATGGTCTATTTATGGAATAAGCAAAGAATGGAAGTGGTGCTTTCCGCAGGGGTAGACTTGTACATCCGTAGGGCTTGGTATGAAGGCTGTGATTTTATTCGGCGTGAGTTTTACAGGGAAGTGGCGCTCCCCAGGTTGAAAGCCGAAGTGGAGCTCGCGCACGAGAATGGAGCCAAGTTCGGCTACATCTGCAGCAGCGGCTTGCAACCGATGTTGGACTATCATCTCGCTTCTGGCATCGATGTTCTGATCGGTTTGGATCCCGTTCAGGGTACTAGCACGGACCTCCAAGCTCTCAAAGCCAAGGTGGAGGACAGGATGTGCTTGTGGGGCGGCGTTTCCGGTGCCATTACAGTGGAGATGGGAACCGAAGAAGAAGTCCGTTCAGCAGTTCGGCAAGCGCTGTGCGCCCTTGGCCCGAACGGCTTCATCCTCTCACCAGTCGACAACATCACTTTGGATACTCAGAAGACGTGGGCGAATTTGGAAATCTTTCGTGACGAATGGCGAGCGCATCGTGTTACCGTGCCAGCGATTTGATAATTGAACTGCGATCTACGGTGAGACACGTGGACGAGCACCCTATGACATACCTTTTAAAGGATATACTTCGCCAACCCCAAGAGCTGCGAGCAGCGCTCGACTACCTTTGTGGAGATGGTCGGCTCGCGCTTGACAAGGCAGCCGATGCCATCCGGAAAGCCCGCCATGTCTATCTCACAGGCCTTGGCAGTAGTTGGCACGCCGGAGTAAATGCACAGTCCCTCTTCCATAGGGGAGGTTCACCGGTATACGCGCAAGACGCCGCCGAACTGCTTCACTTTAGTGGTCTTCCGGCACGATCGGTGCTCATCGTGATCTCGCGAAGCGGCCGCAGTGCAGAGATCGTCAAGTTAATTACCAAAGCTCGCGAAGCCGATGCGATCGTTGTTGGTGTGACGAATTCAATGGAGAGCCCCCTCGCCCAGAGTGCGCAGGTTGCGCTCGTAATCCCTACCGTATTGGATCACGGAATCTCGGTCAATACGTATTCCACTCTAGCCCTGGCCGCGGGTGCTCTGGCATGTGTCGCTATGGGTTCTTTTGACCTCTCTCTCATCGCCGCGCTCAGACGCGCCATTGATGAAACCGTAGCGGCTTTGGCGACTTGGCGAGAATTGGTTGTGGGCGCGCATTGGCTTGCGCCGCGTTCGAATTATTACTTCCTCGCACGCAGTAGCAGTTTGGGCAGTTGCCAAGAGGCTCGCCTGCTTTGGGAAGAAGCTGTGAAATCACCGGCAACGGCATTGGGTATGGGCAACTTCCGCCACGGGCCGCAAGAGGTCGTCGCGCAAGGCACGCGTTTTGGGGTATGGATTGACGGGCAGCAGATGCGCGAGCCGGACTTAGCCGTAGTCAGGGACTTGCGTAGACTCGGCGCCTCCGTGATGCTTATCGGTCAGGACTTGTCCATGCGGGGCGGCGATCTAGTGTTTCAGCTTCCCAGAATTCCACCCGAGTGGCAGTTCCTCATTGACATCATCCCCGCCCAACTCGCAGCGGAACGACTGGCTCAACTCACTGGGGTCGATTGTGATTGCTTCCGTATCTGTCCCTACATCATCGAAGATGAGTCTGGGCTGCTACCGCCAGTCGTGAGTCCGCCGACCTCTCAATAAACTCAGGAGGGGCACGATGTTCATTTCCACCGTTGTTCGCGCCAAATGGCTGCATTACTCTGCACTTTGCGTTGCCTTTTGGGGAGCGTGGGTTTTTGCCTCGAAGCTGGCGTCAGCCGAAATCTCTGCCAGCGCAATGCAGTTCCTCTTTGCCTTCGGATTCATTCCGGTAGCACTTCTGGTGCTTATTGTCAAACCCGTTAAGTTCGAGAAAAGCCTGAAGGGTATCGTTTATAGCCTCGGCAATGGCGTCTTGGCCGGTATCGGCGGCATTGCCTTGTTTGCTGCCTATCGAAGTGGGGGAAACACTTCAGTGATCACTGCCGCGACGGCGCTTTATCCCCTGATTACGGTTGTTCTTGCTATCCTGGTTCTGCGCGAACGGTTGACTTGGCTCCAAGTCGTCGGTCTAGGATTCGCCGCGGCCGCCATCATTATCTTTTCTCTGTAAGGGCAAAACTCTATGCACTTACCTCCCTGGTTCTGGCTTGCCCTAATCACGCTGATCGCGTGGGGCCTCGTCGGCTTGCTTCAGAAACTCTCAACCAATCACCTCTCCGCGGAGTGGGCGTTGGTTTGGGTGGCTGTCGGTTTTTTCATTCTCGAACCTTGGCTCTACCCCGGTAAAGTACTCTTCACTTATTCGGCTCGTGCGCTTTGTTTCGCGTTATTCGGCGGAGTGCTCAACGCTTTAGGGGCGTGGGCATTGCTGGTAGCCATGAAGTCCGGCGGGAAGGCCTCCATCGTAGCGCCGTTCACCTCGCTGTATCCGGTCGTCGTAGCCCTTCTTGCTCCTCTGATTCTGCACGAATCTGTTTCAGCTCTTCAGGCAGTTGGAATCCTCTGCGCGCTGATCGCCGTCGTGCTTCTGTCGGCGGAACCGTCAGCGGTTCCCTAGTCTGCCGGGAAACGTGTGATTCAGAGCAGACCACGTCAACTGATGTTGTCTACGCTACGCCTGGGTGTGAGACCCAAGTCTGTCGACGTACGGAGGGATAAACTATGTATCGCTGCTTAATCATCGCGACTTCTGTCGCACTGTTTACTGTTGTCGTAGCTCGGCCCGAAGGACGGGCCAATCACATTCCAGTGGGGAGCATCGCTCTAAGTGCCCCGGCGGGCGATCGACCCACCCGTATTGATCGCACTCGGGAGACGGTGCTGCCTAATGGCCGGCTGATCACCCCTCGGGGTGTGCAGGTGACCGTGGCGCCCCATCCTTACGGGCTCGCGCTTAGCCCGAGTGGGCAGATGCTGGTCACCTCGAATAGCGGTACATCGCCTCTCTCGGTATCGGTGATCACCGACCTTGCAAGTTTGCATCCGGAGGTCGTGCAGATTCCCGAAGAATTCTCACACGCCAATGGAGACTCCGACCCTGATAGTGTCTTTATGGGCCTAGCCATCGCCCCCGACAATCAGACGCTCTACGTCTCGGAGGGCAACAACGGCCGAGTCGGGATATTCAATCTCGCTTCCCGCCGCGAACTGGGCTATCTGAGTGCTGACGGGCCGTTCGAGGGCAAGACCTACGCCAACAGCCTGACCGGTGAGTTGCAACTTTCGCACGATGGGTCTTGGCTCTACGTGGTGGATATGGCGCATTTCCGCCTGATCGTCTTTGATATTCACTCCAGGCGCGCGGTGGCTAGCATCCCCGTCGGCCGCATGCCTTTTGGACTTGCGCTTTCCCCAGACGGCCACCGCGCTTACATCTCGAATGTGGGCACATTCCGGTACTCGCTTGTGCCGGGATATGATGCGAATGACAAGAAGAATACTGGACTCGATTTTCCTCCTTTCGGATATCCCTCGAAGGAGGCGGAGGAAGGAGTGGAGGTCGGAGGAAGGAAGATCGGTGGCCTCGGCGACCCGAATGTGGCAGAGTCGAATTCCGTCTGGGTTCTAGATGTTGCTGACCCCGCGCACGCCCACGTCATCGCTCGAGTCAGGAGCGGCGTGCCCATTGGGCCTCGGGTGGTGGGAGGAAGCAGCCCGGGCGGCGTAGTGGCTGGACGCCGGAAAGTTTACGTTTCCAACGCCACGCAGGACAGCGTCACCATTATTGATGCGAAGACCAACCGTAATGAGAAGACTATAGTGCTTGAACCCTCACCCTCCGTGCGGGGCCTGCGCGGGGTGCTCCCCTTCGGGTTGGCGCTCAGTCCCGACGAGCAATGGCTCTACGTGGCCTGCGCCGGCATCAACGCCCTGGCGGTGATCGATGCGCACAAGGGCAGGGTCTGGGGCTATATTCCGACGGGCTGGTTTCCGGCTCGAGTGGCGAGGAGCCTTGATGGCAAGACTGTCTACCTCACCAACGGCAAAGGCTTCGGCGCAGGGCCTAACGGTGGATCGGAATTCCACCCGGGACCAGAGGGAACTTATATCGGGGACATCACCAAGGGCACTGTTTCGGTGATCCCGGTTCCTCAGCCGCAGGCACTGGAGGGGGAGACATTCCAGACGCTGCGGAACAATGGATTTCTGCCTCCGTCAGTGACCTCCTTACCCCAGTATCTTACCTACATGAAGAACCCCGGATCTGGTGAACCTTCGTCTCTTGCCCTGCAGCCGTCTGCCGGCGGACTGATGAACATTCACCATGTGGTCTATATCGTTAAAGAGAATCGCACTTTCGACCAGGTGTTCGGAGATCTCGCGTCCTCCGCGAACGGCAAGATTGACGCTGATCCGGCACTCGTCGAGTACGGCACCGACGTGACCGTAAGGGGGAGCGAGAAGGATGGCACGTCTCTGGTAGAGCATGCTGACGTCACACCCAACCACCACGAGTTGGCGCGGCGCTTCGCCACTAGTGATAACTTCTATGTGGATGGCGACGTGTCAGTGGATGGCCACCACTGGCTGGTGAACAATTATCCCATCGAGATGTTCGAAGCCTCCTGGCCCCCATTTTACGGTCACAGGCTTGATTTCGAAGCTGACGACGACGTTCCTGGCCGCCTGGAGTTTATCGAATGCAACCCTTGGCCGGAAACCTATCTCGAAGCCGGTTCATTATGGGAGCACCTCGCGCGCAACAAGGTCAGCTTCCGCAATTACGGCGAAGGCTTCGATATGGGCGGCGAAGATGAAAGCCCAGGGCTGGAGCCAAGCGGAGTCCGGCTTGCCGCCAACATTCCGATGCCGGAAGTACTCTTTGAGAACACTTCCCGCAGCTACCCGACAGCCAACCTCAATATTTCCGATCAGTACCGCTACAGGGCATTCAAGAACGAGTTCGATACACGCTTTGCCGATCACCACACGGCGATGCTTCCGCAGTTACTTTTCCTCTGGCTGCCGAACGACCACACCGCTGAGCCGCGACCAAAAGAGGGTTACCCGTATCGCGCTTCCTACGTTGCGGACAACGACCTCGCACTCGGCAAGTTGGTCGAACTCTTCTCTCACAGCGCGTATTGGAAAGACATGGCAATTTTCGTGACCGAAGACGATGCGCAGGCCGGCACTGACCACGTGGACGCTCATCGCAGCATCGTACTGATCATCAGCCCTTACGCGCGCGGTGTGTGCCACACGCATGTGAGCACTTCGAGCATTCTCAAGACCATCGACCTGATTCTGGGCATATCTTACCTGAACCAGTATGACGCTGCAGCCTCCGATCTAGGATCGTGCTTCAGCGACCATCCTGACTTCGCCCCGTACACAGCGCTGCCGGCGGATCCGCGCCTGTTCGACCCCGCAAAAGTGGTCGAGACGGGGCTCGGGTTGAGCGCGGGGTCTCCGCGTATTGACGACCCCAGAGCTATTCGTAAGGAATTGCGGGAAATGAAACCGTAACGCATCTCGGGACGTATTCACATCGGCTCGAGCCGCAACAGTAGCGTGCCCCGATTTGCCCGTATGGAAAGCAGGAATCAAGTCAGTTCGGCACCACCTGAGGGGCGGCAGGATTCACCAATTGGCGAACTGGATAAGGGGGGATCTGGTGGACGAGAGCTGGCGATTTAAAACGTTCCGTCTTGGCCATTCTTATCCCCAACCAGCGGCGAGCGGCCCCTATCCTTGTGCATGCTCATGCCTTCGGCCTGACGTTTTGCGCGGAGCATCATTTCCCCCGAGGCTGGAGAGCAGAACCCGTGGGCGGTCGGGAAATTCGGCGACAAGAGACAGATTGCCGCCCATTGCCTCGACGGTCTTGCGCAGCGTGGACAGGAGGAGGTCGCTACGTTTTTCCAGGCGGGAAACGGCGTCCTGGAAGATTCCTAGGGCTTTCGCCATACGAACCTGTGTGAGCCTTCGCGCTTTGAGCAGTTGGCGCAGGGTCGTCTCCTCGGCGATCAACTCGGCGGCCCGGGCTTCCACCTTCTTGCGTTGCGTTGGATTCAGCTTCGCGATGATTTCATCCACGTTCACAGGCATGGTCACATCTCCCTTTCCGAGCGGGTGAGGTGAGCGTCGAAGCGGTTATCCGCGATCCGGATCAACTGCCGATAGAAGCGTCTTCCACTGATGCCTGACTTACCCCTAGCTACAAGCAAGATGGCCCGGCGCTTCGGATCAAAGGCGAACGCCACGCGCCACTCACCATTCGCGGCACTGAAGCGAAGTTCCTTTATATCCGAGTGGCGAGACCCTTTGAGCTTGTCAACTCGAGGGCGACCCGACTGCGGACCGAGTTGCTGGAGAAGGCGCGAAAGAGCCAAGATTTCCGTCTGGACATCTTCATCCAGAGTTTGGAACTCGAGCTCAAACTCGTCAGCAAACTCAACAACGCATCTCGTCTCGATAATATGCCTCAGAGGAAATATGCTGTGAAACACATTATTCTGGCGTCTGGAGCGCCATGCACGCTCGCGATAAAGAAGCAATTCGGGGAAGCAGAAGCCCTTTCGGGCGTAGGTTTTTGGCCCCGATTTTCTCTCAGCGCTGTGCGGGCTGTTTCGCAGTTTTCCACAGAATTTCCCAGACTACTACAGGTTGACTTCAGGACTACAGGTAAATAACTACAGGAGCCACCGCCAATCGCTTCGGGCCAAAGGACTTAGGTCCGAGTCGCGCGAACTGAATCACGTACCGGCGCGAGCTAAATCACGTAAAAGCGCGAACTGAATCACGTATTCTGCGCGAACTGAGTCACGTGGACGCGCAGTCAAATTCACGCTGAGCGGTGGAAAACTTTGGTGACGAACCGGCCGGCTTGACCAGTAAGCAGGCCCCTGATTCCGCAAGGCTGACTGGGCAGTCGGGCCAGAGTTGGTGGATGACCTTGAGCCACTGGACGATCTGCCGGCGAAAATCGCGTTCGCGAAGGTTCTCGGAGATTCCGAGTTGGGAGATGAGGCCCTCTGGCCCAAAGAGCGGGACGGTGGCCAGTCCCTTTTGCAGTCCAGCAGCGCCACACGAGCCACACATACAAGTCCAGGTTGCCGGGTGAGTCCGCAAGAGCTCGCACGATGTCCAGATCAACCGGAATGGGGTGCGCCTGGATCTCTCGCCAAAACTCTTCTGAGAGGACGATGACGTTTTCATGTCGGCCAGAATCTTGGTCCGAAGCAGGCTCGCGCAGGTACCAGAGCTGAAGGTCCTTGACGAACCGAAAGCTCGTGCGCGTGATCATTACAGCTTCGGCGGTCTGATCGTCGCTGGCGAAGTAGAAGGTCGAGTAGAAAATGCGCTCGAAGCCCGCGATCAGGCGCTTGTAATAGCGGCCGTCCTTGGGCAAGCCGAAGGTTTCAAGGATGGTGGCGGCGGAGCGAAAGCGGATTTCGCGGTTCTTCTGCCAGGTGGCCATGGAGGCAATCCAGATCAAGAGGAGGCGGTCCTGGCCAAAAGGGAGGCCATAATCCGGGTGGCCAATGACCCGGAGGCGAAATCGGCCATTGCGGCGGGAGTATTCGAGTGTTTGATGGTGTGGTCGGCGGACGGGAATGCCGCAAAGCACGAAAGGACGGGCGCTATAGGCTCGTTGGGAACGACGCTGCGGATCCTTGGCACTCGCGATGGCGTCGAGCTTCTTAAGTTTGCGCTTGGTGAGTGGAATCTGAGAAAGGACGGAACCGACCGGTGCCGGAGCGGCAGATTCAGATCGAGCCGGGAGGGGGTTGGAAGTGAAACGCGGTAACATATTCATTCATAACCCGCTTTCCTGCCTGCAGGATTCCGGAACGTAGCAGAACCGTAGCAGAATGGCTTTTTCATCGCATGTAACTGTAAGAAAACAGGTTCTGGCAGTTGAGCGAAAGCAGAACCCCTGAATTGGTGTAAAGGTATGGAAAGAATGGAGTAAGACTTAAGGAATGGAAAAAGCTTGGCTGCCTCTTAATCAGTAGGTTGGGGGTTCGATTCCCTCACGGCTCACCATCTATCCCCTAGACAGCGCAAGGTTTATTGCCTCTTTCTCCCCTGTAATGTCGCTGCGTTGTTCTTCGGGGTGACCACCGTCGGTGACCAGTCGTCGGCTTTCCGCCATCCTGGCGAATGCCTGCTCGATGGCGTCAGCCTGCGGGTGACAATACCTTTGAGTAATCAGTATCGAACTGTGGCCCAAGATGCGGGCCAGCGCGAATACGTCGCACTTCGGGGCCATGCGCGTACCGAACGTGTGCCTGAGGCAGTACGGCTCGAAGGGTTTAACTTCGGGGTTTGCTTTGGGATCTTCTTTGTGGGCCGTTGCGAGCGTAGCGAGCGCCTTGGCGTGCCATTGCTTGGCACTCGATTCTTCCAAGTGACCCGAGGTCGAGTCCGTGGGGAATACCCAGCCTTCCGTGGGGCTACCTTGCGCCTCATAGCGCGCCTTGAGCGCCTCAAAGACTTCGGGCACCATCGGCAGCGGACGCCGGGCAGCCTTCGACTTTCCGCGAGCAATCTGAATAAGACCGCCGTGGCCGTTCAATAGGACATGCTCCCAGCGCAGCACATAGCACTCGCCCGGACGCATTCCTTCGCCCAGGATTAGCGTGGCCGCGTCGCGCCACGGCTGAGGGCACGCGGCAAGGTAGCGATTGGCTTCGTCATCAGTCAGCACGCGCTCGCGCTGGCGCTCGCCTCTGGCAAGGCTGATCCTTGGTGCGCGGTCCAGCTTGCCCCACTCTTCGGCAAGGTTGAGTGCACGTCGCAAGGTGCGCAACCCGCAGTTGATGGTCGAGACCTCAAGGGTAGCTGAAAGCCGGGCCGCGTACTGCTGTGCGTGTTGCCCGGTGATCTCATCTAGCCGAAGTCCCGCAAGGTCGGATTCCAGCAAACTGTTTGCCCCGTAGTCGTAATAGTCCCGCGTCTTGGGCGTAAACTGGAACTTGCTCTCGGTGTACGGCAGGAAGTCTTGGCGGAGGAATTCCGCAAGAGTAATAGACGGCTTTGATTCCAGAACGCCCCATTTACCCTTTCCTAACTCTGATCGAATCTTGCCCGCCACAGTGCGCGCATCCTTTGCGTTCGTGCATCGCGTGGACTTGCGAATCATGCGGCCCTGCCACATGAACTTGACCATGTAATATCGGCCCTTTTTGTAGATCATGGTTCACCTTCCTTTCGGCTTATTCTGGCCGTTTCTCTCGGGCCTGCCGCTCTTCTTGCCGATTTCGCGGGCAATGTGCTGGATTCGCTCAAGGCCAAGCCGCTCTTGTCTGGCCCTATAGCGCCACTTTCCCAGCCGGATTGTGAGCTCTCCCAGCCCTGATTTGGTTACTTAAACATCCTAATCTGTACGGACTTGCTGGCCAAGCAATTTGTGGTCCACCCAGGGTGAAAAACTGCTCGGCTCGGTTGCGCGATCACGCCGGAGAGTGCTGGTAGACTGCAACATGCTTCGGCACAAAGTGGCACTGCAACCAGCTTCCGACCCCCGCCAAAAGGCGCTTGAGGGAGGTCCTTGCTACGGAAATAGTATTTGGGGCGACACGACCTTCCTGCAAGGCTAACCAGTCTTGCGCGCCTTTCTCGAATGTGGGCGGCATGGTGCGCCGAGTAATTTGGTTCCAGCTTTCCTCAAGCTGGCGGTGGCGTTGTTTCTCGGCCTCGCGCGCCACAGTCTTGCTTTGCGTTCGCGCCGACTCGTGCACGATGAGCCCGCCGAAGCGGAACCGATACTACCAGGCTCCGCCCTCAGGCCACTTGCCACATTTGGTGCACGTCTTGTTACGCCCTTCCGTGTTGCATGTTCCCCCCTTGGGGCACGTCACGCGCTTGTAGAGGCTCATGGATTCATCTCCTTGGCGAGGTTGGGCGGACTCCTTCTAAACTAAGAGTTTACTCCACTGAGAGCCGTCGGCGGCGAATCCTGTTGTACCGATGACAAGCGGATGAGAATGGTATACGATTGCGCTTCCGTTTACTAAGGAGAAGTGAATTCTATGCCGAACGTGCCGGACCGACTTGACGAGTTCCTTCGAAAGCTCGATCCCATCATGCAATCCACTCAGCTCCGTACTGAGCCGGATTCCGGACCTGTATACAGGTCGCTCGAACTCTCATGCATAGCGGCGAGGCAAGGCAACGAGTGGGTTCTTGTCTCGGGAAAGGCTACTCTCAACCCGTTCCGCGATGAGTGTGCCGCACGACTAGGAAAGGTTGCCGCCCTTGACGAGATTGTCGCCTTTCAGGGATGCCTGCCGGGTGCGGACTTGAACAGCTGGGTCACTAATTTAAGGAACTCCTGGGTGCTGGAGAAGGAGGGGATTCGACTAGCGGCAGAAGGTACGTGTGGCTACAGCTGGATGCCACCGCGCACAGTGAAGATCCCGGGTCTTGACTGGGACAAAATGCTCGCCGTGTCTGGAGGTGATATTGTTTGGCGCATAGTCGACAGATTAGAGCCCTTGAGGCGCTTGCTCAAACCCTTGGAGCCCTTGCTGCGCGTGCTCGATCCCCCAGAGGGGATGTTCGAACCCTTGGAGAAGCTTCTCCAGCCTTATGAGAGCCCGTTCGAGCCCATGTCTCAGTACATGCAGGTGGCAAAAAAGTTCTATAGAGACGAGCCAATGTCCATATATAAGCTGTTGGAGAGTCGCTACTGGCTGAGACGGTTTGAGCTGTGCGGAGAGGGCCCAAATCCCTTATCGCATCTGAGTGAGCACACTCTGCAGGCGATAGACCGACAGCTAATCGGAGGCTTCGCTGGGTTATGTAAAAGACTCGGGTTGCCCGACCGGCGAAGCAATCCCGCCTCAGCTTTCCAAATCTCAGCCGAACTGCCAGCCGGTATCGGGAGTGTTCTTCTAGGAGACGAGTTGATTATGGTCAACTTCTATTCGTTGGGATCTCCCGAGCCATTCATCCAGTGGGACCCCAATGGCGAACCTCAACCGCTTGAACTGATCGAATGCAAAAGTGTGTTGGATCGACGTTTTTCCGACGGCAGGCTCAAAGTTGCTGACATTGCGTTCGGCGAGTTGCCCCGTGGTGCGAGGCAAGCCCAGCTGAGTCTCTGTTTTGGTAAACTCGAAGCCGATAGTGCAACGGTCGATTTGCACGCATGGAAGCCGCGGTGTTGGAGCACGACTTTTGTTGAACTCGAGATCAGGGCGGAAGAGCCTACTGGTTCCGATTCAGCACCGCTCGACGCTCGGCTGGACCAACCAGCAGTGCTGAAGCCAGCGACAGGTGAAAACGACGTTACGCCGGAAAGACCAACTGTGTCCGATTCAGCAACAGAAGGATCTCCCAATCAACCAGAACCCCCTAGCCTCGCGGCCAGAAAGGTTCCCAATAAGAAGCCTAAGAAGAGGAGGCGCCCGCCCGACCCAGCCTCAGACTTAGGCAAACGGCGCGCGATTGCTAAAGCGAACCCTAGCAGGCTGCGGAAAAAGTGCCTTTTGCTCGAAGACCGAGGGTGTGCATAAGGCTTTGCTTAGTTCGGAAGAATAGCCGAAAGTCGGTTCCTACCGGCCGGAAGGGGAGCCAGAGGGCACTTTT
>Ga0326728_10004739_pt1 | contig 39657 bp, 29 predicted proteins | sample MB3enrmetagenome_FD_207602 | JGI IMG/M metagenome (GOLD analysis project Ga0326728, IMG submission 207602) | Lab enriched peat soil microbial communities from McLean, Ithaca, NY, United States - MB31MN | ecosystem: Environmental > Terrestrial > Soil > Wetlands > Peat | place: USA: New York... | reverse complement strand
GAGCTGAACTGCGGGCAATCGTCTCCCCGCTGTGAGCTAAGGGATTCCGTGCCCTCCGCAGTTCCGCCCCCGCTGTCCAGATTTTTGTTTTGCGATGTCGTAAATGAAGGTGCCGAACGCCGGATTGGGAGTACGGCACTTCGCCGCCGCTTTCCTGCCAACTGTCCCAGTTGGCACCTCCCAGGGCCGTGGGCAAGCCTGCCCGCGGTTGCGAAAGCGGCAGCGAGATGCCGTCAAACTGAACCGGCGTCGAACCAAATTCAGGCGCGGTCGCCAAGTGGCAAGGCAGGAGCCTGCAAAGCTCCCATCGGCGGTTCGATTCCGCCCCGCGCCTCCAAATAAAACCGGTTACACCCACCGGCAGTATCGGCTGTCGGAATCGGAAAGAGGCGATGACAGAGAGACAACTGACGATTCACAAAAAGCTCCTTCTGGACAAGCGTGCCGAACTGACGGTTGCACCCGCCGCGGGAGAAAGCACTGGAGGCGATGCCGGCGACCGCTTTAGCGATTACCTCGATCGGTCGGCGCAGACCCAGGAAATTGAGGTTCAAACCCGGCTGCGGCAGAACCATGCCCGCCTTCTGAGGGCGATCGACGCCGCCCTGCGCCGGATTGATCGGAATACGTTCGGCGTTTGCGAGGAGTGCGATCAGCCGATTCCGGCCGCGCGCCTGAATGCGGTACCTTGGGCGCGCCTGTGCAGAGATTGCAAGGAGCAGCACGATTCCTTCGTCGTACCGCGACCCCTCATGGGCGCATCGCCAAAAACTTGTCGAGAGAATACTTGATACGCCGTCCAAATTCAAAACGAGGAATAGGGAGACAGAAAATGGCAGACAATGCACCAACCTACAAGCTGGGCACACTGGCGCTCCACGCTGGGCAAGTGCCCGATCCCACTACCACGGCGCGCGCCGTCCCCATCTATTCGACCACCAGCTACGTCTTTCACGATACCGAGCACGCCGCCAATCTTTTCGGCCTGCGCGAGTTCGGCAACATCTATACGCGTCTGATGAACCCCACCACCGACGTTCTGGAAAAACGCTTGGCAGCGCTGGATGGCGGCGCGGCGGCCCTGGCGTTTGGCAGCGGCCAGGCGGCGATTACCGCATCCCTGCTGACGATCGTCCATGCCGGCGACAACTTCATTTCCGCCAACAGCCTCTACGGCGGCACATGGACTCTGTTTACGCAGACATTTTCCAAGCTTGGCATTGAGGTGCGCTTCTTCGATCCCAAGCGGCCCGAGGAAATCAGCAAACTCGTTGACAAGAGCACTCGCGCCGTTTTCATTGAGACGCCGGGCAATCCCAAAAACGATGTGCCCGACTATCGCCAAATCACCGACATCGCGCACCAGCACGGCCTGCCGGCGATCATCGACAACACGGCGCTGACACCGGCATTGTTCCGCCCCATCGAACACGGCTTCGACATCGTGGTTTATTCCACGACGAAATTCATCGGCGGCCACGGTGTGCACATCGGTGGAGCAATTGTGGACAGCGGCAAGTTTCCCTGGGCCAAGGACCCGGCCAAATGGCCGGAATTCACCGCGCCCGATTCGGCCTACCACGGCATCGTGTTCGAGGAAGCGCTGCGCCCGATCGGCAACATCGCCTACATCATCTACATCCGCACCCACTGGCTGCGCGACACGGGCGCCACGCAGAGCCCGTTTGGGTCGTTCCTGACGCTGCTGGGTTTGGAGACGCTGCACATTCGGTTGGAACGCCACTCGCAGAACGCCCTCGCCGTCGCCGAGTATCTGGAAAAACATCCGGCGGTAGAGTGGGTCAACTATCCCGGCCTGCCGAGCCACCCCGACTTTGCTCGCGCGAAGAAATACCTTCCGGCCGGCCAGGGAGCGATTGTGGGTTTCGGCATCAAGGGCGGCAAGGCGGCAGGAGCGAAGCTGATCAACAGCGTCAAGCTGTTCAGCCATCTGGCCAACATCGGCGACGCCAAATCGCTGATCATCCACCCGGCAACGACTACGCACTCCCAACTGACGCCGGAAGAACAGGCACAGACCGGCGTGACTCCCGAGTATGTCCGGTTGTCGGTGGGTATCGAAGATCCAAGTGACATCATCGCTGACTTGGAGCAGGCGCTGCGGGTGTCCCAAGGATGACGTTTGACATTGGCGAGCAGGCGGAGGGCGCGAGCAGAGACACAGGTTCGCGGCGTCTCTTTGCGCTTCTTCTGTCTTCCTGCGGCTTCAAGGTAGGTAGCTAATGCACTATTCCAACCTTTCCAGCTCAGAACGACGGAGACATCCGCCTGCCGACGAATTCCTCCGTGTTCCTTTGGGGCAAATGAGCAGAAACGGCACCGTCGAATATACCCTCAAAGAGCTTCTGCTCTACTTCCTGAGGTTGGGGGCTTGCGGGTTTGGAGGTCCGATCGCGTTAGCCGGTTACATTCAGCGGGATTTGGCCGCAAAGCGCCACTGGATTACGCAAGATCAATATCTACGGGGTCTTGCCTTGTCACAGCTTGCGCCCGGCCCGCTGGCGGTACAGCTCGCCATTTATATCGGTTACACGAAAAGCCGATTCTTGGGTGGTACGCTTGTTGGAGTTGCATTTGTCCTGCCCTCATTTCTTATGGTTGTAGTATTGGGGTTCCTTTACTGCAATTATGGTGGACTTTCCTTTATCAAGGCGCTCTTTTACGGAATCGGCCCTTGCGTCATCGCCATCATCGCGCAATCCGCTTATAGACTTTCACGGGCGACATGCAAAGGGATGGGTTTATGTTGGGTTATCTTCGGGACAGTTTTTGCTGCAACCGTCATCACGCAGAGCGAAATGGTCTGGCTCCTTCTTTTAGGTGGCATTCTCGCCTTGCTGATCTATGCTCCGCCGAGATTTCTTTTTTCCGGGCGCTTCGCCTTGCTCTTACCGCTCGGCACGCAAGGCAGGACACTCCTTAACATCTTTCTATTCTTTGCGAAGTCGAGTCTCTTTGTCTTTGGAAGCGGCCTTGCCATTGTGCCGTTTTTGCACACCGGCGTCGTGCAACAATTTCAGTGGCTGAACGAAAAGCAGTTTCTCGATGCTGTCGCGGTCGCCATGATAACGCCAGGCCCACTGGTTATCTCGGTCGGGTTTATCGGATATCTTGTCGGTGGACTGAAGGGGGCAACGGTTGCGGCGGTTGCCATTTTCCTCCCAGTGTGGCTTCTTACCATCGCTCTCGTCCCGTCTTACGAGAAAGTTGCGAAGAATAGGCAGGTCAAAGCGTTTGTGAAGGGAATTACCGCCGCGACTTGCGGTGCAATTGCGGGAGCGGTGATCATTCTCGGCAGAGGCACAATCAAGGACATTCCGACGGCACTTATAGCCGCCGGGGCACTTGGTGCACTCACCCGCTTCAAAATTCCCGAGCCGCTCCTTATTGGGACGGCAGGGTTGCTAGGGCTATGTACGTTCGGCAGGGTTTGAGCGGAGTCGCGCCTGCCTCTTTCCAAGGCCTGAATGCAGGCTGTGTTATCCCGATTGCGTTGACAATCACTACCTGACTTCGTAGACTCGGGAATATTCTCAAGAGGAGCTTATATTATGGCTGATGCACCGGAAGTACGGCACACGCTTGGCGAATCGGCAGCGCGCCAAATCGCCAACACCACCAAGACTGTACCCCAGATGAAGGCGATTACGCCGCGCTGGCTGGTGAGATTTCTACCCTGGACACCGGTAGAGGCCGGCACGTACCGCGTGAACCGTGTCGTCTCGGAGCGCCCCGAGTCCCCCGCGGACGTGACCTGCGGTCCCCGCGAAGAGATTGACTTGCCGGAGACGTTCGTCAACTACGACGAGAAGCCCCGTGAATACACGCTCTGCGCGGTCACGACCGTACTCGACGTGCAGACGCGTGTATCCGATCTATACCGCAGCCCTTATGACCAGATCCGGGAGCAGCTTCGCCTGATCATCGAATTGGTGAAGGAACGCCAGGAGAACGAGATCATCAATAACTCCGGATACGGACTGCTTGCCAATGCGGCTCCCGAGGGAAGGATAAAAACGCGGACCGGTGCGCCCACGCCCGACGACCTGGATGAACTCATCACGAGGGTATGGAAAGAGCCTGCCTTCTTCCTGGCGCATCCGCGGGCGATTGCCGCCTTCGGCCGGGAGTGCACGCGCCGTGGCGTCCCACCACCGACCGTGACGCTCTTTGGCTCTCCCTTCCTGACTTGGCGCGGGCTTCCGCTGATTCCGAGCGATAAGCTGGCGGTGAAGGACGAGCGGACGAACATCCTGCTGCTCCGCACCGGCGAGGCCAAGCAAGGCGTCATCGGGCTCTTTCAACCCGGGTTGGTGGGTGAAGTTTCGCCCGGCCTCTCCGTTCGCTTCATGGGAATCAACCGCAAGGCCATCGCTTCCTATCTGATTTCTCTCTACTGCTCAGCGGTCATTCTTACCGAAGACGCTCTGGGTGTGTTGGAAGACGTGAATGTCGAGACCTATCATGAGTACAAATGACCTTGGAACACCCAATGCAGTTTCTCCGGGTCCCAGCGATGCGCCGGCCGGGAATCGGACGTGGGAGAACGTCTCCGCGGTCATGACCTCGGTGCCGGACCCGGCCGTCATTGCCAGGCTCGCCGGCGAATTCTTGGCGGCGTTGCCGGGTGGATTGGCTTCCCCTGCGCCCGCGGGAGCATCCGGGCCCAGTTCTCTCCCCATCGATGGGAACGCCACTCCCGCCGCTGCCGCTTCCCCGGCGCCGGCTGGAGGGGAATTGCCTGCCGGGCTCCTGGATGAACTGCGGGGTTCCGGCAAGGCTCCCGTGAGTCCCGCGGGCACCGGGCCATCCGGGACATCGTTCTACTTTCTCGAACCCGTCCGGCCCACGCCCCCCGCGGATCTCAGCGGGTTGTCGACGGCGCAGTCCCCACCGGCGGGCAGCGAACTCACGCCGGCCCCGGGCGCTGACCAACCCACGCCGCCGAATAACCTGGTCGGTGCAACCGGGCTTCCGGCTCAGGCCGGGGAGGGCTTCCCCCAGGCACTTGGCCCTGAGTCGTCGTATTATTTTCTCGACTCAGGCGCCGCGCCAAGTCAGGCGGGCCCGACACTGCCAATCTCCAGCGAGCTGCTTTCTCTTCCGGGATTGCCGGGAATGCAGTCGGCGCCCGCAAGTCCGGCATCACCGCCATCGGCTTCCAGTGCGCCGCCCGCCCAAGGCGATCTGAAGTCACAGCCCGTTCCGCCGGGCACGAAGGGGTTCATCGAGCAAACCGGTGGCATTTTGCCGCAACCCGCCATGCGCTCCGCGCTTCCCTACTTTTACGATCCGGATCAACGCTTGTCTGCGGCACAGCCCGTACCTAGCGGCTTCGAGTTTGACAGCGGAATGACGCCGAAGCTGGAACTCGCGTCCTCGCCATTTGACCCGCGGTTGATCCGCCGCGATTTTCCCATCCTGCAAGAGCAGGTGCACGGGCGGCCGCTGGTGTGGCTGGACAATGCCGCGACCACCCAGAAGCCGAATGCGGTGATCGACCGCCTCACTTACTTCTACCGGCACGAAAACTCCAACATCCATCGCGCCGCCCATACGCTGGCGGCCAGAGCCACTGACGCTTACGAGAGTGCGCGGGAAAAAACCCGGCGATTCCTCAATGCGTCCTCCACGCGGGAAATAGTCTTTGTCCGGGGTGCGACGGAAGGCATCAATCTGGTGGCAAAGAGCTGGGGGCATCGCCACGTCGAAAAGGACGATGAAATCGTCATCACCTGGCTCGAACACCATGCCAACATCGTGCCGTGGCAGCAATTGTGCGCAGAAAAAGGGGCTCGGCTGCGTGTGGCGCCGGTGGACGACCGCGGTGAGGTGATTCTGGAGGAATACGAAAAGCTCTTCACCTCGCGCACAAAGCTGGCCGCTTTCAGTCATGTCTCCAACGCCCTCGGCACGGTAACGCCGGCACGCGCCATGATCGAGATCGCGCACCGCCACGGAGCGCTGGTGCTGCTGGATGGCGCCCAGTCGGTTTCCCACATGCGCGAAGATGTGCAGGCGCTCGACTGCGACTTTTTCGTTTTCTCCGGCCACAAGATTTTTGCTCCGACGGGAATCGGCGTGGTCTATGGAAAAGCCGGGCTGCTGGATACAACCCCGCCATGGCAAGGCGGCGGCAACATGATTCAGGACGTGACATTCGAGAAAACGACCTACCAGCCGGCGCCGGCCCGCTTTGAGGCAGGCACGGGAAACATTGCCGACGCCGTGGGCTTGGGCGCAGCGCTCGACTATCTGGAACAAGTGGGCATGGAGACCGTGAGCCGCTACGAGCACGAACTACTCAACTACGCGACGGCGGGGCTGGCTTCCGTGCCGGGGTTGCGGATGATCGGCACGGCACGCGACAAGGCCGGCGTGCTCTCCTTTGTCCTCGACGGCGTCCGCACCGAAGACATCGGCAAGGAACTAGACGGAGAAGGAATCGCCGTCCGCGCCGGGCACCACTGCGCCCAGCCCATCCTGCGCCGATTCGGCGTGGAGAGCACCGTGCGCGCCTCCCTGGCCCTCTATAACACCTGCGAGGATATCGACGCGCTGATCTCCGCCCTCTTGCGCATCCAGTCCGGACGCGGACACCGCGGTTTGTGATGATCCCTCGGAGAATTAAAGGGCTGGCTGCCGGCACTAGAGATCGAATATCCCCTGGCCAGCGTCAACATCGAAGCCAGCTACGCCACGAAGAGCGACTTGGTTTTGTCTGCTCGACCGCCGGGCAAGTTCTTTTACCCCACATTATCCCGATCGTCTCTACAGCCGTGCGGCCACCGCGCCGAATGACTGGGGCAGATTTCGAGAGTCCCTGCCTGCCGAGGTGCCGTGGGCATCTACCATCTGCTGGACTAAATTCGAGGAGGTATCATGCCTATCAATCGAAGAGATTTTCTTTCCGTCGCTGCCGGCGTCCTGATCGCCAGAGCCAGCATGCTCGCTCAACATCAGATGACGCCCCGCGAACGCGTTGACCGTGCTCTCGAAGGCCGCGGCGTTGATCGCACTCCCTTTACCTTCTGGCATCACTTTGGACTTCAGAACGAACCGCCCGACCACTTCGTTAAAGCCACGCTGGACTTCCACGCGAAGTTCAAGACTGATCTGGTTAAAGTGATGAGTGACTTCCCTTATCCCAAGCCGCAAAGCCCCTGGTATGAACTGAAAGTGGAAGCCAACCCTTTTCCCGCGCAAATTGTGGCCTTGACCGCGATAGGTCAAAGCCTCGGGCGCCAAACGCACTTGGTGGAAACCATTTTCAATCCTTGGAAGGTCGCGGAGAACCTCAGTTCCCCACAAGCGGTGATAAAGCTCAAGGAAGAGCAGCCGCAACGCCTGCTTGATGCCCTGGAAGCGATCGCCAAGTCCGAAGCAGCCCATGCACGCCGTGCCGTATCGGCGGGTGCGAGCGGCATTTTTCTGGCCATCGCCAACGCTCAAGATGGCATTATTTCCGAATCGGATTACGCAAAATTCAGCGAGCCGTTTGACAAGCAAATCCTGGAGGCGGTGCACAGAGCTCCCTTGAACACTTTGCACCTCCACGGAGACAAGGTCTATCTCGACCGCTTTTACAAGGGCTGGGCCGCAAGCACGACCAATTACTCCGTTCAGGGAACCCATGTGCCCATCAGCCACGCGCGCCGGCAGTTTAGCGGAGTACTGATGGCAGGGCTGGACGAGGTGCGATTTCGCTCACTCTCTCGCGAGGAAGTGCAGTCTCAGTATGCAAGCGCCAGGTCAGAAGCCGGCAAACATTTCATCCTCGCGCCTGGCTGCTCGGTTCCCAACGATTCTACCGACAATGAACTTTGGCAGGTTCCCCGTGTCCTGGGAGCCTGAAGCACGCGGCGATGCAGCACGCCAGCGCAGTGGCAGCTCTGCGCGCCTGGCTATCGGAGGCGGTGCAAGAAAGGAATCACTCATTCACTTCGGAGCCGGAAGTGAATGCGGCAAAGCCTCGGCGGCTTCCCGGTTGTTGGGGTCGAGTTCAAGCGCCTGGTGGAACTCCGCCACGGCTTCGGCATTGCGTCCCATTTTGAGATAGAGAAGGCCCAAATCGGAATGGGCTTTGGACGAGCGAGGCGATAAGACGAGCGCCCGGCGGTACTCCTTCAGCGCCCCCTCCAAATCTTCCTGGTAAAACTCCATCGTGCCGAGAGCTTGATGCACGGAGGCATTTTCCGGCTCCAATTCTTCGGCCCTCTGAAGATCAACGCGGCCCTTTTCCCACTCGCGCATCATTAGGTGCACGTTACCGCGATTGAGAAGTGCGTCGAAGTCACTCGGATCAATCGCCAGGGCGCGATCGAACGCCTCGATTGCCGGGGCCAATTCGCCCTGCTCCGCGCGCGTTATTCCCAGTACCGTGTAGGCGCGGGAATAGGACGGCTGGAGCTTGGTGGCCAGTTCCAGCTCGCGGCTGGCTTCCGGGACTTGATGAAGGTTGTTCAGCGAAACTCCCAGGTCAAAATGGGCAATCGAGTTTTCCGGGTCAGTCCGCAGGGCTGCCTTGAAATGGTTTGCTGCCGCAGCGTCGTCGTGAAGGATCTGGCGCGCCAATCCGGCCTCGATTTGAACGATCACTAGCGCGGAATCGCTCGCCGCGATGCGCTCCAGGCCGGCCGCCGCGGACTGCACGTCTCCCTTGGATTCCAGCCCCAGGATTTTCTGAAACTGACGGTACATTGCAATTCGGTCTTTGGGGTCGGGCAGCAAGCAGTTGAAGGGAGGCTGACCGCGGGAAAGCGAGGCCGGCCCCACATAGCCCAAGCTCTTCAACTGCTCCAATACTTCGGGGCTCGCGGCGGATACGGTGGGCCCGTCGGCCATGGAATTCAGCAGTGTTTCCAAGTCACCGCGCAGGCTGTTGGCCATCGCTTGGCTTGTATGAATCAGGTCATGCGACTCGCCGGGGTCCCGGCGATAATCGTAGAGCTCTGGGCGCGGCGCCTGGATGAAGGTAAAATGCCCGTCGCGCAGGGCGTAGAGCGGAGCAGTGTGAAAATGCCGGTAGGGATACAAGGTCTCGGAATATGCGGGCAGTGAGGGACGGGCCTCCCCGCCGATATCCGGTGCCAAACTCCGCCCCTCGAAAGAATGCGACGAAGTTATGCCGAGGAGGGCGCACACCGTGGGTGCCACGTCGATCAATCGCTCTACCGAGGCAACGCGCTTTCCGGCGTACTGGCGATTCGGATAGCGAACGATCAGCGGAATGTGCGTGGTGCTGCCATAGAGCAGAAACCCGTGGCTTTCCTCGCCATGATCACCCAAACCTTCGCCATGGTCAGCGGTAACGATGAGCAGCGTTCGGTCCGCGACGCCCTGGCGAATCAGATTCTCCCAGAGCTTCCCGATCAGATCGTCAACATAAGCAATTTCGCCGTCGTAAAGCTCCCCTGAGAAGCGCTGGCGCCAGGTCGCAGGCAGCAGGTAAGGCCCATGCAGATCATAGAAGTGCACGAAGGCAAAGAAGCGGTGGGAGGCATGGCCCTCAATCCACTTCTGCGCCGCAGCCTGTACTTGATCGCCGCGGATTTGAATATTGCCCGGGTCGGTGCCCTCGTACCGGTGCAAGGGGAATTGACCCCAGTATTCGTCAAATCCTCGCGACAGGCCGAAGCGCCGGTCCAGGATGAATGCGCCGATAAACGCCGCCGTCTGGAACCCCTGTGCGTGCAGTTGTTCGGCGAGAGTTGGAATCGTGCCAGACAGCACCTCACCGTTTTCGCGAATTCCCGTGGCGGGAGGATATCTCCCTGTGAGCAACGATGTGTGCGCCGGCAAAGTGAGCGGGACGGGCGTATAAACTTGCTCAAAAACCACACCCTCTTTGGCCAGGCGATCAAGGCTAGGGCTTACGGAGCGGTAACCGTATGACCCAAGGTGATCGGCGCGGAGCGTATCGACGGAAATCAGCAGGAGGTTCCATGGTGGGGAGGCCGTCTGGACTCGGGCGGCGTTGGCCGAGAGGATCAGGGCGCCGCAAGTCAGCACAGGAAGAAGCCATGGGGACCGCTTCGTAGCAATTACGGAATTTGTTTTGCCCAAGGCGCCTCCCCTTTTTCCGCCAGCTCAAGCATTCGTGACTTTTCTCAGATATTCCCGGTCCCTTTTCAGGATTGCTTCCGGATCGGCGGCGGGCTTTGGATAAGTCTGTTCCTCTTCGATCTCCAGCCAGCCTTCCCAATCGCTATTGAGCAGAGGTGCAAAGACCCCGGGCAAGTTGGCTTGGCCTTCGCCCAACGGCGTGTAAATGCGTTTCTTGTCCGGACCGATTCTCTCGTCCTTAAGGTGAAAAATGGCGATGCGCCGGAAATGCTCGCGGGAGAAGGCCGCCGTGTCGGTCCAGCCGGTGGCGTGCCCCACGTCGAAATTGAGCATGACAAGTTTCGGATCGGTGTCCTTCAGCAGGAAGCTCATCAGACTGGGATCGTCCTCGAACTCCAGTTGGTGATTGTGATAGCAGAGCTGCAATCCTTCCGCCTTGACGGCCTCGGCCAGTTTGTTCATTCCTTCCGTCCACACATGAACGGCATCCATGTCCAGCTTGCCGTTCGTATGGGGCAGCCGGCCATCGCTGACTATAATGTGCTTCGCGCCCATTTCCGCACTGGCGGACGCCACAGGGCGAAGCGCTTCGATGTCGGCAGGAATCTTCTCCTTCGGGTAGAGCGTGGCGCCGTTGTGAAGGGCGACGAGGCGCACGTGACGCGCCTCAAAATCGCGGCGGCATTGCGCGGCCTGATCAAAGTGGGGCTTAAGGCTATTGGCGTTAGTTTCAAACCCTGCGTAACCGAGGCCTGCGAGCGTATCGAGAATCTCTAAAAGAGCGTCATACTCTTTGATGGGGACTCCGAAGATGTTGGTCTGCGCCCCGATGTGGATGCGTCCGGTGCGTGGCTTCGGAGCGCCCCATGCGGTGCTGTCATTAGGGGCAAGTGCCCCGCCCAGCAGAGCTGCGGCCGATCCTAGGACTTGCCGCCGATTCATTTTCATGGATGCCTCTCTATGGTCAGAATAGTGGCCGTGGCGAAGCAAAGCAAGCCCGGCGGCCGCAGGGGAGTGAACGAGCCCTTCCCCTGCGGCCTTCCAGCTCAGAAGTGGAGCTTGAGCGCCAACTGAATAATTCGCGGGAGCGAATTCGGGGTCGTAATCGTCCCCTGGTTGCCGGGAAGAAGGCTACCTGTGGGATTGAATGTTGTCGCAGGAAGCCCCAGGATCGGGTGGTTCCAAACGTTGAAGAACTCGGCGCGGAATTCCAGGTTATACCTCTCCGTAATGCCCGTGTGTTTGATCAGTGCCAAGTCCTCAGAAAAGCCCGAAGGGCCGCGGATTGAGTCGTAGCCCGCGTTGCCGGGAAGGAGGATGGAGCCCGGGGTCGTGGGCTCAAGCGGCGCCGGCGAAGCGAAGCAAGCGGGGTTCCACCACTGGAACGCCGTGGGATGGCCCAGAGCGAGCCCTGTCTTGGGATTGCAAGTGCGGTTGGGCCGGTCCCCGTTGTTCTGGTGGCCGTTTTGATGGAGCAAATCGATATCCGGGCTCAAGGTGATAGTGGTCGGAAATCCGGTGTTAAACGAAATGATGGTATTGGTTTCCCACCCGCCGATAAGTTTGTTCACCGCGGCGTGGCTGGAGACAACGCGCTGTCCTTTGCCAAAGGGAAGCTCCCAAATGGGGGAGAGCACGAAGTGGTCATGCACATCGTCCGCCCACGGACCGTAATCCACTTTGGTGTTCAGCAGGTCGGTGGCAAACATCTTGTAGGTGAGTACCTTGGACCAGGTGTAGTATCCCGTGAAGCTCAGGTTTTGGCTGAAGCGTCGTTTCAAGGTGACTTGCAGAGATTCGTAGTTGCTCGTCCCGGCATCGGCATAGCTGTTCACTGTGCTGAAGCCCGGAACCGGCACCGCCTGCGCCTGGCCAGGCTGCAGCACGACTCCATACGGCGCAGGAATGTTGTAGGGCACGGAGCCAAACCCCAGACTGTTGTTGCCGAGATACCGGCCCGCATTAGCGACGTAGCCCACCGTCAGGACCGTGTCCGGAGTCAACGCTCTTTCCACCGCGAAGTTCCACTGGCCCGTGCGGGGAAGCTTTCGGTTATCCTGCGAGCAATTGGCGTAGGTGGGTTTGGCGGGGGCAGCTCCACCAAAGGGGTTGGTTATGGTTTGAGGTGGCGGAGCAGTTCCGCTCGGTGGCGTGGTTTGGTTCGGCGTTGATAGCGTGATGATCAGCGGCCAGCTCTGGCAACTCTCCGTATCGTCGTCGCCGCTAAACGTCATGAAGAACAGGCCCGCGCCCCCGCGGATGACGGTCTTCGGGGTCGCTTGCCAGGCGAACCCCACGCGAGGTTGTAGGCCGTCCTTCTCGGAAATCATGCAGTTTTCGGGAAGCCCCGCGGCCGGGCAAGACTCGACGGTGCCGGCAGGCTCCAGCCCATCGGCCGTCGAGGAGATGGCCGGGAGCTGATGGTTGGAGCCGACGGCCACCGCGACCTGCCCCGTAAATTGGTTATTGGCAAGAATCGGATCCGTGTAGAAGGGCGGCTTGTCGTGCAGGCGCGTCTGATACTCATAGCGCAATCCCAGACTGAGTGTGAGATTTTTCTTGACCCGCCAGGAATCGTTGACGAACCCCGCCCAATTGCTGAAATATTTATAGATGTGCGGGATGGGAGTGCCCACCTGCGCCTCCTCGTCGTAGCCCAGCAGCATGTCCGCCCAGCCGTTCCCGGAGTTGCAGTTGCCGGTATAGGGAGCGGGGCAAGGGGTAGTGACGCCGTTGGGATTGGCGCGGTCGCGCGTCTGGACGCCGTTCCACAAGAAATTTCCCGTGGAAATCTGATTGTTGTAAGTCAGCAATTTAGTACGCCGGTAGTCGACGCCGAGCCGAAGGTTGTGAGTGCGCCGAATCAGGGTCAAGGTGTCGTTGGCTTCATAGCCGTGTTCCTGCACTACCAGGGGCCGATATTCACCCGAGCCAAGAACGACGCCGCCAATGGTTAGATTGGGGAATCCCGGGTAGGCGTTGGGAAATAGAAATTGCTTGATCCCCAATTGCGAGGCATAGTCGGCGTTGCTGGACTTCAGGTATTGCTGCGGGTCGGTGGAAAATCCCCCGCGCACTTCGTTGATGGTGGTGGGGCTGAAATTGTGGAACCAGCCGGTGCTTAAGTTCGATCCTCCCAATTGTGCGCTTTCGGCGAAAATGATGGAGCCCTGGATGTTCGTGGCCAGAGGTCCATCGCCATGCCGCAGGTTGGGGCTGATGGTGTAGCGCCCAAAGAAGCTGTTTCGATCGGACCGATTGTAATCGATGCGCACGTTGGTCTGGTCGATTCTCTGGATCAGGTAAGGCACGTAGTTGTAGTTGTTGGTTGTCGGGAGCGGGGCGCCACCGCTGGTTGTTTGCGACGTGCCGGCAATGTTAGGCTGCGGCATAAAGGGGACGATGTTCTGGGAAATCGCGGTCCACAGGGTCGAGGGCACTTGGTTGCCGGCGAAAGGTTGGATAGTCGTCTGGCCCGCCTGGAGAATGGGATTAAAGACAACGTCGCCTGCCGGGAAACTCCCTTGGCGCATCGCTTGGGTCGGAACCGTCTCCAGGATCGGGTTCGCGAAAACCTGGCGCGTACCATCGAAGCTGGCGAAATAGAAGAGCTTGTCCTTCTTGATCGGCCCGCCGATGCTGCCTCCGAATTGATTGCGCTTCAGATCGTTCTTGAGGTGGGCGCCTGTGTACTCCCACTGAGCTGCATCCAAAGCGTCGTTGCGCAAAAAGTAAAAAACATCGCCATGGACTTGGTTGGTACCGCTCTTGGTGACGACGGTAACCTGCGCCATGCTGCGTCCGTACTCCGCCGAAAAATCGGTGGTTTCAAATTTGAACTCCTGGATCGCCTCGACGGATATGGGAATGTTGGCGCCGCCAAACTCACGCTCGTTGTTTTCAATGCCATCCAGTTGATAGAAGGTGAATTGACCGCCTTGGCCGTTCACGTCATAACCGGGCAACAGGTTGCGCTGGAGTCCCGACAAGATGGGGCTGCTGTTGCCACCTTGCGATCCCGCGTAACTGTGGGTGGCGGGGATGGAGCCTGCCGTGAGGGATTCCAGTTGCGTGAAAAGGCGGCCGTTGAGGGGCAGGTCCGTCACCTCTTTGCTCTCGACGACATTGCCCACGCTGGCATCCTGGGTTTGCAAGATGGGGGTGGTCCCGCCGGTTACCGTCACGCTCTCACGGGCCGTGCCCACCTCCAGGTCGAAATCGACCTTGGCCTGCTGCGCAACCTCCAATCGAATATTCTCGACCTGCTTGGCCTTGAAGCCACTCGCGGACGCCTGGACGTTGTAAGTGCCGGGAATCAACTCGGGAACGAAATACTCTCCCGCCGCCGTGGTGACTGTCGATCTCGCGACGCCTGTAGCGGTGTTGGTCGCCACCACATGCGCACTGGAAATCACCGCGCCCGAGGCATCCTGAACCGTGCCACTCAGGCTGGCTCTGCCCAGCGCGCTTTGCCCAAAAGCTACGCTGCCCAGGGCTAGCCACACGCATAGCATCCGTACTGCCCATGGAACTTGTCTCATCGTCTTCTCCTCTGTCCTTCTGTGTCGACATGTTCGAACTGGCGGAATTTAGAACAGCTCGGCTCGGACGCTAGTTGAGTCGGGTCCGGAGCAAGCGTCCAAAACGATCAGAAGCTCAGCTTGGTACCCAGTTGGATCGTCCTGCCGAGTGGGGTCGGGTAATTCCCGTTATTGAAATTGGCGCTGGTGATTGTTCCCGCTCCCGGGGTTCCGATATTGGGATTGGGTTGGCCAAAATTGGCGTGGTTGAACGCATCGAAGGCGTCCGCTTTAATCTCCAGGTTGCCTGCTTCGCCGAGCTTGCCGATAGCGAAATGCTTGGCTATGGAGAAGTCCATTTCCTTCCACACCGGCCCGAAAAGCACGTCTCTTCCGGAATTTCCGAAGGTGCCCGCATCCGGAACGACGAACGCACTGGGATTGAACCATTCCTGAACGTTGGGATGGCTGACCGCCGCGCTACCCACCCTGTTGGGATACCAATATTGGCCCAACGAACCGCTCAAATTGGCGGTTCCCACAATGGGTGTGAAGGGGATGCCTGAATGCACTTGCCAAATGGAAGATACTTGCCACCCTCCCAGGAATCCGTTGAGGACCCCGCCCTGGTTCAGGAATTGCCTTCCCCTACCGACCGGCACTTGGTAAATGAAGTCGCCGGTAAAGACCTGCGGCATATCCAGCAACGACAAACCGTAATTGGCCCGCAGATTGTGATTGTCCTGCCACACGTCGCCCTCGGCCATCGGGCCGCTCCAACCGCTGCCCGTGTCCATGTCCATAGTCTTGGACCAGGTGTAATTGGCAATGAACTGTAGACCGGAGGAAAGCCGTTTCTGGGCACTCACCTGCAGGGAGTGGTAGTTCGATAGGCCCCCGTCTTCGGTAGTTAGAATCCCCGAGTATTGGGGGTAAGGGCGAAGCAGTTGCATGTTCGCCCCCGTCGTGACTTGGTTAATCAAATTTTGAGGAACTGTGTCGATGTCTCGCGCCAGGGTGAGATGCACTCCGTAGCTTCCGACATAACCTACATCCACCATCACCCCGCCCCGAAGCTGGTGCTGAATGTCGAGTTGCCATTCCTCAAGGTACGGTACGGGTGTGTGATAAGGGATATAGGTGATGGACTGGCCGTTCAACAGAGCGGGAGTACGCAAAGAGGCCGTGGGGTAGACGGGTGACGGAGGACCTTGGGAGAGTTTGAGGATGGGCGAGATCAAATCCGGGGACGTCGCGTAGCCCTGCGTTGCCCAGCCGATCCCGAGCTGACTCCCGTAGGTATCCGCTCCCTCCTGCGTATAGAAGAGCCCGTAAGCTGCGCGAACGGACCAGGAGTTTTTGGGGGACCAGGCAAAGCCAATCCGCGGCGCAAAAAGGTCATAAGCAGTGGCTTGTGGCGCTTTTCGGCCAAGTTGGCCCTGGTATAGGATTGCTCCCAACGTGCCGGTCCCCGGATTGAGCAACGTCGGGTCGAAATTAGCTTGCCGGCCCAGGTTGTCGCTCCAGCCCGGCTGCGTTCCCCACCGTAAGCCAATATTTAGCGTGAGGTTGGGTTTGAGCTTGAAGTCGTCCTGACCAAAGAGCTGGACGGACCACATCCGCCCTCCGGGCGTTGTTGGGTCGTTAACGTACCAGGTCTGGGGCATGCCAAGCATGAAGTCAGCCAGGCCTACCCCGGTGCTCGTGGGATCGGACGGATTGCGGCTGTAAATGCCGCTAAACGTAAAATCTCCAGGATCGATATTCGGCCATGCGACATTGGTCTGCCATTTAAAGACCTCGCCTCCCAGCTTGAGAATGTGCTTTCCCTTTACCCAGGTAAGCGTGTCAGACGGCGTTATGCCCAATTGCCCCATGATGGCGTTCTGCCCCGTACCAATGCTGGTCGGAATGGTTCCGGAGACCGTGATGTTGGGGAAGGCGTTTTCGGTGAGATTCGGCAGCCCAATCAGGCCCGGGTATCCCTTGCCCAGGTCGCCGTCATGCCACCCTTGCCCGGCCCGAACCATACCAATGTGAAACTCATTCACCAGCTCGGGGCGAATGCTCCATGAGTCGGTGACTTGCGCCGAGGAATTTTCGCCGAAGCGAGTTGAGTTGCCGACGGGGGAAGTGGGCGCAAACCGCGTGAAAGGAGAACTGGTGATCTTGTACACCACTTCCACGCGGTTACTGGGGGTGAGGTTAATGTCCCCCTTCGCTGTCAGAAAATAGGTGAGTATATTCTGGCGGGCGGGAAAGTAGAAGTTGTTCACCAAACCAGGCCGATTGGGCAGCGGCATGTATTGCAGAATCTTGCCTGCCGCGTGATCGATGTCCCCGGACGGAATCAGGTTCGAAGAAAAGGGCTGGCGAACATATTGCCCATTCACCCGGGTCGTCGTGCCCGGATCATAAATGGTCGGCAACCCGGCGGCGCTGAAGTCGCCCTGCCGCATGGCAGCCGTGGGAAATGTGTCGAACGCGATTGGATACGTAATCGACGGCACGCGCTCGTAATTCACAAAGAAGAAGGCCTTGTTCCGTTTAATCGGCCCGCCCACATTGAATCCATAGTCGTTCCAGCGCAGCGGTTGCACGCCGGAGGCGAAAAAGTTCCGCGCTGAGAATGCATTGTTCTGATCGAATTCAAACACGGAGCCGTGGAAGTTGTTTGTGCCGCCCTTGGCGATAATGTTGAAGATCGCCGTACCCATTCCGTACTGAGCGCTGAAATTGTGGGTGTCGAAGCTGATTTCCTCAATATCTTGTTGGTTGGCCGTCCATCCAATGGCGTTCTGGCTTTGGGGCTGGCTGGAGTTGGCCCCGTTCATCATCCAAACTTCTTGGTAGGACGGAGCCCCGTTGACCGACACTCCCTCTCCGCTGGCGTTCTGTCCACCCCCGCCGCTAACCCCTGGCATCAGGACCGTAAAGTTGTACCAGCTCGCCCCCACGCTCGGCAACTCTTCAACAGTTGAAACGCCCAGCGTTGTGCTTTTCTTGGACGTTTCCGTTTCCACCAGCGGCGCGGCGGCGCTCACCTCGATTTCCTGGGTAACCGACCCGACCGCCAGCGTCGCATCCACAGTGATCACTTGCACTTCCAGTTCGATTCCACTGCGCACAAAGGTCTTGAACCCGGACTTGCTGAAGGCCAGCGAATACGGTCCAGGCACCAGGAAGCTCAACTCATAGACACCGCTCGAGTCTGTTTTCGCCCGTGTTGTGATATGAGTCGCGGTATTCGTTGCCGTCACCTCGACTTGCGGTATCGCAGCCCCGCTTTGGTCCGTCGCCACGCCTCGAATCTCGCCGGTTGATCGGTTTTGCGCGATCAACCGCCCAGCGCTTAGAAGCATCACTACAAATGCCAAAAGAACCGCGTGGCTTGCGGTCAGTACAATGTGGGCAGGGGAATTGCGGTCCCGGCGGTTTCGATCGAGTTTATGATCCTTGCGTAAAATTACCAGAGTCATGCTTGTGCTCCTTCGCGCGAGTTCACGACTTCGCAACAAGTCACAAGGTGGATGTTCCCACTAGGTCTTGTCGCGGATGCCGCGTGGTTCCTCGTATTGCACAGACGTATTGTCTGAGCTTGTTAATGGTTGGTGTTGGCGCCACAAAAAAGAAGCCCACCGCGGAACTCGCGTCCGACGGTGGGCTACGGTTACTTGGTGATGACGATCAGTCCCTCACACAACCGCCTCCCTTGTCGGCACGGTGATGTTGCACGGACAACAACAGAGATATGCCGCGGTCGATCTGCGAGTGCCGAATTGGAGGAATGTGATCATGATGCAGGGCTTTAGCGTCGGATGTCCCGATGACGTGTCAAGCTACGAGATTCTTTGTACATAAATTCACCTGAGCGTATGACAGTTCCGGCCCAGTCGCAGAGCTAGAGCTTCAACTCCCAGCCTTTGCGAAATTCCGGTTTAAGGTAGCGATTGGCTTCCGGATTGTTGGTAAAGCGTCGCGCTTGGGCGTCGTATTCGAGCTTGCCTTTGAAGCGATAGGCAATGGCTCCCAGCGTGATCCACTCGGCGTACGGACCCGCCACGCCGAAGTTTGAGCAGGCGGTCTCGCCGCCTTTGCAAGCTCGCAGCCAGTCGCGATAGTGTCCCGGAGAGCGCGGCAATATTGGCGCCGGCAAGGTGTAATCCTCCCACCTCGCCGCCGGAAGCAACTGCACTCCTTCACCTCTGCCGACCGTCGCCAGGTAACCCTTGTTGCCAACAAGTATGGACCCATCCTGGAGCAGCACACCGGGCGGCGCGCCGCCGGTTCTGTGTTGGGTCTGCGGGGCACCCCCCAGCGGAGTGGTCGCCCCGCCCAATTCGCTGGGGGGCAGCGGTCTTCCACTCCAGGCGCGGTCGGAGCCGATATCGGGACGGCCGCGCGCCGCCAGGTTGTTCTCCCTGGGCAAGAGCACTTCGTTTTCAAGGCCCTTCGGATGGTAATAGTCGTCGGGATTGCCCGTGCGCGCCGTGTCGTACCAGTAGACGGAAACCGGAGGCATGTTGCCGCGCGCCGCAAAGTCAAAGCGCAACAGCGAATAGAGTGGGTAGCTGAAGCTGCTGGTCTGCCGGGCGCGCACGCATTCGACCGCGATGGGATCGCGCAGCCCGAGCGCCTGGTTGGCCGGGCCGAGGGCGTGAATGGCGGCATCACCCAGCGAGCCGGTGCCGAAGTCGAAGAAGCCACGCCAGTCGTGGGGAACATAGAATCCGTAATTGCTGCCGTTATAGGGACCGGTTCTGCCGTCGGGAATGTGGTCTTTGTCCCAGCCTCCGGACGTGTAGGGACGCGCGGGGGAGCTACCCAGCCACAAGTCCCAGTCCAAGCCGGTAGGGACCGACTCCGCCGCAGGAATCGATGGAATAGCTTGCGGCCAATTGGGCGAACTGGTTACGGCGTGGACCTCCGTAACGTTGCCGATCTCGCCCGACCAGATGATTTCACAGGCCGTCTTGTGCCCTTCGTGGGAGTACCCCTGATTGCCCATTTGCGTGGCCACCTTGTACTTCGCGGCAGCCTCCGTCAGCAGGCGTGCTTCCCAAGGGGTTCGCGTCAGCGGCTTCTCCACGTAGACGTGTTTGCCGCGTTCCATGCACCACAGGGCGATGGTGGCGTGCATGTGGTCCGCCGTGGAGATGACCACGGCGTCGATGTCATTGCCATTCTTGTCGAGCATGCGCCGGAAGTCCGTATGCTGGGTAGCTTTCTCAAAGCGCTTGAAGGTAGGGCCACCCTGGCGGGAATCGACATCGCAGAGCGCCACAATGTTTTCCGACAATAAGCCACTGAGATTCTGAGCGCCGCGCCCGCCGATGCCAACGGCAGCGACGTTCAGCTTCTCATTGGGAGATTTGTAGCCTCCGGCCTTCAAGGAAGGCACGCTACCGGCATGCGTCCCAGCGATGGCGCGGGCACTGGCACTTGCCAGCCCCAATAGCGGCGACATGAAAAAAAATCGGCGCGAGATTTGAAGTTCCGACACTCTTTGCCTCCTCAACGAACGGACATCGTTTTTTCTTCGCGCTACTAAGCGAGCGCATCCCGGCAAAACTGCAGACACTTCGCGATCTCCGCCGTCGCGCTCGAGTCGGCGGGAATGCGGTATTCCAGTTCAATGGCAGCCGGAAACGGATACCGCTGAGCCTTGACGAGCTGGAGAATCTCCTTCAGGGGAGTATCTCCCTCTCCCCAAGGCGTGTTTCGCCCGCCATTGGTGCGGAATTTCCGATCTTTCAGGTGAAGGCTGGTAATCCGGTCGCGGTGCTCTTTGATAAATGGGATTGGCGACTGGTTCGTCGCCGCCGCGTAGTGACCGACGTCCAGATTGATGCCGTTGTAGGACGACTGCGACAGGGCGCCGTCCCAACTATGCTCATCGACCTGGGTGTGGTTGTGATAACCGATTCGAATTTTGTATTTCGCCCCGAATTCTCCCAGGCGCTGCGAGAGGCTGGCGTCGTTAGGGAGTTCGACGGTAATCTGGTTCGCGCCCAGCGCTTGGGCGGCACGAAAGTAGTAGCTAAATTCCTCATCGGAAGCGGCGGTTGCCAGGTTCGCCAGCCGGAAGGCGTAGATATTCACTCCCGCGTCGCTGTAGAGCTTCCGCAGGGCCTCATATTTGTCCAGCGGAGCGGCGAGTCGCCAAGCGCGAAGCTCCTCGGCCGCCTTGCGCCGCGCTTCTTGCCTTTCCTGCGGCGACGGGCTTGTGCCTTGTGGGCCGTGGGCCGAACCGGAGTAGCCTTCGCGCGGTTGGCTGGGCGCTCCGGCATAAACCTCCGCGCGCACGTCCTGCATCTCGAACGCACTGATGCCAAGCTGCACCAGGGTCTTCAGCGTTTCGTCGGCGCGAACGGGAATCTCCGCGTAGTTGTAGGGGGAGATGATGATCCCGATCTGCACGCCCCCAAAATTCGAGCCGGCAAGCGAGGCTACAGAAAAATTGGACCGGGCAAGAGGAAGGGCCGCGATCGCACCCTTTAGTAAATCTCTTCGCGTGATGTTCATATTCGTGGTCCCACCAAATCGTCCCTATTGATGATTTCTTGTCACTGTTTCTTGGCCGTAAAGTCCCCGTTGGCGTCGGAGGGATCCACCGCAATCGTCCCTTTAATGGAGGTCTCGGAATCGAGCTTGCCGGTGAACGTCAGCGTGTAGTCGGTGCCCTGGTACTCGACGGTGAATTTCCAGGTCACATCTTTGCCGTTCACGGTGCCGCTGAGGTCGGACGCATGATCCGGGTCGAATCGGCAGCTTCCTGACACTTTCTCTGCCGACTGCTTCAATGTGCACGTCGGGGTGACGGGGTTTTGGTCAACCGCGCCGTCCACTTTCCACACTCCCGAGATATCCCCCGCCCATAAAGGCGACGCTGCGAACAGAACCAGAAAAGCCAGTGTCTTCATCGGTTACCCCGCAATAAAAAAAACCCGCTGCCGGATTCGCATTCGGCGGCGGGTTGGATTTTTGACCGTTTGAGCAGTTGACTCGCTAGACGGTTCCCCCACCCACCGACACGCAACAGGTACAGCAAGGCCAAACTGCGTGGGGGCGGGGAGAGTGGATGTCTGCGAATTGGAGGTTTGCGCTCATGAACACCTACATTGATATCTGATATCTTAAATATCTGTCAAGGGATTTTTTCGCGGGTGAATTTGCCGCCGAAGAAAGCTAGAGGCGCTGGGCACGGGACGTTCGAATTTCCGCGCCGTCGCCCCCACTCAACACCGTGGAGTTCAACGCCGGGGTTGACCCGTTTCTGATATATGATATATTTACAACTGGAGACAACAAGGTGATTTTGCAGCCGGCCACCGCCCGTTACTCGCACTTTTCGACCAAAAGCCCTGGGCGCGGGGCAACGTCCGGCAACTTTGCGGACTTGAGGGTAATGTTGGTTGTGGCTCAGGCAAGTCGGTAAGGCCGGAAGTTCCAAGGAGGAAATATGCGGCAATTCCTGGTGCACGATGTTCGTGACAATGTCGGCGTGGCGGTGGTCGACATCTCGGCTGGTCAGAACGCCGCGGGTGTTTCACTGGACGGAGCCGCTGAATTCAAGCTGGCCGCGCGGCAGGAAATTCCCCTGGGCCACAAAATCGCCCTGAAAGACCTCAAGGTTGGCGATACGGCGGTCAAATACGGCGAAAGCATCGGCCGAGTCGTTGCCGATATTGCGGCGGGCGAACACGTCCACGTTCACAATCTCAAAACCAAAAGGTGGTAAGCATGGGCACTCCACGATTTCAAGGCTATCGGCGGGAAAATGGCGCGGTGGGGATTCGCAACCACGTCGTGATTCTTCCGGTTGACGACATCTCCAATGCGGCGGCGGAGGCGGTCGGCAAAGTCATTCCCGCGACTTTAGCGCTTCCACACGCCTACGGAAGATTGCAGTTTGGCGAGGACCTCGAGCTGTTTTTTCGCACGCTGATCGGAACGGGCGCCAATCCCAACGTCGCCGCCGTCGTCGTGATCGGCATCGAGCCCGGTTGGACAGAACGTGTAGTGCAGGGCATCGCCAAGACGGGCAAGCCGGTCGCGGGCTTTGCAATTGAGCGCCACGGCGACCTGCAAACCATCGCCACTGCCGCGCGCAAGGCGCTGGAGTACGTGCAATGGGCTTCCGAGCGGCAGCGGGAAGAGTGCGCTTTCGAGGAACTGTACGTTTCGGTGAAATGCGGCGAGTCCGACACGACGACCGGCCTAGCCTCCTGCCCCACGGTCGGAGCCGTCATCGATGGCCTGGTGGACACCAACGGCAAGGCTTCCTTCGGCGAAACCACGGAGCTGACCGGCGCGGAGCATATTGTGGCCAAGCGCGCCGCGACCCCCGCTGTCGCGGAAGAGTTTATGCGTGTCTGGAACGACTACAGCCGAACGATCGCCGAGAACAAGACGAACGACCTTTCCGAATCTCAGCCGACCAAGGGAAATATCCGCGGCGGCCTGACCACCATTGAAGAGAAGGCGCTCGGCAACATTGAGAAGATCGGGAAGCGTGCGAAGTTCGTGGGCGTACTCAAGCCCGCGGAGGTGCCCTCGAGCCAAGGCCTGTGGTTCATGGACACTTCCTCCGCGGCCGCCGAAGCCCTGACGCTCTGGGCGGCATCGGGCGCCGTCGTTCATCTCTTCCCCACCGGGCAAGGAAATGTGATCGGCAATCCCATTCTGCCGGTCATCAAGATCTCGGGTAACCCGCAAACCTGCGCCACCATGAGCGAGCACATCGACCTGAACGTCTCGGAGATCCTCTCGGGAGAACTGACGGTCGCCCAGGCAGGTGAACGGCTGATTGACCTGATCGTGCGAACCGCGAATGGCCGGCTCACCGTGGCTGAAGGCCTCGGGCACCGCGAGTTCGTCTTCACCAAGTTGTACCGAAGCGCTTAAATCCGGGAGACTCGACGTGACCAATACTCCCGGAAAACTCAGAGGTTTGCAGGCCATCTCCGATCGGGGCGTGGTCAAAGCCCTGGCGCTCGACCAGCGCGGCAGCCTGGCGGCCATGATGGCTGGTGCGAGCGGGCGTGAGCCATCGGCGGAAATGCTGCGCGAGTTCAAGCGCGCCATCACGCAAAAACTCACGCCGGACGCAAGCGCCATCCTGCTGGACCGTGAAAGCGGCGAGCAGGTGCTTTCGTCTCGCGCTTCCGGTACCGGCTTGATCCTGACGTACGAAAAAGATTCATACGTGAACCGTTCTCTCCACCGCATGCCTGAGTTGATCTCGGGAGCTACCGTCCGTTCGTTGAAAGAAGCGGGGGCCGATTGTATCAAGGTTTTGGTCCACTATTGTCCTTACGCCGGCGAGGACATCAACGATTCCAAACAACTGCTAGTGGAACGCGTCGGGATAGAATGCGCTTCCGAAGATGTCCCTTTTCTGTTGGAAGTTCTTGGCTACGACAGCAAGGGAGCTAACCCGCAGACCTTCCAGTACGCCGTTCAAAAGCCGGAAATCGTAAGGCTCAACATCGTGGAATTCTCCAATTCCCGCTATGCCGTGGACCTGCTGAAGGTCGAATTCCCCGTGAACATGCAATATGTGAGCGGCTCAGATTCATTCCAAGGCAAAGAGGCCTACTCCCGCAGCCAGGCGCTTAAATATTTCCGGCAGGCGGCGCAAGCTTCGCAAGTTCCCTTCGTCTATCTGAGCGCCGGTGTGAGTCATGCGGAGTTCCTGGAAGCACTCAATCTGGCAGGCGAAGGCAGAGTCCCCTATTCAGGCGTGCTTTGTGGGCGCGCCATATGGCAGGACGGCGCCCGCGTATACTCGCAAGCGGGCCTTGCGGGGCTGGAGTCGTGGATCGAAAATCAGGGCCGCACAAACCTTCAGAGGGTCATAAGTTGTCTCGACAGGGCGCAACCGATACCCAATCTAAATCAGGGGTAAACGCAACTTACACGCTGCTGGCCCTGGCAGGAGGGGCGGGCCTGGGCGCCACGGCTAACTATGCCTGGGGCCACACGCGGGTCCTGACCGCCGTGATCCACTACGGCACTGAGCCGATTGGCCAGATTTGGCTGCGGGCTCTCATCATGACCGTCGTGCCTCTGGTGTTTGCTTCCATCAGCCTGGGATTGCTGGAGCTTCGCGCTCTCGGGAAGGTGGGGAAAACAGGACGCAGACTGCTGGCCCTCATCCTCCTCACGCAGGCGCTGGCCGCACTGGTTGGGTTCGCTGTGTCCGGAATCCTAAGGCCAGGCGCCCGCTTGTCTTCGGACCTTCGCGATCGTCTGGTGGCAGCTTATCCACCGCGCGATCACGGTTCCGAGGGGGGAGCGCAGACGGAAGGCATGAGCATCGCCACGATCGTCAAGATTGTTCCGATCAATCCTATTGGCGCCGCGGCCCAGGGCGACATGCTTGGCCTCGTCTTTTTCTCAATCCTTTTTGGTGCGGCCCTGGCCGGCGCTCCCGCCACGCGGACAGCGGCCTTGGTCGAGGCACTACGTGGCGTGAGCTATCTCATGACCTTGTTGGTGGACATGGTGATGAGAACCGCGCCGGTCGGAGTGTTTGCATTAGTCTTCACCGTGGCGGCACGCTTGGGGATGGAGATCATTGGGCAGGTTGGCCTCTATCTGGTCACGGGGATCTGCGCGCTTGCCATTTTCGTCGCCCTCGTGCAATTTCCCCTGCTTCGTTTCTTCGGCGGGCGCGAGCCCATCGGATTTATGCTGAGTGCCCGGGAGGCGCTCTCCACGGCCTTTTCCACCGGCTCTTCCAATGCCACTCTGCCCACAACCCTCCGGGTGTGCGAGGAGCGGCTGGGCTTGCCTACCAGCGTGTGCGACTTTGTTGTCCCGGTGGGCGTAACGATGTGCAAGAACGGAACCGCTCTGTTCGACGCCGTGGTGGTTGCCTTCCTTGCCCAGGCTTGGGCGGTGCCGCTGGGAATAGGCGCAACACTGACCGCGACAATCATGATCGTGGTGATCGGACTAGGCACGGCGGGAGTCCCGGGGGCCACCTTCCCTCTGCTGATTCTCGTTCTGCATTCCGTGGGCGTACCCGCAGAGGGAATCGGAATAATCGTCGGTGTGGACCTGATCCTGGACCTTTGCCGGACTGCCGTGAACGTCGCCGGCGACATTGTCGTGGCGGCTTGCGTGGCGCGCTGATCAGGAATTAGACGCCGCTGGCCGGAGCAGCGGTCAGGCAGACCTCAGTTTCTTCCGTTTCAAACTGGTTTTTCCAGCCGAGCCAGGCATTGAAGGACGCCCAGAGGACGTCCCATTCATCGAACGGTTTGGCGAGAACATCAAAGCTGCCGAGGTTTAGAGCTTCCTGCCACAGGCGCTCGTCGGCATGTAGAGAGGCCACGATGACGGGCGTCCACTCCGATTCGGCGCTGCGCCCTTCGAGCAGCGACATCCACGTGCCGTCCGGAGCGCGCTCGTCGGTGATGATGACGGCAAAGCGTTCGGCGCTCAACAAACCGAGGGCTTCGCCAATGCCGTGGGCAATGTGCAGCCGCCAGTTGGTGCCCTGGAAGATATAGGAGAGCAACAGATCGTCGCCATCGCAACCGACGACCGCTAAAATTTGGGCAGCCTCGTCGGGCAATGGCACGTGCTCGCGAACTCTCATACTCATTTTCATGTCCTCCTTTGGTTTAATCGCGGTGTACCTGGAAACGCAGCATTGCGGTTCCAGGCGGTTAATGTCGGAATGTGGAGCATCGCCCGAAAATGAAAAAGCCCACCGGCCAGTTCTGCTCTGGCGGGTGGGCTTTGGGACTCTTTCTTTTCGGAGCGATTATTCCGGGTTCAGATCCCAACCATTGTTAGCCCGCACAGAGCTACAGTTACGGGCGTAACAACAATTCTGGTTGGAGATCGCGACCATCATCGGATGCAGGCTTTTGGCCCCGGGATTACTTCGACCAATCGCGTTAATTCTACCTAGCAACAGAGACAGTATATCACATATCATGGCTCTTGAGGCGCCGGTGAAAATAAAAAAGATACTTGTACCCTTGCAGCGAGGGCACGGACTCTCCGTTCCGACCAGGCAGGACCCGCACAGACGCTCTTCGCGGGGACGCTTAAACGTGATTGCCTTCGGCGCTCATCCTGACGATTGTGACATCAAGATGGGCGGAACCGCCGCGAAGTTTGCGGCGGCTGGACACCCGGTCAAGTTTGTGGCTCTGACTTCCGGCGACAACGGCCACCCCGTTCAGGCGGGCGGCCAACTCTCCCAACGACGTCGCGCGGAGGCCAGCGAGGCCGCGAGACGCTTGGGCATCGAGGCCTATGAAGTTTGGGACATCCACGGCGGCGAACTCGTTCCCAGCATCGAAATACGGCGGTATGTTGTTAACGCCATCCGCAACTGGCAGGCGGATATTGTCGTGGGCCATCGGCCCTACGATTATCACCCGGACCACCGCTACGCCGCGATGCTGCTTCAGGATGCCGCGTACATGGTTACGGTTCCCCACTTTAGCTCCTCTGTTCCCGCTCTGATCAGAAATCCCCTCTTCCTGTATTTTGAAGACCCCTTTCTTCGCCCCACGCCTCTACGGCCCGACGTGGTGGTGCCGATCGGTGACTTCGTCAACAAGAAGCTCGAGGCGCTTGACGCCCACGCCTCACAGATGTACGAATGGGATCCGTTTATGGAAGAACGCCGAACCGGGTTGCGGGTACGGGTTCCGAAAGCGCATGCGGCCCGTCTGGAATGGTTGCGCAAGAGATGGCTCACGCGATCTCGGCCAGCGGGCATCGAGCAGGCTTTGAGCGACTGGTATGGAGAAGACGAAAGACCCATCCAGTACGCCGAGGCATTTGAAGTGTGTGAGTACGGGGCACAGCCGAGCCCGCTTGAATTGCGCAGCCTGTTTGCCTTTTGACCCACAGAGCATCCGCTACGTCGTGATGCTCGCAGCCTTTCCGTGCATGAAGTCCTTGTTCTTGTCGCCCACCCAATAGCGCGCGCCAGCGATGCACCAGATGAATTCCAGCGGCGCTTCCTGGGAAAAGACCGGATGGTAGTTGAGAAAGGGGATGCTTACCGCGTCGCCTTCGCCCACTTCGCGAACGAAGGTGAGAGTTTCCGGGCTCTCATACACCTCCATCGCGCCGTGCCCTTTGATGAATACGTAAACTTCTTCCTGGTCGGTGTGATTGTGCGGGGGCCAGCTTCGGGCGAACGGTTCACAGAAAGTGTAACCCGCCACCAGCTTATCCGCCGGCTCCGACACGTCAAACATCATGAAGACGTCTTTGCCCTTCAGATGCCGAATCCGTTTTTCATCCTTGCGAATGTCGCTGAACTTCGAGTGAAACGTCGGGTGGACGTTCTCGGCCGGAGCGCGGGTGGCAAAGAGTTTGGCTGGGCTCGCTGCCGAGTTCGAGATCGCGTACTCCGCTCCTTTCGGTATGTACAAGACATCGTAGGTTTGCAGCGAATAGGTGGCTTCACCGACGTGCACAGCTGCACTGCCCTGCCACGTGAAAAGCAAAGTCTCCAAACCCGGGTAAGAAGCCGGTCGCGTCTTGCCCGCCGGAGGAAGGGAATACTCGCCAAAGGACAGAAATTCGAGGTTTGCTTGCTCGGGCTGAAAACGATCGATATAAGAAGCGCCGGTCTCTGCGTGTCGAAACAAAACTCCGGGTTTGGCCACGATGATCGCCTCCTTCTGCGTAACGGAAAGCTCATGCCTGCGCCGGCACAAATCGCACGTGCCCGGCGGAGTTATGATATCTTATATATCACAAATTGCGCCAGACTGTCCCTTGACCGGGGCGCCGATCGACGCCGGGCGGCGCACTCAAGCATTTGATCAGGGGGCGAATTGGGGCTGCGGTATCGGTCTGAACCTACTGCGCTTGTTGCAGAGGTTCAATTCGGGGCCAAAAGCAATCGACTGGATGGCGACTTCCCTTCAAACCAGTACGCCCAATGTGGTGCCCGAAAACTCGGGCCACCGACCCTTTGCCTGGTGGGTCGCGGTTCTCCTCTGTGCCTCTTTGACCCTGAACTTCGTGGATCGGTTGGTTTTGGGTTCGGTCGCACCCATTTTGCGTTCCCAGCTTCATCTTACCGCTACCCAATACTCTTACATTGTCTTCGGCTTCATGGCAGGAATGACTATTGGACAGATTCCGGTTGGTGCACTCATTGACCGCATCGGGTCGCGCCTGGCGCTGCCTGCGATGTTCTCCGGCTGGTCGATAGCCAACATGCTGCAATCGCTGGCGAATGGCGTCTTGAGGTTCACGGGCCTCCGCTTCGCGATGGGGATCTTCGAATGCGGGAATTACCCTGCGGGGCTCAAGACGATTGCCGCACTGTTTTCACCCGAAGAACGCGCCTTGGCTCTGGGAGTCTTCGATTGCGGAAGTTTGCTCGGATCCATGATTGCGCCCCCGCTGGTGGTGGCCATTGCGGCGCGTTTCGGCTGGCGAGCCACCTTCTTCCTGCCTAGCCTCCTGGGCCTGGCTTGGGTTCTTCCCTGGCTGGCGGCGGCCAGAAAAGGTTGGATTCCCCAAGAGGCTCCTGCGTCAAGCTCCCCTTCTCCCTCGGTTCTTCAGCTCCTCCGTTCTTCCCAAACCTGGGGCGTCATCGCCATGCGCGCGTTTGGAGGCCCCCTTTCGCAATTCTATTGGTACTGGCTTCCCCTCTACCTGGTCCGCGGCCGGGGAGCGAGCATGACGGTCATGGCGGCCCTGGCCAGTTCCGCGTATCTGGTCGGGGGGGCTGGGCAGGTGGCCAGCGGATATTTTTCCGGCTGGCTGATCCGACAGGGCGCAAGCGCTGACCGCTCACGGAAAATCTGTTTCACCGTGGGGTCGGTTCTGTCCGGCGTTTGCACGGTCGCCGTGCCGCTGGTACCATCGCTTCACTTGGCGACCTTTCTGGCGGGCGTCGGCATGTTTGGAGTCAACATCACGAGCAATATCGTTATCGCCGTGATTTCAGACGTCTTTCCTGGTCCCACGCTGGCGCGGGTCACCGGCATGACCGGGGCCGGTGAAGGTGTTCTGAATATGCTCTTGACCGTCGCCACCGGTGCCGTGGTGGATCGCTTATCCTTCACTCCCGTTTTCGTAGGAATGGGGACCCTGCCGGCCGCCGGGTTGGCCGCTCTTTTCCTTCTGGTCGGAAATTGCCGCGCGCGCAGTTGCGAGGAGTTGGCCGGCGGAGCATGAGCACCAGGCATGAGCGGCCCCGCCTTTTTCAAAAGGTAATGGGCGCCTTCCACTTGGCTCCGGTAAGGGGCGCAGCGTATTCGCGAAACGAATCGCTGACGGAATCGCCATTGAGATAGATCGGTTCGAGGGCCCTTTCGTGCTCAGCCGCTTCCGCAAGTGGCACCAACACGTAGCTGCAACGGTACCGGGATGAAGGCTCGCGTCGCAAGCCCACCATTACATTACTCTTGCCCCGAGCGGCAGCCTGCACGGCGAACCTGCCGACGGCGTACGCCTCTCGCGCATCGACCTCAGAGCGAAGCGTGGATGCAGCCCGGCAGAGGAGCCCCGGCTTTTCGCTGCGAACTCGAACCTTCAGCCGATGGCTGGCCAGTTTTGCCAGGACCATCGCCGTGTTTCCCGCCAGCGGGCGCCCTTTCGCATCGCGATTGCTCCCCGTTGCGGCGCCGATCATCTGGCCCGCTTCGTCCCGAAGTCCCTCGGCTACGACGCCCACGACCCACCCTCGCTTGACCAGCAGGCTGTCCAACAGGCCGAGAAAACTCTCCCGATCGAACGGACGCTCCGGCACAAAGATGAAATGAGGCGGAGCATCCGCGATGTATCGAGCCAGCACCGAGGAAGCCGCCAGCCATCCGGTGTTGCGTCCCATCACCTCGATAATCGAGACGGGCGAAGGCAGCGCGCGCTGGTCCACGCCAATATCCCACACTGCTTGCGCCACGAATCGGGCGGCACTTCCGAAGCCGGGGCAGTGATCGGTTCCCACCAAGTCATTATCGACGGTCTTCGGCACACCAATGGTCATCAACTCAAAACTCTGGCTTCGCGCCGCGTCCACAATGCGCCGCGCCGTGGCCATTGACCCTTGTCCGCCGGTATAGAAACAATAGCGAATATCGTGCCGGCGGCAAAACTCGATGAAGCGTTCCAGATCGTCTTCAGTGATCACGCCACGATAAGAGCCGATTGCCGATCCGGGCTGCCCGGCCATCTGCACGATGCGGGCTGTAGGCACGTCGAGCAGGTCGACGGTGCACGCCCCCGGCATTGCAGCCAACCCGCCCACCCCCGCCCAAAGTTGCTTGACGCCGCGCCGCCGAGACTCCTCCACAACTCCCCAAAGACTTGCATTCAGAACTGCGGTAGGTCCTCCACCATGAGCCACAAAGGCATTTGCCATCGCTAAATTCTCCTCGTCCCGCCAGAACCGCTGTCGGTCGCCGTCGTCATAGTAACGCCGGCATTGCTTGCTTTCCATTTGTCTGATATATGATATATTATCATCTCGCGTCAATCACGAGAATGGAGGGTTCATGACATCGCGATTCTCATCGGAACGGAGGGACTTTCTCCGGCAGAGCCTTACGGGACTGTCCGGACTGAGTTTGGCGGCATTCCCCGACTTGGGCCGGCCGGAGTCACGCAAATTCAAATACGGAGTGGTGGGCACGGGGTTTCGATCCCGCCTCGCCCACTTGCCCATTCTCCGCGACCATTTCCCTCAGATTGAGGTCGTCGCGATGGCCGATGTAACCCCCGCCAACCTGGCGCAGGGGCTCAAGATCTACGGCAACCAGAACACCCGAGGCTACACCGATTACCGCGAACTTCTCGCCAAACACCCGGATTTGGACGCCGTGCTGGTTGTCGTTCCCAATTACTTGCACGCCGAGGTCGGCATTGCCGCTCTTGAGTCGGGGAAAAACGTCCTGACGGAGAAGCCGATTGCCACCTCGGTCGCGGACGGCCAAAGAATGATTGCAACCGCCGCAGAGCATGGCCGGGCACTTCAGGTCGGATTCCAAAGCCGCTACGCGACTCTTTACCACAAGGCGGCCGAGTTGATCCAGCAAGGCGCCATCGGAAAGCTGGAAATGGTGTTTGGCTGCCTATTCCGAGGCGACTGGAATCCCAGGAGTTGGCAATATACCGATCCCGCCACGGGAAAATCCACCAATTGGCGGTTCCTGACCAGGACCGAAGGCAGCGCCCTGCTTGAGGATGGCATTCACGAATTGGATGTGATCAACTGGCTGGTGGGAGTTGCGCCGCGTCGTATTCAGGCTCAAGGTGGAAACAGCGTCTGGCTGGACCGTGAAACGATCGATAATGCCGGGGTTCTGGTCGAATACGCCAACGGCGTACGATTGAACTTCGGCTTCTCAATCTTCACTCCCGGCACCGATGACCATTCTCTGCTGCGATTCTACGGATGCGAAGGTGAGCTGAGTTTCGCCGAGGATGGCGGCAAACAGTATGTGGTCACACAGCGGTTTCGCAGCAAGGCCGAGCGCATCGAAGTGCCGCATCTGCTGCCCGAGGAGGAACCCGTCTGGAAGGCCGCAACTTCCGAGCGCCTCGCGTCGGAAAGTGGCGCGTCGACCTATCGCCTGCACCAGGCTTTTCTGAATTCCGTCTCGACGAACTCTCCGGTGTTCGCGGACGGGCACGTAGGGCTGGAGGCCGCGCGTCTTTCCCTGGCGGCAGAACACTCACTGCGCACCGGCAACCCCGTCAGTTGGGAGGAGCCTCTATAATTCATCCTTCGGCATGCTACTCAGCAGGCGGTCGCGAACCGAACGAATGTGCTCAACCATCTTGCCGGCGGCCTCTTCCCGCTTGCCGGCTTCCAACAGTTCCAGTATTTCACGATGCTGCTTGAGGGAAACTTCGCTCGATTGCTCGTACGTGCGGTGCCGTAAAATGATCGCCTGATTGTGGATGCGCTCCGAAGCCTTGCGCAGTCGCGAGTTGCCGGAAGCTTGCGCCAGAAGAAAATGGAAGGCCGCATCCGCCCGCACGTAATTAATCTTGTCACCTTTCGCGTGGTACTCTTCTGCCCGGTCGACGGCCTCCCTCAGGCGCGCGGCAGTTTTGGCATCCCACACTAGATTGCGCACCACCGCTGATTCCAGAATCTCTCGCAGTTCGTAGATTTCCTCAATATCCTTCACGGAGAAGTCAATGACAAACGCTCCGCGGCGGGGCTCAATCTTCACCAAGTCTTCCGCTTCCAGTTGGTTCAGCGCTTCGCGGACGGGTGATTTGCTGATGTTGAAAGTGGAAGCAAAGTATTCTTCCGTAAGACGCTGGTGCAGGTCGAGCTTGCCACTCAGGATTTGATCGCGGATAACTCGATAAGCTTGACGGGTTAGACTTTCAGGAACTTTGAGTTGCAATATCTCCCCCATGTACTCGCAATCACTCTCGGTCGACGAGAATTGCGACGTGTGTCTGGATTCGGACGAACCCGGTCTCGGCGTTGACGACGCCGTCTTGGGCCGGTTCGCGGGAACGGCACCCGTTACTTTGCTGACAGATTATATACCAAGTGCCAGAGCATTAAATGGATGTATGACAGCGTCCTGCCGGGTGTGCCGACGTCATCCGCGCCAGCAAATCAATTTCAGTTCGGTCATCTCCTCGATGGCATAACGTGGACCTTCTCTTCCGATTCCGCTCTTTTTGACCCCGCCGTAGGGCATGTGGTCGGCGCGAAAAGTGGGAACATCGTTAATCATGACCCCGCCCACTTCAAGGCGGCGCGCGGCGTCAAAAGCCTTCCCGATATCGCGTGTGCAGACGCCGGCCTGCAACCCGTATTGGCTGGAATTGACTTCGTCAATGGCCGCGGCTAATTCACGATAGCGATGAACGATCACGACAGGGCCGAAGGCTTCTCGGCAACTGATGTCCAGGTCATCGGGCACGTCGGTCAAAACCGTGGGCTCAATCGTGGATCTCTCACGTTTTCCACCCGTCAGGATGTGGGCACCTCTGCGCACGGCTTCGCTGGTCCATCGCTCCACTCTCTCTGCTTCGCTAACGGTAATAAGAGACGAGATGTCCGTCGCCTCCTCGAGCGGCGAACCGATTTTTAGCGCTTTGGCCCCCGCTACCAGGCGCTCTGTGAATAGGTCCGCGATCCGCTCTTGCACGTAAATATGCTGCACGGAGATACAAATCTGCCCGGAGTGGGAGAAACTTCCGGTAACGCAGCGGGGAACGATCATGTCAAGGTCGGCATCCGGCTCGATGATGACGGCCGAGTTCGCGCCCAGTTCCAGCGTCACACGGCGCAAACCGGCGCTCGCCCGAATCGCCTCGCCCACGGGCACACTGCCGGTGAAGGTCACCATCGCCAAGCGAGGGTCGGAGGCAATCTGACTACCCACTCGCCGTCCCCCGCCGGTCACAACGTTGTAGGCTCCCGGAGGGGCACCGGCTTCGGTCACCAAACGGGCCAGGCGCAGGGCGCTGAGAGGAGTATTGGAAGCGGGTTTGTGGACCACACTGTTCCCTGCGGCCAGCGCTGGAGCAACCTTGTGCAAGGCAAGGTTCAACGGCACATTAAAGGGGGTGATGGCTCCAATGGCCCCCAAGGGCTCTCGCACCGTGATGGCATACCGCCCCTTGCCAATGGGCGCGGCCTCCATAGGGACCACTTCGCCGTGCAGACGGCGAGCCTCATCGGCAGACTGCAACAGCGTCTGAAGGGAGCGCTCCACCTCCGCGCGCGCCTCGCGAATGGGTTTTCCGGTCTCCCAGCACACGAGCCGTGAAAACTCGGCAGAATTCCGTTTCAGCCCTTCGCGAATCCTCTCCAAGAGTTCGGCCCGTTCGTATTGGGTCAAGGCTCTCATGGCCTGGCTGGCCTTTAGTGCCGTGGTAATGGCTCGTTCTACGATGGCGGGATCAGCCTCATAAACGGTCGCGACCGGCATGCCGTCGAAAGGAATCTCGATTCTCCGGCTTTGCGCGGCCGTGACGGGTTCCCCGGCGATCCACATGGGGTAGGTCTCTTGCTCAATGGCTACTGACGACATCGGAAGTCTCTCCTCTCATGGCGGATGACGATGGCGTTCCCGTCGAAAGGCAAGGCAGAATGAATCCGGCACTAGGGATAAACGCCACGCGGGGCGTGCTTCCCTTCTCATCGAGAAGCGCTGCGAACGTGGAATCAGGATCGTGACAGGGAGTGAGCCGGCAAGCTCGCACCAAGGCATCCGGAAGTTCGGACATTAGAAAAATCCGGTGTTTTTCAGCCAGACGGGCCAACCAGTAAGCCTTGTGCGCGCCGATCTGAAACTGTTTGCGGAGTTCTCTTTCCATCTCGACCGCTGTCTTGAACTTACTGGCCCACTCCTCGCAGGCACGACTGCCCGAGCCTTCCGAACATTCGGCAAAGTAAAGCAACGCCCCATTTTCCCCCAGCGCCCGGCAGGCGTTCTCCATTCCTTTGTGGGCTTGTCGCAGGTCGATGTCCAAAGGGAACCCACCGGCGCTGGCGATGACCACGTCGAAGGGCTGGTCGAATTCCGCCCGGAAGACTTCGTCGACAAATTGGCAACCCGCCTGGTGCGCCAAGTCGTAATGGCCAGCGACTGCCTTAAGCAGCCGGCCGCCGGAGCTCAAGATGACATTCAAAAGAAAGTCCGGAGGGGCTAGCCGGCAGGCCTCCATGAGGTCCTCGTGCGCAGGATTACCCCCCAGCCGGCCAGCTTCGCAGTGCGGATCGAGAATCAGACTATGGTTGCGTGTAATGGTCTCTTGTCCGGCCACACCGGGTACCAAGCTCTTTCGGCCCCCGCTATAACCGGCGATGAGGTGAAAAATAATCTCGCCCGTCAGGATCACTCGGTCGGCCTCGAACACGCGCCGGTTGATCCACACTGGAGTTCCACGTGACGTCGTGCCGATCATAACCAACTTGCCGGGGTCATAGGCGTCGTGGTCATACAGGCGCAATCGGCGGGCGATCTCCGGACCCAAAATCTCTTCCTGCTCTTTTTGGCTGTGCGCGCGGTGCGTGCCCGTGGCGAATACCACAAATACGTCACGATCGGCAACACCGGCAGCCGCCAGTTCTGCCAGCAAGAGAGGCAACATCCAGTCGGAGTGAACGAGCCTCGTCACGTCATTGACAATGATTGCGACCTGTTCGCCCGGCTGGACGATTTCTCGCAGGCGGGGTGTTCCGATGGGGTGAAGCAGTGCCTGGGCAATCGCGGCCTGGGGATGGGCGGCAGCTTCCTCAACGCGCGCAGACAAGACTTGTGGATGCACGCCAGAGGGCAAGTTCAGAACCCGCTGATTTCGCCCGTAGGGGACGCTTAACGTCATAAGTACAGCACCGCCGACCTTTCTTGGTAATATATCACATATCAGAAGAAACCTCAGGCCGCGTCACCATTCGGCGATTGGTTCTCTTTCCGTCCGGCAATTGAACACGCCTCAATACAGTGTGGGATTCACAGGTCGCGCCGTGGCCTGATCCGAATAGATCACGCAATCGGGATGCCCTTGCAGCAGGGTACTGGGATAATCCACCGTCACGTCTCCCAGCAGGGTGACGCGAAATACCGCCCGGTGGCGCTCTCCACCCGCGAGGAAAAGTCTGATCCGTCGCGAAGCGAGAATGTCGCGCATACCAAGCGTAACAGCCATTGGAGGGATCGAGGCCGTGCTTCCCCCGGCACAATGAATGCTCTGCACGACCAGAGAATCGTCCCCAAGAGAAACCACGCGCGTCAGGGATTCTCGCAACTGATCCACCGTGATCTTGTACCAGCGGGACAGGGGCGGTTCGTTGAACGCCACATGCCCATGGAATCCAATGCCGCCAAAGCAAGTGTCGACGCCCCCCGCGGCTCTGATTTGTTCGCTGATCTCATCTGGGGCGAACGGATGGGGAAAGTGGATGTGCTCAGGCGCAGGACGCAGCCGCACGTCCAGCTTGTCAAACACCTGCCTCCGCATGAATCCCTCGAAGCTCAGCGCGTGAGAGACAGGCAGGGGACGCCCCTGCCAGTCTAGGAACTCGTCCATTTGAAAAGTGTGAACATTCTTCCAGGTTATGCCTTCTCGATTGCAAATATCGGTCAAGCGAAAATACTGGCGGACGGGCCCCACGGGGAGAATCCAGCGTGTGGTTCGCCCGTGCCGATTATTCTCGCGAATTTCATCTGCCATGGAGCGCGCAAAGAAATCAAATAGTCGATCAAGGTCGGGAAAAACCTCAAACCCCACCTTCGCGGCGTGCTTTAGCTCGTCGATCGGCAGACGGAGCAAGCGCTCTAATTCCATAGGCGATCCTTGGGAACGCGAATCAAGAAGGCAAGAGTTCCCGCCAGCAACATGCACCCGGAGAGAAATGCCATTCCGACCTGGTAATGCCCCGTGGCCGTCCTGAGGTATCCGAACACAGCGGGACCGGCAAATCCTCCCAGATTGCCCCAGGCAATCAGGCCGACCGCCGCGGCCGTCGCGGATTTGCCGAGAAAAGTCGTGGGCAGCACCCAAAAGGATGGCTGGTAGGCTTGGCACGTAAACCCAGCGAGGCAGAAGAGCGTAATGACCAGCCCCGCGCGATTCCCCGCTAGAAGGGCGAGACTCAACGAGATGCCCGTCGCCAGAATAGGAACGGCAGTGTGCAAGCGCAACCACCCCGTGCGCTGCACCCAGAGGCCGTTCAGAAGGATACCCGAGGCACTAAACGCGAAAGGCAAGGCAGCGCCTACGGTGCGAATCGCCTTCGGCACGGCCTCCATGCCCGCGGTCACGGAGGGTAGAAAGAATATCAGGGCTTGGTTTCCGCTGATGACCAGGAAGCTCACCACGATCAGGAGCCAAGTCTGTGCATGCCGGATGCCCTCAAGAATGTGGACACGCCGCGCGGCAATTTTCTGGAGTTCTTCCCTCTTCAATTCCTCGGTCAGCCAGCACTTTTCGTCCTCCAGAAGCCACAGGGCGTCCTGCGGCCAGTCCACCAAATAGAGCAGGGTGATGAACCCGAACACAATCGCAGGAGCGCCTTCCAAAATGAAAACCCACCGCCAGCCGCTCAGGAATAGCCAATGAACGTGATCGAGCACCCATTGCGACACCGGAACTCCGATAGCGACGGCGATCGGCTGCGTGACTATGAAAAACGCCAGTGCACGTGTGCGATCCTCCCGTCGATACCAATGCGAAAAATAGACGACCACCCCGGGGAAAAAGCCTGCCTCCGCGACGCCTAGCAGAAATCGCAACAAGTAGAACTGCCTATGGGGGTTGAACACTCCCGGCAGGGGCGCGCCGAGAAACCCCATTAACATCGCAACCAATCCCCACACGATCATAATGGTTGCAAGCCACTTTCGCGCGCTCCACCGCTCGACCAGCAGGCTTCCGGGAATGCTGGTCAGGACAAATCCGAGGAAGCAGATGCCCGCACCGAATCCGATCGCCGCATCGGTGAAGTTCAGGTCTTTTTGCATTTGGAGCTTGGCAACACCCAGGTTGGCGCGGTCAAGATAAGCCAACAAGTAGGCGAACATCAGGAAAGGGATCAGGCGGCGCGACACGCGGCGGCGCCCTCGCGACGCGATTTCCTCGGAAAGCCTCGGCCCGCCCGGTTGTGACAAAGTGAAGGCAGCAGACTGAAATTTGGGCATCACCCATATTGATACCATGTCCCGGCTCTTCAGGGGAGGAATAGTGCAATGTCATATATCAGATTTCTCTTCTGGCGGCCTAAACCGGAGCTGAGCTTCTTTGCCTCTGGGGCGTAAAGGAGGCTTTGGCCAGCCGCCAAGCGTCGCCGGGCAATTCCATGGCGTCTGGGGTGAATCCGATCACGTTGGCGACAGCTACATTTTTGCTCGCGAGGCTCTGGCGGTGCCTGTCCCCAGCCCCTTCGTCGCGCTCGGATTGGAAAAAGCGGACTTGGTGAAGTACGGCATTCAAGGCCTCCCGGCAATGACGACGCAAGAAGTGGACCACTCGGAGGGTGCGCGCGACGCGCACGCGACAATCGCCGTTGAGTTGGATCACGGTCTTTGGACGGCATATACCAGCTTTAGTAGTGGCGATGAGAATATAATAGATGTCCGGGAACGCTCTCGCGAACGTGATTGAGGTAAGGAAGTCAAACGAAGCCATTCCCCACTGGCAGAATCCAATCCCGTCATCGGGGTCGACCAGAATGGCTGGGTGTGGGTCGCCTGGAGCCTGCAAAAGAATGCGCAGGAGTGGCCGCTGGTCGCGGCTCACTACGATGGCAAGCAATGGTCCGCGGATGAAGTGATTGTTGCAGGCAGGAACTATCTCCCGGCACTGGCGCGCAACAAAAGGTCGGGGGAGCTCTGGCTGGCATGGGAAGACTGGAGCACTGGAACCAGTCAGGTTCGCAGCGCCAAATGGAGCGGGAAGGAATGGTCGAGCTTCCAGGCAGCGCCCGCCGATTTGCTCCCACAGCAACATCCAACCCTGGCATCCGGCGAAGACGGTGCGATCTGGCTCGCGTACGACATGGTGGAAAACGATAAATATGACGTCCGCCTGGCCAACTGGCAGGACGGTACATGGAAGGCGGTGAATCCTCCCCCGGCTATCGAGGGACACCGCCGAAAGCCAGCCATTGACGTGGATCATGAGGGAAGGGTTTGGCTGCTATCGGAAACCTTGGTGCAGGAGCCCGTTCAGGATCGGCGTGCCTTCTACGGGATCGCGCAGTACTTCAACGTTCGCCCACCGTCCCGGGCCATGCTGGTCTGGAGCCATGATCGCTGGAAGGCGATTTCACCCGGTCCGCTGACCTCAAGCGAAGAACCGAGCCTCCACATCGATCACAACGGAACCGTGTGGATCATCACGCGTGAGATATCCCTTGATCAGCATGGTTATTCTGCGGTCGGCGTGCGGTATCGCGGCGATCATTGGTTCACAAGCTCATTGCAAGGTCCAGCCTGGTCGCCGGAGAGCGCCAACCGCGAGTTCGTAGTGGGAGGCCAGGACATCACCAGCGACAAGGAAAGACTGAGCTTCGCCGAGGATGGGGACTTCATCTATCTGGCTCAGACTCGTTCCCATCGGCGTCTGG